>BFBZ01000002.1_pt5 | contig 316552 bp, 267 predicted proteins | sample 1888401 | NCBI WGS metagenome assembly BFBZ01 (sample SAMD00112614, study PRJDB3348) | symbiont metagenome | host: Chara braunii
GCCTCCGACAACGACAGCCGGCCCGTCAGCAGGAACCCGTCGCTCTCCGCCAGCGGCGTCGCCGCGCCCAGCAGCGGATGCGAGGCCTCCGACAGGCCCATGGTCGAAGCGTCCGCGCTCGGCTTCTCAGCCTCGAGCCAGTAACGCTGGCGCTGGAAGGCGTAGGTCGGCAGCGACACTACAGGTGCCTTCGCGCTGCCGCCAAGCGCCTTCGACCAGTCGACCGCGACGCAGTGAACGTGCAGCGCGCCGAGATTGCGCAACAGCTCCGACATCCCGCCGCCATCGCGACGGAGCGATCCGACGACCACGCCATGCTCGCCGCTCGCGGCGGACAGCGGCATTGCGAGGACCGGATGCGCGCTCGCTTCCACGAACACGCCGTGGCCGCTAGCGATCAGCTCGGCCAATGCGAGGTCCAGCCGCACCGTCTGCCGCAGGTTCCGGCACCAATAGGATCCATCCAGCGAGGTGCCGTCACAGCGCGTTCCCGTCACCGTCGAGATCATCGCGACTTGGCCGGCCTGTGGCGCGAGGCCTGACAGCAAGGCTTCGAGCTCCGGCAGGATCGGGTCCATCTCCGCGCTGTGCGAGGCGTAATCGACATTGACCTGCCGGCAGAACACGCCTTCCTTGCCGAGGTCGCTGACCCAGCGCTCGATCAACTCGGTCGGCCCGGAGACGACCGTCGAGCCTGGCGTATTCACAACCGCCACCGACAGTCCGGACCACTCTGCTTGCTTCAGCCGCTCTTCAACGACCGAGGCCGCAAGCTCCGTCACCGCCATGGCGCCATGACCGGTCAGGCGGCGCAACAGCTGGCTGCGCAGCGCCACGACACGGGCGCCGTCTTCGAGCGAGAGGATGCCGGCCACCACGGCGGCTGCGATCTCGCCCTGACTGTGACCGACCACCGCCGACGGCACCACGCCGAGGCTGCGCCATACGGCTGCCAGGCCGACATTCATTGCAAACAGGGCCGGCTGGATCACGTCCACCCGCTCCAGCAGACAGGCATCAATGCCCTCATCGCCGCGAAGCACTGAGGTCAGCGACCAGTCCGTGTATTTGGACAGCGCCGTCTCACAGGCCGCGATCGCTTGCGCGAACGCCGCCGATTCCGCCAGCAGGGTCCGGCCCATCGAAGGCCATTGACTGCCCTGTCCGGGGAAGACGAACACGACACGACCGCGATCGCGCGCGTCTGCGACCGACACCGCCGCATGCGGGCGGCCTTCGGCCAGCGAGCGCAGAGCTTCCACGGCTTCCGCCGCGTCGCGCGCCGACACTGACGCCCGCGACCCAAACTGCGTCCGGTGCAAGGCCGCTGTCGCCAACACGGAATGGAAGTCAGCGTCCGGATGCTGCGACAGCCATTCCCCGTAGCGAGAGGCCTGTGCACGAAGCGCGGCCTCGTCACGGCCCGACACCAGCAGCGGGATCAGGGGCGACCATGCTTCAGCTGTATCTGTAGCGCGAGCAGCAGACCGCGCCGGCGCTTCCTCGATCACCACATGCGCATTGGTCCCACTGATGCCGAACGACGACACGCCGGCGCGGCGCACATGGGCCGCCTCGCGCGGCCACGCCCGCGCCTGCTGCAGCAGCGACAGGCCACTGCCTTCCCATTCGATCTGGCTGCTCGGCTGTTCCGCATGCAGCGACTTCGGCAAAACCTCGTGCCGGAGCGCCAGCACCATCTTCATCACGCCAAGGACACCTGCAGCCGCCTGGGCATGCCCGAGGTTCGACTTTGACGACCCCAGCCACAGTGGGCGATCTTCGCGACGCGTCGGCCCAAACACGGCGGCCAAAGCACCGGCTTCAATGGGATCACCGAGGCTGGTTCCTGTGCCGTGCGCCTCCACGACGTCGATGTCATCGGGGCTCACGCCACTCGCCGACAAGGCCGCGCGGATCACGCGCTGCTGGCTCGGGCCGTTCGGCGCGGTCAGACCCTGGCTGCGTCCATCCTGGTTCACGGCTGATCCCCGGATCAGCGCCAAAATCTCGTCGCCGTCACGCTCCGCGTCCGACTGGCGCTTCAGCACCAGCACGCCGCAGCCTTCGCTCCAACCGGCACCATCGGCACCGTCGGCAAAACTCTTGCTGCGGCCGTCGGGCGCGACGGCACGCAACCGGCTGAACTCCACAAACACCGACGGCGTGCTCATCACCTGTACGCCACCGGCCAGCGCGAGATCGCACTCGCCCTGACGCAACGCCGCGCAGGCCAGATGCAGTGCGGACAGCGATGAAGAACAGGCCGTATCGATCGTCATCGCCGGGCCTTGCAGACCCAGCGCATACGAAACACGTCCTGACAGCACAGAGCTGGCCTGGCCTGTCTCCGCGTAACCGTCCATCGACTCGAGCGAGATACCGCTTTGCCTGTAATCGCTACGCATCGCGCCGAGATAGACGCCCGTGCTGGATTCATTCAGCGCGTCGGGTTGAAGGCCGGCCTTCTCCAGCGCCTCCCACACGACCTCTAGCACCAGTCGCTGCTGCGGGTCCATCGACACCGCTTCGCGCGGCGCAATCCCGAAAAAGCCCGCATCGAATTGGTCGACGTCCTGCAGGAAGCCGCCTTCACGTGCGTAGCTCTTGCCCAGCGCTTCCGGATCCGGATCGTACAGCGCGTACCTGTCCCAGCGCGCAGGGAACGGCCCGATGACGTCCCGCTCTTCCGCGAGCAGCGTCCAGTACGCTTCCGAATCTCCGACACCGCCAGGGGTGCGGCACGACATTGCGACGATCGCGATCGGCTCGTCCTTGGCGCGCGACCGCATGGGAGCGTTCCCGGCGGTCACATCGAGCTCCGGAAAGATCTGGCGCAACAGCTCCGCCGCAATCGCCTCCGCAGTCGGATAGTCGAACGCCAGCGTCGTCGGCAGCTTCATTCCCACCTGCACAGACAGGCGGTTGCGGAGCTCGACCGACATCAGCGAGTCCAGTCCAAGCCCCTTCAGCGGTGCATCCGCAGGCACAGACGAAGCACCGGGCAACGCCAAGATCGACGCAATGCTCTCCTGCACCAAAGCCACGAGACTTCCGAGGCGCTCATTCTCGGGCAGCGTGCTCAAGCGACGGCGCAACACCGATACGACCGGGCCTCGCGCGGCCGTGCGAGGACGCTCCGCGGTTGCCCGCACCTCCAAAGGCGCAGGAGACGGCGCCTCTTCAACGTGATGATCGAGAACCAGTTCATCCGCAGTTCGACGGAGCGTCACACATCCGACCGTTGCGACAGGCTGCCCTTTCTCATTCCACAACATCATCGAGGCCGATCTCTGCTCCGAGCATTCAGAGCTGCGGAGATCGAGACGTACCCTCAAGGCGCTGGCGCAGTGTGTGTGCAGCGTCACATCCGACCACGACGACGGAAGCGGCGCGCCGCCTTCGGCTGCAGTAAAACCCTCCGCAGCAAACACATGCAAGGCAGCATCAAAAAGCGTGGGGTGAATGCCGTGCTCACCGGCACGGGACCCGGCGGGCAGAGCCAATTCCGCATAGATCGTCTCCTCGCGGCGCCAGACTCCGATCAGACCTTGCAATGCCGGTCCGCAATCGACCCCTTGTGCCGTCAGTCGCGCGTAGAGATTCGAAATGTCGAGTTGGGTCGTCCCCTCAGGCGGCCAAGCGTCCGGAAGTGGCTCAGCGGATTCGTCCCGGCTTCCCGCCAGCACGCCCGTCGCATGGAGGGCGCCGCTTCCTGATCCTGCGCTTTCATCCAGACTATGGAGAGAGAAGGCGCGATGCCCCTGCGCATCGGCAGCCTGCACCTGAATCCGCAGCCGCGATCCGTTCACGGTCGAAACCATCAGCGGAGCGCGCAGCGTCAGCTTCAGCACCCGCGGACTCCCGACGGCGAGCCCCGCCGCCAGCGCCTGCGCCAACAACCCGGTCCCCGCCAAGGGGACGCGATCGAACACCTTGTGGTGCGCCGACCAGGGATGCTCCGACAACGACAATCGGTAACTGATCAACGCCGAACCGGTTAACAGGTCATACGTTGAGCTGAGATGCTGCATGGCGACCCAATCACGTCAAAAACAAGTAAGCTACAACTCATACTGGTATCTAGAAATCGCGGGCCACCAAGCGTGGACCTTCGACGCGCAGTGCTGGACTCTCAACTTCGTCCCGGCGACTCCTCCTTCACGTCAGTTGCAAGCTTCGAAGAGACCCTAAAATAAATGCCGCTCGAATTGCTCAACCGAACGGATGATGCGCTTGTCAGCGATCGGTCTTCCGAAATTGAAGACCAATCACCGCTCCAATTGGGTCACAAGGCGCATTTGGGCGTCAACAATCTCACAAGCAGGCGGAGTTTGCCGGCATTGGAGACAAACTAACACGGCGCCGAAAATGCGAATGTGACGAGGACCACACAGATCGTGTCGAGCTTGGGGTGGCCAGGTTGGTGGAACCGCAATCTTACCCTCCGCACGTCAATGCTTGCGGCCAAAGCTACAACAATTTCTGCCGCAGTCCGAACTATTTCCTACTTCCAGGGCGGTCGTCATCTCATGACCTTTTCGGCTACCAAATTCCGCCAGGATGGATTTTCCGTTTAATGGATTGCCAGTGTAATTGTACTTGTTCCCCGCGTACAGACTGGGCGAAATTGGCTCGCGCCGGTACAACAGGCCAAGCCGAGAGGAGACGAGGTGCCAGGATCCCTGTTTGCGACCAGTGATCTTCACAGCTCATTCTCGGAGAACAAGCGCATCATCGACGAAATGCGTTCGGAATCGCCTGACGACTGGCTGATCGTGGCCGGTGACGTGGACGATACGTTCAGCAAGATCGAGAAGACGCTTTCGCTGTTGCGGAGCCGCTTTGCGAAAGTCATTTGGACGCCCGGCAACCACGATTTGTGGACCCTGCGTGACGACCCCGTCCAGCTCCGCGGGGTGGCCCGCTACCAGGCCCTGATTGAGATGTGCCGGTACAGCGACATTCTGACGCCAGAGGACGAGTATGCGATCTGGCCGGACCCGAGCGGTCCCATGACAATCGTGCCGATGTTCCTGCTCTATGACTATTCCTGGCTCGCACCCGGGACGAGAACAAAAAAGGAGTCGCTGGCGTACGCGCATGAGACCGGGGTGGTCTGCGCCGACGAGGTGCTGCTGCATCCAGATCTGTATCCGGATCGGGAATCGTGGTGTCGCGCGCGGTTGGACGACACCGAGCGCCGGTTGCTCGCCCTGGGGGGCGATGTGAAGACGATCCTTGTCGGGCACTGGCCGCTCATCCGCCAGCCGACCCAAGCGCTGCGATTTCAGGAATTCGCGCAATGGTGCGGGACGACCCGCACCGCCGACTGGCATCTCCGCTTTCGTGCCAGCGTCGTTATCTATGGTCACCTGCACATCCCGAGAACAACCTATTATGATGGTGTCCGGTTTGAGGAAGTTTCGCTCGGTTATCCGCGCGAATGGAGCAGGCGCAACAAGCCGCCGATGCTCCGGAAAGTGCTGCCGGCATGATCGAAAAGCTGTTGCCTGATGGCGTCGTCGCGGTCGAAACTTTCGAGGATGTAGCGGGAGAGCAGAGCTTTCCGGGAGAAGACTTTCTCATCGCGAACGCCGTGGAAAGCCGCCGCCGTGAGTTCATCACAGCGCGACGCTGCGCCCGCGAGGCCCTCGCCAGGCTTGGGCACGCACCGGTCCCGATCCGAGCGGGCCCGAAACGCGAGCCGCTATGGCCCGCGGGCGTGGTCGGCAGCATCACCCATACCACCGGCTTTCGGGCTGCCGCCGTCGCCTCTCAAAGCGTGCTTGCGAGCATCGGTATCGATACCGAGCAGAACGCCCTTCTGCCTGACGGAGTCGAGGAAACCATCACCATCTCGCATGAGCCCGAGATGCTGACCGCATTGTCTCGCTCATCTCCAGGGATACACTGGGGCCGGCTTTTGTTCAGCGCGAAAGAGGCGGTCTACAAAGCCTGGTATCCTCTGACTGGCCGCCGGCTCGGCTTCGAAGATGCCCGTCTGACAATCGATCCGATGGGCACATTCGTAGCGACGCTGCTCGTCGATGGAACCCGAACTGACGGTGAGTCACCGCTCACCGCGTTGCGCGGACGCTTCATAGTTGCACACGGGCTCATCGCAACTGCAGTGACAGTGCCACCCAACCCCGGGGCGGCATGATCGCAGATATCGGCACCGACCATTGAACCTTGGCGCCACTACGATTGACAAAATGACAGAGCCGCAGTGTGCCCCGCGCTGCGATGATTATTTGCGCGTCACCGCTTTTGGATCCAAGCGATGACGTCGTATTGGCCACTCCCTGCCAGCAAAATGCGCATTCAGCGAAGGTGCTTTCGAGCGGCCCTTAGAGTAACGTACAGATGTTGATGGTCTTGAACCTCACATCTTACGCACTTGGTTCGCACACGTAGGCGCACGCACGCCACCGTGTTTCAATGGGCAATTTCAAATGCCCAGCTACTTCGATCGTCCAAGACGATGACGTGCATTTTTCCACCACAAAGGCGCTGTAGGGAACACGCACTGACCTCATCCCCGCAGTGAGACGTATGTCACATCAACGGCTAGCGTCTTCGACTAAGATGAAATCTCGATACCGCGAGTTTTGATTTTTCACGTGAACACTTTTGATGGTCAGGTGCAGCATGCGATTGGTCGTCATCGATAACTACGACTCGTTCACCTATAATCTCGTCCATCTGCTTGCCGAAATTTGCCATGAGCAGCCGCTCGTCGTGAAGAACGACGAGATTTCCTGGGACGAACTGAGGCGCAAGCAATTCGATGGAATTGTGATTTCGCCAGGTCCTGGACGGCCAGATCACCCAGATGATTTCGGCCTCTGCAGGGATGCCATCGAAGAAGCCGAAGTACCGTTGCTCGGTGTGTGCCTCGGTCATCAGGGCATCGCCGCGCTGTCGGGAGGCCGGGTGGTTCGCGCGCCTGCGCCGATGCACGGACGAACGTCTCTCGTTCATCATAACGACACCGGGATCTTCAAAGGGATCAAATCTCCCTTCAAAGCAGCTCGCTATCATTCACTGATCGCACAGAAGCCCCTTGCTTCCTGCCTGGAGGCGACGGCCTGGACAGAGGATGGCTTGATCATGGGGCTTGCCCATCGCGAGCGGCCGCAATGGGGCGTTCAATTCCATCCCGAGTCCATCATCACCGAGCACGGACGGAAGTTGCTGGACAATTTCTGCTCTATGATTGGTCCGTCAGAGGGTCGCGCGAACGGCCACGGCAAACCATTGAATGGCTCTTCATTGAACGGCTCCGCTCATAAATTGAACGGCTTTGCCCACAGGAAGGAGCTGGAGGTTTCCCGGAAGCGAACGTTCTGGAAGGAACTTCCGCGCGAGATCAACATGGAGGACGCGTTCACGTCGTTGTTCTCCGACTCGCCACATGCCTATTGGCTTGACAGCAGCCTCGTCGAACAAGGTCGGGCTCGCTGGTCCTATGCGGGCGACGCGTCCGGTCCGAACGCGGCCTGCCTCCAATATCGATGCACGGATCAGCGCCTTGAAATCTCCGACCGTGCCGGCACCCACACCAAGCACACCGGCATTTTCGAATACCTCGCGCGGATCGAACCCAGCCGCCCCGAGCCGGCTCCTCCGTGTCCGTTCGTCGGGGGCTATGTCGGATGGTTCGGTTATGAGCTGCGGAACGATTGCGGTTCACCGACAGATCGGCATGCAACGACGCCGGATGCGATGTTTATCTACTCGGACCGCTTCATCGCCGTCGATCATGTCGACAAGAAAACCTATGTGCTGGCGATCGACGAGCCGTCCAATGCGGAGCGGGCGAAAAAGTGGATCGATCACACCATCGCTGCGATCGAACGAATGGCCCCCTCGGCCATACCCGAGGTTCAGAACATACCGAATGAGCCGGTTAAGTTTTTCCTGGACCGGGACAAGGACACGTATCTCTCCGACATCCGTCGATGCCTGGATCTGATCGGGCAAGGCGAAACCTATCAGGTCTGCCTGACGAACGAGTTGCATTGCAACTCCGACGTAGACCCTTTGACGCTCTATCGCACCATGAGGAAGGTCAATCCCGCCCCTCATGCGGCCTTCATCAAATGGCCCGAAGGCGCCGTCCTGAGTGCCTCACCCGAGCGCTTCCTCTCGATCGATACAAATGGGAACGTCCAAACGAAACCGATCAAGGGCACGATCAAGCGCGACCAAGACCCCGTGAAAGACGATCAACTCGCCGAGCAATTGAGAACGAGCGAAAAGGATCGCGCAGAAAACGTCATGATCGTCGATCTCTTGCGAAACGATCTCTCACGAAGCTGCAGCCCCGGTAGCGTTCGCGTGCCGAAACTGTGGGATGTGGAATCCTATCGCACGGTTCACCAATTGGTCAGCACCGTGACCGGGACGCTGGAACCTTCGGCCGGCCCGGTGCAGTTGATCCGAAATGCCTTCCCAGGCGGTTCGATGACGGGCGCGCCGAAGACGCGCACGCTGCGATTCATCGACGAACTGGAAGGGCGGCCGAGAGGAGTTTATTCAGGCTCGTTGGGCTGGCTGGGCAATGATGGCGCAGTCGACCTGAGCATTGTGATAAGAACGATCGTTGCCAACAAGGGGCGTTTATCGATGGGCGTGGGAGGTGGCGTCGTCGCGGCCTCGACGCCCGAGGGAGAATTCGACGAAATGCTCCTGAAGGCGGCGGCTTCGATCAAATCCGTCGTCATCGCACTCACCGGCGGATTTAGTCCCGATCGATACGAGCTTGTCGGCGCAGACGAGGCAACCAGCTCAGCAGGAGCTCCGAACTGATGGTTTGCGAGATTTTTCGATGAGCGTGGTCTGGCTCAATGGCAGCCTTGTCGATCAGAGTGAAGCTCGCGTCCCTGTCACGGATCGGGGCTTCACGCTTGCAGACGGTCTTTTCGAGACGATCAAGGCTGTGGGCTCCATGCCGTTCTGGCTGGCCGAGCATTTCGAGAGGTTGAAGGCCGGAGCGGCCGAGATTGGTCTGGCGATCCCGTTCAGTGAGGACCGCATTTCCGACGCGGCCGATCGCTTGCTGGCTGACGCAGCGAGGGACGCTCAGAGTGCACTCCGGCTGACCGTCACGAGAGGAGCCGCGGCAAGAGGGCTTTGGCCGAAGGACGCTGCTCAGCAACAACCGACTTGCGTTTTGACGGTCGCGCCGAGTGTCGCCATGGCTCCCCAGGCCTTCGTCGTCTGTCGCTCGACATGCCGAAACGAGCGTTCGCCTCTCTCGAGGATCAAGTCACTGAGCTACGGAGACAATATTCTGGCCCGGAGGGAGGCAATCAGTCGCGGCGCCGACGACGCCATCATGCTCAACACGAAAGGGCATGTCGCGTGCGCAACTGTCGGCAATATTTTCTTCAGGATCGACGGCCGCTGGGTCACGCCGCCGGGAGAAGACGGGGTCTTGCCGGGGTTGGCGCGCAAGCGCTTCATTGCACAACTTGGAGCCGTCGAGTCGTCGGTCACCACCGACATGATCCGAAAATCCGATGCAGGTTTCGTTTGCAACAGCCTGGGGGCTTCGCTGATCAAAAGCATTGACGGGCGTAATCTGTCCGAGGATCAGACGGACATCCCTAACCAGACCGTCTATTCTCTGTAGCGTGGCCCATGCCTTGAACGATTATCAGCTTGGCGCCGGGAATCGAAGCCGCTGTATCCTCGCCGGCTTTTGGGTCGACCAGGGGATCTGCCGTCCCGTGAATCACCAATGTCGGCGCCCTCACCTTGGCCTTGATTGCTTCACACTCTTGTCAATGCTCGGAGCGGCCGCATTGTTCCCATAGCGATGGGTGTTCTGCGGGTGCGGATCTAGCCAGAGCATGCTGACGCATTCTGCTCTTTCGCTTTCGGGACGAACTGGCCCTTAAGGCGTTCGATTTCCTTCAGTGCTTCGGCAAGTTGGGCCTCACGCATGGAGAGCAGCCGACGCAGCGTGCGCACTTCCTCGTCCGTTGAATGAGAATCCATCTGCGTCTCTCCAAGGCGATAAATCTATCCCAGCACTATTCTGCGGCCTACTTCAAAAGGTTTCGGGTTGACCGGCATGCGCGTGAGGAGTCTTAATTGCAAGATCATATCTCCTCTCTCAATATTGCGCCAATGCATAGTCCCTGGATCGAGTTTCGTCCCAACCGCCCCGATGCGCAGGCACGTGTTTTATGTTTTCCCTATGCCGGTGGGAGCGCACAGGTTTACCACGCGCTGGCGCGCGGCATGCCCGAAAACGTCGAACTAGGCGCGGTTCAATTGCCGGGACGCTGGGATCGTCGGCGGGAGCCCTTGCTGACCAGGCTGAGCGACGCATCCCGGAACCTGGCCGACGAAATAGCCCGGCTGTCGCCAAAACCCTACGTCCTGTTCGGTTATAGCCTTGGCGGGCTGATTGCCTTCGAAGCGGCACGCATCGTGGCGCGCGATCCGGAGCTGCGGCAGCCACGAGCTCTGATCGTGGCTGCCGCGGAAGCACCGGCGGGGACACCGGGCCGCCCTCAACTGCATGCGCTTCCTGATGCCGAGTTCATCAAGAAGCAGATGGATCGGTATCCCGGCGGGATCTCTCCTGCCGTTCTTGCGGAACCTGATCTCATGGAGATGCTGCTGCCGATCATCAAGGCGGACATGCAGATGTTCGAAACGTACCGGTACACGCCCGAAACGCCGCTCGCCTGTCCCATTTACGCAATGGCTGGAGAGCAGGACCGCCTGTGCACGCCGTCGGCAATGGCTGGCTGGGAGAGGGAAACGAGCGGGTCGTTCTTTACCGAGACGGTCGCGGGCAATCATTTCTTCATCAACAACGCCGCCGATCGCATGCGCGCGACGATCTTGCGGGCTCTCGCCTGACGAGCCGGCGTTAGGCGACGTCCTGATTGGATGTCGCGGCAACGTCATCAACGATATCGCCCCCATCAATCGCGGGCGCGCCTGTGCGGTCGTCGCGAGCAGCTTCCTCGCGCAACTTGAAGCGCCTGATCTTGCCTGTTGCGGTCTTCGGCAGTTCCGTTCGGAATTCGATCCAGCGGGGATATTTGAAGGTCGCGAGCTGCTTGCGACAATGCTCACGCAGCGCCAGCGCCATGGCTTCGTTCGGCTTGCCGGACGGCTTGAGAACGACGAATGCCTTGGGTCTGATCAAACCATCTTCATCAGGCCATGCCGCGACCGCCGCCTCCAGCACGTCGGGATGGTTCAGCAACGCGCCCTCGACCTCGAATGGCGAGACGTAAATGCCGCCGACCTTCATCATGTCGTCTCGACGCCCGCAGTACACGTAGTAGCCGTCGGCGTCCTGCATGTATTTGTCGCCGGAACGAAGCCACTCGCCCAGGAAGGTGGAGCGCGATCGTTCGCGGTCGTTCCAATACATGATCGCGGTAGTCGGCCCACGAACCTGCAGCTCTCCCATCTCCCCCTGCGCGACCACAGCGCCGGCCTCGTCGACGAGACGGAGCGCGAAACCCGGCACGGGTTTGCCGCTGGTGCCGGGGCGTATCGCTCCCGGGCGATTGGTGAGGAATGTACTGACCATCTCCGTGGACCCGAGGCCGTCGAAGATATCGACAGCAAAGCGTTCGCGCCAAGACTGCCCGATACTGACCGGAAGCGCCTCGCCTGCGGAAAGGCAACACCGGAGCTTCACTGCTTCACGCTCTATGGGATCCGCCGCAAGGAACGCGGCGTAGAAAGTCGGCACGGCGAAGAGCACGGTCACACCATGCGTTCGCAAATGGTTTGCGACCGAGTTGGGAGTTGGGCGCTCCGACGCCAGCACCGTCGTCGCGCCGACCGAAAGCGGATGGACCATGGAATTGCCAAGGCCATAGGCGAAGAACATCTTCGATACCGAATGGACGATGTCCCCCTCGGTGAGACGAAGGACCTGAGCGCCATAGCAAGCGGCGGTGAAGCCCAAAGTCGCATGGACATGCACGGCGGCTTTCGGCGTTCCCGTCGAGCCCGACGTGTAAAGCCAGAAGCAGATCTCGTCGTTGACCGTCGGTGCGGTGTAGTCGGTTGCAGCGGCCGCCTGGAGCGTGTCCTCGAAGAGCGCGTGCCCAAAACCCTGACTGCCCGATACGATGACATGCTCAAGGTCCGGGGCTGCATCAATCAGGTGCGCGAAGAGCGGATATAGCTCCTCGGAAACGATCAGAAGGCGGGCACGGCTATCCTCCACGATGATGCGATATTCCGCTTCGCTCAGCAGCGTGTTGACGGGTATCGCGACCACGCCCGCCTTGACCGCACCGAGAAAGGACGTCGGCCAGTCGATCGTATCGGGGAGGCAGATCAGAATGCGCTGTTCGCGCTGTATGCCAAGGCCGCGCAACAGATTGCCGAATCGGGCGACCCGCTCCGCAAGCTGGCCATAAGTCCAGCTCCCACGCGAGTCGATATAGGCGGTTTTGCCGGCACGCCCTGCTTTCAGATTTCGAGTAAGGACATCTTCGGCGAAGTTGTAGAGACGCGGGATGGTCGCATCCGCGCTGCGGTCGATGTCCAGATCGGGAGTGTTCAGAATTTGAGTAATCATCATGGACCTCACTCAAGCACAGCACGGCCGGACAGCTCCGTGCGTTAGGTCACGTTTTGACTTTCCGGATACCGCGAATCTGCCGCTGCATGAGAAGCAGAGAAACGATCGCAGCTCCCATGAAGCTGAAAACGATCCAGCGGCTGCTCAAGCCGACAATGTCGTTCAACAGCGACATGTCGCCCTTCGCAGCCAGATAGGCCGCCACGCAAAAGGCAACGGCCCAGATTCCGTAAAGCACGGCCCGCGTTTGCATGCTCTTCAAGGCTGGATTGAAGAACTGGAACGATGCCGTGAGGCTGGCTGCATCGGTCAACATCCGGCCCGTACGATGCTTGGCCGCCAGCACGATTTCCGGCCAGCGATGGATCCCTTCCCTCAGGTCGGAAACAAGACCGCGCGTAAAGAATTCAGGTAGATCGGAAAGCCAATCATATTCGGGCGCGAGTTCAGAAACGACCGCGTCGACCGTCATGATGGTCTTGTAATAGATGCTCAGCTCCTGCGGCATGAGGATCTTGTGACGTCGCGCAATCGTCATGGTGCCCATCAGGAGTTCGGTGGTCAGCCGTCTGATGTCGGCGCCTCCAATGTCCAGGGCGAGCCGATACATCTGATACGCGACGAAAAACTCCTCCCGCGCCTGACGCAGGTCGGTATCCTCCGATGGGACGAGGAGTTTGAAATTTTCGACGACGGCCTGTTCGATGTTCCTCCGATACAAATGGATGAAGATCTTCGAGAGCGAGGACCGGAATTCCTTGGACAGCCGGCCGGTCGCGCCGAAATCGACAAATCCGATCCTGTGCCCGCGAAGCACGAAGACGTTCGCCGGATGGGGATCTGCGTGAAAGATGCCGTCACGGAAGATCTGGTTGTAGATCGACCAGAAGTAATTTCGTGCTATCGTTTTGAGATCCTCGGGCCGCAGGTTCAAACGACGCAGGGCTTCGGGATCCTTCGTGCGCGCTGCGTTGCCAACCTCCAGCAACGAGACGCCCGCCAGCAGCTTGGTGGCGAGAACACGTCGCGTGCAGAACTCAAAGCGGACCTCCGCGCAGGCTTGAATCGGATCATGTTTGGATCGCACCTGGACCCGAAAGGTGTTTTTTGCCTCGGTGGTGAAATCCAGCTCCTCCCTGCTCCACCTTTCGAACTCCTCCGAGAAAGAGCGAAGCGCGCTCCCTCCCAACGCATCCATGAGGCCGACGAGGTAGGAAATCATATGAAAAATGCGGAAGTCGGCCTCGAATTGTTCCTGAACGCGAGGCCTCTGCACCTTGACTGCGAGCTTTTCGCCGTCCCGTGTGGTCGCGATGTGGACCTGGGCGATCGAAGCCGTTGCGTGCGGCACTGGATCGAACGATGCAAACAGCTGCTCAGGAGGCGACCCAAGCTCGCGCAAGATCACCTCGCGGATCGCTTCGTAAGGAACAGTCGGGGTCTGGTTGAGAAGCTTCAGCAGTTCGGTGCAATATTCGTTCGGCAACAAATCGAATCGCAGTGCGAGTGCCTGTCCGATCTTCATCCACGCGCCGCCTAGATCCTCCAAAAAGAGGCGCAGACGCACTTCGGGTGGAACCGCTACTTTTGCTGGCCAAAGCTTGGGACGGATATAAAAACGCAAGGCAGCCGAGAAAATGTGGCAAAGACGGCCCGCGCCCAAAAACACGTGGCCAATGCTATCAATCAATGGCTATCACTCATCACGGTCGGATCGCGACCAACAATATTTTCTAAAGCCAACAAATAGCACGGAGCTGTCGGATTTGTACAGCCTCGGACAGACGATGGGGAGCGGGCTGGGTGACGATAGCGACACTGCGCATCACAGTTCAGCCTAGCTCCCTCACGCAACAGGGCACAAATCGGCTTGCGCGCACATGCAGCGGAACCTAGGATTGCGACAGCGATGGCCCGCCTCGCAGTTGCGCAACGGCTGCTGTTGCGGATAACGCGCGGTGGAGCCGGATGCTCGATATTTTCGGAACGATAGCACGCCTGTTCCAGCTGCTGCTTTTGCTGGCGCGGCACCAGCTTCCTGCTGCCCTGCCGTTTCGGTCCAGCCGGCATAAATCGGCGCACGCTCTGCGTACCGTGTTCGAAGGACTCGATCTGACCTTCGTCAAGCTCGGTCAGGCCCTTGCTCTTCGCTTTGACTTGCTTCCGGCGGATTACTGCCAGGAATTTCTGCAAATCACCAACGAGGTCGCGGCAGAAGACTTTCAGGCGATTCATCGAATCGTCACTGAAGACCTCGGTCGTTCTCCCGACGAGATGTTTGCGACTTTTGAACGCACCCCCTTTGCGGTCACGTCGAGCGGACAAATTCACCTGGCTACGTCTCGCGGTGGCAAGCGGCTCGCCGTGAAGATCCAGAATGCGGCCATACGAAGGAAATACAGTATCGATATCCGCCTGATGCGCTGGCTTGCCGCGCCGCTGGATTGGGCAGGCTTTTTCGGAGCCAATTCGGTCGCAACCTATGTCAATGAGTTTGAGCACGCTCTCTTTTCCGAGCTCGATCTCGCGGACGCAGCGCGCAATGCGACCGTCATGTCGGAGTTGTCCAGGGACGATGACGCCGAGTCCCGTTTCACGGTTCGAAAAGAGTATACCGCCAAGCGTATTTTGACCTGGGAGTTCGTCGACGGGATACCGGTGCGGCAGATCCTCAACGCAATCCAACAGGACGACCGGCAATACCTCGCTAGACTCGAAGGCCGGGGCTACGACCTGCGTCTCATTGCCCGGCGCATCTACTGGAGCACGCTCAACCAGATCTATCGGGACGGACTTTTCCATTCCGACCTAAGCCCCGCCGGCATCCTGGTTCTGCCCGACAACCGAATAGCCTATGTCGACTTTGCCGTCGTTGGACGGTTCACTGAGGAGCATCAGGATTCATTTCGATTTTTCATGCAATACGCGCTTCGAGAACAATTCGACGACGCAATCGACGAGCTTTTGCGATGGTTCGAAGCCGCGCCGAACAAAGACCTCTCCGGGTTTCGCCGGGATATGTCTCTCGTGCTTGAGGACTATCTGGACGGCTTTCGAAGCCCCGTTGGAAGCGTGACGTGGCTCGCCGCCAGGCATGTCGTGGTTCGCTTGATGTCAGTCGTACGACAACACGGCTTGTTCATTCCCCCTACGGTTTCGCTGTATTTGCGGGCCTTGCTAACCCGGGACGCAATCGTCTTCGAGCTCTCGCCCAACTGTGATCCGCTGCAAGACGAAGCGAAATTCATGGTGCGCGCCGCTCGCATCGACGTTGGCGAAGTCTTCAAGCAGCGGGAACTGATGGGCAGCGTGACCGAGACGTGGGGAGAGACCAAGGAGATCATCGCCAGTGTCCGCAAGTTGCTGACATCCGGCCGCTCGATCGAGGTCTCGCTCCGCATGTTGCAGGCTCGGTTGTTGCAGTATGGCATCTGGACTGCCCTGATCGGCACGATTGCATCGCTCGGATTCAGGGAGGATGCTTTCGCGAGCCTCAATACTGCACTCGGAGTTGGGCCATACTTCATTCCCGGAGCGCTGCTCTTCTGCGCCTTTATTTTCATGCTGTTGGCGCTCCGTCAGGGACGCAAACTTGCTGCAATCGAGCAATCTAATGTGATCGGACAGGAGCTGACTCAGCGCAGCCTTGGGCGTGTGCGATAGGTTTATTCAATCGGCCCAATCAAAGCCGTCCCTGGAAGTGTGACCAAAGCCACAGAAGCGCCGCGGGCAGAGTGCCAACACGATTTTCGATCCGCGCCTGCACGACTGGAGCGGATGGACAAGTTTCTAGGACATGATATCTTTTACCGATCCATATTGGAGATTGTTCATGAGCAAGGCTTCTACGGAGACCCGGCGTTCCGAGAACGCGACCTTTAGCGACAACGAACCGTGGGCGGTATCTGACGCTGATGTTGCAGCGTGGGCCGAGCGCGAGAAGAAGCGCCGGCAGGCTTGGCTTGAAGGTCCGAACGAAGACGAGAAGCAGGCCTGGGCTGATGCCGAGCGGCAGCGCCGCAAGCGCCAGTACCGTGAGGATTTGTTGGACATTGATCTTTTCGACTTCGATCTCGACGAAGGTCGGCGGTTCGCCGACCGGATGGCCGATCGAATGATGGCCGGCTTTAAGGACCGGTTGGTTGAGACACCTCTTCGCAAGCTGGGCGACCTGCTTCGCGAGGGGCGCGATTCAGAGTCGCGTTCGCGGGAACCGCTGCGCCGGCGCCGCCGGGTGCACCCCGACGATCTTGATTGAGATTGTGACTGACCGTTGTGTGCGCGGACCGCACACAACGGTCGTTGTCTGAACTGTGAAGAATTTGATGATCGGCCCGTTCAGCTATCTGGACGGGCTCTCGTTTCTTAGCACCTTTGCTGACTGAACGCCGCGCTCACGCCTTTTGAAACTGCACGCCCTTTGAAACTGAATGTGCTTTCGGCGCGAAGGACCGCGCTTTCGTCGCGTAAAACCGCTGATAGGAAGTGTGTCATAAGTCACATAAGCTTGCAGCACCCTCCGATTATTTTTAGGCGGCTTGGAGCGGCTATAAGCTCTGGCGCGGAGGACGGGTGAAGGTGCCGTTTGCCGCCGCTTGCTCGCCGTTGGGACTGAAGATGAAAGCAGTTAAATTCGCCGGCGCGGCGGTGGTGGCCGTCATCATCGTGGTCGCGCTCCTGCTGGTGATCGGGATCCCCTCGGGCTTCCTGACGTCGAAGATCGCCGCGCGCGTGGAGAGCACGACCGGCTATCGCCTCACCATCGACGGCGCGGCGAAGATCAGCCTGTGGCCGACGCTGAACATCASCTTGAGCGACCTCACGCTGCAGAACCCCAGGGATCGSAGCGGCATCACCAAGGTGACGATCGAGCGCGTGCAGRTCGACATGACGCTGGCGAGCGCGTGGTCGGGCCGGCCCGAGATCCGCGAGATCGTCGTCACCCATCCGGTGCTGTACCAGCCGCTGCTGCGCGATCGCCTGCCCAATGCCGATGGGTCTGCAACGTCGAAGCCGCTTGCGGCCGACATGGACGGYGTGACCATCGACCGCTTCAAGATCAGCAATGGCGAAGTCGCCTTCGCCCGCATCCGCGACCGCATCGAAGGCCGCATCAGCGCCATCGATGCCGATGCCGTCATCGGCCGCGACCGCACSGTCAAGGTGACAGGCTCGGCGCGGGTCTATGATCATCCGACCAAATTCGACATCAAGGCGACGACGCCGGCATCTAGCGAGCGGCAGGCAACCCCGGTGGATTTTGCCATCGACATGCCTGACGTGCTGAAGTCGCAGCTGACCGGGCGTGCCGACATGCGCCTCAACGGCGATGTCGTGATGATCAACGGCATCAACGGCACGCTCGGCGATGGCAATTTCAACGGCTGGGCCTCGGTCGACATCGCCAGCAAGCCTTTGGTGAAGCTCGATCTCGACTTCCAGCGGCTGACGATCCCCCAGTCGCAATCCTCGCAAGATGCGGCCGGGCAGCCCTGGAGCGATGCGCCGATCGACGTCTCCGGGCTCAATTATGTCGACGCGCAGGTGCGGATCTCGGCGACCGAAGCGATCTTCGGCCAGGCCCGCCTGGCGCCACTGGCGATCGATGCCAAGCTCGCCGGCGGCGTGTTGAAGGCGGGCACCGCCAATCTCGGCGCCTATGGCGGCCAGGTCTCSGGCGARSTGATCCTGGATGCGACMTCWGGCGCGCCGAGCTTTGCGATGCATTCCGACATCGTCGGCGTGCGCGCGCTGCCGCTGTTGCAGGGTCTTGCGGATTTCGACCGGATCGACGGCAAGCTGCAGGCCAAGCTCGCGCTGCGCAGCGCCGGACGCAGCCAGCGCGCGCTGATGGCGAACATGCAGGGCACCGCCTTCGTCAGCTTCCAGGACGGCGCCATCCGCGGCATCAATATCGCGCAGATGCTCCGCTCGCTGACGACGAGCAAGCTGTCGGGCTGGCAGGACAACCAAAACTCCAACCAGAACGCCAGCCAGGATCAGAACAAGGAGCAAACCACCGACCTGACGCAGCTCTCCGCCTCGTTCCGCATCGACAAGGGCCAGGCGGTGACGACCGACTTCAATCTGATCGGACCGCTGGTGCGCATCACCGGCGCCGGCACCATCGCACTCGACACCAAGATGATGGGTTTCAGGGTCGAGCCCAAGCTGGTCATGACCACCGAAGGCCAGGGCCGCACCTCCGAGCCGGTCGGCTTCGGCATTCCCGTGATGATCTCGGGCCCATGGTCGCAGCCGCAGATCTATCCTGACATGGCCGGCATGATGGACAATCCCGATGCCGCCTATGCCAAGCTGCGCGAGATGGGCAAGGGCCTGTTCGGTCCTGACGGCGCCAAGCTCGGCGACATCCTGGGCAGCTTTGGCCTCGGCACCACCACTCAGGGCAACAATGCGGCCGGCAACACCAATCCGCAGATCCAGCTGCCGAACAACATGCCGATGCCCGGTGGCCAGCTCGGCGAGGCCATCGGCAATCTGATCCAGCAGGGGCTGTCCAACAGCCCTCTGACGAGCAGCCCTCCGTCCAGTAACCCAGGAGGCAGCATCCGCAGCCGCAGCCTCACGGGAACCTCGGCCACCCCGGCAGCGCAGGCGTCGCCCGCACCGCCGAACCAAGCCCCGAGCCAGGATCAATCGCCCCAAGCCCCATCGCCTCAGCCCCCGCCGGTCGCTCAGCAGGACAGCCAGCCGATGAACGACGTGATGCGGCAGCTCTTCAATCGGTAGGGTTTGGCTGCCGGCACTCTCCGTGCCCCGCATTGCCAAGGCCTGGACCAACAATCTGCTGCGCCCGCACGGCGCGTAAGCAACGCGTATTGCGGAATGAGGCGCGCTTGTCAGCGCGGCTTCAAGAGGTCGCGGGCGACAATCAATTTCTGAACCTCGGTCGCGCCCTCATAAATGCGTAGCGCGCGGATTTCGCGATAGAGGCTTTCGACGATCTCGCCCTTGCGCACACCGCGACCGCCGAACATCTGGACGGCCCGGTCGATGACGCGCTGCGCAGTCTCGGTGGCCGTCAGCTTCGCCATGGCAGCCTCGCGCGTCGTCGGTAGCTTCTGGACATCGCGGCGCCAGGCCGCGCGGTAGGTCAGGAGCGCGGCAGCGTCGGTATCGGTTGCCATGTCGCCGAGCGCGGCCTGGGTCAGTTGCAGGTCCCCAAGCGTCGCGCCGAACATGTGCCGGCTGCGCGCGTGCGACAGCGCTTCGTCGAGCGCGCGCCGGGAAAAGCCGAGCGCCGCGGCCGCAACCGATGCGCGGAAAATATCCAGCGTCTGCATCGCGAGCTTGAACCCCCCGCCCGGCGCGCCAAGGCGACGGCTCGCCGGGATCCGGCAATTGGTGAAGCGCAACGTCGCCAGCGGATGCGGCGCGACGACGTCGATGCGCTCGGCGATGCCGAAGCCGGGATCATCGGGAAATACGACAAAAGCGGAAATGCCGCGGGCGCCCGGCGCCTCGCCGGTTCGCGCAAACAGCGTGTAGACGTCGGCAATGCCGCCGTTGGAGATCCAGGTCTTCTCGCCGTCGATCCGGACATGGGTGTTGCCGTCAGGCGTCGCCGTTGTCGCCAGCGCCGCAACGTCGGAGCCGGCCTCTTTCTCGGAGAGGGCGAAGGCCGCGATCCTCTCGCCGCGCGCCACCGCCGGCAGAATGCGCGCTTTCATCTCGGGTGAACCGGCCACCGTGATCGAGCCGGTGCCGAGCCCCTGCATGGCGAAGGCGAAATCGGCCAGGCCATCGGCATAAGCGAGCGACTCGCGCGACAGGCAGATCGAACGAGAATCGATTGTCGTGGCATCGCCATCGGGAGCCGCGACCGCGCAATCGAGCAGTCCCGCCTCACCCATCGCGCGCACGAGCCTGCGGCAGGCGCCATCGATGTCGCTGTGATCGATCTCGTCGAGGGCCCCCGACTGCACGAAGCGGTCGAGTGCATCGCCAATCGCATGATGACGAGGCTCGAAAAACGGCCAGTCAAGCCATTCGCGCCGGATCACCTTTGCCACGGAGCTCATCCGATCCCACCTCGATTATTTTAAGCATAAAATATTTCGCTGGCACGTACCTTGTCAAGTTGGGTTCTGCAAGGACTTCGGCGACGAGGTCGGCTCCCTGGCGTCGATCTTGAGATTCAGTGCAAATTGGATACAAAGCCGCGCCGGTTTCGCGACGCTCGGGCTCAGCCTTGAATTTACTTTTGGCACAAACTATCTTGCTATCGACCGTGAGAGCTCTGCCAGCTCTCAACGAGCTACGAAGCCCGGGAGATTCGATTGGCACTCGCGAAAGAGTCCACGCCTGTATCAGCCAGGAATGGGGTGGATCAGGAGGCCGAGCACAGGGCTCAAACGCGCGTTTGGCTCCGGCTGCTCGCCTGCACGACCCTGATCGAAGGGGAGCTGCGGCGCCGGTTTCGCGACGAGTTCGATTTCACGATGCCCCGCTTCGATGTTCTGGCTCAGCTCGACCGCGAACCGAGCGGGCTTGTGCTGGGAGAACTGCCCAAGCGCCTGATGGTCTCGGCCGGGAACCTCACGCCGATCGTGGACCGCCTGGTCGCGGACGGATACATCACCCGCACACCGTCGAACCTCGACCGTCGCGTGCAGATCGTCTGCATGACGGTCGAAGGCCGCAAGACCTTCAGGCGAATGGCCAAGAGCCACGGCGCGTGGCTTGCCGAGCTGCTGGCGGATTTCCCCGCGGACCGGTTCGACGGCTTGATCGGCGAGCTCGACGAACTCAAGGGCGCTGTCAGGGACGCTCTGCAAAAGCCCTGAGCAGGCCCAACTGTCAACGTCGCACCTTCACTCCGGCCGCCTCGCGATCCCATGTATCCGCAGTGACGCCCGCGTCACGCAGCACGCCCTTCTTGATCTTGCCGTTCTCCGTCAGCGGCATCTGGCTCAAAATGCGCACGTAGCGCGGGATCGCGAAATAAGCGATCTGTCCTTCGCAATGCCTGACGATGTCGACAGGCTCCAGCGATTGCCCTGGTTCCAGCAGGATCGCCGCCGCAACCTCATCCTCTCCCAGTTGCGACGGCAGCGGGTAGATCGCGCAAGCGACGACCGCCGGATGGGACTGGATGGTCTGCTCGACCTCCCACGAAGATACATTCTCGCCACGTCTGCGGATCGAATCCTTCATGCGGTCGATGAAACGATAGTGTCCGTCAGGATCTCGAACCACACGATCGCCCGAGTGAAACCACAGATTTCGCCAGGCCTCGACCGTCTTCTCAGGCATGCCAAAATAGCCGGTGGCAAAAGCAAACGGCTCACGCGCCCGAAGCACGAGTTCGCCGGCCTCTCCGTCAGGAAGTGCTGAATCATTCTCGTCGACGATCTGCGCCTCGATGCCTTCGGCCAGATAGCCCATCGTGCCAGGACGATCGGACGGAATCGTGCCGGCGAACACGAAATTCGTTTCGGTCGACCCGTAGCCGTCGACCAACGGTACGCCAAAGCGTTCGCGGAACGGACCATGGATCTGCGGCGGCACGCCGCCGCCAAGCGCAACGCGAAGACGATGCGTTGAATCTTCTGCGCTCTTCGGCTGCGCCAGAAGCATCGACGCCATCGCGCCGAGCAAATAGCCGACCGTCGCATTGTGCCGTCGCGCGGCGGCCCAAAAGCCGGAGGCAGAGAATTTCGGCTCCAGCACGTAAGTGCATCCGTTCAGGAGCGCCTGATAGAACGCATTCAGCGCATTGGTGTGGAACAGGGGCAGTGTCGTGAACAGCACATCGCCTTCGCGGATTCCGAGCGCACGCGCCGAATAGATGCCCCACCAGAACAGTTGCGCCTGCGGACAGCACACTCCCTTTGCCGGCCCCGTGGTGCCTGACGTGTAGAGGATCGCAACGGTGTCGCCGGGACGCACGGCACCCGCCGGGACTGCGGCTCCAAGAGGCGGCAGCGACACCGCGGAAAGCCTGGCATCGATTGGCCCTGTGGCAGCTCCGATGATCCAACTCCGAGGCGGCAGCTCGACACCGGCCTCGACGCTGTCGATTGCGCCAGCGAACTGCGCCTCGACGACAAGAAGCGCGGGACGCGAATTGCGGAAGATGTGGGAGAGCTGGAAGCCGCGCAGGGCGGTGTTGATCGGGACTGCGATGGCGCCGAGCCAGGCACAGCCGAGATAGACCTGCAGGAACTCCGGACGGTTCGAGCACATCAGCGCAACTCGGTCGCCCGGCTTGATGCCGGCATCGACGAGCGCCTGCGCCGACGCGGCCGCCATCGCGGCGGCCTGCGCAAAGGTCCAGCGCGTCGCGCCCGCGACGAGAAGGACCCGGTCGCCATAGCGTTCGGCCTGCCGCGTGAGGATGGTGGAGAGGATCCGGTCGGACGGTGGAAACAGCTCGACCGCGCGCGCCCAAGCGGCCGGGATATTCTCCCGGCCGACCGCCTCGCTGATCTTCACCGGCGCGTCGTTCTCCGTCACGATCACGCTCCCGCCTCAGGGCAACAGCTTGTACTTGCCGTCCTCGATCTGGACCATGATGCGCGAGCGGCCGTCGACGCCATACCGATCCGCCGGCGTATAGGTGTAGACGCCCTGCGTCCCGACGACCTCCTTGGTCGTGAACAGCGCCTGACGAAGCGCGGTCCGGAATTCCGGCGAGCCGGGCTTGGCGCCTGATGCCATCGCGCGCTTGGCCGCATCGGCGAGCACCAGCCAGCCATCGAAGGAATAGGACGAGAACGAATCCGTCGGCGCCTCGCCGTTCGCCTTCTCGAAGGCCGCGCGGAAATCCAGGGCAACCTTCTGGATCGGATTGCTGGCCGGAAGCTGCTCCGCTGCGGTCACCGGTCCGGTCGGGCAGATGATGCCGTTGGCGGCCTTTCCGGCAAGACGCAGGAAATCGGCGCTGATCATGCCGTGATTGCCGTAGAGCGGCCCTTTGTAGCCGCGCTCGGACAGCGCGATCACCGGGAGCGCGCCGGGCGTTCCCGTTCCACCCAGCATGATCGCATCGGGATGCGCGGCGACGACGCGCAGCACCTGCGCTGTGACCGAAGAGTCCGAACGCGCGTAGCGCTCATTGGCGATCACCTTGATGTCGGCCGACTTGGCGGCCTGCACCAGGGAATCATAGAAGAGGTCACCTAACGCGTCGGAGAAGCCGATAAACGCGACGCTCTTCAATCCTTTGGCCTTCATGTTGTCGACAATGCCCTGCAACAGCAGCGGCGTCGGTTGCGGGGTCTGGACCACCCATGGGCCGCCATCGCCAGGCGGCACCGGCGCGATCGGCGACACCGCAATCATTGGAATCTTCATCTCGATGGCCGCCGTCGCCATCGCAAGCGTCTGCGGCGCACCGGACGTGCCGATGAGAACGTCGACCTTCTCCTGCTCCACGAGTTTGCGAGCGTTACGCGCCGACGCCGTCGGATCCGAGCCATCATCGAGCTGGATGACCCGAATCTTCTCGCCGCCGATCTCGCCGGTATAGACTTGGCCCGCTGCGATCCCCTTCGCGTTCGGAATTCCAATCGACGACACTGGCCCGCTGAGGCCAGTGACAAATCCAACGAGAATCTCGGCCTGCGCAAGCTGCGGGACGGCGAGAAGCAATGCAGTGGAGACCAGCAAGCTCTTGATCAAGTTCATGGCACCTGTCTTTCGTGAGGATTTCTTGTTCTGAATGGCAAGCGCCATGGATTCATTTCAGGTTGACGAGACCAGCGCGATGACGCGAAGCGGACTGCCGGAGCCATTCTGGATCTTCAGCGGCGAGGCCACGATGATGGCGCCGGTGGCCGGAAGCTGATCCAAATTGCACAGGCATTGCAGGCCGTAACGGCCCGCGCCGTGCAGGAAGTGATGCGCCGGATAAGGCGGATCGAAATGCCCGGCCTGCCCCGCATCCGTACCGATGGTCTCGTTGCCGAACCCAATGACGCCACGCTCCTCCACCAGCCACTTCATGACAGCCGAGTTCGGGCCCGGCGTGTGCGCGCCGTCATCCCTGAGATTGGCGTAGTCGCGCCAACCCTTCTTCGACCAGTCAGTCCGCAGCAGCACCCAGTTCCGCTCCGGGATTCGGCCATGATTTGCTTCCCAGGCCTCGACGAGTGGAACCGTCAACAGGAAATCGGGATCCTGGGCCGCCTGCGCGGTGCAATCGATGACACAGGCCGGCGCGATCATGTCCTTAGGCAGCATGGTGTCGACGGCATTGTTCGGCAGGTTCTTGCCGGTGAACCAGTGGATCGGCGCGTCAAAATGCGTGCCGGTATGTTCACCGAACGTGACATTGTTCCAGTACCAGGCCGGGCCGCGACCGTCGTATCGCGAGATTTCCTGGATGCGGACCGGCGCCGCCTGGCCGAACTCCGGCGGCAGCACGATGACCGGAAAATCCGGACTGAGCGTGAATGTCAGATCGACGACGCGCACCGCGCCGGAAGAAATCGCACCCGCCAGCTCCAGGAGTCTGTTGCTTTGCATCGTCACGTCCTCCGGCTGGGTTGAAATCCCGATTTCACCTGTCGAGCTCACGTTCGAGCGCCTTCGGATTGGCCGCGAGACGTTGCCGGATCTCTTCGGCGACATCTCCCACATAAATCTCCTCGAGCCCGCCTCTGAGTCCCGAGACGATCGCTTGCGCAATTGCGCGCGGCGCGACCTTCGGCGGCGGCACGGTCTGAAACCATTCGGTGTCGACGGGGCCGGCAAACAGATTCATCACCCTGACGCCGCCGGGCCTGAGCTCGGCGCGAAGGCAGTGCGAGAGCGACAGGCACGCGGCCTGCGAGGCCGAGTAAGCGCCAAAGGCAGGCCAGTTCGCCAGCGCATAGACCGAGAGAATGTTGACCCATGCGACACTGTTGTTGATGCCGTCGGCGCCGCGCATCCGCATGGCCGGTCCAAAGGCTTGCGCGAGGTTGATGAAGCCGAGATAGGCCTGGTCGATCTCGTCGCGTACGATGCTCGTGCCCCTGCGGTCGAGCAGTCCGCCCGGCCGCACATACTCCGTCGTATTGATGAGGATATCGACCTTGCCGCCGATGTCGGCCGCAAGATCTGTGGCCGATTTTTCGTCGGCCACGTCGAGCGTCACGATTTCGATTCCGTCTTGACTGCGCAGCAGGTTCTCGTCCGGGAACGGTCGCCACGGTTCGGCAATGCCGACGAACACCGTCTTGGCGCCCGCGGCCTTCAAAGCCGCCGCGGCTTCCTGGCCGATCACGCTGCGGCCGTTGGTCACGAGCGCGCGCCGGAATTTTGGATCGGCCGTCATTTCCCGCCACTGCTTGTCGTCTTCCATGTTGGGAGTCTCTCCCTCGGGATGGGCAAAGGCCACCGCCTGGCCGCTCTTGTCGAGTTGAAACGACATGCGGACGGCTGCGCCCTCCGCGCAGTCGGCATGGAGATGGGTCACAATCGTTGGACCGCAATCCATTTTGACGAGGCCGATCCGCCACGGCGCCCGTTCTCTGAAATAAACGTCGCTCGGCACACGCGCCGTCGTCTCGGCCAGTAGCATGCCCCGGCGCGGCGCATCGATGAAGACGAGGCCGTCCGACAGGCAAGACGGGCAGGCTTCACGCGCCGGATAAGCAAAGGAGCCGCAAGCCTTGCAGCGTTGCAGCATGAAGCGGCCTTCCGCTGCCGCCCGTGTGAACCCGTGCGACGTCCTGCTGCGAGGTCGCGGCGGCAAAGCCGGCAGCCGCGTCCGCAGCAGCGGGTTCTTGCGCCGGGGCGGCTTGATCGGCTCTATCATCGCGAAGGCCCTGCAAGGATCGCGGCGCCCGAGGCCAGACCGCGGTCATAGTTGATCATACCGAACCCCGAGGCCAAGGCGAGGCTCGCATTCCTGACCTGGGTGGGGCCTGCGGTCCCCAGAAGCTGCCGCAACCCTTCGACGAGACCGAGATAGGCGCCGGCAGCACCGGCCTGCCCAACCGAAAGCTGTCCGCCCGAGGTGTTGTGCGGAAAGTCTCCATCGATGGTGAGATCGTGCTGGCGCACGAACTCGGCCCCCTCCCCCTTCTTGCAGAAGCCGAGATCCTCGAACTGCATCATCGTGATGACGGGATAGTCGTCATAGGTCTGCACGACGTCGAGATCGTCAGGCTTCACGCCGGCCATCGCATAGAGCTCGCCGACATCCATTGCCCAGCCGCCGCGCACCTGCATCGGATCGTCGGCAAAGGCATTGTGCCGCTCGATCGTCGACAGAAGTCGCGCGAAAGGCAGCCTCAGCGAGGCCGCAGTCTCTTCGCGCATGACGAGGAACGCTTCGGCGCCGGCGCAAGGCATCACGCAATCGAACAGGTGGATCGGATCAGAAATCGGCCGGGCCGCCAGATATTGATCGAGCGTCAGCGGCGTCTTCATCAGCGCATGCGGGTTGCGCAGCGCATTCGCGCGCTGGGCGACCGCGATCCTGCCAACGTCCTCGCGCGTCACGCCAAAAGTCCGCATGTAGTTGCGCGCGATCAGCGCGAAGCTCGCATTGGCGCCACCCGCGCCATAGGGGTAGACGGCATCCTGGTTGAAGCGCGAGAAGTTCTCGAGCGTCAGCCGGAAGGAATCGACGTGGTTGGTGTCGCCTGCCACGCAGGCCACGATGTCAGCGTCATGGGCCTGAACCGCGCGCGCCGCCTTTCGCACCGCTGCGATGGCGCTGGCGCCACCGAGCGGAATTGTATCCAGCCACCGGACGCACAGACCGAAATGCTGCGTCAGCCCGACTCCGCTGTCAGTGCCCATGGTGAAGCTGGAGACGCACAGACCATCGATGTCGGAGGTCTTGATGCCGGCCTGCGCGACGAGCGCGCTGAGCGCTCGGCCGATCCACCATTGCGCGCTTTCGATGGAGTAGCGGACGTAGGGAATCGTGACGGGCGCCGCGATCACGACGCCATCATACGGTGTGCGCAAGGTATTGGTCACTGACCGCCCGCCTCGTTCATCCGCCTCAAACCACCGTCAGTTTCACGTCGATATTGCCACGCGTTGCGTTCGAATAGGGGCAGCGCTCGTGCGCGCCGGCGACGACCTCTTCGGCCACCGGCTTCTCGACACCGGGCAGATTGACTTTCAGCTCGACAGCCAGCGCATATCCAACGGGAACCGGCCCCATCGCAACCTTCGCAGTCACGGAAGGCTCGGCAGAGGGCACCACCTTCCGCGTCCGCGCGACGAGCTTGACCGCACCGAGAAAGCACGCGGCGTAGCCGGCCGCAAAGAGCTGTTCGGGATTGGTGCCCGCGCCGCCGGGGCCCCCCATCGATTTCGGCAAGGACAGCGACACCGACAAAAGACCGTCGGCGCTGGCGGCCTTGCCATCCCGACCTCCGGTCGCCGTCACTTCGGTCTCGTACAGGATCTTTTCGGGGGTCATCACGACTTGTTCTCCAAGAACAATTTGGCAGGACTAGCGGCCGTTACCGGCAAGCAACGCGCGGAAATCCGCCCGTGCCTGGGCGCTGGCCCGCTTGAAGCTGGGCCCGCGGCTTGGTTCGGTGCCATTGAGCTGCCGGAGCTGCACCCACATCTCGGCACTCTTCAGCGCCACCGCCGCGCAGTTGACCACCGGCGCGTGCCCGACCTTCAGGCCGTGCTCCTTCCCGATCAAAAGGCCTGGCAAGACGCCGGCCGGAATCACGACGTCCGCGCCGCGCTCGACCAGCGGACGTGCACAAGCGACAAAATCCTCGATCATGCGAGCTTGTGCGGCAGCGTCTCCGGCGAACGCATCGGCGAAATCCTCCGGCTTGCAGCCAAGACCGGTCACGTGGACCACGCGATCACGCAGGCCGTAACGCTCGGCTTGCTCGTAGTGCCAGACCTCGAAGACGGGATCGAGCGTCACAAGGCCAAGCCGCCGACCGAGCTGCGAGGCGGCCAGCAACGTCGCCTCGCCAGTCCCGATCACGGGAATGTCGAGCGCCGAGCGCAGCTCGTAAAGTCCGGGATCCTGGAAATGCCCCATGACAAAGGCGTCGAACCCGCCCTCCTCCGCCGCGATGCCGTTGTCGATCGCCTGGACGGCACAGCGCAGTTCGGCAAGCCGTCCGAACTCCCGGTCCGGCGGCGTGATGCCCTCGACGTGAACCGTGGTGCCTGATGCAGCGATGTTGTTGAGGTATTCCGACAGCCGCACCATGTAGGGCGCGTTGACGCTCGCATCAACGAAGCTCTGCCAGAAGATGCGCATCGTCCTTCTCCTCAAGCGGTGGTCGGAGGATCGGTCGTCGGCTGCCGATGATTATATTTCAACCATAAACTAATTCACGCGTCAAATGCGCGCGGCAGCGCCGGCGGCTGGCGCCGTCATGGCAAGCCGAGCACGGCCATTTTGTCCGGTGGACTAAGCAAAGAAACGCCGCACACTGACAAAATTGTATGCAGCAACATTTTTTTCTGACAGCCCCGTGACACGTGTTGACGGCGCCACCGGCAATACTTTAGGCTTTAAGTAATTCCTCGCCGGTCAGGGACCGGTGGCCATGACAATGATGTTGCAGGGCACCGATTTTGAGAGACTCAATCGTGTGGACAGTCGCCGCGCTCGAACAGCCGGCAGTGGCAGCATCGCCGGTCGCGCATCGCGGCCGCACCGACGGCCTTTCGTCGCCTCAGACAAGGCCCGCCCGCATTCGCCGATGGGCCCGTTGTTCGCGCGGCAAGCAACATCATGGCTGCTGACCGCCCGGCCGAGCACACTTTCTTCGGTCGCGCCCGGCATTTGGCGCCGCAGCAATGTTTTCAATCGGTTGGTTCGTCGTTCGGGCCCCCCGCGCGGCAGCATCAAAGCATTCCTATCCAGCATCAACGGAGGAGAACGCAAATGCGCAAGACTCTGAGCCTACTTGCACTTGTCACCGGCATAGTCGCGGCTCCGACTGCACAGGCCGACATCACCATCGGCTTCGTCACCTCGCTCAGCGGCAACGGATCGTCGATCGGAATCCCCTATGGGCGCGGCATCAATGCGGCCTATGAATACAAGAAGACCATCAACGGTGAAACCATTCGCCTGATCCAGCTCGACGACGGCTCGGACCCGTCGGCCGCGACCCGCAACGCGCGCAAGCTGGTGGAAGAAGAGAAGGTTGACCTGCTGATCGGAACCGCGACGGCGCCCTCGACCATCGCCATGGCAGCGGTGGCGAGCGAGCTGAAAGTGCCGATGATCGCGGTCTCGCCGATCGGCAAGCTGCCGGAAACGCCCGAGCAGTGGGTGGTGTCAGTGCCGCAGCCCGCCTCCCTGCTCGTCAAGATCGTCGCCGATCGCATGAAGCGCGATGGCATGAAGAATATCGGCTATATCGGCTTCTCCGACGCCTGGGGCGACCTCGTCTACAACGGCGCCAAGGCCGCCGAAGCGGCCGGTGACATCAAGATCCAGAGCAACGAGCGATACGCTCGCACCGACACCTCCGTCACCGCACAGATCCTGAAGGTGCTCGCCACGCGGCCGGACGCCGTGCTGGACGGCGGCTCGGGCACGCAAGGCGCGCTGCCCCTCCTCAGCCTCGCCGACCGCGGCTTCAAGGGAAACACCTACGGCACGGTGGCGCTGGTCAATCCGGACTTCGTCAATGTCGGCGGCAAGGCGGCCGACGGCATTCAGGTCTCGGCCGGTCCCGTGATCGTCGCCGAGCAGCTTCCCGACGAGCATTTTGCCAAGAAGATCGCGCTGGATTTCCGCAGCGTCTACCAGAAGACCCACAACATTCCGACCACCGACGGCTTCTCCGCCTACTCCTTCGACGCCTGGCTGATTTTCGCCAACGCCGCGGAGCGCGCGCTCAAGACCGCGAAGCCCGGAACGGCGGAATTCCACACCGCGCTGCGGGACGCGATCCTCAGCACCAAGGAGCTGCCGGGCGTCCATGCCGTCTATAACTTCAAGCCGGGTTCCGTGACCGGCGTCGACGAGCGCTCGCTCGTCGTCGTGCGCCTGACCGGCGGCGCCTGGAAGTATGCACCGTAGTCGGAAGGCGGCAGGCAGTCAGAACGGGGGAACGGCGTCTCAATGACGAGCGACATCGCAGCCATCCTTGGGATCGACGGGATCGCCACCGGCGCAGTCTATGCGCTGGTGGCGATCGGGACCGTCCTCATCTTCACGGTGACACGGGTCATCTTCATTCCCTTTGGCGACATCGCCGCGTTCACCGCGCTGACGCTGGCAGCCCTCGATGCGAAGCGCTTTCCCGGGACTGGCGCACTGGTCGTCATCCTGGCCGGCCTCGCGACCCTGATCGAGACCATGTCGCTGCTGCGGTCCGGCGAGCTTCGCTTGCTGCCACGCGCCCTTCTTTTTTATCTCGTCCTTCCGCTCGCCGTGGTCGGCCTTGCCTGGTTGACGATGCGCGCCGAGCCGCCGCTTGCCGTCAGGCTCGTGCTTGCCTTGATGCTGATCACGCCGATCGCCCCGCTGCTGGACCGGATCGTCTTCCGTCCCATCGCGGATGGAACGGTGCTGTTGCTGCTGACGGTCTCCGTCGCGCTGCATTTCGCGCTGGTCGGCCTGGGGCTCCTGTTCTTCGGACCTGAAGGTGTCAGAACCGAACCGCTGACGTCGTTCTCGACCGAGTTCGCCGGCGTGCTGGTCTCGGGCCAGACCATGCTGATCGTGATCGCAGCCCTCGTCTTCTCCGGTCTGCTCTATCTGTTCTTCGACTTCACGCTGGTCGGAAAATCGCTGCGCGCCACGGCCGTGAACCGGACCGGCTCCCGCCTGATGGGGATACGGCCCGCCCGCGCCGGCACGATCGCCTATCTGCTGGGGTCGCTGATGGCCGGCGTCTCCGGAATCCTGATCGCACCCGTCAACACCGTGTTCTACGATTCCGGCTTTCTGATCGGCCTGAAGGCCTTTGTCGGCGCCATCGTCGGCGGCATGACCAGCTATCCCGGTGCTGCGATCGGCGCCGTCGGCGTCGGCCTCCTCGAAAGCTTTGCGTCCTTCGAGAGCAGCGCGCTGAAGGACGTCATCGTATTCTCGCTGCTGATCCCGATCCTGATCTGGCGGTCCCTCGCCTCGCTTCATTCCGAGGAGGAGATCGAGGAATGACGCGCCTTCACGTTCAGCTTGCGGCGGTGGCGGCGGTGGTGTGCCTCGCGCTCGCGCCTCTGGTCCTGAGCCCCTTCAGCATCACGCTGATGAACTATATCGGCATCTACTCGCTCGTCGCCATCGGCCTTGCGCTGCTCACCGGCGTCGGCGGCATCGTATCGTTCGGACAGGCCGCGTTCGTGGGCGTCGCGGCCTATGCGACCGCCTGGGTCTCCGCGCTGAACGGATACTCCCCGTGGCTCGGCCTCGTGTTCGGCGTGGCGCTGACCTGCTGCGTCGCGGCCATCCTCGGAATCGTCACCTTGCGGCTTCAGGGCCATTTCCTCTCGCTCTCGACGGTCGCCTGGGGTCTCGCCATCGGCTTCCTGTTCGGCAATGTCGAGGGGCTCGGCCGCTTCAACGGCATCTCGTCGATCCCGCCGATCAGGATCGGATCGTTGGCGCTGGTCTCGAGCGCGCAGATCTATTTCCTGATCTGGGGCATCGTCGCCGCCGTTCTCCTGCTCGGATACAATCTGCTGGACTCCCGGCTCGGTCGCGCCATGCGCGCGCTGCGCGGCGGCAATACGCTGGTCGAGAGCCTCGGCATCAACGCCTTCCGGATCAAGCTGGTGACCTTCGTGATCGCAGCCTTTCTGGCTTCGCTGTCGGGCTGGCTCTACGCCCATATGAGCCGCTTCATCAGTCCCGGCCCGTTCGATGCCGCCATGGGCATCGAATATCTGATGATGTCGATGGTCGGCGGCGCCGGCAGCCTGCTCGGCGGTGTCGTGGGTGCCGCCGTCGTCACCCTGCTCAAGAACAGCGTGCAGGACTATCTGCCGCTGATCGCCAAGGGCGCATCCGGCCAGCTCGAGATCGTCGCGTTCTCCGCATTGTTCATCCTGTTCCTGCAATGGGCCCGCCAGGGCATCGTGCCGTTCGTTGCGCGCTATCTGCCGAAGATCAAACGCGAGCGGCCGCAGGCCGCGCCGCCGCTACCCCGCCGCCCCCAACCGACGCCGGGCGAGCTGCTTCTCAAGGTCGACGGCGCCGAGCGCCGGTTCGGCGGCTTGGTCGCGGTCAACAATGTCAGCTTCGAAGTACGGTCCGGCGAGATCCTCGCCGTCATCGGCCCGAACGGCGCCGGCAAGAGCACGATGTTCAACTGCCTGACCGGCGCGCTCCGGGTCAACAAGGGCGAGATCGTCTTTGCGGGGCGTCCCATTACGCATGACGCACAATCGCGCATCGCCAAGGCCGGCGTCGCGCGGACTTTCCAGCATGTGAAGCTGAGGCCGCGCATGAGCCTTCTGGAAAACGTGATGCTCGGCACCTATTCCCGCACGCGCTCAGGCCTGCTCGCCGGCGCCTTCCGCCTCAACCAGCGTGAAGAGGCCAGCGCGCGGCACGAGGCCCTGATGCAGCTCGAGCGCGTCGGGCTCGGCGAGAAGCCGTTCGAGCTCGCAGGCAATCTGCCGCTCGGCAATCAGCGCATCCTGGAGATCGCCCGCGCGCTCGCCGCAGACCCGGCGCTGCTGGTGCTGGACGAGCCGGCGGCGGGCCTGCGCCGCCAGGAGAAGCTGCGGCTCGCGGAGCTGCTGCGGTCACTGCGGGCGGACCACCTGACCATCCTGATCGTCGAGCATGACATGGAGTTCGTGATGTCGCTGGTCGACCGCATCGTGGTGCTCGATTTCGGCTCGAAACTCTGCGAGGGCGCGCCCGCCGCGATCCGCAGCGACGAGCGGGTGCAAGAGGCCTATCTCGGAGGCGTCGCGTGAGCGAGATGTTTTCGATGCGTGATGTGACTGTCTGCTACGACAATGTCGAAGCGGTGCGCAACGTCACGCTGGCGGTCGAGGAAGGGCAGATCGTCACCGTCATCGGTCCGAACGGCGCCGGCAAGACCACGCTCTTGATGGCCGCCATTGGGCTCCTCGCCTCCCGCGGCCGCCTCGTCTTCCAGGGCAACGACATCGGCAGAATGTCGGTCGAGGACCGCGTCGAGCGCCGGCTGTGCCTGGTGCCGGAGAAGCGCGAGCTGTTCTCCGATATGTCGGTCGCCGACAATCTGCTGCTCGGCTCCTACAGCCTGCGCGATCGCTCCGGCGTGCAGAAGACGCTGGACGAGGTCTATGATCGCTTCCCCCGCCTGAAGGAGCGGCAGCGCCAGGCCGCCGGCACCCTCTCCGGCGGCGAGCGCCAGATGCTCGCCCTCGGCCGCGCGCTGATGGCCAAGCCGAAACTCCTGATGCTGGACGAGCCGAGCCTCGGCCTCGCACCGCTGATCGTGCGCGAGATCTTTCGCACCATCGCCTCGCTGCGCGATCTCGGCGTATCGATCTTGCTGGTCGAGCAGAACGCCCGCGCCGCGCTGGAGACGGCCGACTACGGCTACGTGCTCGAGACCGGCGAGATCGTGCAGTCCGGTCCGGCCAAGGATCTCATCCACGATAAAAGGCTGATCACGGCCTATCTCGGCGGGCACTGAGACCGATTTCGATCACGCTCGGCGCGCCGCGCAACCAACACGGCGAAAACAACCCCATGCACAGTAGCCGGCGACAGCGATATCAATGACTTGATCGCCAACATACGGATTTTGCGAAATTCGCTTGCTCCGTCGGGCAAAACAGTGGCATGATGTTATCATCGCAGCTCATGGGATGGCCGGTGGCTTCAGCTGCCATCCCAAAGTCCGATATGAAGGGCCATTGTGGCGAGGCTCACATGTTTAGCACATCCTCGTCACGCAGTACCTCGGCCTATTTTGAAAGTCTGACGCGAGCCGGCCAACGAATCAAGGCGGCCGCAAGGTGGGTTGCGTTCGCGCTCATCGCCGCGCTCGTTGCTGCAAGTTTCAACGCCACGTTTGGAGATACGCAGGCCGCACGAGGCCTTTCTCAACCGGGCCTTCAGCGGATCGGTGATTACCTACGACATGAGATCGCGACCGGTAAAATTCCCGGCGCGATCCTGTTGATCCAGCAGCACGGAAAGCCGGTCTATTATGAAGAATTCGGCCTGCGCGACGTCGCAACCAAGGTACCGATGACGGATGACACCATCTTTCGGTTCTATTCGATGTCGAAGCCGATCACATCGGTTGCCGCGCTGATGCTGGTCGACGACGGCAAGCTGTCGCTCGATGACCCCGTCTCCAAATACATTCCGGCTTTTGCCGACGTAAAGGTCGGCGTGGAAAAGCCCGACGCGACTGGAAAGCCGGTGTTTACGCTGGAACCGCTCAAGCGCCCGATCACCGTACTCGATCTGATGCGACAGACTTCCGGTATCACCTACGGGTTTTACGGCGACGGCCCCGTGCAAAAACTCTATCGGCAGGCCGACCTTTACGGCGGCGATTTTGACAACGCCGAGTTCGCAGCGCGCTTGGCGGATCTGCCGCTCGCCGAGCAACCGGGCACGACGTGGACCTATAGCCATTCCGTCGATGTGCTCGGGAGGGTGATCGAGGTGGTTTCAGGACAATCACTGTTTCAGTTCGAGAAGGAGCGGCTGCTGGATCCCCTTGGCATGAGCCATACCGCGTTTTTTGTCGCGGACGAAGCGAAGCGCCCGCTAGTTGCCCAGTTCCTGCCGGATGATTTGATAGAACCGCCCATTGCCGGAATCAGGGACCCGATGGTGCCTAGACGCTGGGAATCCGGTGGTGCCGGAATGGTCGGGACGACCGGCGACTACGCGCGCTTTGTGCAGATGATCCTGAATGGCGGCACGCTTGACGGACGACGCTATCTGAAGCCGGAAACGGTGGCCTTGATGACGTCGGACCAAATCGGTCCCGGGAGCGGAATCGCGCCCGCCAATGTCTATTTTCTGGCAGTCCACGCCGGATTCGGATTGGGCGTTGCCGTGCTCACATCGCCGCAGCCGAAGAGGCCGTGGCCGCCAGGCATATATGGATGGGATGGCGTGGCCGGCGCCTTTTTCTTTGTTGACCCGAATGACGACCTGTTCGCGCTCTGCATGATGCAGTCACCATCGCAGCGCGGGCGGATCGAGACGGAGTTGGCGCCGCTGATTTTCGATGCGATGGTGAGGTAGGCTGCCAAAGCTTGATCGACTTCAGAATGTAGGATGGGTAGAGCTCTTGCGAAACCCATCGCCAGGCGGATGGAGTCAGGCAATCCTTGGTGCGATCCGATCGCGAAACAAGGTTTGATGGGTTTCGCAAGAGCTCAACCCATCCTACACACTACACACTGCCCTTAACGGATGATCTCGATTGTCGTGCTCAGCCGTCCTTGTGCCTGTATCAATTCGAAGAGGGAGCGGGCGTTATCTGGGCTCAACCTGATGCAGCCGTGGGAGACTGGTCGGCCAAGACTGTGGACTTCGTAGGTGCCGTGGATCGCGTATCCGGTGTGAAAGAAGATCGAATATGGCATGGGCGTGTAGTCGTAGAGCTTGGAATAATGCATTCGTTCGAGAGAATAGGGCGTGTAAGTTCCAACGGGCGTTCGGTAACCGGGCCGCGCGGTCGATACCGGCCAAGTAGCAAATTGGGCGCCATCCACAGTGACGCTCATGGTCTGACTCGAAAGCTGAATTCGAACGGTGATTGCTGCGAGCGCACCGTCAATCGCTGCGACTGAAAGCAGAACGCAGAGTCCGACGATCAGCGTCGTCGCAAATCGTGTAACCAAATGGATCATCGGCGTCTCGGACCATGCAAAAAACCCAACGGTCGATGGCGGCTGCCGGGCGAATTGCAACTACGCTTCCGTAATCAGGTGGCGACCTTTTCGCAGACCCGGATCGGCCACCTTTGATCTCGCTCAAGCAGGCGCACCCGGTGGATTACGGGGCCGCCTGTTTGATCTCCCTCAACAAGACCAGTCTCTCAGGCGGCTTGACTGCAACCCGCGTACAGTTCAGCTCGTAGGATGGGTTGAGCTGTTGCGAAACCCATCGCCTGACGGGCCGAGCCGTTGCCAAGCAATCCCGGCGCTATCTGATTAACAGAACGAAGTTGATGGGTTTCGCTTCGCTCTACCTATCCTACGCTGCTGACGTGATCGCGGCTCGCCCAGCTCAAGCACGAACAGGAAAAGCTAAAGCGCGACGCGGCGAAGGCTGCGGTCGCTTTGCGCACGTTAGCAACCAAGCTCGCGGCGACGCGATCTGTCGCGGCAAATACGATTTTTTAAGGCCGACCGCTCAATCTGCGACCTCAGCCCTGCGGCGATTGACGGACGAGATCATGCACCGACGGATCACTCTCAAGAGGCCTCGCTTGCCCATCTCCACCAACGGCGGCCAATCATGATGCGATGCCGGTCTCGCCAATTCCGACTGCTCGTCGCGACCGCCGCCGTTCTGTCGCTGCTGCTGCCTGCGGCAGCTTTGGCGCAGCAGGAGGTCGACTGGATCACGAAATTTCCACGCGTCCCCGTCCATGTCGCCGCCTGGCCCGGTGGCAAGAAAGTGGCCGTGAGTTTCGTGCTGTTTGTCGAGGAGTTTGGCTTTGGCCAGGGACCGGTCTACCGCCCCGACCTTGCCGGCCGGAGCCCGGATCTCGTCAACGAAAACTTCCGCCAATACTCGTTGAGTTGGGGAAACCTGCGCGTCGCCCGCCTCTTCAAGGATCTGGATGTCCCGCTCAGCTTCGCCTTGAACGCAGAATTTCCGCGCGCGCATCCGTCGGAATGGAAGGAGCTTCGCGGCCTTCAGCCAAATGCGCCGATCATCGCCCACGGCATGAACAACACCAGCCACATGCTGCCACTCGGTCGTGGCCTCGACGAGCAGAAAAACTACATCAACGACACCCTCGCGCTCATCGCGTCAACGACGGGCGTGAAATCGACCGGCTGGTCGAGCCCGAGCGTCTATGCCAATTCCGACACGATGCAGGCGGTGGTTGCCGCGGGCGTCACCTACACTATTGATGGCATGGATTCGGACATCGTATCGCAGCTCAACACGCCGAACGGGCCGCTGATGTTGTTGCCCTATCCGGTGGTGACGGTCGACATGGGACAAAATCTGTCGCGCATGAAGTCGCCGACCGAAATCGAGACATTGTGGCTCGATTACGTGCTCGAGCTCGCCGAGGAAGCGCGCGGTGATCCGGCACGCGAGGCGACCACAGTGGTGATCGGAATCCATCCCTTTGTCGTTGGCACACCCGATGGCGCGGCCGCGATGCGGCGCGTGCTGACACGGTTGAAAAGCGACGGAAGCGTCTGGTTGACCGACACGGAAACGATGCTCAAGGCCCTTTAAACTGAACTAGACCGTCCAGATTGTTAAGCCCCGCTGGAGCCGAACCGTCCGCGTCAGAATGTAGGATGGGTAGAGCTCTTGCGAAACCCATCGCCCCAACACGACGATACAGCGCCCGCATCATTCTTTAGCTCGATGCTTTGGCGGAGATAGGTTTGGGTTTCGCTTCGCTCTACCCATCCTACGAGCTGCGTATGACCAAGTACCCACAAACTTGCTTCCGCAACTTCGTGGCGGCCCTGGGAAGGCCGTATCAAGTCCGATCGCGAGCACCAGTCCACCGAGAAAAGTGAAACGAGCTGATTTGACAATCATCATGGGCGCACGCCTTGATCCGATAATTTTATGTCCATTCGGGCGGCCGAGCCTTTGATCTTCAGTAATTCCGCTTTGGCCTCATTCAATTGTTGAGCGAATTTCACTGAGATGGACATGGCTAGACGAGGGTTTGTCGACACATCCTTTGCTGACACAGCCAGCGAATAACTATTTGTCTCCGTCAAGACGGTTGAATAGACCGCAACCAGTTTGTCAATTGTCTCCGTAACGTGAAGAGACGTCGTGAGCCCACCAATGCCGGTGACGAGGCTTGTTGCGATGATTCCTACCGGCCTTGTCCAATATCTATTGGTGTCGCCTTGTAACGCGATCATGATCGTTGCAATAGTTCCAAAAAGTATCGCAGATACCGCAGACCAGTAAGAAACGTGATCCCAATAACTTATGTTTGAGTAGATGAACGTCATAGTTTCATGCGCGACCCCCAGTAGACATTCCGAGTCCAGACATGCATGAGGAGGTGGAAGCGCTTCAGGAGGAGCAAGCACCACTAACAACTGAGGCACTTGCTTCGCTGCTAACCACATCAAGGCAGCAAAAAGCACGCCGACTGTTGAGAGCCACAGCGCTGTCACAATGGTCCGATAGGTGATCGGTCCGGCCTTGATTGTTGGAGGGCGCTCCAGAGCAATCTGCGCGAGCGCTTTTGCTGGGTCTCTCTTTATCTCTTCCTCGAATTTTGCATCTACCTCCAGCCGTGTGACAAGATCCTCGATGGTCAGCTGGGGATCGAACGTGCCCAAGAATCTTCCAACGCCCCTTAGGGCTGGATGTCTTAAACTTGAGCGCGTTCGTGGCCTTTTGCCGTGCGTTGCTTCGTCGGCCATACGAGCCTCCCGATCCAGTTGCCTTGCCACTGAAGAACGAGGAGACATTTCTTGCCATTGGCACAAATCTCGCCATTGACGTAAATCAATTTTTAGCTGTGGAAGCTGATTACTTCTCGAACTGGTTGATCACGCCGCAAAGGCAGCTGGTTTCTGAGCGAATGTGTTGTGACGTCCGTAATTGATGCTGTGGACGGCTCCTCCACGGGCACGAGAGTGCCAAGGAGTGGGCGCCGTTTGAGGCTCCCACGATTCGGAGGAGCAGCCTATGCAGTCAATTTCGACGATTGGTCTGGATATTGCGAAGTCGGTCTTCCAAGTACACGGCGTTGATGCAGCCGGCCAGGTGGTCATACGCCGTCAGTTGAGGCGCAGCCACGTCTTGGCTTTCTTCCAGAAGCTGCCGCCATGCCTGGTGGGGATCGAAGCTTGCGCATCATCGCACCATTGGTCCCGTGAATTGCAGGCGTTGGGCCATACGGTGCGATTGATGCCTCCGGCCTATGTGAAGCCCTACGTCAAGCGGCAGAAGAACGACGCTACGGACGCGGAGGCGATCTGTGAAGCGGTGACGAGGCCCAACATGCGGTTCGTGCCGACCAAGACAGTCGAGCAACAGAGCTGTCTGATGCTTCACCGAGCGCGCCACCTCTTCATCCGCCAGCAGACCGCGATTATCAACTCGATCCGCGCCTATCTTGCCGAGTTCGGGATTGTCGCCCCTGTTGGGCGGCGAGGCGTCGAGCAACTGCTGGAAGTCGTCGCCGATAAAGCCGAAGACCGAGTCCCGGAGGTCGCCCGGATGTGCCTTGCTGCTCTTGGCGGTCAATTGCGCGCGCTGAAGGCCCAGATCCTGGAGTTCGACCGCCGCATCATCGCCTGGCATCGATCAAACACGACGAGCAAGCGGCTGGACGCGATCCCTGGCGTCGGTCCGGCGCTGGCAACAGCGCTGGTCGCGAGCGTTGCCGATCCCAAAGCCTTCCGATCCGGGCGGGACTTCTCGGCCTGGGTTGGTCTCGTGCCAAAGCAGAGCTCGAGCGGGGGTAAAGACAAGCTTGGCAGTATCAGCAAGCAGGGCGATCGCTATTTGCGTAGCCTGTTCACGGCTGGCGCACTTGCCGTGATCCGCTATGCCAAGATCCATGGCACGGGGCATCGGCCCTGGCTCACCGCGTTGTTGGCGCGGCGACCCACCAAGGTCGCCGCCATCGCGCTTGCCAACAAGCTCGCCAGGATGGCCTGGGCGATGATGGCCAGGAACGAACGCTACCAGGAGCCGGCCGCGCTGGCGGCCTAAACGAGATCGCGCCGACAACGCCGGCGTGACGTAACGGTTGGAAGGGCGAACAGCACGTAATGCAGCGCCGGTCGATCCGGCGATCAGGACAACCCACATGGGCCACAGCATTGTCGAATGCGAGGTTTTGACCGGGACCTGATCCGCGGAGGGCATTATGGCCAGCGGTCATGCGTACCGCACTAACAGGCCGAACACATGGCTGCTCCGACCAAGCTGCAAAGTGAAGATTCTCCTTGCCAACCAGGAGCCGTCCACACATGGCCCATCGCTGCCCATCCCACGGCCGAGGATATGTCGGCTGTCAGGGTAGACCGGGCCTAACTTAAACCGGGCCACACCGTCGCGATTGCCGCTCGACGGACGTGAGGCCCCCATGATGCAATCGCCGCAACCACCCGGCGCGGACGTCACAGTTGATGTTGCTTCCGGTCGATCATGGCTCAAGCCGGGACCCACTATCGCACGCAGCATTTGATCTTCATCAAGGGAGATCGATGGTGCAATGTCATTCTGTTAATTGACGAGCCACGCTTCGCCGGCGTCCGAAACAGGGGCGGCGAGTTGAGGTGAAGAAACATGCTCAAGCACACCGCCGCAGCCGCAGCCATCGTAGCTTTCACGCTCTCGCCCGCCCTGGTGCAATTGCCCGCGCCGGACTTCTGGGCCGGGCCGCTCTTCGCGCGGGAGGCCTCCGCCAAGGACCTCGGTCGCAACGCCAAGCTTGCCGATGCCGCTTCGATTAACGAGGATCTGATCGATGCCGCCCTGGGCGGCAAGGCGGACAAAGTAGCTGAAAAGGTGGCGGCGATGCGCAAGGCGCTCCCGATGCTGCGTCCGTTGCTCGACGCCGCGACTTTCGACGCGCTCGCCCGCGAGCTGACTGCCATGGAGCAGGCGATGGCCGGAAAAGACCTGCCTGCGACCGCGCTTGCATCTGTCGAAGCCTATCGCGTCATCGAAGCTGCGACCGATCCTGCGCAGCGTCCCTCGCCCATCGAGGTCGCGATGCTGGACTATTCGGGGTTCAAGCTGAGTATCCTGGCGGCGGGGCCGACCGCAGAATGGGCGGCCATCGGAGCCACAGCGAAGGACTCCGACAGCAATTGGTCTGCGCTGGCAAAAAACGTCAGCGACTCCGGCATCCGCGATCTGGCTGCAGCAATCCAGGATGGGTTGAGAAGCGCCGTGGCGCGCAAGGACATCGAGGGCGTGAAATTCGCCGCGAAACTTCAGCTCGGCATTGTCGATGTTCTTGAGGGGTACTTCAAGCGCGCCAAGAGTCGATAAGCAGAAGCGGCGGCGTTTCTCCGCTACCCGGATTGCGTCGCCGTCCAGTCTTGCATGAGATTGAGGATCGCTTTCGGCCAAATGTCAGCGGTTCTTTCTCGGCCGTTTCTGTCGCGTGGGCCTAGCTGTTCCGCGACAGCTCCTTCTCATGGTCAGCCTCTTCGAGCGCATGAAGAGCCGACCTCTCCGCCAGCAGTCGAGTTTCGATGTAGCTTCGCTCAACATCCGAAAGGTGCGTGCTGAGCAGGCGATGATATCGGTCGATGTTTCTACCGTGAGCTTTTGCAAGTGCGTAACCAACGACCATCATATTCTGCCTCCTCCGTCATCCTTTTGAGCATGGAACAGTGAGGAACGCTCCCGGTCGTTGATGAAGCTCAAGCTGGGCGATTTTCATCTGAACGACGTACCGCCTGATCCGAACCGCGGAGTCACATCGATGACTTGATGCAGAATGAACAATAAGCGCCCGGCATCATCCACAACCGGACTGTTGAGGGGCTGCCAGTGCCGCTCGACGAAATCACCACGCGCATCTCGAACGTCGTAGCGTTGAATGTCCATGGCGTGAGGACGCCCGGTCTCGGCAACAGTAGCAAGGGAGGAATAGAGCTGCGCGACCCCATTAGCCACCGGATCGTCGGGATTGTCTGGAAAGACATCGAACATCCGCTCCCCTCCAACGCGCGAAATGTCGATCATGGTGGCTGCCGTGTAGAGCTGATTTGCGTCGACGATGTGCAAACCGGGCCGCGGGTCGATAAGTAGCGATGGCGTCGATGCCTGCTCAAACTCTCGTTGAAAAACGCCGGCATGTTTCGCAGGCGAGGCTGGGAAATGATGCTGTCTTGCTGTCCAATCGCTACGGAAAGCACCGTGGGCAGTAGCTTCGATCGCAGCCAATTTGCGCTTCGCATCGAGAAGCAGCGAACGAATGATCTGCCTCTTTGCCTGGCTCGCCTCTTCCGAGAGAAGCCGCTCAAAAAGCGCGATGTTCTGCTGCTCGATGAAACGCTGCATGGGTTCGCTCCGAAGGACGCGGCCGCTTCAGACGCAATCTCTCCTCTGGAATAAGAACCTCCATTGCTGTTGGAACAACAAGAAAAGCGCTAGCTACCAGATTACCTCCGCCGGGGAGTCCCGCCATTGCGACAAAGGCCGCCGCCCCCAACGGCGGCCTTTTCGTACCTTCACGCCGACGTGAAAAGAATAAATTTCCTTAACGCTCGGACTGGCTGCATTATAAATCATGGAGGGCTTGGATTGGGGATCCAATGCACCGATTTGTCGCCCAAGCCAACGTGGATCACTTTATCGGCCATCTGACCGGCAGTGATCTGACGCCTGACAAACGCACCAGCATTACCAAGCTCCTGATCGCCGAGTTGGATAAGCTCGCCCATGATCTGGAACATCTTGAATTTGCCGAGAAAAGAGCAGCAGAGGGCCGCACCAGGGTGAACCAAGTCAGGGATATGCGCGATGGTCACCCCTTCGGCACACCCCAGCGCGAGCAAGCCGAGCGGCTGCTCGTAAACTGCGAAAACTTGCAGACAGTGCTTGAAGATTTTTGCCATCGCCTGCGCGCGAAGATCAACTCGCCGGGCGGAACAATTTCAACAGGTCCCCGACGAAACCTGATATGCTGATTTTATCACCGGCCGAGGCTCAGTCCGTAGGCGTCGGTGGCTGAGAGACCAACCGCGCTCCCGCCTGCATAAGAGGGAGCGTGCGCCATGTGGAAATCCACGGCGACGGCACCGTTTGACCGCAATTTGCAACTGGCGGTCATCGACACCGGCGGACAGGTCCATGCGCTGGTCTTCCCGTGTCGCCGCGTGCTTCGGGGCTGGGTCAATTCACAGAACGGTTCGCCCGTGTACGTGTTTCCAACGCATTGGCGCGAATGGGACGGCCGTATCGAGGAAGCACCGATTGGCGAGCCAGAGCTGGAGCGGTTAGCCATTGTCCAGGAGTACGCGGACGATCAGCGAGCGATCATCAAGAAGGATGGTCTCGACTAGCTCCGATTGCGCGCTCCGATTGAGCTCCTGGCCCTTTTCGAAAGGGTCCTGACGCGCACCTCGAGTCGACGCTCTAAAGCGCGATGAGATTGGGTTGAATCGTCATCGCGCTTTAGCTCTTTGTTTGAGCATGATCTTTCCGGAAAACCGCTTCACACTTTTCCGGATCATGCTCTAGCGCCCAGGCCGCACCACCTCCGTCAGCATCGGAAAATGCTTGTTGCCGCCTGCGAACGGCGGAAACTTCACGAAATCCGCGCGCATGTGCTTGATCACGTCGGAGCCGAGCGCTTGCGCGAGAGCCTGCGGGCTGTCGAACACCAGCTTGTTGCGCTGCATGTGTTCGACGCGCTGCGACGGGAGGCGATCGACCCAATCGATGCGGGTGTAGATCTCGATCTGGCGGACGTCCGGGAAGGTCCGCATGATCGACGGGTGATGCTCCAGATAGTGCAGGTTCCAGGCGTTCATGTCCTCGGCCGGGCCGGGATAGTGGACGAGGTAGCTGCACGTATCTGTCGTTCCCGCCGGATGCTCGGCGACATCGACGGGAAACGCGCGTGTCAGCATCACCTGATGCGTGACGTCGAGTCCGGTCAGGCCGGCTAGTCCGGCGCCTGTCGCAAGGCTGGCAAGGATGCCGCCATCGTTCATCGCGGCCTCGCAGGCGAACAGGTCGGGAAACCGCAGTTGAAGCGCAAACACGGGGCCGGAGCCGTCGGCCTTGTAGGGATGGTCGACCGACTGTTCGAGCGGCGTGAACAGCATGGCCTCGGTCACGTCGGGGATCGATCCGACCAGCTTCGCCACGGCGTCAACTTCATCAGGATGAACCCGCCGTTCGCCTGCGGAATCCGAGAATGTCATGAACAGCGAGATCATGCCGGCGTCGCCTCTGCGCCCTCGCCCGCGCTCACATGCGACGTGAGCGCGGCTCTGACGTCATCGGGCCATGGGATCGCATGATGATCGACCAGCGAGGTCGCCGCAAGGATCTGGCGCGCGCGCCAACGCGGGCCGTTCGCGCCTGATACGACATGCTCCAGATGGAGCGACGATCCGCCGACCTTGATGATGCGCAGGTCGAATGTCAGGAGATCGCCGAACATCGACGGCCGGGAGAAGTCGCAAGCAAGGTGCACCGTCGGCGTGCCAATCTTCCTGATGGTGATCAGCTCCGGCCATGGAAAACCGATTCCGGCCCAGAAGTCCTCGACGACACTGTTGAGGATGTTCAGATAGGACGGAAAGTACGCGATGCCCGAGGGATCACAGTCTCCGAACCTGAGCTCGCGGTCGAACGAGAAGACCGTCATCAGATCGCAACGACGGGATGGCGGAGGACACCAACGCCGTCGACCCCGGCCTCGACCACGTCGCCTGGCCACAACCATTCCTGCGGGCTCATGCCGGCGCCGACGCCATCAGGCGTTCCTGTCGCGATGATGTCGCCCGGCTCGAGCGTCATGCCCGACGAAATGTCCGAGATCAGAACAGGAATGTCGAAGATCATGTATTTGGTGTTGGAGTCCTGCTTCATGACGCCGTTCTTGGTCAGCCACAGCCGCAAATCATGCGGGTTGGGGATCTCGTCCGCAGTGACGATGCAAGGGCCGAACGGCGCATAGGTGTCCATGCCCTTGGAGAAGATCCACTGCCCGGCGCGGCGGTTGTCGCGCGCGGAAATGTCGATCATCACGGAATAGCCGAACACGTGATCCATCGCGTTGTCGGTGGAGATGCGCGTTGCGGTCTTGCCGATGATGACGGCGAGCTCGACCTCCCAGTCGAGCTGCTGCGTCATCTTCGCATTGTGCTGGATCGCACCGCCCGGGCCAACAATCGAGGTCGGCGGCTTGGAGAAGACAACCGGCTGCGTCGGCAGGTCCTTGCTGGTGTCGAGGCTCTCTGCGGATTCCGCGACATGGGCGCGGTAGTTCAGCCCGATGCCGAAGACGTTTTTTCGCGGGCGCGGGATCGGCGCCAGCAACTTCACGTCCTCGACCGCGACCGCCGAGCCGGCCGGGAATCGGCCATTGGCGTCCTCCAGTGCATCGCGGAGCGCCGGCAGCAGAGTCACGCTGTTGTCGATGAACGACAGCATGTCGTTCGGCCAGGAGAGATGGTGCGAGGCACCGAGGCGCTCGACATCGACGACCAGTCCGTTGACGATGGCTCCAAGACGGGCCCCGCTGGAGCCCAAGGTGTAAGTGACGAGACGCATGAAAGATTTTATCCGGCTGTTCTGGTTGAATACTGCAAGGCGATGTCAGGCTGCGACCGATTGGTAACCGCCATTGTCGCCATAGGCCTCTTCCCGATAGAGCCCGAGACCTTCGATCACAGGCAGATCGTTGAAGCAGAACAGGCAGGCATCCTCGCTGTCAGATGCATTGCCGTGCTCGTGCCAGGCCCAGGAGGGAACGCAGAAGATGTCGCGCTCCTCCCAGTCGAGCCGCTTGCCGCCGACGATCGAATAGCCGCGCCCCTTGGCGACCTGATAGATGAAGCTGCCGGTGTGGCGATGCGATTTTGTCTTTTCGCCGGGCCGCAGCAGCTGCATGCTGGCGCCGATGGTTTGCATCACGTGGCCGCCGGTGATCGGATTGACGTAGTTCATGAGAGTGCCGTCATAAGGCGAGCCGTCCGTCGCCGCGGCGTATTTCTGCAAGGACTCGTAAGTCGGCTCCCACTCATATTTGAACATGGGGGAATAGCCCTTCGACCATTTCGAGCCGGCCGGCCGAAGACCGGGATTGCCCCAGGTCTTGGTCATGTCGTCGACGGGATAGAATGACGCCTCCTGCTGGAGCTTCGGATGCACGACGAAGAAATTGGCTTCCAGCGCATTGACCAGCGGGATGTCGAGGCCGTCCTGCCAGATGCAGACCGAGCCGCTGCCCTCGACGCCGTGCTCGTGCCAGGTGCCGTTCGGCGTCAGCACGAAATCCCGCGCGCCGAGCGTCATCTTGTGACCGTCGACGATGGTGTAAGCGCCCGCGCCCTCCATGATGAAGCGCAGCGCCGAGGCCGAGTGGGCATGGGCGGTGGCGACCTCGCCGGGATGCATCACCTGCAATCCCGAATAGAGCCAGCCGACCGCGGCCGACACGTCGCGGCGCCCGGGATTGTTGAGGTAGATCACCCGCCGCCCCGCCTTCTCCGGCGACACCAGCTCGACCGAGCGCAGGACATGCTCGCGCAGATCCTTGTAGCGCCACAGCACGGGAACGGAGGCCGACTGCGGCGCCCACGGCTCGATCTTGTTGGCAACCGTCCAGAGCGCGCCGGCTTCGTACTTCTCGAGATCCTTGTAATAGGCCTTGAGCTCGGGCGTGTCCTCGACATTGGCCCGGCCGATCACGTTCTCGCGCATGCTGTCCTCCAAGTCCTGTCTTACGACGCCGCTCTATCGACGCGCCCAATCATTACTCCGATCTCAGCGGGATCGGCGTGAAGCCCTGCTCTGCGGCATCGCCCTCGCCGCCTGCGAGGCCCAGCGGCGCCAGGGGGCGTCGATTGACCCGCAAATCAAAGACATCAAAACGATTGTAGTGCCCGACGATATCATGCATCTGCTTCGGCTGGATGCAGCGCTCGAGGTCGATGTCGGCATAGACGATGCCTTCGTCGTCGATCAGGGCGTCGCCGACCACGCGGCCATCCGGCCCGATGACGCCGGAGAAGGCGCTCGATTTCCGCTGCAAACGCGCGCGTGCGTCGGGAACGACGGTCTCCATCGCCGCGATGATCTCCTCCGACACGGTCGAGCAGGAGACGATGGTAAAGATCTTGCCTTCGAAGGAATGAGCAATCGCGCGCAGCTTGATCGCCTCCGCCATGTCGTAATCAGGCGGCGCGACGGGAAGCGAGATGTAGCTGGCGACATGCACGAGCTCACCCTGGCCGAGCAGCGCAAAGCGCGCGAGCGTGTTGGTGTTCTCGCCGCAGGCAAGGCCGCCGAGACGCCCGATCTCGGTATCATAGACGCGCAGGCTCGATCCGTCACCGCCGGTCCAGGTCAGCTTCTCGGCCCAGGTCGGCACCAGCTTGCGGTGCTTGCCGAGCAACGCGCCATCAGGCCCGATGAAGACGAGCGTATTGTAGATCGCGCCGAGCGAGACCGGGCTACGCTCGTTGACGCCGAGGACAACGTAACAGCCAGCATCGCGCGCGGCCTTCCTGACCACATCGACTTCCGGACCCGGCACGAGCACCGACGCTTTCGCGAGCTTCTCGAACCACGCGCTGCCGGTGACGGGATCGGTGATCCAGTTCCAGTAGGGATAGCCGGGCACGAACACTTCGGGGAACGCGACGAGTTTCGCGCCATTGGCCGCTGCCTCACGCACCAGTGAGGCAGCCTTGTCGGCGGTCGCGCTCGCATTGAGATAGACTGGTGAAGCCTGGACGGCGGCGGCTTTAAAGCGCGGCAGCTTCAGCATCGGCCCACCCCTGTCGGCTCGCTCATGACCGCCTTGCCGAAAGAGACAATCCGCCGGCGTGATCGCATGGCGCGCGTTGACTTACTTCACATGTAAACGTATGCTATCGCATATTTCTGGAGGGTGCAATGGCGGAACGTTCCTTTGCTCGCGAAGTCGAGGATCTCCGGCTCGGCGACGGCGATATTTTCCGCGGCGAAGGCATCCTCGCCATCACCAAGGCGCTGCTGCAATCCGGCGTCGCCTATGTCGGCGGCTACCAGGGCTCGCCGATCTCGCATCTGATGGACGTGCTTGCCGACGCCAAGGACGTGCTCGACGATCTCGGCGTGGTGTTCCAGAGCTCCGCCAACGAAGCGGCTGCGGCGGCGATGCTGTCGGCCTCCGTGATGTATCCGCTGCGCGGCGCAGTGGCGTGGAAATCGACCGTCGGCACCAACGTCGCCTCCGACGCGCTCGCCAATCTCGCCTCGGGCGGCGTCACCGGCGGCACCATGATCATCGTCGGCGAGGATTATGGCGAGGGATCCTCGATCATGCAGGAGCGCACGCATGCGTTTGCGATGAAGTCGCAGATCTGGCTGCTCGATCCCCGTCCCGATCACGAATGCATCGTCAATCTGATCGAGAGGGGTTTTGAGCTCTCCGAATTCTCGAACACGCCTGTGATGCTGGAGGTGCGCGTCCGCGCCTGCCACATGCACGGCAGCTTTTCCTGCAAGGACAACGTCAAGCCTGTTCACACCATCAAGGACGCGCTCAACAATCCCAAGCGCGACGTCAACCGCATCGTGCTGCCGCCGGCGGCCTATGAGCACGAGCAGGAGAAGATCAAGACGCGGATGCCCGCGGCCATCGGCTTTGTCAGGGACAACAAGCTCAATGAATGGATGGGGCCGACGCAGGGCAAGGTCGGCATCATCATGCAGGGCGGCATGTACAACAACGTCATCCGCGCGCTGCAATATCTCGGGCTGTCGGATGCCTACGGCAATACGCAAGTGGCGCTCTACGTCATGAACGTCACCTACCCCGTGATCGACACCGAGGTCGCCGAGTTCTGCGCCGGCAAGGACGCCGTGCTTGTTGTCGAAGAGGGGCAGCCGGAATATCTGGAGCAGGCGATCAACACCGTGCTGCGCCGCAGGGACATCCAGGCGCGCGTCCATGGCAAGGACGTGCTGCCGATGGGCGGCGACTACACCGCGCAGGTGCTGCTCGGTGGCGTCAGGGAGTTCCTGGAGAAGACCGAGCCGCGGCTGCTCGGCAACCGGCCGCCGGCGCCTGATGCCGCGCCCGTCCTCAATCACCCCGCGGTCGAGAAGCTGAAGCAGGTGGTGCCGGCGCGCCCGCCCGGGCTCTGCACCGGCTGCCCGGAGCGGCCGATCTTCTCGGCGATGAAGCTGGTGCAGAAGGAGCTCGGCGCCTTCCATGTCTCCGCCGATATCGGCTGCCACCTCTTCTCGATCCTGCCGCCCTTCAATATCGGCGCGACGACGATGGGCTTCGGCCTCGGCCCGGCCTCGACCTCGGCTTTCAATGTCAAGGCCGACAAGCGCTCGATCGCTGTGATGGGCGACGGCGGCTTCTGGCACAACGGCCTGACCAGCGGCATCGGCAACGCCGTGTTCAACAAGCACGACGGCGTCTTCGTCATCGTCGACAACTACTACACCTCGGCGACCGGCGGCCAGGACATCCTGTCCTCGCGCGCGATCAACAAGCGGCGCGATACCAACAATTCAATCGTCAAGGCCGTGAAGGGCATCGGCGGCCAATGGGTACGCCAGCTCGACCGCACCTATGACGTCACCAGGATGCAGGACACGCTGCGCGAGGCGCTGACGACCGAGGAGAAGGGGCCGAAGGTCATCGTCGCCTCCTCCGAATGCATGCTGAACAAGCAGCGCCGCGTGAAGCCGCAAGTGAACAAGGCGATCAAGGACGGGCAACGCATCGTCAAGGAGCGCTTTGGCGTCGACGAGGACGTCTGCACCGGCGACCATGCCTGCATCCGGCTCTCCGGCTGCCCGTCGCTGTCGGTGAAGCAGCTCGACGATCCCCTGCGCGATGATCCCGTTGCTGCGATCGACAATTCCTGCGTCGGCTGCGGCAATTGCGGCGAGGTCTCCGAGGCCGCAGTGCTCTGCCCCTCGTTCTACCGCGCCGACGTGATCCACAATCCGACCGGCTGGGACAAGTTCAAATCCAAGGTTGCGATGAGTGTCATCGGCTGGCTGCAGCGGCGGCGCGACCGTCGTCGTCCGGCACTCGAGGCCATAGTATGAGAACCTGGGCATGAGAGACGAGACGGTACGGCTGGCGCTGCCCGCGAGCGGCGAAGCGACCGAGCGGCCGATCTCGATTGCGATCGTCGCGATGGGCGGCCAGGGCGGCGGCGTCTTGACCGACTGGATCGTGCAGCTCGCCGAGAACCATGGCTGGGTCGCGCAGTCGACTTCGGTGCCCGGCGTCGCCCAGCGCACGGGCGCCACGATCTACTACATCGAGGCGATGCCGCCGGCGGGCGGCCGCAAGCCGATCCTGTCGCTGATGCCGACGCCTGGCGACGTCGACGTGGTGATAGCAGCCGAATTCATGGAGGCCGGCCGGTCGATCCTGCGCGGCCTGGTGACGCCTGACCGTACCACGCTGATCGCCTCAAACCACCGCTCGTTTGCGATCGGCGAGAAGATCGCGCCGGGCAACGGCATCGCCGACGGCGGCGCCGTCACCGGTGCCATCGGGATTGCCGCAAAGAACGAGATCATCTTCGACCTGAACGCGCTGGCGATCGCGCATGGCAGCGTCATCTCGGCGGCGATGTTCGGCGCGCTCGCGGCGGCCGACGTGCTGCCGTTCAGCCGCGACAGCTATCTCGACGTGATCCGCGCCGGCGGCAAAGGCGCGAAGGCGAGCATCGAGACGTTCGGGGCCGCCTTCGACCGGGTCAAGTCCGGCGTTGCCGACATTGCAGCACCAGCGCAAGCCAGACAGGCCGTCCCCTCTCCCGCAACGCCTGATCCGGATCTCGCCGGCCTCGTCGCAAGATTGAATCAGGAACTGCCCGAACCAGCGCTCGCCATGGCGCGCGCGGGCTTGCGGAAGGTGGTCGACTTCCAGGACGTCGCCTATGGCGGCGAATATCTCGACATCCTCAGGACGTTGCACGCGGCCGACCGCAATGCCGGCGGTGGCGCCCGGACCTATGCCTTCACGGAGGCCGCGGCAAAATATTTGGCCAACGCCATGACCTATGACGATGTCATCCGCGTCGCCGACCTCAAGACACGCGCCGGCCGCCGCGCACGCATCGAGAGCGAGCTCGAGATGTCGGACGGACAGGTGCTCCAGACCACCGAGTTCATGCATCCCCGCATGGAGGAGGTCATGGGCATGCTGCCCGCAAACTTCGGCCGCTGGCTTGGCGCGCAGCCGCGCCTGCTCGGCTGGCTCGATCGGCGCGTCAACCGGGGGCGCCGGGTGCGGACCTACTCGCTGCCCTGGTTCCTTGCGCTCTATGCCGTGGGCGGGATGCGCGGCCTGCGCCGCCGCTCGCTGCGTCACGCCATCGAGACGGCTCACAGGGACGGATGGCTCAAGGCCGCAACCGACGCTGTCGGCACCAATTACCAGCTCGGCGTCGAGATCCTGCAATGCCGACGCTTGGTGAAAGGCTATTCCGATACCCACAGCCGGGGGCTGTCGAAATTCGACAGGACACTGGCCGCGATCAAGCTGGTGGGGCGACGCGATGATGCCGCCGACTGGGCGCGCCGACTGCGGGAGGCCGCGCTGAAGGACAGCGCCGGCAAGGCGCTCGACGGCGTGATCCAGACCATCAGGACTTTTGCATGATTCCATCGCAGCCGGCGCAGGATTGGATTGCCGTGCGCCCCCGAGGGCGTCAGGATCAATCTTGACGACGATTCTCAAGTTGCTAATCGGAGCGAAAGATCCGCGATAACCCCTCCAATTGACGAGACATTTTGTCCTCGATGGTCATGCAATGCCGGCAGCACTCAAAGAGAACATCGTTCCCGTCCCTGGGCAGATCGAAACCCGGCTCTGGCTGCAATTGCTGTCGCTGCATGGCGAGCTGTTCGCCTCGCTCAATGCGATGCTGAACTCCGAGTTCGGCCTGTCGCTCGCAAAATTCGACGTGCTGGCCCAGCTCGATCGTTACCGGGACGGCCTCGCGCTCGGGCAATTGTCGCAAAACCTGAAAGTCACCGGCGGCAATGTCTCCGGCCTGGTCGACCGGCTGGTCCAGGCGGGCCTCGTCGAGCGCCGCGCCATCGTCGGCGACCGGCGTTCCTATGCCATGCACCTGACGCCCTGTCTCTTATACACATCTAGATGTGTATAAGAGACAGGTTCAGGAAGGCGGCCGACACCCACAAGAAGCATCTCGGCAAACGGTTCGAGCACGTTTCGGCCCGGGAGCTGGACGGTGCGCTGTCCGTGCTGAAATCGCTTTCTTCAAAACTTCATACCGAGAGCAAGAAGCAAAGTCGCAAGAGATAATGGCCAGAGAATCCAAGAGCCGATGGAAGTCAGGTCCGCCGAGGACCAGGGACCAGCTGCAAACCTACATCCCGTATCTGTTCAACCGGCTCGCCAATCGCTGGAACCTCGACCAGAACCGCGATCTCAGCGAGCACGGCATCAACAATGTCGTGTTCCGGACGTTGTCGGTGCTGTTCATCTACAAGACCCTGACGGTCAACGAGATCGCCGTTCTCGCGGTGACCGAGCAGTCGACGGCGAGCCGCATGGTCGAATCCATGGTGTCGTCGGGCCTCGTGAAGCGTGAGATCGCCGAGGAAGACCAACGCCGTCGCGTCGTGGGACTAACGCCTGAAGGCGAGGCCCTGCTGCGCAAGATCTGGCCGATCATGGCTAACAATTACGACAAGCTGATCGAAGGCATTGAGCCTGACGACATCGAGGTCTGCGCGCGCGTGCTGGCCAAGATGGTCGAGAATATCCGGCAAAACCAGATCTGATGATTTAAGGGCCGAGGCCGACGAGGCTGGTGCCACCGCAGACGTAGAGCACCTGCCCGGTCACGAAGTCCGAGCGTTCGTCGAGGAAGAATTCGATCGCGTGAGCCACGTCCTCGCGCGAGCCGAGCCGCCCGACCGGAACGTTGCGCGCCATCCGCTCCTGCTGCTCGGAGCCCTTCGGGATGATGCCCCAGAAATTGTCGGTCAGGATCGGGCCCGGCGCGACCACGTTCACGGTGATGCCACCGGAGGCGAGCTCCAGCGCCCAGGTGCGCGCCATGCCATGCACGCCGGCCTTGGTCGCCGAATAAGCCGAACGCGTCGCCGCCCCCATCGCGGCGCGCGAAGAGACGAAGACGATGCGCCCGAAGCGGCGCGAACGCATTCCCTCCAGCGCCGCCTGGGTCAGCAGCATCGGCGCGCCCAGGTGCAGCTGCGCCAGCATCAGAATGTCTTCCGGCTTCGCATCGGGCAGCAGGTTCGGCAGGATGACACCCGCATTGTGCACGAGGCGATCGACTGCATGATCGCGGCAGATTTCCTCTGCGATCGCGCGTGTCTCTTCGATATTGGAGAGATCAGCGCGATAGGCCGCGAGCAGATCATGCGTCCAGGTGGGCTTCTCCAGCCCGACCGAGACCACGCGTTGTCCGCTCTCGACGAGCCTTTTCGCCAGCGCCTCGCCGATTCCGGAATTGCCGCCGGTGATGAGCGTCGTGCGGATCTGGGCCATGGTCAAACTTGCCGCTTCTTGAGGTCACGCAGATCGAAAAACGCACCGTCATGCATCAACTTGCCAACAAAATCCTTCAGGCCGCCACGCTGGATCTTCTCGGTCGCGGTCAGCGGCAGGCTGTCGACGAAAGAGATCCAGCCCGGCGCCTTGTAATACGCCATCTGCTCCAGGCTCCAGCGCACGATGTCCTCGGCGAGCGCGCGGTCAGCACCGCCTTGTTCCGCGATGATGACCGCCGCAACCTCGTCACCGCGCACCTGGTCGGGCGTTGCCGCAACCGCGGCTTGCCGGATGGCGGGATGGCGGTTGAGGACGGACTCGACCTCGACCGCGGCAATGTTCTCGCCGGACCGGCGGATCACGTTCTTCTTGCGATCGACGAAATGGAGATCGCCGTCAGCATCGCGCGACACGATATCCCCGGTGTGGAGCCAGCCACCGTCCCACGCCTCGGCGGTGGCCTCCGGATTCTTCAGGTACTCCCGGAAGAAGCCGTAGCGCGGATCCGCGCCCGCCCGCCGCACCAGCAGCTCGCCCGGCGTCCCGACCGGCGCATCATGGCCGCTGTCATCGACGATGCGAACGTCAACCTCCGGTGCCGGGCGACCAAAACAGCTGGTGCCGATCTTGCGTGGCTCGACGTTGGCGGCGATGACGCCGCCGCTGCCCGTCTCGGTCATCGCCCAGGCCTCCAGCAGCGGGAAGCCGAAACGCTCTTCGAATGGCGCATGCAGGAGCTTGTCGACGCCGGCGCCGAAGCCGAAGCGCACGGTGTGCGCCTTGTCCTGCTCCGATGCGGGCGCGCTCATCAGCATCGACGGCATCACGCCGAGATAATGCAGGCAGGTGGCGCGGCTGTCGCGCACCGACGCCCACCAGGTGCGCGGATGGAAGCGATCAAGCATGGTCAGGCTGCCGCCGACCGACAGCATGGCCATCAGCGACACGGCCATCGCGTTCATGTGAAACAGCGGCAGCGGCGTGATCATGCGCTCGCCGTCATTCTTGAGATCAATCAATCCGCCGACGTCGCGATACCAGTTTCCGGAATGCAGGAAATAGGTGTTGGTGAGCACGCAGCCCTTGGGCTGCCCGGTTGTCCCGGATGTATAGAGCAGCGCGCATTCGCTCGCCTCGCCTCCCACGGTCGAAGGCCGCGCACCGCCGAAGGGCGCGGGAACCTCGTCCTGATCCGTCACGACCGAGATCGGCCGGCCGGCCTGACGCGCCGCCAGTTCCACCTCATCACGTCGTTCCGCGAGGACAAAGACCGCGTTCATCTCGGAATGCGAGATAATGTATTCGAGCTCGCTCAGCCGCAGGTCCGGATTGATCGGCACCACGGAGACGCCGAGCGCGTTGAGCGCGAACCATAGCTCGACGAACACCGGCCTGTTCTGGAGCAGCAGCCCGACCCGGTGGCCTTCGCCATAGCCGCGGCGCGCGAAAGCCGCTCGCCAGTGCTCCACACGATCAAGCATGGCGCGATAGGAAATCTCGCCCCCCGCGATGCCGTAGATGTCGGCCGTCTCCGGCAACACGTTGAAGAAACCGGCCTCGCCTCGGCGCAGCGCAGTTTCACGAAAGCGGGCATAGACTGTAGCGGTCAAGGCATACTCACATGAAGAGTTGAATGTTTCCGAACGGCGCGTCGAAATTGACGAGATCGACCCGCTTGAGCTTGATCTTCAGGGTATCGCCCATCTCGACGAACTCATGCGACGCCCATCCCGAATATCGCTCCAGCAGATCGCCGCGCGTCTCGGTATAGATATAGGACGTCCGCGCCTTGAAGACGCCCGCAGCGGGATCGCACGCCACGATCTGCGGCGCCTGCAGCAGATGATGGCAGCGGCTCTTCGGCTTCTGGCTGAAGGTCCGCTCGCCGGCCAGGCGCTCGACCCGCACCTTGAGCAGCAGCATATCCTCGTACATCAACGACGGCTGCAGCACCGGATCCTGCTGCTGCCATTCCAGCGGCATCCAGTAGCGCCCTTCAGGGTGAAACAGATCGAGCCATTGCTGCCATTGCATCGTGTCGAGAAGCTCGGCCTCCCGATAGACCAGGTCGGTGATCGTCTTTTCGGTGATCATTCGGCGGCCTCGACGCGCTTGTCCATATCCATGGTCATGAATTTCGCCCAAGCATGAAACTGGTTCCGCATCTGCCGCTCAGAGGTGCCATTGATCACCGCGGTCACGTCCTGCTCTTCATGGCTGTCGTAGAGCCTGCGCAGATTGACCCATTGATTGCCGTTGGATTTCAGCCCTTCCTGCGCCCGCTCGTACATTTCCAGATCGTCGTGGCCCACGATCGAGGTCGGCGCGTTAATGAAACGGTTGTACATCAGCGCGCGCTCGTAGAGCTTGTCGGGCGCGCCGACCAGGCGATAGACCCAGCTCTCAACCAGTGTCCTGTCGACCGCGATCGGGATGAAGTTGCGCAGGATCTGGACGGCACCTTTCACCATGATGTTCGGAAAATACACGGTGTTGTGCCTGACCTCGCCGAGGATCTCGTGTGCGCGCGCATCGCCGTAGGCCGCGACCATCTGGTCGAGATAGCCCGGGACATCAGAGTAGTTCGAATGGATGGAGTTGGCGACGCCGGTGTGGCCGTGGCCGTTCGGCCAGATCCTGATGCCGCTCTGCTCGTAGAACTCGTAGGGGCTCATGAAGGGACCGTAGAGCTGCACCGCCATCGGCGTCTCCGTGGAATCGCCCTGCTCGCGCTTCCAGACCTTGACCGCGGTGCCGGCCGAACTCTCATGCGCGACCATCGGATGGCAGGTGTCGGTCTGGTTTTCGACCAGCATCTTCCAGTTGCAGGTGTGCATGTAACGGATCGGCGTGGCCTGGACTGCGAGCTTGCCCTCCGGCGAGCGATCGACCATGTTGTCGATGGTCGAGAGGCTCTCGCCGAAATAGTCCTCGAAGGAGACGCCGTCCTCGTTCAGGCGGGCGAAGATGAAATCGCGATAAATCACGACGTTCCTGACTTTCGACAGCCCCCCATTTGCCTGGGTGTCGCCAAAGCCGGTGCCCTCGTAGCCCTTCTTCAGCGGGATCGCGAGCAGTGCGCCGTCGGTCTTGAAGGACCAGGCGTGATAAGGGCAGCGGAAGAACTTTCCGGTGTTGCCGCAGGGCTCGGACGCGATCTTCACACCCTTGTGCGGACAGCGATTGTAGAACACATGGATGGAGCCATCGGTATGGCGGCTCGCCAGCACTGGTTGCCGGCCGATATTGGCGGTGATGAAATCGCCGGGCTTCGACAATTGGCTCGCATGCCCGACATAGACCCAGCTGTTCGGGAACAGATGCTCCATCTCGAGCTCGAAGATCTCAGGATCGACATAGACGTCGCGATGCACTTCGGCGTCGCGCACCAGTGCCACAATCGCGTGGGCATTCCGTCCGTATTTCGCCATGGCGAGCCTCGTCTCCCTCATAGATCCAGCACCAGACGCGCCGATTTGGCGCGTGACACGCAGATCTGCATGACTTTGTTGGACGCCTTCTCGTCGTCGCTGAGGATGACGTCGCGATGGTCAGGCACCCCTTCGAGCACGCCGCACTGGCAGATGCCGCAATCGCCGCGCTGGCAGTCGTAGAGCACGTCGAGCCCCGCCGCTTCCAGCGCCTGGATGATGGTCTGACCGGCTGCAACGCTGACGATCTGCCCCGACGATTTGAGTTCGACCTCGAACGGCCGGTCGGGCGAACCTGGCTGCTCCGCCTTGAAGAGCTCGTAGTGCATGCGCTCGGTCGGGATGCTGGCACGCGCGGCCGCCCTCACCGCTTCGATCATGCCCGCCGGACCGCAGACATAGATATGGCAGTTCGCGGCTGCGTCTCCGAGCGCCGTTGCGATGTCCAGACGCGACTCGTCGCTGTCATAGTGAATGGACAGTTCTCTCGTGCAAATCTCCTGGAGATGCGGCAGAAACGCCAACAGTCCTTGCGCGCGGCCGGCGTAGTGCAGGCGAAACGGAGTTGCGCGGGCGGTGAGCTCCGCCGCCATCGACAGGATCGGCGTGATGCCGATGCCGCCGGCAAACAGCAGCGCGGGCGCCGCGTTCTCATGCAGATGAAAATTGTTGACCGGCGCACTTGCCTTGACGACATCGCCGACCTTCAGCGCGTGCATGAACTGCGAGCCGCCGGTCGAAGCCTCTTCGCGCAGCACCCCGAGCGCCAGGGCGCCCCCGGGCAGGCCCGGCAGAGCCATCAGCGAGTACGGCCGGTCGCCTCCATCGGGAAGCGCCACGCGCACATGTGCGCCGGCCTGCCATCGCGGCACGACCCCGTCCTCCACGTCGAACACAAGGCTCCGTATGAACGGCGTCTCCGCGGCACACGATCTGACCTTGAGCTTGAGCGGATGGGCGTCCATTCAGGCATCTCACGAATTATATGAATTTGCATATTTTTAGACATGTAATAATTGCCTGTCAATCGTCCGTACGGAGACAGGCCCCTATTGCCGGTCCGAGGCCCGCCAAATTGGTGCCGGAAGGTTAGCGCCGGCCCAACTCCCGACGGCCCGCGCCTGCGTAGAGGTCGATGACACAGGAACGACCGCCGTATGCGCCGTCACTGGAGGGATCTGGCAGGCTTAAGCCAGAGCCAATCCGCCGTTGAATTCAGCATCCCGAGATTGCCTGTTGCTCGCATACCATCACTCCACGCATGCGAAATTCGCGGCAGACTCTGGATCACCTTCGCCTTTGTATTTGGCGTGTTTGGGGTAGGGGCAGAGTGGACGGGTGCGGCCGGGAAACCCGGGACCGCTCGCGATAACCAGATCGGGCGCCTTGCCTTGCTCCACCCAGTTCACAATCGCGCCGAGAAGGTCGAAGCGCTCCAGCGTTGCTCCGCTGCGGCAGTGCCCCATCCCCGGCACCGCAAAAAATCGGCTCGAGGTTGTCCTCACCTGCTCCAGGCCGCCGGAATCCCTCGCCATACGCTCATAGTAGTCCAGGGTGTCCAAAGGAGAAAACCAAGGATCGCTCCATCCGTGATAGAATAACAGTTTGCCACCGCGCCCGAAGAAGCTCGTGAGATTTGTCCAGTATGCCGTGTTCGTCAGGCGCTCCATTCCGCTTGCATCGACGGCATCTTCAAGCTGATCAAGATTGATGCTTTCCCGGTAGGGCGGTCCAACCGGACTACGTCCGCCGGTCACCAGAATACCGGGAATGGAAACACCCTCCGCAGCGACGCCGGCATCCCATGGAAAGGGAGGATAGACTTGGTTTCCACGGGCGTTCTTAGGGCCAGAGAACGCTTTTTTCAACGCGCTCACCTTGACCGGAGAGAGGCAGGAATCATGCTTGTCACTGGTGCAGGCCAGCACGGCGGGATCGAACCGGCACGCATTGCGATCAAATATCATTCCGTCCTTGATGCCATCCTTGCCATCGCAGGTGTCCAGTATGGCATCCGTGATCAGCTTCCTCTCATCGACCGAGAATGCCTCGGACGGAGCCGGCTTTCCGGATGCATCCTTAGGCGCGATTTCGGTAAAGGCGGCATTGGCCCAGGCGAGGCCGAGATTGGAGCGACCTGTACGCATGGCCGGATCGCCGGAAACAATGCCATCAAACTCTTGCGGATAGCGCTGGGAGGCCAGCATGCCCTCACGACCGCCTGTCGAGCAGCCGATAAAATACGAATGACTTGCTGATTGGCCGTAATAGAGACCGACGATCGCCTTTGCGGCTGAAGTGACCTTTCCCACGGACGCATTGGCGAAGTTCAGCGCGGCTTCCTGATCCTTCATGAACGACGCATCGAACTCGGCAGCTTGATGTCCGCTGTCCGTCGTGACCACAGCGAAGCCGCGAGCAAGCGCGGGCACGTCTCCCGCCGCCTGCGCTCCGATCGGCGGGCGTACCGTGCCGTTCAAACCACCTCCGCCTTGAAAAAGAAATCGTCCATTCCAACGATCCGGCAGGGCGATTGCAAAACCGATCGCATAAGGCTTGCCGTCCACGCCGACGCGCTCATCGATCGTGCCGTTCACGAGGCAATTCGACGGGAGTGCAACAGCCACCGTATCGGGATAGCGCGGCAGCGGGCGCACCGTTCCAGGGGGCGCTTCCGGCACGTGGAGAGCCTTGGTGATAATGGTGGTATCCTGAATTTTCAGGCCGGCCAGAGCCGAACATTCGCGCGCCGGAGCGATCGAAGGCGACGCGATATCAGTTGTCTGGGCGATTGCTGACGAGACCGCAGCAACATAAATCGCAGCTGAAACCGCAGGCATCAGCAAGGATGTCGTTCTGGACACGTGTAGCTCTCCTGGATGGCAATCAGTCATCGCATTGTCGAACGACCACTGGATGTGTCAACCCGCCGGCGTCGCACCGGCGGCATCTAGAGTGGTTCAATTTGCACATGGAGAAGCGCGGCACGGCCTCCGTCGACTGCCGCAAGACAGTTCTTGATGGCCGCGTCAAGTTCACCCGGGTCGGCTACATCTTCGCCATAGGCGCCGAATGCGCGAGCGATGTCGGCGAAGCTTCGTTTCTCACCCTGCCCATAATTCGCAAGCCGTGACTGAAAGGAATCACTGCGTTGCGCCTCACCGTTTGGATAGACGCGCTGGACCGAAGCTTTAACGGCCTGCCACCCGCCGTTGTCGACCACAACAGTGAAGATTGGCAGCTTGTACCGCTGGGAAACTGCGAAGACGGAATCCGGCGAAGAAAAATGGAGCGCGCCGTCTCCGATGACCTGTATCACGCGTCTATCAGGCTCCGCCAGCTTGAGACCAAGCGCCATGCCGCCGCTGAACCCGAGACCACCGCCGGCTAACCCCACGTAGGTACCAGGAACGGTTCGTCGAAGTTGCTGCTGCAGCAATTGGGCGTTCCGAATAGCCTCGTTGACGACCACGTCGTTTGGCGAGATCAGAGCGGCAAGGCGCGCGAACAGGTAAGCCGGATTGATCTCTCCGTGCCTGCCCGGCTCCGCCGCAGCGGCTTTCCTCTTCGCTTCGGCTATCTCGCGGACGGTCCTCCAAGAAGCAATTCGCGCTTCAACCCTGGATCTGAAGCCATTGCTCGCGCGCGCTTCGACGATTTCCAGCACCTGTTGCAACACCGTGGCGCAGTCGCCCGCTACACGCAGGTCGGTCGCAAAGCCCCACATCGGGAGATCGGATTTCAGGGGGTCGACATCAACCTGAATCCAACGCAGCGATGAAGCGACGGGCAGAGCTTGGGGGATAAAGGGAACGTCGACATCGAGCATCAAGCCGAGATCAGCATCCGCAATCACCGGCGCCAAGTCGAATCCGGCAAAACAGGGTGAGTCCCGAGAAATGTTCATGTCGATCGCGTTGAACTCGACCACGCGTATGCCGCAGATTCTCGCAAGGCGATCGAGCACGGCAACAGCTTCCGGCTTGCGACCCAGATAAGCCGTAACAGCAATGGGATTTTCCGCGGCCATCAATTCTTCAGCGATCTGGATCGCGCGGTTTGTCTCTATGCCGCCCGCGCGCACGGCGCCGTAGCGCGCCGGCGGATAGGATCGCACGGCCGCCTCATCCCAGCACTCGGCCAGCGTTTCCCGCGGCAGCGTCATGTACACCGGCCCTGCAGGATCACTCTGCATGAAGGCGGCTCCCCGCGAAAGCGCCTCCTTGACTACGACGCCCGACGGTAGCGAATATTCCCACTTTACGTAGGGCCGTACGATGCTCGCGGGATCGAAGCTGTCCTGGATAAAATGGACATAGGTATCGCGCGACCCCAGCAATTCACCATGCAGGGTAAATGGCGCCCGACCGGCAAACAGCATCACCGGGAGACGATAACGGAAGGCGTTCTGCACAGCCATGCTGGCGTTCGCGGTTCCGGCATCGACGTGAACGAAGACTGCTTGACCGCGCCCGGTTGCGAGCGCGTAGCCTGCGGCCATATGAACGGCGACCACTTCGTGTGGACACAGCACAACCCGGGAATGTTGCCGCCCCTCGCGGTCCCAGCGCGCGATCTCTTCGATGAGCGATACATGATCGGTGCCGAGATTCGCGAAGATATAATCGACGCCGATGTCCAACAACCCCTCAAGAAAATAGTGTGCAGCGCTATATTTGGTCATCTGTTGTTCTTCATCCGCGCCGGGACTTCCGATTCCGGGATTTCCACCTTGCAAGTCGCCTGAATTTTGGACGGCCAAATCCGCGCTCCAGGCAAGATTAACGACCGAAGCCTCAGATCGCAGCCTGGGTTGCCTGCCCTACCACGTGACGAGGAGGCCACAGATAAGTGCTCCCGGAAGCGATGTCCCGGTGCGCCGCCAGGTGAATGTTGAAATGACACCGATGATGGCGAGAAGCGGGATGAACTGGATGGCGATGATCGTCGATAGCGGCACGACGGGCGATGTCGGAACGGGATTGATCAGTTTTCCACCCAGCCACATCGCAAGGTATTGGCCACCGACCAGGATGATGAAACCCAGCGAAAGCGACAGGATGATCGTGGCATAGTGAGTGAAATGCGCGAGAAGCGCGCCGACGATAATGATCGCGGCACCGATGACGGCCAGCTTCGCCCTCTTGTACATGTATTTCCCCTCACCTGGAGCCCAGCCATCTTGTCGCGTTGCGGATTCGACGATTCACTCCGCAACCGTATTCATCTCACTTGCGAGGTTTTTCCGGCCCTGTTCCGGCTCGGAGATCGCGCCGCGCAGGCGGTCCAGCAATCGCCGGATCTCGCGCGGAACATCATTGCCGCGCCAGGCAATGTGCGAATCCGGGCGCACCATCAGGAGCGCCTCAGGAAAATCGTATCCTGCCTCAGCCCGATCGACGTCGAGGAGCGTCAAGGGGACGCCCGAACGCGCGGCTGCGTCCACCAGCGGTGCAGCATCGATGGTCCGATCGAATCGCACCAGCGTATAGGCGGGACCGAGCGCATCGAGCAGCGAGCGTCCATCGGCCAGCCAGACGTGCGGCGCGCGGGCGCCAGGCACGGTCGAGGCTGTGAAGCTGCCCATGCTGTAGGGCGGTGGCGCCGCTCCGTCATAGGCAATGATCGGCGACCGGTCGTAGTAATAGCCGAAGTTCAGGCCGGCGCAGCAATATTGCTGGACGTTGAGATCGTAGGCGGCCTGGCCGATCTTGCTGCGCGCGGCATCACCGGCGGGCCCTTCCATCTCGACCTCGGGCGGCACAGCGCGCCGCTGCCCCATGACGGCAAGAGCGTGGTTCATCGCGAAATGCGAGACCTGCTCGGTGATCGGCTGGCGCTCGGCCTCGTAGGCGTCGAGCAGCGCGGGGCTCGCCCATCCCTGCAGCACGCCCGCAAGGATCCAGCAGAGGTCGACGGCGTCGGCAATGCCGGCGTTCATGCCGTAGCCGGCATAGGGAATCCACAGATGGGCTGCATCGCCGCAAATGAATGCACGGCCGTCCCGGAAGCGATCGGCCACCAGGCGCCGCCCGACCCAATCCTCCTTGCTGATGATGTCATATTGAAAGCGATCGTCGACGCCGAGAATGGTGCGCAGCGCCCAGTCGCGATCGACGCTGTCAAACTCGAGCTCTTCCGGCGCGAGATGGTTGTGGATCAGCCAGTTGTCGCGGCCGTCGATCGAGACCGTCGTGCCGCAGCGGCGCGGATTGAGCGACATGGTCATCCAGGCGGGCTTCTGGGTGATCAGATCCTTCAGCGCGGGAGCGTGGATATAGGTGGACTGCACGCGCTGCACGACGTCGGTGCCGGCGAGGCGCGAGCCGATCAGCCTGCGCACGGTCGACCGGCCGCCGTCGCAGCCGATCAGATAGTCGGCAGCGATGGTGATATTCCGGTCATTGTCGAGGTCCAGCGCCCGCGCGACAACGCCGTCTGCGCCCTGCTCGAAATGCTCGACCTGAACGCGATTGAGAATCCTGATTCCCGACCGGGCCTCGGCGGCCGCAAACAGGATCGGCTCGAGATAGATCTGGTTGATCCGGTGCGGCGGCTCGGGAGTGGGCCAATCGGTATCCGGGCCGCCGGTCGCGGTGTAGCGATCCGCGCGACAGGGAATGGGGATCCGCGTCAGCTCGCGACCGACGACGGCGGTGCGATAGGCGCAGTCATTCGGAAAGTCGGCCGGCAATCCGCCTTCCCGCACCTCGCGCACGATGCCGAGGCGGCGGAACACCTCCATCGAGCGCGCAGAGACGTGGTTGCATTTGACGTTCGGTGGCTCGCCCGCCGGGCGGATTTCGGCGACGACGACGTCGATACCGCGGGAGGCGAGATCCATGGCGGCGGTCAAGCCGACTGGCCCCGCGCCGACGATCAGGACCTGGGTCTGGATGTTTTTCATGTCATGTTCTCTGGCGTTTTCGCGAGCTGGCTCAGGCTCGCTCGGGCACCGAAAGCTCGTCATGCTGTGCCTGGCCGCTGACCGCGCCGCCGCGGCGCATGCCGACGAAGGCAAGACCAAGGATCACCAGCGCGGAGCAAAGCTGCGGCACCGCGCTGGTCTGGAACAGAGACGGGATGCTCCAGTGCGCCGCGAGCATCAGTCCGCCGACGGTCACGCCGAGAATCGAACCGAAACGGCCGATGCCGAGCGCCCAACCGATTCCGGTGGCGCGGATGTAGGTCGGATAGAGGCGCGCCGCGTATGCGTTGCAACCGATCTGGCCGCCGATGACCGCGACGCCCGCGATGAAGACCGCCGGCACCAGGATCGGCAGCACGGCTCCGGCAAATCCGATGGTAACGATCGAGACGAAGCCGGCGACGTAGGTCAGAAACAGGACGCGATGGAAGCCGAGCCGCTCGATGAGCAATCCGAGCGCGACCGTGCCGACCATTCCACCGAGCTGGAACGCGATCCCGACGGCGATCGCAGCCTCGACGTCGAGGCCGACGCCATGCGTCAGCGTCGGCAGCCAGCTGTTGAGGAAATAGATGTCGAGCATGTTCATGAAGAACATGATCCACAAGAGCAATGTCGGGACGAGCCGCCGGTTGGTGAAGAGCTGCGGCAACAGGAATCCCTTGCCGCTTTCCTCGATGACGGCGAAGCGTGCGGCATCCGCGAACTTCGCCGACGGGTCGATCTGCCCCAGGAGTGAGCGGACGCGGCCGTTGTTGCGCTCGTCGAGCGCCAGTAGCGACAGCGATTCCGGGAGCCATACAATCAGGACCGGGCAGAGAAGGAGCGGAAGGACGCCACCGATCACGAAGATGGCCTGCCAGCCGTAAGCCGAAATCAGCTTGGCCGCGACCGAACCGCCGATCGCCGATCCCAGCGATACCGTCATGAACATCAGCATGATCAGCAGCGTCCGGCGTCGCTGCGGTGAATACTCGCCGGTCAGTGCGATCGCATTCGGCAGGACGCCACCAAGACCGAGGCCGGTCAGGAAGCGCAGGACCACCAGGTCGGGAACACTTCCGGCCCTGCTGGTGGCCAGCGACCCCAGCGCAAATACGATCACGCCCGCAATCACCAGCCACTTCCGCCCGAAATAGTCGGCCAGGGCGCCGAACAGCAGCGAACCGATCATCACGCCGAACAACGAGGCGCCGAATACAGGACCAAGCGCGCCGGGTGCCAGATGTAGGTCCTTACTGAGCGCCGGCGCGACGAAGCCGAGCGCCTGGGCATCGAAGCCGTCTAACCCGATGACGAGGGCACACAAACAGATCACTCGGACCTGGAAGGCCGAAAGTGGACGGTCGTCGATGTAACGGCCAATGTTGATCGTCTGCGCCAAATCTCCCTCCCCTGCGTTTCGTATTATCCGACGACACTCGCCGCTTGGGCGGCGATGCCGGTGAGAATTATCTTGCACACCTCAAGTCTTTCGATTAGCCACAAAATTCTCATAAATTCACGAGGTCAGCTTATGAATCCGACCATGCGGCAGCTCGAGGCGCTGGTCCTGGTCTATCGCCTCGGCAGCATCACGAAGGCGGCGGCCGAGCTGCGCGTCACGCAGTCGGCGATCAGCCTCCTCATCCGGCAGATCGAGGAGAAGTTCCAACTCAAGCTGTTCGACCGGACGACGCGCACACTGCACCCGACGGCTGCGTGCAGGGAAGCAATCCCCGCGGCGGAGCGCATCCTGTCGGGCGCACGAGGACTCGCGCAGCATATGCGCGACCTCGTCGAGGTGAGGTCCGGGCGGATCGCCCTTGCAGTCTCCGCTGGTGTAGCCTCGGCCCTGCTCCCGCGCATCCTGGCCAGATTTCGGTCCCGCTCTCCCGAGGTAAAGATTGATCTGTTCGATATCGCTCCTGACGAACTGCTGCCGTTCGTCATGGCCGGCCACGCCGAGTTCGGAATCGGCAGCTTCGAAGACGATGGCACGTCGGAGGCGCGGATCGAAACACTGATGCAAAGCCCGCTTTCGGCGATCGGCATCAAGAACGGCCGGTTCGAGAAGCGTCGGCGCCTGACCTGGGACGAGCTCACCGCCTCCGACCTGATCGTCATGCGCCGCGGAACGCGAATCCGTACCCAGATCGACGAGGCCTTGGCGCTGACGGGCCAGGAGCTCAAGCCGGCCCTCGAAGTCTCGCTCATTACGACGGCCCTGGCATTGACCGCCGAGGGTGCCGGAATCAGCATTCTGCCAGCGCACATGCTACCCAAGGCGCAGTTTCCAACCCTTGCAGCCGTTCCACTGAGCCAGCCGATGGTCAAACGGCATGTTTCGCTGTTGAGCCGGGCCGATTTTACACTCTCGCCCGCAGCGGAACAGTTCGCCGAGATCGCCAGGCGCGCCTTGTCGACGAAATAGCGACCTGAGCGCCTGACGATTCATCCCGATCACATCGCGCTTTAAGCCTTCACCGAGCCAGCGGTCAGACCGGCCACGTAGTGCTCCACGAAGAAGGAGTAGATCAGAGCGACCGGCAACGAGCCGAGCAAGGCAGCCGCCATCAGCTGGCCCCAATAGAACACGTCACCGCGTATGAGTTCGGCGATTGCCCCCACCGGCACCGTGCGCACATCGGTCTTGGTGAGGAAGATCAGGGCGTAGAGAAATTCATTCTGCGAAAGGGTGAAGGCGAAGATGCCCGCCGAGATGAAGCCGGGAACGCAGAGCGGCAGAACGACCCGCGTCATAGTCTGAAACCGGTTCGCGCCGTCGATCCTTGCAGCCTCCTCGAGCTCCCGCGGCACGGTCTTGAAGTAGCCGATCAGCAGCCAGGCGCAGAACGGGATCAGCATCGTCGGGTATGTGAGGATCAGCGAAGTTAGGGTGTTTGAGAGACCAAGACTGTTGATGATGTCGGCGAGCGGGATGAACAGGAAGGGCTGCGGCACGAGATAGGTCGCCGCTACGGTTGCGGCGATCAATCCGGCGCCCGCAAAGCGCATTCGCGCCAGCGGATAGGCCAGCATAATGCCCAGCACCAGCGAGATCGCGGTCGAGGCGACCGCGACCACGGTCGTGTTCCAGGTCCAGGTGAGAAAGCTGGTTTCTGTCAAGAGATCGACATAGTGCTTGAGTGTCGGGTGATACACCATCAGCGGCATGATGCGCGTGTTGTAGAGCTCGGCATTCGGTTTCAGCGAGGTCACCGCCATCCAGTAGAACGGCGCAAGCCCGGTCACCAGAAAGAAGCCGAGTGGCAGCCACAGCCGCAAGGCGCGCCAACGCCATCCACGACGCTCGATCATTCGTGGCTCCGCATGTAGGTCGTCAGGCCGATGATCAGGAGACCCAGGATCGGCAGCATGGCGAGCGCCACCGAAGCGCCGCGGCCGAGCTGGCCGCCGCTCATGGCGATGTCGAATGCGTAGGTCGCAAACAGCTGCGTCGCATTCGCAGGCCCCCCGTGGGTCAGGACATAAACCAGTTGAAAGTCGGCGAAAGTGAAAATGACCGAGAATACGGTGACGATCAGAATCACCGGCTTCAGAAGCGGCAGCGTGATGTGCCAAAAGCGCGTCCAGCTGCCGGCGCCGTCGATGGCCGCGGCTTCATGGAGATCTTGCGGTATCGTCTGCAGTCCGGCGAGAAGCGTGATACCGTAGAACGGCAATCCGCGCCAGGTATTGATCATGATGATCGAGGCCATCGCCAGCGCTGGATTGCCGAGCCAGGACGGACCACGGCTGGCGAGGCCCATATGCACCAGCATCCAATTGACGACGCTGAACGCAGGATCGAGCATCCACATCCAGGCCACCGTGCTCAACACCGTCGGCACTATGAACGGAAGCAGCAGCGCGGCCCGGACGAAGTTCTTCATCCGGAAGTTCTGGTTGATGACCAAAGCAAGCGCCAACCCGCCGACCATTTTCAGCAGCGTGGCAACGCCAGTATAGATGAACGTATTTCGCGCCACCTGCCAGAAGACGGGATCGCGGGCATCCTCAATGAAGTTGCCAAGGCCGACGAAGGTCCCCGGTTGGGCCACCGGTCGATTCTCCAGGCTCAGCCAAATGCCATAAATGAAGGGGTAACCGACCAGCGCGAAGAGAAAAAGCAGCGGCAGCGCCATCATGAACCAACTGAACACGGCTTCACGGTCGAGCCATCGCGCGACTGCGCGTCGGAGCGGCAGCGACCGAGGATGAACGACCCGTTCCGATGTGATCGTTGCCATCAGGTCTGACTGTAGATCTGCTTGAGCTGAGCGACCGCGTTGGCGATGACCTCCTTCGTCGAAGCGCCTGCGCAAGCCTTGGCGAACATGTCGATCACCACATATTTTGCGATCACCTCGGACTGGGCGCGGCTCACGGGAGCGGGCCATCCCGGCAGATGCGCCGTCGCAAGCGCGTCTCGGAAAGGCAGATTGCGTGGTTCGACGTTCCACATCGGCGCGTCGTCATAGCCGTGCAGGAATGGCTGGTAGTACGTATCGGCGGACGCATACCAAGCGCCAAGCTGCGGCTTTTCGCAGAGCCACCGCAAGAAAGCCTTCGCCGCCTCGTGATCGGGCGTGTGGCTCAAGATGGAATGGCTCCAGGAATTAAGCGTGTGGAAGCGCCCTTTCGGGCCTTGTGGATTCTGCGCTTGTCCGGTGACCTTGGCGATGTCGGGGAAATCGCGCTTGGCGACCCACAGGATGCTCTCGGCGTTGTTGGTGCAGGAGATCTGCTCGCTGAGCCAGGCCTTGTTGTTGTTGACGTCGGTCCACCCGAGCACGTCCTCCAGCATGGTTTGCTGGAAGAATTTGCGGGCGAAGTCCACGGCGCGCGCGGTTTCGTCGGAGTCCAGCACGATTGTTTTGCCGTCGGGCTCGACCTCGTGGCCGCCGTACGACCACAGCAGCGGATAGAGCCAGCCGTGATTGTCGCCAAAGCCGTGACCGAGTTCGAAGCCGAACGGGTGTCCCTTCGCCTTGAGCTTGGTGCCGGCTTCCAAGAGCTCGTCCCAGGTGTCTGGAAACTTGTCGAAGCCCACCTCCTTGAACCAGTCCATGCGCCAGTTCATCAGTTGACCGACATTGCCGAAGGGAATGGCTTTCCACTTGCCGTTGACGACACAGGCCTCCTTGGCTGGCTCGTACCAGCCGCCCTGGTCTTTGCCGACGCTCTCGGCGATATCGCTCACGTCAATGTATTTCTCGCCGTACAGGAAGGGCCAGTTGAAGAAGTTGAGCGTCAGGTCAGCGCCACTCCCGGTTTCCGCGATCGTGGTGACGCGGGTCTGAAGGCTGCCAACGCTTGCGAGCTCATAATTGACTTTCACGCCGGTGAGTTTCTCGTAGGCAGGGGCGAGGGTATTCTGGAAATAGCCGTCGAAGGTCTTGATGAAGGAGCTTTCGTGGATCAGAGTCAGACTCTTGGCCGCAGCGTGGCCGCGCGGCGCCCCGATCAGCGACGCCGCAGCCCCGGCGGCAGCTGCCTTCAGAACCTGGCGACGTGAAGTGAACGTGGCTCTTCCGGAAAGCACCATCGCATCCTCCCAATGTCCCGCATCCGCCGGCGAACGCCCGGTCTTGTTTTCTTCGATCCTTGGGCGTCTCAGCGCAAACTATTGCAGGTTCCAATTTGCTGGATTAGCCCTAATTTTGTGATGCATTTATGAGTTTTCCTTAGGAATCGATACCGCTGAGATGAGACTGACCGACCCTGATTCCTGCTCGCGAGCTGGCTAGGCATATTAGACCCTGCACGGGTATGCCCGGCCTGCGCAACGCACGCGCTCTCTATCCGCCAACGCTTTGCAGAGGTCGCCCATAGCTTCCCCGAAGGACCGCCGAGCAGGCGGAGAGAGTGGGAGTCAAACCCACGGTCTTCGATCATCCCACTTCGAACAATTGACGAGATCGATCACGCCGACCGACAGGTTACCGAGCAGCTTGCGCACGAGGGAGTCGACGGATTGCAGCTCTGAACGACGAGTGGACGGAGTTCAGCTCGCGCCAGGATTGGTAGGGGCTCCCTACCAAGTCCAGCCGGATGTAATGGGCTGCCTCCGGTCAGCTTCAGGGGAGCTAACTTCGTGCATGATTGCCGTCAGCGGCCTATGCTGCCGGCAGCACAAAAGAAAAGGTCGCGCCACCTTCCGGGTCGTTGGCGGCAACGAGCTCGCCGCCGTGCTCGCGCACGATGCCATAGCTGATCCACAGGCCGAGCCCCGTACCCTCGCCGACCCGCTTAGTGGTAAAGAACGGTTCGAAGATATGGCTGATGTGATCCTTGTCGATTCCCGGACCGTTGTCCGAAATCCGGAACAAGATTTCGTTGCCCTCGCGTGCAGCCGAGACGACCAACCGGGGCAATTCGGTGCCTCGCATCGCGTCGATCGCATTCTCCACGAGATTGACGATGACCTGATGTAGTTGGCTCTCGTTGCCGGAGATCCAGAGCTCCGGTTCGAGCTCCATCTGCAGGTCGATGCGCACCTGCTTGGTGCGGACGGCCCACAGCACAGCGGTGTTGATCAACCGCTCGATATTGACGCGCTCGACCTCGCCGAGTTTGCTGAACGAGAGCCGGCGCAGGTTTTTGACGATCTCGCTTATGCGGACCGCACCCTCCATGGTGCCCTCGATCAGCGGACCGAAATCCTCGAGAACATCGTCGATGCGCAGGCTCTTCTTCAACGCCACGAGGTCGACCGCCCGGCTCTTGCCGTGAACCGCGTCGAGATAGGCGACGATGGCAGCGCGGTAACGTATCAGGGTGTGGATGTTGCCGTAGACGAAGCTGATCGGATTGTTCAGCTCGTGCGCGACGCCGGCGACGAGTCGGCCGAGGCTCGCCATCTTCTCCTGCTCGACAAGTTGCCGCTGCGCACGCTGCAATTCATGATGCGCCTTGTGCAGCGCCTCATAGGCACGGCGCAGCTCGCCGATCGGCCGGCCAGTAAGAACCACACCGATGAAACGGCCACGATGATCCTGGCGCGGGGAGCTGTTGATCGCGAACAGATCGGTGCTGCCGCCATCCGTCGAGAATCTCAATTCGCCATCGACGACGTCGGGCGTGCCGCGCGGCTTCAGGAGCGGTACGAGCTTGGCAGCGTCGGCAGCATCGATAACGTCGGCGATGTTCTTACCCACCACGTCCTGGACGCTTCGGCCAAGCGCATGCTGGAACGCGGAATTGACCTGTTGCACCAGACCCCTGGCGTCGCAGACAACGAGGATGTCCGAGACGGACTCGATGACGTTGGTGACAAAGGCCTGGGCCTCCTCCAGCTCCGCGTTCTTGTGCTCGAGGTCGACTTCGTAGCGCAACAGGTCCGAATAGACCTCGTCCATCTTGCGGATGACTTCGATCCAGGCGCCTTCGCGCTCGCGATCGAACTCGATCGCTCCGCTGCTGGTGACCAGCTTGAGAAGCGAGTCCGGCTCGCTCGCTTCAGGAGAGTGCGTCGCCTTTGGCATTTTTTCTCAGATCATACCTGGACAGCTTGTTCCTGAGTCCCACCCGTGACAGACCCAGCTCGCTGGCGACACGGCTGATATTTCCGTCGTACCTCTCCAGGCAATTCATGATAACCGACTTCTCGAGATCCTCCACTTTATCTTTCAAGGAGGCCGATCCATTCAACTTGCCGTGCACCGGGATCGGCGCGGATCGCTTCCCGTTGCGCCGCCCCAAGAGCGGCGGGGCTCGCAGCTCATCCTGATCGGCAAGGACCGCCATGCGCTGGATCTCGTTCTGGAGCTCGCGCACGTTGCCGGGCCAGTGATATTTCGCGAATTCATCCAGTGCCGAACGCGCGAAGCGCAGGTTCGGCCGGTTGAACGAGATCTTGACCGCCGACAGCACACCCTCGGCGATCAGCGAGATATCCATCGGACGCTCACGCAGCGCTGGCATGTGCACCGGGAATGCAGCGAGGCGATAGTAAAGATCGCGCCGAAAGCGGCCGGCTTCGACCTCGGCCTCCAGGTCGCGATTGGTTGCCGCAACCACACGCACGTCGACCTTGCGCACGCGCTGTGCACCGAGCGGCCGGATCTCGCTCTCCTGCAGCACCCGCAGGAGCTTGACCTGGAACGCCGGCGAAGTCTCACCGATCTCGTCGAGGAAAATCGTGCCGCCATCGGCGACCTCGAACAGGCCAATGCGATCCTGATAGGCGCCGGTAAAGGCGCCCTTCTTGCAACCGAACAGCTCGCTCTCCAGGAGCTCGTCCGGCAGTGCGCCGCAGTTCTCGACCACGAACGCATTGCTGGCCCGCGCCGAGCCGTAGTGGATGGCGCGCGCCAAAAGCTCCTTGCCGGTGCCGGACTCGCCAGTGATCAGAACCGAGATATCGTAGTCGGCGGCGCGCCTGCCGAGTTCGATCACGTTGTGCATTGGGCTCTCCGCCGAATGCACGATACGGTCGAAGTCGTAGAGCTGCTTGGCCGCGCCGCGCTTGACCGAGACCACCTTCTTGATATGCTCCGAGATCGCCTTGACATCGACGCCGGCGGTTTCGGTCTCCTTCTGCAACCGATAGAGCTGGACTGCCTCCTTGACGGTCTCGACGAGCTGGTCCGGCTGCCAGGGCTTGGTGATGTACTGGTAGATGCCGGCCTCGTTCAGACCGGCGATGATGTCCTCGGAGTCCGAATAGCCCGAGATGATCATCCGTACCGGATCCGGCCAGAGCTCGCGGACGCGCTTGAGGAAGCTCACGCCGGACTCATGCGGCATCCGCTGGTCGCACAGGATCGCGTGGACGATCTCGCCCTCCAGCAGCTTCTCCGCATCGGTCGCATTGCCGACGCAGAGCACCTCGAAATCCTCCCTGAGCACGCGCCGCAGCGCTTCCTGCGAGCGGACTTCGTCGTCGACGACGAGGATGGTTCCCTGAATGCTCACGATGGCACCGCCATGCCGATTGGCCGGTCCGGTGCACGCCGGGACCGATGGCTCGCGATGGTCAGCGGCGTGCGCGATTTCGGCACCTTGTGAATGAAGTTGTAGCGCGCGACGTGATAGCTCGGATCGAAACCGTAGAAATTCAATTTCATCCGCCGCAACTCCTCGTCGCGATAAGCCTGCAAGGGCTTCTCGGCCTCATCAGTCGCACGCCGCTTTTGCTTGTCGGCGAGGCGAATGGCGAAGTCGGCATGCAACGCCATGGCGGCGCCGCGCATTACAAGGCTCGCGTCTGCGAGCTCCCCGTCCGACAGCACCCGATCGACGATGCCGAGACGTCGTGCCTCCGCCACGCCAATTGGGAGGCGGCATTGCGTGATCCGTCCAGCGTTCGCAGCTCCCGACCGCCGAGGTAACAGGTAGCTCCAATATTCCGAGCCGTAGAGATTGCCCATGTCCTTATAATGCGGATTGAGGACGATCTGGTCGCTTGCCCAGACCTCGTCGGCGGCGAGACTGAGGAACACTCCCCCCGCGCCAGCGTTGCCGCGCATGACCGAGACGACCAGACGATCGGTGGTTTGGATGATCGCGCGGGCGAGATCGTCGATCGCATTGATGTTGCGCCAGGACTCATCCGCAGCGCTTTCGGCCGCCTCGATCTCGGCAAGATGAATGCCGTTGGACCAATAGTCCTGGCCGCCCGTCAGCAGCAGCACCCTGGTTGGGCGCGTCAGCGCGGCGCGATAGGCGCCGAGCAGAGATTCGCAGTCGCCGGTGCTCATGGCGCCGTTGTAGAACGAGAACGCGAGCTCGCCCACCTCGCCATACTCGCGATATCGTATCGGGGTGTAGCCGCAACCGGGCCTGTGCGGCAGCTGCGCCGCCTCCTCCGCGAAGATTTTTGCCGCCGGCCGTTTCAGACTCTTCGGCGCAAGCCGCCTGACATGGCCGATCCAGACCGCGCCATCGATCGTGGCCCGCGCCAGCGCGCCATCGCATTGTGCGACGACGGTTCCGGGCACGCCGGAGATGCCGCGCGCTTCATGCGCGTCAAACAGCCTGACGTCCTGGAAGAACAGGCTGTCGGCGAGTCCCGGCATGCCGTCGGCGCTGCGGATCTTGCGCAGGATGGTCGCAGTGGTGTCGTGCTGCCAGTCGATCGTCCGATCCGCCTGGCGGCACGGTCCACGCGTGCGAATGCGCGGGTCGTCCGCACGCAGCGGCTGTGGAGCAGCGGTTGTGGCTTCGATCGCCGCGACGGCTTCGAGCACCGCCTCGACGGCACACGATGTCACCTCGTTGCGGTAGATGCTGGACTTCGCGGCGGGCCGCATCGGAAAGGTGCGAAACGCCCAGACCGGACCGGCATCGAACTCACCATCCGCCTGCAGCACCGTGACGCCCCACTCGCGTGCATCTTCGAGAATCGCCCAGTCGAGCGCAGCCGGACCACGGTCACCGGGCGGCCCGGGATGAACGATCAGGCAACGCACGCTGCGCCAGATATCGTCTGGAATCGCTCGCTTCAGGAACGGCGCGATCACCAGATCCGGCCGATAGAGCGCCACGCTCTCGCGCGTGACATCGGCATGGATGTCGAGCTCGACCGAGACATGGTGGCCTCGCTCCCTAAGCTCGACGTGGAGCCGCTGCGTCAGGCTGTTGAAGGAATGCGACAGGAGCAGAATGCGCATCGTGGGCCTCAGCAGATACGGGGCAGTTGCTCGCCCGACAACCAATCGACAATTCGGCCGCCGCCAAAGCTCGTTGCCATCTGCACGAAATGATGATCGTCGGCAACGGCCTCACCGATGTCGGCAGCCTCGCGGCCAAGCGGGTGCGCCCGCATCGCGGCCAGCACCGCACCGGCAGCCTCCGGCGCGACGATCGCGACCAGCTTGCCCTCGTTGGCGACGTGGAGCGGATCAAGTCCAAGCAGCTCGCACGCCGCCGCGACGCCAGGCTTGACCGGGATCGCCTCCTCGATGAGATGGAAACCGAGGCTGGACTGCTGGGCGATCTCGTTCAGCGTAGCCGCGAGTCCGCCGCGGGTAGGATCGCGCATCAGGCGGATGCTGCGACCACCGGCTTCGACCATGTTCGCGACGAGACTGTTCAATGACGCAGAATCCGAGACGATCTCGGTCTCGAAGGCGAGGTTCTGCCGCTTCGACATGATAGCTACGCCGTGATCGCCGAGCGTGCCCGAGATCAGGACGCGATCGCCGACACGCGCGTTTTCGGCCGAGAGCTCGAGCCCGTCAGGCACGACCCCGACGCCGGCGGTCGAGATGAACAGGCCATCGGCCTTACCGCGCTCGACCACCTTGGTGTCGCCGGTGATGATGTGGACGCCGGCCATGCGCGCCGCTTCCCCCATCGACTCCGCGATTATCTTGAGGTCGGCGAACCGAAAGCCCTCCTCGATGATGAAGCTCGCCGAGAGATAGAGCGGCCGCGCTCCGGCCATGGCGATATCGTTGACGGTGCCGTGCACCGCGAGCGAGCCGATATTGCCGCCGGGAAAGAACAGCGGCGAGACTACATAGCCGTCGGTCGTCATCACCATGCGCCCGGCGCCGACGTCGAAAGCCGACTGGTCGTTGCCGCGCGCCAGCCATTCGTTGCCGAAAGCCTCGTGGAACAGGCCCGAGATCAACTGCGCCATGGCCCGGCCGCCCGAGCCGTGGGACAGGTCGACGCAGCCGTTTCTGATGTCGAGCTTGCGCTGGTAGGCCTTCATGACGCCTGCCTCAATTGGCGGTCGCGGAAGCGACCGTAAGTCCAATGCGCCGCGCAGGCGCCTTCGGAGGAGACCATGCACGACCCCATCGGCGTCTCCGGCGTGCAGACCGTCCCGAACAGCTTGCAGTCGACCGGCTTCTTGACGCCGCGCAGGATGGCGCCGCATTCGCAGGCGGGATTGTCGTCGACGCGCAGCTCGCTCATGTCGAAGCGGATTTCGGCGTCGTATTTCGCATAGGCGCGCTTGAGCTTCAGCCCGCTATAGGGCACCTGGCCGAGCCCGCGCCATTCGAACTGGTCGCGCAGCTCGAAAATGTCGGACACTTCCTCCTTGGCGCGCAGATTGCCGTCGCGGTTCACGGCGCGGCTATACTGGTTCTCGACCTCGTGCCTGTGCTCGTTGACCTGGCGCACCAGCATCAGGATCGCCTGCATCATGTCGAGCGGCTCGAAGCCCGCGATCACCACCGGCTTGCCGAACTCCTCGGCAAAGAACTCGTAAGGGGCGGTGCCGATGATGGTGGAGACATGCGCCGGCCCGACGAAGCCGTCGATCTCGACCCGGCCGATGTTGCGAATATCAGGACTCTCTAGGATGTTCTGCATCGCCGGCGGCGTCAGCACGTGGTTGCAGAACACCGTGAAGTTCTGGAGTTTCCTCTTCTCCGCCAGCCGGATCATGACAGCCGTCGGCGGCGTCGTGGTCTCGAAGCCGATGGCGAAGAACACGATCTCGCGGGCGGGATTGTCCTCGGCGATCCTGACAGCGTCGATGGTGGAATAGACCATGCGGATGTCGGCGCCACGCGCCTTTGCTTTCAGGAGCGAGCCGCCCTGCGAGCCGGGAACCCGCATCAGGTCGCCATAGATGCACAAGATGACCTCGGGCCGCATCGAAAGCGCAATCGCCATGTCGATCCGGCCGGCCGGCAGCACGCAGACCGGACAGCCTGGCCCGTGGATCATACGTACGTTCTTCGGCAGCATGTCCTCGAGGCCGTAACGCGAGATCGCATGCGTGTGACCGCCACAGAATTCCATCAGGCGATAGGGTCTTTGCGGATCGGCCTCCGTGCGGATCACCCTCGCAAGCCCGAGCGCGATTTCCTTGTCGCGAAACTCGTCGGCATATTTCATGACACGGCTCCCTGTCCCTCGGCGCTGAGCTCGCGCAGCACCTCGAGCGTCCGCTTCGCCTCCTCCGGATCGATCTTGGTCAGGGCGTAGCCGACATGGATGATCACATAGTCGCCGACGGCGAGATCCTCGATCAGGGCGACGGAGATCTCCTTGGAGACGCCGTCAATCGAGACAGTCGCCATCTCGTCGGGCAGGAGCTTGGTGACCTCAGCCGGTATCGCAAGACACATCAGGCAATTCCTTCCAGGCCGGACTGTTCGAGTTGGAGCGCGGCGATCCAGGCCTGCCCGAGGCTGAGACCGCCGTCATTGGGCGGCAATTGCCGCGGCTGCAATGGCGTGAGCCCGGCGGCAATGCAGCCGCGCACGATCCCGGAACTGAGGATCGCATTAAGGAAGCAGCCACCACTCAGTGTGACGGTCGTGATGCCAGACGCCCGCGCCGCGCGCGCGATCCAGTCGACGCAGGCGGCAGCCAGCGTGCCATGGAACAGCTCGGCGCCATCGACCGGATCGCCCGTCTCGGCTGCAAGGCGCGCGAGCAGCGGAAAGAGCGACAGCACGCCGTGCTCGACCGTCCAGCCGTCGTTCATGACGCGCGGCGTGCGAACGCGCGCTTCCAGCTTCATCGCGGCTTCGCCCTCGTAACCTTGCACTGGGCAAAGATCGAGCAGCCCCGCTGCGGCATCGAACAGGCGGCCGGCGCTCGTCGTCACCGGCATGCCCGGCTGCTCCAGCATGGCGGCGAGGGACGCGGCCTGCGGCTGCGCGGCAAACCGGGTTGCGATCGTATCAGCCTGATGCAGTTCATGCAGCACGCCGGCAGCCATGCGCCACGGCTCGCGCGCGGCGCGATCGCCGCCTGGCATCTTCATCGGCGCGAGATGACCGAGCCGCCGGAACTGCGCGCCCTCGCACAGCAGGAGTTCGCCGCCCCAAATGCCGCCGTCGCTGCCCTGGCCGAAGCCGTCGAGCACGAGCGCCAACGCCGCTCCCGTGATGCCATGTTCCGCCATCACGGCAGCCGCATGGGCGTGATGGTGCTGGACCGCAGCCAACCTCTTTCCGCTCGCCTCGGCAAAACGGGTCGATCCCATGTTCGGATGTCGGTCATGAGCCACGACAACCGGCTCGACATCCAGCGTCGAGAGCAGGTGCTTGATAGTCTCCTCGAAGAAGCGGATGCCTTCGGCGGTGTCGAGGTCACCAATGTGCTGAGAGACGAAGGCCTCGTTGCCGCGCGTGACCGTCACCGTCGATTTCAGCGCACCGCCGACGGCGAGGATCGGCGGCACCGACCGCGCGAGGCGAACCGGCTCGGGCACGTAGCCGCGGGCACGGCGGATCATTTGCGTCTGGCCGGCAAAGACTGCGGCCACGGAATCGTCGGCGCGGGTGACGATGTCGCGGTCATGGGAGACGATGAGGTCGGCGATGCCGGCCAGCATTCGTTCCGCCTGGCGATTGTCGGTCAGAAGTGGCGCGCCGCCGGGATTGGCGCTGGTGGCGACAATCACCCAGCGTCCATCGGTCCGCGGATGGGCCGATTCCAGCGCTTCGAAGATCAGGTGATGGAGCGGGGCGACCGGCAGCATGACGCCGAGGCGCGACAATTCAGGTGCGATCGAGGGCGCGAGCCGATGGCGCGACGTCATCAGTACGATCGGCCGCGGCGACGTTTCGAACAACGCGAGCTCGGCGGCATCGGCGTCCGCGATGTCGGCAACCGTGTCCCGCGACCCGACCATCACCGCAAAGGGCTTCTGGTCGCGCTGCTTGCGCTGCCGCAGCCGTCGTATGACCGCCTCGTCGCGGGCATCGCAGATGAGCTGATAGCCGCCGAGCCCCTTGATCGCGACGATCCCGCCAGCGGCAATCACCGCGGCGATGTCCGCGACCCCATGGCTGAGCTTTGGGCCGCATTGCGGGCAGGCGATCGCCTCGGCATGGAAACGGCGGCTCCTGGGATCAGCGTAGTCGCCCGCGCAGGCCCCGCACATCGCAAAGCGCTTCATCGCCGTGGTCTGGCGATCGTAGGGCAGCCGCTCGGCGATCGTGTAGCGCGGGCCGCAATGGGTGCAGTTGACGAAGGGGTAATGATAGAAACGGCTGGCCGGATCGAACAGTTCGCTCAGGCATTCCGGGCAGGTCGCGGCATCGGCGACGATGCGCGTCGACACCCGTCCCTGCTCGCTGGTGCAGATGCAGAACTCTTCGCTCGCCACCGCGCCGACCGGTTGCACCGAGATCTCGTCGATCCTGGCGAGCGGTGGCGTTTCCAGCGGCAGCGCCATGACGAAGTCGGAGGCGCGATCGCCCTCCACCTCGATGACGACGCCGTGGGGATCGTTGGCGACGAAGCCGCCGAGGCGATAGCGGGTGGCGAGGCCATAGACATAGGGGCGAAAACCAACGCCCTGCACCGCGCCGCGCACGTGCAGGCGCAGTCGCCGTCCATCCCGTGCCGTGGCTTCGCCGCCCATTGTCACTCCGCTGCCGTCATCGCGTTGGACGCCGTCGCCGCCATCCGCTTGCGGATCCAGGCGAAGAACGCCTCAAAGCCCTCGCCGGTGCGCGCCGACACCGTCAGCACCTCGATGTTCGGGTTGACCCGCCGCGCATATTCGACCGTCTTCGCCAGATCGAAATCGAGCACGGGCGCAAGATCGATCTTGTTGATCAGCATCAGGGACGAGGCTGCGAACATGTCGGGGTACTTCAGCGGCTTGTCCTCGCCCTCGGTGGTCGAGAACACCACGATCTTGCAGGCTTCGCCGAGATCGAACGCTGCCGGGCAGACCAGATTGCCAACATTCTCGATGAAGAGCAGGCCGCCGTTCAACCACGGCAGCCGGTCATAGGCCTCGCCGACCATCGCGGCATCGAGGTGACAGCCCTTGCCGGTGTTGACCTGGATCGCCGACACGCCGGTCGCGCGAATCCGCTCAGCATCGTTGGAAGTCTGCTGGTCGCCTTCGATCACGCCGATCGGGCAACTGGACTTCAACTCCGACACGGCTCGGACCAGCAGCGAGGTCTTGCCAGCGCCGGGGCTCGACACCAGGTTGAAGGCGAGCACCCCATCGGCGGCAAAGCGGGCGCGGTTGTCGGCTGCAAGCCTGTCGTTCTTGCCGAGGATGTCGCGCTCGACCTGGATGATGCGGTCGCTGCTCATGCCGGCGATGCTCTGCCCCGCCGGATTGGCGCTGCAGTCGAGCAATCCGGCATCGCCGGAGGCGCGATCATCGGCGTGGTGATGGTGGTGGTCGTGCTGGTGATCATGGGCATGCCCGTGATCGTGCCCATGACCGTGATGGTGGTGGTGATAGTTCCCGCCGTGACCATGGCCGTGATCATGATGATGATCATGCGCATGTTCGATCGATGCCTTGCCGTCGCCGCAGCCGCAGACCGTACACATCAGTCGACCTCCAGTTCCCTGACCCGCATCTCTTCACCGCCCGTCACCTGCAATTGATAGCCGCCGCAGGACGGGCACGGCTCGTAGCGCTGCTTGATCTCGACGCTCTCCGAGCAGGCCATGCACCAGGCCGTGCCGGGCGTCTCGACGATCTCGAGCTTTGCTCCTTGCGCGATGGTTCGCGCGGCGACGGCCTCGAAGCAGAATTTCAACGCCTCCGGCGCGACGTGGCTGAGCGCGCCGATCTCGAGGCAGACGACCTTGACCTTGGCGAAGGCGCGCTTGCGCGCTTCCTCCTCCACGATTCCGATGATGCCTTCGCACAGCGCCATCTCATGCATGGCCGACCTCGCAAAAGCCGAGGCTGAAGCCGACGCAGGGATCGAACGAGCCGACCAGCGCGCGAACCGCATCCTGCCCCTGCCGGCCGGCAGCGAGCGTCGCGCCCTTGAGGCTCCGGACCAACGGCCCGCGGGCATGAAAATTCCACTCTGTCGGTGCGAGGAACTCGAAGCTGACGATGCGGTCTTCGTCGTCGAGCACGACAGCGTGGTAGAGCCGGCCGCGCGCGCATTCGACTGCGGCTGCGCCCTTGCCCGCGCCAAGCCGATAGCTCGCGACGACGCCGTCCTCGAGATCGGTGACGCCGTGATCGAGCCAGGCGCAGAGCCGCCCGACCTCGACAATACGTGCCTTCAGACGCGCGGCGGGGTCGCCCGATGACGAGGACAGTTCCTTCCCGCGCATGCTGCGCGCCCAGACGCCGGTTTCCGGAATCCGGCCACAGAGATCGGGCGCATCGGAATAAGCTGCGCCGTCCGCCAGCAGACGCGCGACGATCTCGATATCGTCCGCCGAGGTCAGGAACGATGGCTCGACGACCGGCGGTGCCACGAGCTTACCACCGCATCCCGCAACGGATGCACCCAGCGCACTTCCCGGCTCAAAGGCCGGAGCTTCGCGCGATATCCCCAGCGCACCGAGCGCGGTCTTGATCTGCGCGACCGCTTCGCGGTGCAAAGCCTCGGGGACGGCCTCGTCCACGCCTCCGAGGAGCGCGCTCGCCTGCATGACGGCACGTACCGCAGCAGCGCTGATGCCGTCGAGCGCAGCCCGTCCAACGAACAGACCACGCAGCAATTCCGTCAGCCGTTCGCCGATCACCGCAGTGATGCGGCTCCGCAACTTCGCGGGCGTCGGCTCGTGCCCTTGCGCAGCTTCCATCGCCGACAGGTACGCAACCTGATGGGCGCCCGAGCACAGCGAAAACAGCCGCGGCAGCACCGGGAGCAGCGATGCCGCCGGCTTGCCGGCAAACAGGCGCGTCAGCGGCGGCCGGCTGCGCGGCTTGATGGCAACGTCGGCGATGGTGGCGCCGGCGAGCCACACCGTAATGTCAATTTCATTACGGAACGAAAGGCTCATCCGCGCCGCTCCGTCAGGGCGCCCCGCAGGAAGTTGCGCCGATCGATCGGAGGTGTCGGAGGCTCGCGACGGCGAAGCGCCTCCTCGCTGTCGGCTGCCAGCATCAGCTCGGCCAGCGCGGCTTCAGCCGTCGCCCGCACGGCTTCAATGTCTGCGAACTCGGACATCGGCGAGAACAGCGAACAACTCGCGATCTGGCCGATCGGAGCGACCTCGCTCACGACGAACTCGATCTCGCCCGTCGGGAAACGCAAGCGCTGTGTCGCGCCCGCCTGCGCCACCACGCTCGCCGGCATCACCACGTTCATGAACCATGGCGTCACCATGATGCCGACGATGGTGCCGTTGAAGCGGCGGAAACCGATCGCTTCAACGCCGAGTGCGTCGTTGTAGATCGGAAGATCGCGCATCGCGCGCTCACCGATCTCCCGATAGCTTTCGGCCAGAAGCTCGCCCCATGCCGCGGCATCGGCGTCATCGATCAGGGCTGGCGCGCTTGCGGTCACGATTCGACTGCCATGAATTTGGATTTCGGGGCGTCGCAATTCGGGCAGTGCCAATCTTCCGGCAGCGCCGCGAACGGCGTTCCCGGCGCGATCTGCGCGACCTCGTCGCCATCGGCCGGATCATAGACGGTCCAGCAGATGCCGCATTCCAGTCGCGTAACCTCAGTGACGTCCTGGCGCACGCCAAAATTCTCGAAGGCGCTCATTTGAAGTAGGCCTCGATGATTTCCTGTAGCCGCTCAGCGGAATCCTCAAAGTCCTCGTCCGCGGCAAGCGCGACCGTCGGCACGCCGCCGACTTCCAGCGTGTCGAGGATGATGGTGTCCATGGCGTTGAAGAACTGCACCGACCAGACATTGCGGATGCCGGTAGAGAGCACACGGCAGGTGCCGTAACCGCGTGACACGAGCTGGATCGGTCCGTTTCCGATCGTGTCCTGCAGGAAGCTCATGTCGACAGGGCTCATCGGCAGCAGCGTGAAATTGATGATCTGCGATCGGATTCCAGGCCGAAAGGCCTGCGCCCGTTCGCGGATTTCCGCGAGCACCGGCAGCACGTTCATGGCGCCCTCCGGCACCTGTCCGATCTCGAAATCGGCGGCGGTCAGGTCGGCCGCCGCGCGCCTGACGATCTCGGGAATTGCCCCGATCTCGAGATATTCGTGGCTCGCGTCGGTCTCGAGCCGCACGCGCCAGATTCCCGCCAGCACCGATTCCTGGATCTGGGCCAGCGATCCGTCCGGCAGCGCGACGACGCCGCCGACCTCGCCTTCGCCGAGCACGTCGGCGACGAGCTTGCTCTCGAGCTCATTGAGATTGCCGAGCCGGAACAGTTGCGACGGCGCGTCCGCCTTCTGGCCCGCGATGGCGTCGGCGACATCAGAGAGTAGCGCGACCGCCTTCGGGCAGCTCTTGGCGAGCTCGGCGCTGTCGAGCGTCGCGAGCCTTGCGAGCGCACCGGCCGCCGTCAGGCTGCCGCTCGACGCGTTGAGACTCTCCTCGCCGATCGGAAACACGCTGACCGGTTGCTCGGCGCCTTCGGGCGCATCCCAGAATCCGACTTTCATAGCTCAACACCTCGTGCGCGATGCTGGGGAACGATGGTGACGGCGACCCCTGCACTTTGCCCGCGCGGACGATCGATCAGTTTCGTGATGCGGTCGACATAGACAGACCAGTCCTGGATTTTTGCGATCAGTCCCAGCGTCTCGCCCCTGGCAACGAAGATCAGCGTCGGCTGCACGCGGACGCCAAAGCGCTGGCCGAGTGCACTCTCGTCGCCGCGCGCGATGATCGCTCCACGCAGCCGGCCGCCGAATGCGGCGATCAGTTCCGGCAGCACCACGGCGACATCGATCGCCTCCGGAAAGCGGTTGGGATCGCCCGCCGACAGCAGCACCGCGACCGCACCGGCCACATCAGCCGCGCCGAGAAATTGATCGACCGTCGCGGCGTCGACCTCATTGAGGCCGTGCCGCGCCAGATCATGCTTCCCCACCTGGAATTCCATCAGACCTCCCCTGACAAGCTTATGAATTTGCTCGGAATAGGGGTTAGCAAGCTACGTGCCAGGACAAGCTAATGACTTTCCGGATTTATCTCCTTGACTTAGATCATGTATTTTCGAGCGCGCGAGACGACGCACGCGCCAATGATAGGATACTTTCCACTTTTGATGAAAGGTAACTTTGCAGATAGAAAGATCGCTTCCAGCGCTATTCGGACCGCAGATGCGCCGGCAGTTGCGGCTCGCGGTCGATCAAATCGGCGAAGAAGCGGTCGCAATCCTCGCCGTCGAGTGCCGCACCAAGACCGTCGATCGCGGCGCCGATCAGGCGCGCCTCTTCTTCATCGAGGAGCCGGATCGCGCTGTCGATATAGACCAGCACGTGGGCGCCGACCGGCGGGTTGGAGAGCAGAAGCATGGAGACGCGACGTTGCTCGCCGCGAAATTCGCACAGCGCCGACATGCCGTCAGTCTCGACAATTTTCATCGGCAGGCCAAGGCACATCGCGCTTTCTCCGGCAGGCTACGGCGGTCAGGCCGGCCGCATCTCGTAACTGACGTGATCGATGTCATTGGCGAGCAGTCGCTCGGTGTCAGCCAATGGCGCGCTGCGTCGCGTCACCTCGACGCCCCACCCGGCCAGGATCTCGCAGGCGAGGTCGATCGCGGGCGCGATCTGGTCGCGCACCGGAGGCGTCAACGGTCCGCCCCAGTCTTCCAGGTCGAGCGGCTGGCAGCCGATCAGCACAAGATGTTTTGGGCAACGGCCGAGCAAATCGGCGGCGCTGATGACTTCCTGAAAACCAGTCTGGTGCAGGCTCATCTTCTTGGCGCCGGTGAATCGCGGCACCTCGTCGTCGCGCACGAGCTTCAGCCGGCCGGGCTCGAGCCCATAGTCGATGGCATCGAACACAATGAGGCGGTCAGCCTCCTCCAGATAGTTGACGAGGTAGAGCCCCTGCGTGCCGCCGTCGAGGATGGTGACGTTGTCAGGCACGGCGTAGCGGCGGTGGAATTCCTCCACCGCGCGCACACCAAAGCCTTCGTCGGCCCACAGGATGTTGCCGATGCCGAGCACCAGGATGCGGTCGTCTTGCGGGGATGTCGGCATCGGTCTTCTTCCCGTTTCAGTCGCGGAATTGCCGCTCGCCCGAGATCATCGAGGAGATGATGCTCTGGCGCGACATGATGTCTTCGCGGACCGCGGCGTAGATGTGCACCATCGTGAACACGACCAGCGCCCACATGCCGAGGTGATGCCAAGTATGAACGTCCTGGCTGTTCGGCCAGATCGCAAACACCCAGCCGAACAGCTTGTGCTGCCAGCTATCGATGCCCTGACCTTCCGAATAAAGCGCAAAGCCGGTGATGATCATGAAGGCCACGAACAGCGTGAAGCCCGTGAACATCGCGGTCTGCGCCAGCGGGTTGTGGCCGACATACATCTTCGGCTCGCGCTCCAGGAAGGCGTACCAGCGGATCTCGTGCAGCACTTCCTTCCAGAACTGCTTGCGGTGAACCGGGATATAAAAGATCTGCCGGGAGTGGTGGTTGCCGACGAAGGCCCACAGGATGCGCGTGAGGAAGAATACCGCGAGCACCTGTCCCGCGGCGAAATGGGCAAAGCGGATGTAGCCCATCACGAAATTGTCGGACGCCTCGCCCGCGACCGTCGGCAGCGGCGTTCCGATCAGATAGCCCGTCACCATTAGCACGATGATCGAGAACGCATTCACCCAGTGGCAGATCCGCACCGGCGCTTCGTAGACGTAGACGGTGGGACGCCCCACCACACGTTCTCCGGAAGCGTCGGCCGCTGCGATCGCCGAGAGATCGGGCTTGGCGCCCGAGGCGGGAGCAACTGCATCCATCATGATCGCCTCCTACCTGACCTTGACCTTGGCGAGTTCCTGGCCGTCGGGGCTCATGACATGCGTCGAGCAGGCCAGGCACGGATCGAAAGAATGGATCGTGCGCAGGATCTCCAACGGCTGCTCGGGATTGGCCATCGGCGTATTCATCAGCGACGCCTCGAAGGCGCCGATGTTGCCCTTGGGATCCCTGGGCGAGCCGTTCCAGGTCGTCGGCACCACGCACTGGTAATTGTCGATCTTGGTGTCCTTGATCTTGATCCAGTGCGCGAGCGCGCCGCGCGGCGCTTCGGTGAAGCCGACGCCCTTGGCCTCCTTCGGCCAGCTTTCCGGCTTCCACTTGTCGACATTGGCGGTGGAACTGTCGCCGGCCTTGATGTTGGCGATGAGCTTGTCCTGGAAGTAGCGCATCTGCCGTCCGGCCCAGACGGATTCGAGCGCGCGCGCCGCGGTCCGGCCGAGCGTCGAGAACAGCGCCGACGTCGGCAGATTCAGGTCCCGAAGGAACTTGTCGACGGGGTCCTTGAACTCCGCCTTGTTCTGCGCGTAGCCGACGACCCAGCGCGCCAGTGGACCGACCTCCATCGCGTGTCCCTTCCAGCGTGGCGCCTTGATCCAGGAGTACTTGCCGCCTTCATCGAGCTGTTCGATCGACGTCTTGGTGCCCTTCGCATTCGGCCCCAGCACGTAGTTCGGCTCGGTGACGCCGTCCCAGGGATGCAGGCCCTTGGTCTCATCAGGGTATTTGTACCAGGAGTGAACCACGAACTCCTGGATCTCGTCGGGGTTGGTATGGTCGACCGGAAACACCTCGGACAGATTGCCGTTGATGATGGCGCCGCGCGGCAGCTTCAGGTTCTTGGCGGAATAGTCGTTGGCATGTTCGGGCACGTCACCATAGGCAAGCACGCTCTTGCCCGAGAGGCCTCCGCCATAGAGCCAATCCTTGTAGAACGAGCCGATCGCCGCCACGTCGGGCAGATAGACCTGCTCGTTAAACTCGATCAGCCGGTCGATGATCGACGAGATCAGGTTCAGGCGTTCCATGTTGATGGCGCCGACGGCGCCGGTGCCGTCGATGTTGATCGGGCAAGGCACGCCGCCGACGAGCCAGTTCGGATGCGGGTTCTTGCCACCGAAGATGGTATGGACCTTGACGATGTCCTTCTGGAAATCGAGCGCTTCCAGATAATGCGCCACCGCCATCAGATTAGCTTCGGGCGGCAGCTTGTAGGCTTTGCTGCCCCAATAGCCATTCTTGAACGGACCGAGCTGCCCGGACTCGACGAACTTTTTCAGCCGGGTCTGCAGATCCTTGAAATAGCCGGGCGACGACAGCGGCCAGCTCGAAATCGACTGCGCCAGCGTCGAGGTCGCCCGCGGGTCGGCCGACAGCGCCGAGACGACGTCGACCCAGTCCAGCGCATGGAGGTGATAGAAGTGGACGATGTGGTCATGCACCTGCAGGGCCAGCTGCATCAGGTTGCGGATCGAATTGGCGTTCTCCGGGATAGTGATCCCGAGCGCATTCTCGACCGCCCGCACCGACGTCAGAGCATGAGTGCCGGTGCAGACGCCGCAGATCCGCTCGGTGAACGCCCAGGCGTCACGTGGGTCGCGGTTCTTCAGGATAACCTCGATGCCGCGCCACATCGTGCCGGTGGAGACCGCGTTGCGGATCACGTTGTCGGCGTCGACATTGACCTCGACCCGCATGTGTCCCTCGATGCGGGTCACGGGATCGACGACGATGCGCTTGCCGGAATTGTCGAGATTGAAGCCGTTGGGAGTCTGGATACCCATGGTTGTCCTGCCCTGATGTGTCTTTGCGATCAGCTGTTGTGGTCGGCGTCTTCACGCTTGCTCGCGAGCCGCTTCACCGCGGTCACGGCCGCGTGCGCGGCCACCGCGGCGCCGACGGCGCCCGCCGCCACCATGCCGATCTGATCGGCGTTCTTCTCGATGCCGAACTGCTTGATGTTGGTGAGACGATCGTAGAACGAGCCCTTGTCCCAGAAGCCGTCCTCCGAGCAGCCGATGCAGCCGTGACCCGACTGGATCGGGAAGGATACGCCGCCGTTCCAGCGCACGGTCGAGCAGGCGTTGTAGGTGGTCGGGCCCTTGCAGCCCATCTTGTAGAGGCAATAGCCCTTGCGGGCGGCTTCGTCGTCCCACTCCTCGACGAACTGGCCGGCGTCGAAATGCGGCCGGCGGTAGCATTTGTCATGAATGCGCTGCGAGTAGAACATCTTCGGCCGGCCCTGACGGTCGAGCTCGGGCAATTTGCCGAAGGTGGTGATGAAGGTGACGACGCCGGTCATCACCTCGGCGATCGGGGGGCATCCCGGCACCTTGATAATCGGCTTGTTGGTAATGACCTTGTCGATCGGGGTGGCCTGCGTCGGATTAGGCTTTGCCGCCTGCACGCAGCCCCAGGACGCGCAAGCACCCCAAGCGATGACCGCCATCGCGTCCTCGGCCATCATCTTCAGCTTCTCGACGAACGGCTTGCCGCCGTCGATGCAGAACATGCCGCCCTCGTTCAGCGGCGGATTGCCTTCCACCGCGAGGATGTAGTTGCCCTTGTACTTGACCATGATCTCTTCGAGGATCGCCTCGGCCTGGTGGCCGGCGGCGGCCATGATGGTGTCGTCGTAGTCGAGCGAGATCATCGACAGCACGGCGTCCTTGACCAGCGGATGCGCGGACCGAATGAAGCTTTCCGAACAGCAAGTGCATTCGAGGCCGTGCATCCAGATCACGGGCACACGAGGCTTGGTCTCGAGTGCGTTGGCGATGCGACTTGCCGCCAGCGGTCCGAGCCCGAGGCTCGTCGCGGTCAGGCTGCAGAATTTGTGAAAGCTTCGACGCGTGATGCCTTGCCGCCTGATCACGCTGTAAAACGTTTCCGTCGCCGCGCCCATGAATCCTCCCCGTCTTCGGCTTTGACTTTTCAGTGACGCCTAGGACAGCAAGAAGCAGGCCAACAGCCTGGAGTGATTCAAAAGTGGAGAGATTCCAAAACGTTGAGTGCTTGAATCGCTCTCATGAGCGGTACGTGAGGGCGCCAAGAATACGAAAAGCGGAAACAATTCGATTTGCAGGCGGCAACGAAGTTTCCGGTCAATGCGCGGTGCACACCATGCAGGGATCGAACGAGCGCACGATGTGCTGAATCGCAACCGAGCGCGGGCCGGCATCGCCGACATCGGTGCCGACCAGCGCCTGCTCCAGCGGGCCGCCAACGCCGAAGGAATCGCGCGGCGAGAAATTCCAGGTGGTTGGTGCGATGATCTGGTAGCGCGCGATCCTGCCGTCGCGAACGGCCATCCAGTGTCCGAGGCTGCCGCGCGCGGCCTCGACCAGCCCGACATAGCTGCCGTCGGGAAGCTCGCGCGAGTTGTGGCAGAACGGTTCCGACAGGCGCAGCGCGCGCGTCCACTGCTCCATGGCCAGCGCGATGCGCGCGGTCTCTATCAGGCGCGCGATCACGCGGCTGCGCACATTGGTGCCGTCGCGCGCAACCAGATCGGTGATCAGCGCCTGACCGGCGACCGTCTGACGCGCGATCGCGCCGACTTCGATCGGCTGGCCCGACAGCCGCGGCGCCTTGCACCAGCTGTAGGCGGTGGCCTTGTCAGGATCGGGGACCGTGCTGCTATGGGCCGGATCAGCGGATGTGTCCCGCATCCAGGCGTGCGAAACGTCCTCGGTGATCTGTGTCAGCGGCAGCGGTTCGACCATCGCGCGCGGGCCGAACAGACCGCGCGGAAACAACGTGCCGTCGACGCCACGATAGGCGCCATAGCTCATCAACAGGCCGGTGCCTCGGCCGAGCCCGGTCAATGCCAGACTGTCGGCAAGCCGCAGGAAATGCGCAAAATCACCACCGCGGCCGTCGCGCCAATTGTCGAGCTCGTCAGCGGTCGCGATCGCCAGCACGTTCTCCAGCGAATCCGCGAACACGACACGTTCGAGGAAGCCTCGAAACGACGTCGCGATCGACAGCAGGCGGACGCGCTCGCCAAGATCGATGGCGCGCGTCGTGCCGCCGGGCTGGAACGCCAAGCTATGCGGCCATTTTCCAGCGATGATGCCCATGGTTTCCAACAGGCGCGCCCGCGCGGGCAAGGCCTCGCGCGCTGCTGTGCCTGTCGTAGCAGCAAAGCGCTCGCGCGTTTCCTGGTGCCAGCCATGCGCGGCATAGGCTTCGCGGGCGAAGTCCGGCATGAAGAAGATGTAGAAATGGGTCAGATGGTCGGCTGCATTCTCCGCGGCATGGGCGATATTCGTGGCGAGCAGACCGTTTGCCGCCACTTCGATCGACTTGGCATCGCGCAGGGCCGCCGCGGCGGCAACCGACTGCGAGACCGAACAGATGCCGCAGATTCGAGGCGCCAGCGCCAGCGCATCGAGCGGCGGCCTTCCTTCGAGGATCTGCTCGAAGCCGCGGTAGAGCGGCGCCGTCACTTCGGCGCGAACGACCCGGCCGCTCTCGACGTCGAGGCGGACTTCCAGATCGCCTTCAACGCGGTTGAACGGACCGATCGTGATCCGCGTCATGGCTTGCCCTTGGTCGTCGCGCGTCCCGGCGGTACGACCACGTGATCAGCTGTCGCGTTCAGCCGCACGCGACGCGGCGTCGCCGACTTCGACAGGGCGGCGAGCGCGACGAACCAGGCCTTTGGCATGTCGGTCGGAAGCCCGACAGGAATGCCTGCAAGCTTGGCGGTCTCCAGAAAATTCTGCGTGCCCTCGAAGCCTGGCGAGGTGCAGGCGATGCAAGCATAGCCGCCCTTGGTGCAGGAACCACCGCCGTTCCAGGAGCGCTGGTTACAGTCGCCGACCGCCTGCGTCGCCTTGCAGCCAAGATGCTCCATCAGGCAGCCGCGCTCCGACATCGTCTCCGCGCTGGCCTTGAACTCGTAGAACTCGTTGCGCGAGCAGCCGTGATGGGCAAGGTGATTGGCGACGAATTTCGGCCGTCCATAGGCATCGAGGTCGGTGGCGGCAATATCCTTGGTAGTCAGTGCCAGGATGGTTTCCATCATCCAGCCCGGATGCGGCGCGCACCCCGCGATGTTGATCACCGGCAAGCCGAGCCGTGATCGGAAGCTGGCGCCCAGGGCGCCACCGCTGTCGGCCCCTTCGAACTGCAGGCCGACGGCATCGGTCGGGTTCGATCCGGCAGCGGGCACGCCGCCATAGGCGGCGCAGCTTCCGACCGCGATGACATAATCGGCGAGCGGCGAGAGATCGAGCATCCAGCGATAGACCGAACGGTTGGTACCCGCGAGCATGTTAAAGCGGCCGGTGTCGTTCGGACCCCGGGCGACGGAACCTTCCAGCAAGAGCAAGTCGAGCCGCACCTTGCCTTCGAGCACGGATTGAAGCACCTCGACCGCCTCGTCGCCGGTCTCCTCGCTGACCGACGGATGCCACAGCAGGTTGATGCCGAACTGCCTGAGCTCGTCGAACCAGCCGGAAGCGCCGCTTTCCAGGATCGACATGGTGCAGCCGCCGCAGCTTGCGCCCTGCAGCCAAAGCACGTTGGTCCCATCCGATCGGCTCATGGCTCCTCCCTCAGCCCTCAAGCATCAGCCGCTCCTAGCACATGAGCAAGGCCCTGGCTTGAGGGAATTCAATGATGCCCGGCGGACGTCCCGCCGTCGTGCTTCAAATGCCGTTGGCGAATCCGGTGCGTGACGATCCAGGTGACGCCAATGGCCACCGGCACGAACAGCGCGGTCGCCAGCGATGGCTCGACATGCACGCCGCCGTCATGCGCGCCCTTGGCGAGATAGCCGAACAAGCTGACGACATAATAGCCGATCGCCGCCACCGACAGACCCTCGACCGTACTCTGCAACCGCAATTGCAGCTTGGTACGCTCGTTCATCGAGCGCAATAGGTCGCGGTTCTGCTCCTCCAATTCGACATCGACGCGGGTGCGCAGGAGGTCGGCGGCGCGCGCAAGCTTGATCGACAGATTGGCCTGGCGATCCTCCAGGGCAGCGCAGGTCCGCATCGCCGGCGCCATCCGGCGGGCGAGAAACGACGACCAGGTCGGATAGCCCGCGATCTCGCCGCCTTCGATCACCGCAAGGCGTGCCTGCACGATGTCATAATAGGCCCGGCTGGCGCCGAACCGGAACAGGCTGCCGGCGCCGCCGCGCTCGAGCGAGGCGGCGAGCGCGGTTAGCTCGGTCAGAAGATGATTGTTGAGCTTGAGGTCCGCCGCACCCTGCATTTCCTCGAGTACCTCGACCAGTCGATGCCCGATGCGATCGACCGACGGGGCAAGCTCGAGCGCGGCCGGCAGTCCGAGCAACGCCAGCGTGCGATAGGTTTCGATCTCCAGCACGCGCTGTACCAGCGCACCCAGACGGCCCGGCGACAGGCCGTCGTTGCAGACCAGGAGACGCACAAAGCCCTGCTCGTCGACGCGGAAGTCGGAAGCGACGACGGCTGGGCCACTCCGGACAGTTGCGATGGCGAGGCTGCCCTTCTCGAACAGCTGCTCGGCGCGCTCGACCGCGGCCGATGTCTGCTCGACCTCGAGCTTCAGCGCGACCAGCAATTGCCCGGCCTGCGGCAGCGCGCCGATCAGCGCGGCAAGCTCCTTGTCCACCGCCCCAAATGAACGGGAAGAGCCCTCACGGCTCGATATCCAGGTGAACGTCGTGAACTCGGAATGCTGCTCCCAGCGCAGCATGATGGCACCGATCGTCATCTGATGGTGTTTTGCCGAGGGCTCCGGCGCGGGCAGTCCATGCGCCGCGCAAAACTCGACAAAGCTTTGCCGGTCGGCGGCAGCGGCATCGCCCTGGCTGAGAAACGCAAAGCGCAACACGCCGAGCGGAGCGGTCAGCCGCGTGAACGGGCGGGCATGCACCTCACCCAACACCGCGCCGCGCTGCGGATGCAGCCGAAAGCCTAAGAGATCAGAACCAGGGTTCATCGGCAAATCCTCGGCTTTTGGCTGCATCACACTCCGCTCCTAGAATGTCCCGGCCACGGTCACGCGAAACGTCAGCGGCTCGACCGGGTGCAGCACGTAATCCTTCACGCCGTTCTGGCACACTGCGGTCGGCGCCGCGGCCGAGGCGCAGAGATTATAGAGCGAGTCAGTCTTCAACAGAGAACCATAGGCGTAGGTGATCTGGTTTGCCCTGATGTCGAAGAGATTGAGCACGTCGAGCTGGATGCGCCAGCCATTGTCGGCGCGATAGCCGAGGCGGCCGTTGAAGATGCTGATTGCGGACGATCGGAACGCGTTGTCTTCCGTCAGCGGGCTTGAAGCGAGATAGCGCCAGCGCAAGGCCCCGAACCAGCCGGTCTTCTCGCCGAGCGTGAGGCCGGCGGATGCCACCATCGGCGGTGCGTTCGGAATGTAGTTGCCGGGCGCGTTGCCGATCTGCGCCTCTGGATAGCCGGCGAGCGAGGCGTAGGCCGTCGCCTGGTCGCTGTCATATCCACGAAAGCGTGCATGGGTCATCGCAAGATCGGCATCGATGTCGATCCAGGAGCGTGGCCGGTAATGGTTGGTCCATTCGAAACCGTAGCGGCGGCTGGCGCGCGTGGCTTCGGTGTCGCCGGCGTCGCCCGAAAACAGGATCTCGGAATCCTGGTCGAGGATGAAGAGACTGAGCGACGAGTCGAGGTCGGGAACGATCCTGCTGCGAACGCCGACCTCCGCGCCCCGCGTCCGCACCAGCAGCGGCGACGGCGAGAGCTTTGTCGCGGGATCGCTCGGGTCTTCGGTCGTGGTCGCGCCGCGCGCATCGTTTGAATGCATGCCATATCCGGCGCCAAAAAAGAATTCGGTCTGGCTGAACGGGCCCAGCACCAAGCGGAATTTCGGGCTGCCGAGCGCTGCATCGACATGTCCGGAATTGCTGGCATTGAACAGCGAGGTGACGTCGGCGGCGTAATAATCGCCGCGCCAGCCGATGGTGGTCCGCAGCCAGTCGGTCCAGCGCACCGTGTTTTCGGCATAGACGCCGACACTACCCTCGCCGACCTTGTCGCTGCGGACATTGGAGAGGAAGCCGCGCTGGAACGTGCTGGAGAGCGCGAGGTCGATCGCGTCATAGCGCGATTGCAGGCCGAAGGTCGTCTGCATCGGCAGGCCAGCGAACGAGCCGTTCAGCGTCCGCGAGATGTTGGCACCTAGCATCAGGCGGTCGTCATGCTGGTGAAACTGGTCACCGAGCACGGGATCGGTGAGGAAGTAGGTGAAGTTGTTGAAGAGATCGAGCCGGCTGTTCACGACATAGGCATTCGCCTTCCAGGAGCCGAGATCGTCGCTCTGCGCCACGCGGCCTGAGAGCGCGAAGCGGTTGGTGTTGCCGCCGTCGGTCGGATCCTCGGAGCCGAAGCGGTCCAGGAAACCGCCCGCGATCGCACGCTGCGGCACCTGGTCGGTCGAATTCCACTTGTTGGCATAAGCCATGCCGGTGACGGAGACGCCGTCGGTCGCGGTGCCCTGACTGTAGCGCACGAGGCCATTGAGCTTGCGCACATTGTCCGGACTGTCCCACGGGCCGTTGTAAGTGCCGATCTCACCGGCCACGAGCAAAGAACCGTCACCGAGCTTGGCAGAATTCATGCCGAGCAGGCGGCGGTAACCGAAACCGCCGACCGTCACCTGCGCAAGGCCCTTTTCGGTGCGGTCGATCAAGCCGATATGCACGCTGCCGACCGAGGCGAAATCGCCCTCGTCGGCAAAGTACGGCCCCTTGCGCACGTCCATCGCGGAAATGGTTTCCGGGATCAGCCAGTTGAGATCGGCATAGCCCTGGCCGTGCGCGTGGGTGCGCATGTTGACGGGGACGTCATCGACGGTGATCGCGAGATCGGTGCCGTGGTCGAGATTGTAGCCGCGCAGAAAATACTGGTTGGCTTTGCCTTCGCCGGAATGCTGGGTGACGATCAGTCCCGGCACCGCTTCGAGCACCTCGCCCGGCCGGATGAAAGGCCGCGCGTTGAGCGCCTCGCCGGAGACAGTGAGCTCGCTCGCCATGCTCGGCGCGCCCTTCGCGCCGGACGCGACGCCGCCCGCTTCCGCTGCTCGCGCGGCCGGATACACAAGAATTCGGCGAGCAGCAGGGCCTGATGTGGCCGCGCGAAACGACGTCGGCGGCTTCTTGCGCGGACGCGACGTCCCGCCGCCCGTAACCTGTACAGGCGGCAGTTCGTGGGTGGTTCTGTCCTGCGCGATAGCACCGCCATCGTCCGCGAGCAGCGCGACGGCCGCAAGCATCGTCAGCGCACCCCAGCGATGGCCGAGCTCAAGCCGGCTCGGTCGCATCGGCACATTCCAACGCATCGAGCACGGCGCGGCGATGGCCATCCGAAGCCACGCGGCGATACAGCATGACCGAGACGAGCCAGGCGATCACGAACAGTGCGATCACGGCGAAGCCGACATTTGCAAGCGACCCGTTCAGCGCATCGACCATCGCCCACACACCTCCGGAACGGCCGAGGCGGTCGCTGATCAGGCCGAGCGCCTCGATGCCGCCGATGAGCAGCGCCACCGCGACGGACGCGCCGGTGATGGTGAGGTTGTACCAGAGCTTGCGCATGGGATCGACGAAGGCCCAGCGATAGGCGCTGACCATCAGCGCAGAATCCGCGGTATCCACCAACGCCATGCCGGCCGCGAACAGCGCGGGAAACACCAGCACATGCGCGAACGATACGCCGCGCGCGGCTTCGGTCGCGGAGATGCTGAGCAAGCCGATCTCTGTCGCGGTATCGAAGCCGAGCCCGAACAGGACGCCGAGCGGATACATGTGCCATGGCTTCGTCACCAGGCGGAACATCGGACCGAGCAGGCGCGCCAGGAATCCGCGATGGACGAGCAACGCATCGAGGCCTTCGGCGTCATGAACGCCCTGCTCGCGCACCTTTCGAAACGTCCGCCACAGGCCGGCGAAGATGGCGAGATTGATCGCCGCGATCACCAACAGGAACATCGCCGACACCGACGTGCCGATCAGCCCGCCGATATCCTTGAGCAAGCTGTCACCGCCAAGGCTCACCACGCCCAGCGCCAGCAACATGGTCGCGACCACGACCACGGTGGAATGGCCGAGCGCAAAATAGAGGCCGACGCTCCGCGGCGCACCGCCTGCCTGCATCAGCTTGCGCACGACATTGTCGATCGCGGCGATGTGGTCGGCATCGACGGCATGGCGGAGGCCGAACACCCAGGCGAGCAGCGCAGTCGCCATCACCGCGGGCCGATCGGCGAACAGCGCGAAGGCCCAGGCCCACGCAGCTACGTTAGCGGCGATGAGCCCGCCGAACAGAACGGCGGGGCCGGCATCGAACGTACGCCGAGACCGCATCCTCCCGCGATGCCCCTTAGCCAAGACCAGCACTCCCCAAGTATGATATTTTTATAGAAACATCACACCCGGAGCAACATTTGGGCCAGATCGTAATGGCGCTGCGGGGCGTCTTCCATCTCAGCGCAAGTCTCTGCCTTTAGAGGCAAATTGGTCTTTACGGTCCTCTTCAGACTCGGGGTTATGATGCGCGGTTGTGGAAACCAACTAACCAAGATCGCAAACATAGTTTGACTGCCGTCGCGCGCCACCGCCCAGGCGAGGCGCTTCGTCGGTTCGGACCGCTTACGAGGTTCGGGATTTTCCAGAGAGGGAATGCGCGCCTTCGCTTCGAGATTTCCGGCCTCGTCGCTTCTTGCTCTTTTCGTCTTCGAGATGAGAGAGAATAAGATAGGATCCCTCCCGCAAGTCCCGCACGATCAGCTCGCCGGCTTCGCTGGGCGATTGTCGTTCGAGGGCATCAATGACGAGGAGGTGAGGATGGAGCTCGATGTGAGCTCGCTGCACCAATGGGTACTGATGGTTGATGAACGGCCCGATCAGAAGCCATAGGTTCTCGATCACCCTGACAAGAGTCGCGTTTTGACTGCATCGATAGATGAGGAAATGAAACGCCTGATTTACTGCCAGTGCGTCTTTCCACCTCCCTTCACGTTCGGCCTCGACGAAGCGGCGGTGCAGATCGCGCAGCGATGCGATTTCATCCTTAGTTATGTGCACAGCAGCCAACTCGCTCGCCAAACGCTCCAAAGGCGCTCTGGTTTCCCGAATTTCGATGTATTCACGCACGCTCAACACCGGGACTCGAGCTTGATGCCCGAGCTTTAGCTCCAAGGCTCCTTCACGCACCAATTGCATCACGGCTTCGCGGACCGGCGTCGGCGAGATGTCGGAGGTTGCCGCGATCCCGCGGATGTTCAGACGCGCGCCGGGCTCATACATGCCCATCATCAATTCGAGACGCAGTTGCGCGTAGATGCGCTCCGACAGGCTGTCCCGTGCGACCTGGTCCGCAGCCTCGGGCTCGATCACATCCGCGCTCATTCTCGATCCCATTTCCTCAAGGCGAACATCTGCGGCTATGGCTCCTCAAAAGGCAAGCCGGCGCCCGCGTCATTAGCATTTGGCATATCAAAAACGCCATATTTCGCAATATTTCGCCAATTGGTAGACAAATCTACATTTTTGATATATCAAAACTCAGATTTATGAACCACATCGAGATCCACGAGTGGGGCTTTTTCGGTGACTATCAGCTTCGAGACACTCATCGATTTTGATCTTGCGATCGGTGAAAGCCCGGTGTGGGACACCACCCGAAACGTCCTCTGGTTCGTCGACATCGTGTCACCGTCGATTCACTGGCTCGACCCAAACACCAGAAGATCGGCCGCATACGCCATGCCATCTGCGGTCGGCAGTCTTGCTTTCGCTCAGGATGGACGCCTTATCGCCGCTCTGAGGAGTGGGATCCACCTGTTCGATCCTTCGAGGGAGACGCTCGATTTCCTCGTTCACCCTGAGCCTGACCGTACGACGAACCGCCTGAACGACGGGAGGATCGGCCCGGACGGGTGCTTTTGGGTTGGCAGCATGCACGACGCCATCCCACGCGCGGCCTCCGGAGCCCTCTACCGAATTACCCCGACCGGCTCCTGCGAACGTGTCATTGATGGCCTCAAGGTATCGAATGGACTGGCTTGGAGTCCCGATGCCCGAACCATGTATCACGCCGATAGTCGCGCGAGCAGTAACTCGGGCGAGATCCGCGCGTTCGACTTCGACGCTCGATCTGGGCGTCTCGGACGGGCCAAGTCGTTCGCGGTTCTCACCGAGAGGGACGGACTTCCGGACGGTGCAGCCGTTGACGTGAATGGCCTGTACTGGAGTGCCGGCGTGACAGCGGGTTGCATCAACAGGTTCTCACCCGACGGCGTGCTCGTCGACAGCATAGCTTTGCCGGTGTCCGCGCCCACGATGCCTTGCTTCGGCGGACCTGACGGAAAAACCGTCTTCGTAACCTCGCTCGCGACCGACCGTTCGGGGAGAGCAGAGAGCGGGACAGTGATTGCCTTTCGGACAGATACTACGGGCATTTCCGAGGGGGTCTTCGGAAATATGCGGGACGACGCCGACTCTTGCGCGACTGAGGCGCGCTTCGCACGAGAGGCAGAGCAATGAACAAGTCAAAAAGAGGGATCACCCAGGCCGGTCTGGCGCCCTGGGAAAAGGGCGTTCCGCCAACCTCCGAGAACATCTTGCTCGACGATGTGCCCAAGCGGAGCTGGGAGATTCTGAGAGAAGACCTCCCCTTACCCGTGGCCGTCATCAGAGAAACGGCGCTCCGGCACAACAGCGCCTGGATGAAGCGGTTCTTGAGCGCTCAGAATGTCCGGTTCGCTCCTCACGGCAAAACGACGATGGCGCCCGATCTGTTCGATCTCCAAATTGCGGACGGTGCGTGGGCGATTACTCTATCAACGACGCATCAAATCAGGGTCGCAAGAGCGTTCGGCCACAGCAGGATATTCCTGGCAAACCAGCTTGTCGGGCGCGCTGCCATCGAATTCGCTCTCTCGGAAATCCGCAACGATCCGGATTTCGAGTTCTACTGCCTTGTCGACGACGCCGAGAATGCCAAATCCATCGCGCGACAAGCATCGATGATGCGATTGCCGCGAGCGGTGAATGTGCTGGTCGAGCTGGGTTATCCGGGCGGACGCACTGGGTGTCGCTCCGTCGCTCAAGCTTTGGATCTCGCCCGCGTGGTTGCGGCAACTGCCGGACTTAGTTTGGCGGGAATCGAAGGCTTCGAGGGCCTGCTCAATTCGCCTCAGCCAGCCGAGGCGGCTGCCAAGGTCGAAGCGTTTCTCGACTGCATGATCGATCTCGCGGAGCGGTGCGCAGCGGAGCATCTGTTCTCAGTGGACGAGCCGATTTTAAGCGCAGGCGGATCATCCTATTTCGACATCGTGGCGGCCAAACTCAAGCAAGCCCGTCTCGGTCGGTCACATCACGTGGTTCTGAGATCCGGATGCTACATCACGCACGACGCCATCATGTACACGCGCGCATTCGAGCGGCTTCGCGAGCGCAGCCCCACCATCGTCGGGAACGACGAGGGCCTCCGCCCGGCACTCGAAGTCTGGAGCTACGTCCAGTCGCGTCCCGAGCCACAGAAGGCGATCCTTGGATTGGGCAAACGCGACATCTCCCATGATGAGCCACCGGTTGCGCTGAGCTGGTTTCGACCGAATAACGGGATGGCGGGACCTCTGCCGATCCCTCCAGGACACTCAGTCACGGGACTGAATGATCAGCATTGCCACATGACGTTACCAGCGAGTTCGCAGCTCAGAGTGGGAGACATGGTGGCGCTTGGTATCTCTCACCCTTGTTTGACATTCGACAAGTGGAGGATCGTACACGTGGTCGACGATGATTATCGGATCACGCGGTCCATGAGGACCTATTTTTGAGGAACAGCAACCGCCAGCACCGCACGAGTTGCGACTAACCGCCCTGCTATATCAAAATTCAGGAATTTACGGAGCGCACGACATGGTCACTCGCAGAACCCTCCTCAAAGGCGCAGGCGCATCGATCCTGCCGTCGTTCAGTCCCGCAGTGAGTCGAGCACAGAGCCGACAGGTCGTGAAATTCATCCCCCAGTCGGACTTGGCTCTACTGGACCCGGTCCAAAGCCCAGCCCTGGTGAGCCGCAACCACGGCCTGATGGTCTTTGACACCCTGTACGGGATGGACGCATCGTTCACTATCCAGCCACAGATGGTTGCCGGACATCTCGTGGAGGATGACGGCCGACGCTGGACCATCAACCTGCGCGACGGCCTGATTTTTCACGACGGCACTCCGGTTCTCGCAAAGGATGTAGTGGCGAGTATCGAGCGCTGGTGGCGCCTTGATGTCTTGGGCAAGCAGCTCGCCGCTATCACAGATGAACTGACAGCCCCCACCGATAAGGTTATCCGCTTTCGGCTGAAGCAACCGTTTCCGTCGTTGCCCTTTGCGCTCGGCAAGCCATCAAGGTGTTGCTTCATTATGCCCGAGCGTCTCGCCCAGACGGACCCCGCAAAGCAAGTAGCTGAAATCATCGGAAGTGGTCCCTTCCGCTTCCGAGCCGACGAGCGCCTGGCCGGCACGCGCGCCGTGTATGAGCGGTTCGCAGGCTATGTCCCCCGGCAAGAGGCCCCAGGCTTCACCGCAGGAGCGAAGAACGTTCACATCGATCGCGTCGAGTGGCACACCTTGCCCGATGCGTCCACTGCCGCGGCAGCTCTTCGGGTCGGCGAGATGGATTGGTGGGAGCAGCCTACTGCCGATCTTCTACCTCAGCTCAAGTCATTGCGCGGCGTGACCGTCGACGTAAAAGACAAGGCTGGTTATCTTGCACTCTTGCAGTTCAACCACCTGCAGCCGCCGTTCAACAATCCGGCCATTCGCCGCGCATTCCTCGCCGCCGTCAATCAAGCCGATTACATGACTGCTGTAATAGGCGAGGACCATAGCCTCTGGAAGGACGACGTCGGCTTCTTCTTACCGGGTTCGCCCTCGGCCAGCGATGTCGGCCTCGATGTCCTCAAGCAGCCACGCAGCATCGAGAAGGTCAAGAAGGAGCTACATGCGGCCGGGTACAACGGCGAGAAGGTCGTATTTCTGGTCCCCACCGATATCCCATCTCTGAATGCGATGAGCGAAATCGCCGCGGACATGTTCCGGCGCAGCGGCGTCAATCTGGACTATCAAGCGCTGGACTGGGGAACGGTGCTACCCCGCCTCAACTCGCAGCAGCCCGTCGACCACGGCGGCTGGAGCGTCTGGTGCAATTATACTTCCGGTATCTTGGGGCTTAACCCGATCAGTCACACCTTCCTGAGAGGCATCGGCGCCAACGGCTTCTCGGGCGCCGGCTGGCCGACCAGCGTTGCTCTGGAAGGCTACCGTGACGCCTTCATGAACACAGCCGATATCGCCGAGCAGAAAAAGATTATCGACTCGATGCAAAGACAGGCCTTTGAGGATGTGCCGTACATTCCGCTGGGGTTTTACTACCAACCGACCGCCTATCGCTCAAATCTGACCGGTATGGTCGACGGCATGCCGGTCTTCTGGAATTTGAAGAAGGGCTGATTGTCGTATGAACGCCGAAGATCTTTGTTTCGCATCCGCCGCTGAATTAACGCGTTTCTACCAATCGCGAGCGCTGTCCCCGGTAGAGCTCGTGCGAACCATTCTCGAACGCATTGAGCGTATGGAGCCACGTCTAAATGCCTTTGCCCGGTTGACCCCGGAGATGGCTCTAGACCAAGCACGAGAAGCTGAACGGGCTCTCATGAGAGGGGAAGGGTCCGGTCCCCTGCACGGGATTCCGGTCACGATCAAGGACCACGAAGCAATCGCCGGACTACCGACGGAGTTCGGCAGCTTCACAAGCAAGGGCAAAACGCCGGACTTCACCACGCCGATGGTCGCACGGCTGCGGGATGCGGGGGCGATCATCCTGGGCAAAACCACAACGCCGGAGTTTGGTTGGAAAGGGGTCAGCGAAGGGCCGTTGACCGGGACCACACATAACCCATGGAAGCACGGCTACAATGCCGGGGCCTCTTCGTCGGGCGCGGGCGTCGGGGCGGCTGCGGGGTATGGGCCGCTTCACCAGGGCGGAGACGGCGCCGGCTCGATCCGCATGCCTGCGCACTTCTGTGGCGTATTTGGGCTGAAACCGACGTATGGGCGCGTTCCAATCTATCCACCCTCCGCCGGCGACAACACCCTCCACTTGGGGCCAATCACGCGCAGCGTCGCTGACGCGAGTCTGATGCTGAAGGTGATGGCTGGACCTCATCCATGGGATCAGACAAGCTTGGAGTCCCTCCCGGCGGATTATCCCGGCCGACTGCATGACACTTCTCCTCGGCCCCTGCGCATCGCTTTCAGTCCTGATCTCGGTCACGCGCGGGTCGACCGGGAGGTCGCCGAACTAGTTTCTGCGGCCGTGAAGGTCTTCGAAGCCGAATTGGGTCTCACGGTCGAGGAAATCACGCCTGCCTGGGGCCCGCATGGTCCAGAACTCGCTCGCTTCTTCTGGCCGGCACATTTTGCCGCCCGTCATGCATCGCTCCTGCCCGAGTGGGAAGCAAAGATGGATCCGGGGTTCGTGACTTGTATCCGCGCCGGCATGACCTACACCCTTGCTGAGTATCAGAGCATGCGGCTGAAGAAGTACGCCTATGCGGTCGACATACACCGCTTCTTCGAGAATTGGGACTTCCTCATCACACCCTCCGTGTCCGTCGCCGCATTTCCGGCGGATCGACTGCAGCCCGCTCACTGGCCGCAACACCCCTGGGACTGGTTGAGCTGGGCGGAGTTCTCATACCCATTCAACTTGTCGGGCAATCCGGCTGCCTCAATCCCTTGCGGATTCACATCAGAGGGCCTTCCTGTCGGGCTGCAGATCGTCGGACGGCGTTTCGATGATCTCGGCGTCTTGCAGCTGTCATCTCGGTTCGAGACGACGCGACCTTGGGCGCAACATCGCCCCCCTCACCCCACGCAACATTAAAGGACTAGACATGATCAACTGGGCTTTCGTCACGGGGGGCGCTGGAGATATCGGCAGCGCCATTTGTCAAACTCTCGCGCGCGATGGGTTCGGCATTGTCTGCGTCGATCTAGATGAAGAGCGAGCGGAAACAATTTGCTCCAACATCCGCATCGAAGGTGGTCAGGCCGTTTCGTTCAAAGTAGACGCGACCGATCCTGCTTCGGTTTCCGCCGCAGCAGCCGCGGCAATGAAGCTCGGGAACATCACGGCTCTCGTAAACACGGTCGGCCGAGCGAAGGGAGCTTCGATCTTCACGATGGACTATGCCACCTGGCGTGAAGACATCGCTGCCAATCTCGACTCTGCATTTCTTTGCATTCAGGCTTTCCGAGATCAGCTGATTGCGCAGCAAGGAAGCATAGTGAGCATCGCAACCGTCAACGGACTCGGGGTTTACGGCTTCCCGGGCTACAGCGCCGGAAAGGCGGCGTTGATCCATCTGACAAAATGCCTGGCCGTCGAACTTGGGCCGCATGGCGTCCGAGTGAACACTGTTGCGCCAGGTACTGTCCGAACCCGCGCCTGGAACGCACGCCTCGAAGCCAACCCAAGCGTATTCGACGAGCTGCAAGCGCTCTGCCCGCTGCCCCGAATTTCAGTTCCTGCGAACGTTGCCGACGCGGTTGCGTTTCTCGTCTCCGAGAAGGCATCAATGATCACCGGCCAGACCATCGCAGTAGACGGCGGACTATCGACGGGTATTCCGGCTGCCGGTCGCGCAGTGACGCAATTGTCCCATCGGCGTTGAACGTACCGGTCGATGATCGGCCAAAGCTGTTGTCATCGGACGAGGCGTCCGCCTCGTTCGGGCGGGTGATTTCGAAAGCGGGACGCCGGACCTCAAGCGCCCGGCCGCGCGAACCGAGCGGCTGGCCGTCGATGGCAGCAGGATGGGATTCGGTGGCTGGCCACGGCATCGCCGCGGCGGACGGCGTGATCAGGAAGTCGTACTGCGCGAACAACGCATCGAATGACCGGCGCAAGGCCGCGACCTGGTCGAGTGCATTGAGATAAACCGAGAAGGATCAGAAGCGGATGATGGGCGAGATCGACAAGCTGCTCGGCGACGCCGACGGCAAGCTCGACGTCAAGGACTACGAGCGCACGGTGGCGACCCTGATGTCGGGCGGTTCCGATCCCGTCATCACCAAGAAGCCCGAAGGCGCCTACAGCTTCGCCATCATCGAGGCGATGAAGAAGTGATCCGAGGAGGAGGACGGGGCGCGTCCCGTCCTCCTCTTCACTGCGCCAGCTCGGCTGGGGTCCGATGATGAGCGAGACCGCTCATTTCGTGAAGGACTTGATCGGCCCTGATGGCAGCGTTTCGATGGTCGCGAAAGAGAGCACCGATGCGGCCGCGCATTCGGCGGACCATGACACGCACACGCGTACCAACGCCTTTCGCATCCATCACGCGGCGCGCGGCGCCGATGGCCATTTTGCAAAGCCGGACGAGATGATCTCGACAGCAGACGAACCCGGCCATCAGGAGTTATGCGAGCGCGAGCAGCGGCTGTTCCTGAGTGCTGTTCGTGGCGAGGTTGACCTGTCCGAGCATCACGAGGACGCGATCAACTCGCTCCGCATCATCTTTGCCGCCGATGAGAGCGTTCGTAGCGGGGAAGTCATCCGCTGGTAGATCCGCTCGATCGAAATTCGAGGCGAGTTAAAGGCGGCGCGGTCACGTCATCCGAACCCAGGAGCTTCTGGATGCCGCGGATCTCACCGCAGCATCGATGAACTTCACGCCTGCAAGCCCATCTTCAACGGTCGGGAAGATGACCTCGGGATCCGGCTTTTCACCGGCGATTGCCGCCCGGATAGCGCGCGCTGCCTCGGCATAGATTGTTGCGAAACCTTCCAGGTAGCCCTCGGGGTGGCCCGAGGGGACGCGCGTGGCGCGGCTCGCCTCGCCCAACGCGCCGGCTCCGCCACGGGTCAGCAGCTGCTTGGGCTGGCCGTAGGGCGTGAACCACAGATGGTTCGGATTCTCCTGCGCCCATTCGAGACCGCCTTTGCTGCCGTAGACGCGCAGCGTGAGGCCGTTCTCATTGCCGACGGCAACCTGGCTCGCCCACAGCATACCCTTGGCGCCGCCCTTCCACTTGAGAAGGATCTGGACGTCATCATCGAGACGTCGCCCCTCGACAAACGTCGACAGCTGGGCGAGCAGTTCGTCGAGCTCAAGCCCGGTGACGAAGCAGGCAAGATTGTAAGCGTGAGTGCCGATGTCACCGATACATCCGCCGGCGCCGGACCGGGCTGGATCCGTCCGCCACGCCGCCTGCTTCTGACCGCTGACCTCCAATCGCTCCGTCAACCAATCCTGCAGATATTCGGCCTGAACCAACCGGATTTCGCCAAGGTCGCCGTTTGCGATCATGGCCCGAGCCTGCCGGACCATGGGGTATCCCGTGTAATTGTGCGTCACCACGAAAACCCTGCCCGTCTTTTTGGCCAGGGCCACCAGCTCCTCGGCCTCGGCGACGGTCGTCGTGAGGGGCTTGTCGCAGATCACATGAATGCCGGCTTCCAGGAAGACTTTCGCGACCGGGCTGTGCATGTGATTGGGCGTCACGATCGACACCGCCTCGATGCCGTACGCACGCGCAGCTTCCGCCTTCGCCATCTCCTCGAACGATCCGTAGGCACGGTCGTCGGCGATGCCGAGCTCCTTTGCGGAGGCCTTGGCGCGAACCGGATCGGATGCCAGCGCACCGGCAACCAGCTCGAACTGGTCGTCGATGCGGGCGGCAATGCGGTGGACAGCGCCGATGAAAGCCCCCTGACCGCCGCCGACCATGCCGAGCCGGATGCGACGATGACCGCCAGTTTCATTGCTTGCTTCGATAGCCATAACGTTCCTCCCGCTCAGGAGATGCCGAGCATCTTGCGGTTCGCTGCATCGTCGGTGCCGGAGCCTGCGAAATCGTCGAAGGCTTTCTCGGTGACCCGTATGATATGGCTTTTGATGAATTCGGCACCCTCGCGCGCACCTTGCTCAGGATGCTTCAGCGCGCATTCCCATTCGAGCACGGCCCAGCTGTCGTAATCGTATTGCGTGAGCTTCGAGAAGATTGCGCCGAAATCGACTTGGCCATCGCCGAGCGAGCGGAAGCGACCGGCACGGTCGACCCAGCTCTGGAACCCGCCATAGACACCCTGCCGGCCCGTCGGGTTGAACTCCGCGTCCTTGACGTGGAACGCCTTGATGCGCTCGTGATAGATGTCGATGTAGTCGAGATAGTCGAGCTGCTGCAAAACGAAGTGCGACGGATCGTAAAGGAGATTCGCGCGCTTGTGGTTGTTCACCCGCTCCAGGAACATCTCGTAGGAGATGCCGTCGTGAAGGTCCTCGCCTGGATGAATCTCGTAGGCGAGATCGACACCGTGCTCGTCGGCGTGATCAAGGATTGGCCGCCAACGCTTTGCGAGCTCGTCGAACGCTGCCTCGACGAGGCCCGCCGGACGTTGCGGCCATGGATAGATGTAAGGCCAGGCAAGCGCGCCGGAGAAGGTTGCGTGAGCATTGAGCCCGAGCCGCCTGGAGGCCAAGATCGCACGCTTGACCTGGTCGACGGCCCATTCGGTTCGGGCCTTGGCGTTGCCACGCACTTCCGGAGCGGCAAAGCCGTCGAATGCGGCGTCATAGGCCGGGTGAACCGCAACGAGCTGACCTTGGAGATGGGTCGAGAGTTCGGTGATCGCAAGCCCGTGGTGCGCCGCGATCCCTTTCACCTCATCGGCATAGTCCTGCGATTCCGACGCCCTCTTGAGGTCGAAGAGCCGCTCATCCCAAGTCGGGATCTGAACCCCGATGTAGCCGAGCGAGGCGGCCCATCCGCAGATCTCCTCAAAGGAGTTGAATGGCGCCGTGTCGGCCGCGAACTGAGCCAGGAATATCGCAGGTCCCTTGATCATCTTCATCGAATGCTTCCTTGTACCGTGGTCTCTCCAGCAGCAAGCGCCCACAAAGTTCGATACTCCACCAAAGCTCATCTTCCCTTGGTCGTTCCAGGGACAGGACGCGCACGTCCCTCCGATGGCGAGATTGGCAGGCGCGTCCCGGGATTGCGCGCCTCAAAACGTCTCCCCGGCCCACAACGACATTGCATCGACGTCGGACAGTGGCGCTGGCCTCTCGACGCGCGAGCGCACTGCGATCTCTCCGCCTTCGACGCCGGCCTTGAGGATCGCATGCATCACCTCCAGCGCATGGCTCGCCAGCGCGCCGGAGGAGCGATGTGGCGTGCTGCGCATCACTGCACTTGCGAGTTCGGCGACGCCCAGGCAACGATAGTTGGCCTGATCAGGCATGTGATCTGCCCAATTCGGCGAACGCCAGTTGGGCTTGCCAAACGGCCGGTCGTCGGCAGGAACCGAAATCCAGTCGCCCCCCTTCTCGGTGTATTGCACCGCTCCGCCGAAGAAGTTGGGGTCAGGGACCCGCAGGGAGCCCTCGGTGCCATATAGCTCGATCGGCGGATGTCCATGCTTCCAGACGTCCCAACTCATCGCAAAGATGATGTCGGCGCCTGACTCGAAATGCAGCAGCGACATGACCGTCGTTGGGGTTTCAACCGCGATGGTCCTGCCGTTCATCGGTCCCTTCGAGGTCACGAGTCGCGAGGTGAAGCCGGAGCTCGCACGCCCTTGCACCCGTGCGACCGGCCCCAACAGGTTGATCAGGGCCGCAAGGTAATAGGGTCCCATGTCGAGGATCGGCCCGCCGCCACGCTTGAAGAAGAAGGTCGGATCGGGGTGCCAGTGCTCCATGCCATGCGACATCAGAAAGCAGGTGCCGTAGAGCACTCTGCCGATCCGGCCCGTATCGACAAACTCGCGTGCAATCCGTCCGCCGCCGCCAAGAAACGTATCCGGCGCGCAGCCGATCTTCAGGCCGCGACGGGTCGCTTCCGCGACCAAGGTCGCTGCGTCGTCGGCCTCGACGGTGAACGGCTTCTCGCCGAACACGTTTTTGCCAGCGGTCAACGCAGCATGGCTGATCGCAAAATGTGCGTCCGGCGTGGTCAGGTTCACGACGATCTGGATGTCCGGGTGCGCCAATAGCGCGTCAATCGATAGTGCCTCGATCCCGAACTGCGCCGCCTGGGCTTGCGCGGCTTCAGACCGAAGATCGGCGCAGGCGACGAGCCTGAGATCGCGGAACTTCGGCATGTTGCGCATGTAGATCGTCGAGATGTTGCCGCATCCGACGATGCCGACTCCAAGCTTGTTCATGCTTCCCTCCCCGTTACGTCCAGGCGGTCACGGTCTCGCGCGCCCGGCGCGCGAATCGGGCGACATCGTTCGGCTTGTCGTGCTCGGCGACGAACAGAGAGACCCCGGCCTCCTCCATCGCCGCGCGCAGCGCCGGCCAGTCCATGATCTGTCTCTTATACACATCTAGATGTGTATAAGAGACAGGTGCATGCTTCCTGATCTCGGCGACCGGATCCCCGCCGCCGCGCACGATCCAGGCGAGATCGGCCTCCCAGACGAGATTGGGGGCCTCCTCGAACAGGCATTCGAGATAGGTCTTGCCGCTATCGCTGCGGCCATATTCCCAGTGATGGTTGTGCCAGCCGAATTTAAGCCCCTCACCGGTCGCCACCTTTCCGATCTCGGCAAGCTCGCGCCCGATACCGCGCCATTCCTTTTCTCCGCCCTCGCGCTCACCCAATGGTGGGGCCGGCGCAAAGATGGTCTCGATGCCGAGTCCCTTGCACATCTTGGCTGTGCCGACTGCATCCTCGCGCAACCGGTCCAGGCCAACATGGGCGCTCGGCGCAGTCATCCCGTGGGTATCGAGGAGTCTCTTGAGCGTCTCGGGATCGTTGAACAGTCCGCCCCAGGGCTCCACCTTCGTGTAGCCGAGGCTGGATAGCAGCGCGAATTGTCCCTCGAGCGGAGTGATGGAGCGGGCAGAATAGAGCTGGATGGAAAATCGTTCGATCGGCTTGGTCATGTCTCGCTTTCTGCTGGATGGAGGATCTAGAGGCGCTGTCCGCTCGTCTCATCGAACAGCGACAGGGCATCGGCGAGAAATCGGACTGATAGCGTGTCTCCCACACGCACTTGCGCGTCGGCATCATGGCGAAGAGAGAATGCGGTGCCGTCGGCAAGGCGACACCAGATCAGCGTGTCGGCGCCCATCGGCTCGATCATCTCGATGCGCGCGGACGCTGCGGACGGGTCGCTGGACTCAGTCAACTCGACATGCTCGGGCCGGATGCCGAGTACCGCCGGCGCCTCGGTCGGCTGGCCGCGGAAGGCATAGCCGCTCAAGCTCAGCCGGTTTGCGCCTGCGATGAACGCCACCTCGCTGCCGCGTGCGAGCCGTCCGGGAATGAAGTTCATTGCGGGGGAGCCGACGAAAGAAGCGACGAAGCGGTTGACGGGCTCGCGATAGATCTTCTTCGGCGTGTCGAGCTGCTGGATCACACCACCCTGCATCACCGCGATGCGATCCGCCAGCGTCAGCGCCTCGATCTGATCGTGCGTCACGTAGATCATCGTGGCGCCCAACCGCGCGTGCAGCCGCTTGATCTCGACCCTGAGCTCTGCGCGCAACTGAGCGTCAAGGTTGGAGAGCGGCTCGTCGAACAAATAGACGCCGGCATGGCGCACCAGCGCCCGTCCGATCGCGACGCGCTGCCGCTGCCCGCCGGACAACTCGCCGGGACGGCGGTCGAGGAGATTGGTGAGCCGCAGCATCTGCGCGGCCTCTCCGACTCGGCGCTCGATCTCGTCGCGCGGTGTGCCCGCGACCGTCAGCCCAAACGACATGTTTCGGCGCACGCTCATGCGCGGATAGAGCGCGTAGCTCTGGAAAACCATCGCGATGCCGCGGTCCTTCGGTTCTGCCCATGTGACATCGCGGCCACCGATATGGATCTCGCCACCCTTGGCCTCGATCAGCCCGGCGATCGCGTTCAGCAAGGTCGACTTGCCGCAGCCGGAGGGCCCGAGCAGCACGAGGAATTCGGACTCACCGACATGCAGATTGAGATTCTCCAGCACTTTCAGGCCGCCAAAGCCGATCTGCAGGTCTCTGATATCGACGTCCGATTTCTGCATGATGCGTCAGCCTTTCACGGCGCCCGCGGCGATGCCGCGCACGAACCAGCGGCCGGAGCCGAAATAGACGGCGAGCGGCAGCAGCGCAGTCAGCAACGTCGCAGCCATGTCGACGTTGTAGGCGCGCTCGCCTTGCGTCGAATTGACGATGTTGTTGAGCTGTACCGTCATCGGCAGATTATCGCGGCCGGCGAAGACGAGCCCGAGGATGAAATCGTTCCAGATTCCCGTGGTCTGCAAGATCACCGCGACCACGATCATGGGGGTCGCCATCGGCATCATGATCCGCGCGTAGATCTGGTAGAAGCCGGCACCGTCCACACGGGCCGCCTTGAACAACTCGACTGGCAGCGACGCGAAGTAATTGCGGAACAGCAGTGTCATGGTGGGAAGGCCGAAGATCGTGTGGATGATCACGATGGTCGAGAGCGACTGCCCGAGCCCGGTGAAGGAGAACACGCGAACCAGGGGATAGATGAACACCTGATAGGGAATGAATGCGACCACCATCATCGCGCCGAACAAAATGTTGGCGCCGCGCACCCGCCACAGCGACAGCGCGTAACCGGTAAGCGAGCCGACAAGGATGGAGATGACGACAGACGGGACCAGGATGCGCAGCGAATTGAGGAAGCCGACCTTGATGCCCTGGCAGGTCAGCCCGGTGCAGGCCGAGGTCCAGGCCTTGACCCATGCATCGATGCTGGGAGCTGCCGGCAAGGCCAACAGATTGCCCTGCCGGATCTCTGCCATCGGCTTCAGCGAGGTGACCACCATGACATAGAGCGGCAGCAGGAAGTAGAGCGCGGTAATGAAGATGAAGGCGTAAAGGCCCCAGCGCGCCGGGGTCATGCGCTTGCTCCGCCGTGTGGCGGGCAAAGGCTGCGCCGCTCGGGTCATGGCCACTGAGGTCATCGCACCTCTCCCTTGCGCGTACGCCAGTAGAGATAGGGCACGACCACCGCGATCACCGTGATCAGCATGGTGGTGGCCGCCGCCGTCGCCAGCCCGATATTGGCCCGTTCGAACAGATGGTCCATGACGAATTTGGCAGGCACCTCCGAGGCGATGCCGGGCCCGCCGTTGGTCATGGCCACCGAGAGATCGTAGAGGCGCACCACGCCCGTCGAGAGCAGCACCGTGGCGGTTGCAAAGCTCGCACCCATCATCGGAATGATGATGGACACATAGACCCGCCATTTCGGCAGGCCGTCGACCCGCGCGGCCTTCCAGATCTCCTCGTCGACGCCGCGCAAGCCGGCGAGCATGATGGCCATCACCAGCCCCGAAGCCTGCCAGACGCCCGCAATGACAAGGCAATAGATTGCAGTCTCAGGCCGTACGATCCAGTCGAAGGTCGCGCCTTCGAAGCCCCAACTGCGCAAGACATGCTGGATGCCGAGCGTCGGGTTGAGCAGCCATTGCCAGACCAGACCCGTGACGACGAATGACATCGAATAGGGATAGAGAAAGATCGACCGAATCGTGTCCTCGGCACGCACCCGCTGATCGATCGCGACCGCCAGCAGGAAGCCGATCATAAGCGCGAGCGAAACGAACAGCACACCGTAGATGACGATGTTGTGGACCGACGTGATCCAGCGGTCGTTGCCGAGCAACAGCTGATATTGCCGCAAGCCGACGAAATTGCTGTTCGGCAGCATGCGCGAGTTGGTCAGCGACATCCACACGGTCCAACTGGTGGCGCCGAGATAGACGACGACCATCACCAACAACGCCGGCAACAGCGCGGAGATCGCGGAAAGTCGGGAGTTCAGTGAAAGACGCATCGCATCGCCGGATTGGAGAGAGGTCGACGGGCAGGAAACGCGGCCGACAGTTCGTCGGCCGCGTTCTCATGATGCGTCACTCCTGTGACTTCAGCACCGCAACGATCTTGGCGGAGAATTCATCGGCGCTCATATTGGTGTTCCAATATTGCGAGATGGCATCCTGCAACGCGCCGGTCAGCGCCGGCGGCGCCAGCATGTCGCCGGATGGCATTTGCTGGGCTTTGTCCGCGACATAGCGCATACCCTTTTGGGCGCAGGCGTCGAGTGCGGACGTATCGACATCGCTGCGCACGGGGATCGAGCCCTTCTTCAGCGCGAACTGGATCTGGGTCTCGGGCGTCAGCATCAGTCTCGCCAGGGTCATCTGCGCCTTGGTGGTGGATGGGTCCTTCGCCTTCGGGAACACGAACACGTCGCCACCCATCACATAACCGCCGCTGCCATTGGACAACACCGTGCAGCCATAGTCCTTGTCGGCGACCTTGCCCGCCGCGACGAATTCGCCCTTGGCCCAGTCGCCCATGATCTGCATTCCGGCCTTACCCTGGATGACGAGGTTGGTCGCGTCATTCCAGTTGCGGCCGGGCGCGCCGGCATCGACATAGTCCTTGAGCTTCTTGTAGGTGACGGCGACCGCCTTGAACTCGGCGCTCCCCGCCAGCGACGCGTCGCGCTTGCCGAGGATGCCGGTCCACATCTGTGCGCCACCGACGCCGATCATGACCGAGTTGAACAGGTTCTGCTCCCAGTTCTTCTGGCCCGAGAACGCGAGCGGGATCACCTTGCCCTCGGCCTTGAGCTTGTCGAGGATTGCGAGAGCATCCGTCCAGGACTTCGGCTCCGCGGCGCCGACGGAGGCGAGCACGGCCTTGTTGTACCAGAGCCAGTTCTGACCGTGGATGTTGATCGGCACCGCGTACATCTTGCCGTTGCGGGTCGCCGCGGCGATGATTGCGGCGGGCATCACGCTTTTCCAGTTGCCTTCAGTGGCGACCGCATCGACATCGGCAAGCAGATCGCCTTCCACCAGTTCGTCGAATTGCTTACCGGTGTTGAGCTGCATTGCGGTCGGAGGGTTGCCGGCAACAGTGCGGCTGATCGCGGCATTTCGCGCATTGGCAGCACCGGCCACCGCGCTATCGATCCATGTACCGCCCGCCTTGGTGAATTGATCGGCAAACACTTTCACTGCGGCGGCCTCGCCGCCGGAGGTCCACCAGTGGATGACCTCCGCCTTCATCTCGTCTGCGGAGACCGGTACCGAAGCCCAAGCCGTGGCGACAATCGCCACCGATGCGAACAGCGCGCGTTTCATCATTCCCTCCCGGATCTGCCTTTTGCAGGCCTGTGTATTCAGCTTGCGGCCCTTATGGGCTCGTTGCGGCTTTACTCGCCGGATGTAATCGATTACATTTTCATCGTAGCAGAACTCCAAAATTTTGCAAGTGCCGTTCTGACAGTGAGGTTGCGAGCTCGATATGGCCAAGCGAACCCGGGCGACACGCCCAAAGGCGGTCAAGATTTCCGATGTCGCGCGGCTGGCAGGAGTTTCGGTTGCAACCGTCAGCCGGACGCTGGCGCGCCCCGATGTCGTGATTGAGGAAACCCGGACACGCGTGCTCGCTGCCGTGCGCGATACCGGCTATACCCCGAACATTTCCGCAAGGAACCTGCGCGTCCGCAAGACCATGGTCGTGCTGGTGGCCGTGCCTGATATCGCCAATCCGTTCTTCGCTGAGGTGCTGCAGGGCATCGACGACACGTTGTCGGCCGCCGGCTACGGACTCATCATTGCCAATCTGGCCGGTCCGCCGGAGAAGGAGGCGCGCTACGTCGACCTCGTCTGCGCCGGCCAGGCCGATGGCGTGCTGCTCCTGTGCGGCCACATGATGCGTAGTCCCAACCGCGACTTGCGCGATGCGCGCGTGCCGTTGGTCGCAGCTTGCGAGTACATCCCTCACGAAACTTTCCCGCAGGTCACAATCGACAATGTCGGCACTGCGCGCGAGGCGGTTGGACACCTCATCCAGCTGGGCCACACAAGCATCGCCTATCTGTCGGGACCCAAGTCCAACATTCTCGAGCAGCAGCGTCTCGAAGGTTACCGGCAAGCCTTGCGCGAGGCGGGGATTGCGGCTGATACGGGCTTGATCCTGCCTGGCGATTTCACCTTCCGCACCGGCGTCGAGGCCGGCCGGGCGCTGTTGGCGCTCGAGCCTGCGGCGCGTCCGACCGCGCTGTTTGCGGCGAACGACGAAATGGCGATCGGCCTGATTAAGACCGTGCACACGGCAGGCCTCCAGATCCCGGACGATCTCTCTGTCGTCGGCTTCGACGGCATTGCCTATGCCGACTATTGCGAACCGACCTTGACGACCATCGTCCAGCCCCGCCGCAGTCTCGGAGCCACTGCTGCAGCCGAACTGATCGCGTTGATGACGACAGGCACAGCGGAACTGCGCAAGGACATCAAGCTTCCCGCCAAGCTGATGCTGCGCGACAGCACGCGCCCGCCCCGGAAGAGCGCCGGCCATTCATTTCGGGACTTGAGGTCGGGTTAGGACCTGCGGCGTTACGGCAGATTGTCGCGCAGGAAAATGTCGATCCGGATACGCTCCTGATCTGGGCTGATCGGCTCTTCCATGCAATGCGCCAGCAGCACCCGCGCCGCCGACCGTGCCTCATGGCCCGGATCCTGGTTGATGATGGCATCGAGCGTGCCGCGGACCAGAAAACGCCGCGTGTACTGGGTCAGTTCGTGGGTGATCCAGACCACCTCTCGCGCGCGGCCGGACGCCTCGAGCGCATCGGCGATGCCACGGTTTCCGGCGCCGCAGCAATAGATGCCGCGCAGATCAGCATGACGCTCGATCAGCGTGGCGGTGAGCTCCCGCGTGCGTTCGCTGTCGTCGCGTCCCTCGATGACCGGGAGCGCGCGCAGGTTCGGATACTCGCTCGACAAGATCTGATGGAAGCCGAATTGGCGCTCGGTATGGTCGCGCAGCGACAACGATCCCGCGATCACCGCGACCGTTCCCTCTCGTCCGCCAAGGAAACGCCCCATCAGCGTTGCGGCGGTTCGCCCGGCTGCCGGATTATCGATACCGACATAGTGCAGGCGGCGCGAGCTCGGCGCGTCCGACACAAGGGTCACCACGGCGACCCCGCGCGCGGTGAGCTCGTCGATCGCAGCGCGCACCCTGGGATGGTCGAGCGCAATGACTGCGACACCCTGGTAGGCCGGCGACAAATCCTCGAGCGCGCTTGCCAGCACATCCGGATCGAACACGTCGACATGGTGGATGTCGATGAAGCCGCGCTGGCCGGCGAGCCAGTCTGCGGTGCGCTGGACCTGCTCGGTCAGGTTGGTCATGAAGCTGTTGCTGCCGGAGGGCAGCACGAATGCGAAGCGGAAATTGTGCCCGCGAGCGAGCCGTGCGGCCGCAACGTCCGCGCGATAGCCGAGCTTGGCCACCGCAGCCTCGACACGCGCGACAGTCTTGGCGCGCACGCCCTCGCGCCGGTTGACGACGCGATCGACGGTGGCGAGCGAAACGCCCGCCGCGCGCGCGACGTCCTCCAGCGTGGCGCGAACCGCCGGCTGCGTCGCGCCAGACGTCATTCGCGCGCTGCCCACAGCATGCCGCGGGTCATCAACGTCCGGATCTCCGGCACATCGAGCTCGTAGGCACGGTGGCCGAGCGAGGAATAGAACACCCTGCCCGCGCCATAGCGCTTCTTCCAGACCACCGGCATCACCACCCCATCGATCCACGATGCGTGCTCGCCGGTAAAGGTCGTCGTCGCCAACACCTCGATGGCGGGATCGATATGCATGTAATATTGCTCGGAACGATGCTCGAAACTCCTCAGACCCTTCATGATGGGATCGTCAGGCTTGGTCACGTCGACCTTGTAATCGATGATGTTGCCGGGATGCGCAACCCACTGCCCGCCGCACATGAACTGGTAGTCCACAGAATCGCGGAACGCATCGCACATGCCGCCATGATGGCCGGCGAGCCCGACACCACCACGCACCGCCGCACAAAGATTGAGCGCGTCGGCCTTCTCGATCTTCGACATGGTGTAGATCGGGATAATCAAGGAGAGATCGTGGATCCTGGGATCGCCGAATGCTTCGGTCGTCGTTTCGATCCGGACTTCAAAGCCTTCCGCTTTCAGCCAGCCGCGGATCATCGAGGCACAGAGATCGGGATCGTGCCCCGGCCAGCCGCCCCATACAATCAATGCCTTGCGCATGCTCATTCCCTCAGTCGATTTGTCCGGTTTCACGTCCGGCCGGCAGCATCGCCGGCCGCTCGACGCGGTTTTCGATCTTGACGCGCCGCCCCTCGTCGGCGGAGATCTGGAATGCCTCCATCACCTCCAGCACGTGGAAAGCGAGCGCGCCGCTGGCGCGGTGCGGCCGGTTGTTCAGGATCGCGGAAGCCATATCCGCGACGCCGATGGAACGGAACTCGCCTTCGACATGGCCATGCGTCAACGGCACCGTTTCCCATTCGCCGCCGGTCTTGGCGACCTGCACCTCGCCGCCGAAGCGGTTCGGATCCGGCACCAGCATGCTGCCCTTGTCGCCATAGATCTCAATCGGCGCATGACGGTGCTTCGGCACATCGAAGCTCATCGTGATCGAGACCACTGCCCCGCTCTCGAATTCGAGCGTCCCGGCGACGTGGGTGGAAACCTCGACGGGGATAAGAGTGCCGTTCATCGGCTGGCTCGTAACCAGACGCTCTGATTTCGGGCGCGCGGTCGAGCCCATCACGCTGGCGACTGGCCCCAACAGCTGCACGAGATCGGTGATGTAGTACGGGCCCATGTCCAGCATCGGCCCACCGCCGCGCAGGTAGTAGAAGCCGGGCGCCGGATGCCAGCGCTCGTGGCCAGGACAGCCGAAGAACGCGCTGCCCGCCACAGGCGTGCCGATGGCCCCATCGTCGATCAATTTGCGCGCGGTCTGGTGCCCGCCGCCGAGGAACGTGTCGGGCGCGCAACCGACGCGAAGACCCTTCTGCGCGGCGAGATCCATCACCTTGCGGGCTTCCGCGACGTTGATACCGAGCGGCTTCTCGGAATGGACGTGCTTGCCGGCGTTCAGCACCGCGAGGCTGACGTCGGTATGGGCGAGCGGCACGGTGAGATTGACGACGATATCGACGTCGTCGCGCTTGAGCAGCTGGTCGACCCGCATCGCCGGCAGCCCGAACGCGGCGCCCTGCCGCTCCGCGACATCGCTGCGCATGTCGGCCAATGCCCTCACTTCCATGACCGGAAAACGTTGCGCTGCCTTGATGTAAGCGGTGCTGATCACACCACAGCCGATGATTCCGACGCCGACTTTTCTCATTTTTGTCTCCGTGAAGTCTTGCTTATCCCTTGACCGCACCTGCCGTGAGGCCGGCGACGATGTGTTTCTGTGCGAGCAGGAACAGAATGATCGTCGGCAGAATGGTCAGGGTGATGAAGGCCAGGATCAGGTGCCATTCGGACGAATATTCGCCCTGGTAAACCATGATGCCGAGGGGCCAGGGATAGAGCGCATCGGTGTTGAGCATCACCAGCGGCAACAGATAGGCGTTCCAGCTGTTGACGAAGGTGATGGTGCCCACCGTTGCCAGGATCGGCCGCGACAATGGCAGCGTCACATAGCGGAAGAATTTGATATAGCTGCAGCCATCGACCAGCGCCGCCTCGAGCAGCTCGTGGGGAATGTCCTTGAAGAAGCGCCGCAGCAGCAGCACGCTCATGGCAAGGCTGAACGCCACCTGCGGCAACGCGACGCCGAAATACGTGTCGAGCAGCCCGAGATCGCGCACCTTGATGAACAGCGGCAGCACGGCAGTCGCCGCCGGAAACAGCAGGCCAAGCGTCAGATAGCTCAGCAGCATCGATGAGCCGAAGAACCTGACATGGGCGAAAGTGAACGCCGCCATCGAGGCGACGATCAGGGTCAAGGTCACCGCTGTCTCTTATACACATCTAGATGTGTATAAGGATATCGGCGTAGTTGCTCCACTCCCAGACGCTGGGCAGGCCGAACGGGTTGACGCGCAGTTCGCCGAGCGACTTGAAGCCGCCGAGCAGGGTTGCGAGCAGCGGCACCAGCACGAAGATGGCGACCACAGCGAGGAACGCCGCCTTGAACAGCACGGCGGGATCGAACGGCGCGCGGGTCACGTCGGCATCATTCATCGCGCATGAACCATCGCTTGTAGGTGAACGCAAAGGTCACGCAGATCGCGAACAGGATGACGCCGATGGCGCTGCCATAGCCAACCCGCATCCGCGAAATGCCGTTGTTATAGAGGAAGCTCACCATTGTGTTGGAGGAATCCGCCGGCCCCCCGCGCGTCAGCGGCATGACGAGGTCGAACAGCTGGAGTGAGCCCACAATGGCGAAGAACACGGAAAGCCGGATCGTCGGATAGAGCAAGGGAATGACGACATGACGCAGGGATTGCGAGCGCGTCGCGCCGTCGATCCGCGCCGCCTCGACCAGGCTCTTGTCGAGGCTCTGGAGCGCCGCGATGAACAGCATCATGTGGAAGCCAAAATACTTCCAGACGATCACAATCAGCACCGCGAGCATCGCCGTGTCGGTCGAGGCCAGGAGGTGCGGCGGCTCGGCGCCGAAGGTGCGCCAAATCGAGGCGACGAGGCCGTAGTCACCGTCGTAAACGAAGCTGAAAATCAACCCGGTCGCGATCTCGGCCAGGATATAGGGCATGAAGAACAGCATGCGCAGCGCCACCGCGCCGCGAAACTTCTCGGCCAGCATCAAGGCCAGTGTCAGCGCGAGCGGCAGCTGGACCGCGAGCGAGACCGCGACGATCAGCCCATTGTTGCGCAGCGCCAGCCAGAAGGCGCGCGTTTCCAGCACGAAACGATAATTGTCGAAGCCGATCCAGTGGGTCGGCGTGCCGAAGCCGTTCCAGTTGAAGCCCGAGTACCAGGCCGCCTCGCCGATCGGCAGCACCACGAACAACGTGAACAGCAGCAGTGCCGGCGGCAGGAACAGGATCAGCACGGTGAAGCGGCCGTCCCAGCTGGGGCCGCGGCTCGCGACCTGCGCGGCCGCCTCACCGGCAACGCTGATCGGCGAGGTGATCGCCATCCGTCGCGCCACCGTCAATTGCCCTGCTTGAATGCCGCTTCGATGGCTTTCGCAGCGTCCTGCGGGCTCATGCTGCCGCCGGCGATCTCAGCCGTGACGTCGTTGACGACGCGGCCGACGGAGGGCCCGAGATCCTGGTCGTAGAAGTTCTGGTGATAGCTGGAGCTGTCTCTTATACACATCTAGATGTGTATAAGAGACAGTCCTTGGAGATAAAGAACTTGAGGAAGTCGGTGGCTTCCTTGGGCGCCCCCTTGGTGATCAGCCAGCCGGTGATGCCGCCGAGCGTGTCTGACGGCTCACCCTTGCCGCCGGGTACGACCGGAAAATCGAACCAGCCAAGCTTGTCGTCACTGAGACCGACCTTGTCGGCGGCTAGCGCGCGCTGGGTGTGATAGAAGGACGAGATGGCCAGGATCATCGCGGCCTTTCCGTCACCGAAATAGCCGACCGCCTGCGGGTTCTTGAAGCCGAGGAAGCCGTTCTGGAACGGCTGCAGATCGACGAGCTGCTTGAACAGCTCGCCGGATTTCTGAAAAGTTTCGCCGGCGAAGCCGCCATTCTCACCCTTCAGTGCTGCATCGAAAGCCGGCTTGCCGCCGATGCGCACCGCGAGATGCGTCCAGTAGAAGTGCAGCGGCCATTTGTCCGCGCCGCCAACCACAATCGGCGTAACACCCGCGGCCTTCAGCGTTTTCACCGCCCCGAGCAGATCGTCCCATGTCTTGATCTTGCTTGCATCGACATTACCCTTGGCCATCAAATCCTTGTTGTAGAGGAAGCCGACCTGCGACAGCGAGATCGGAAGTCCAAAGACGCGGCCGTTCTGGGAGAAGGCGGCGAGTGCCGCGGGTGCGATCGTGTCGCTGTAGCCGCCGCTCTTCACAGAATCGGTGATGTCTTCCAGCACGCCGGCTTCGATCTGCGTCTTCAGCACACCGCCGGACCAGCTATAGATGATGTGCGGCCGATCCTTGGAGTGCAGCAGCGTTGGCGCCTTGGCCTTGTAGGCTTCGTTCTCGAGATACTGCATCTCGACCTTCACGCCGGGATTCTTCGCTTCGAACTCGCGCGCGACCTCGTCCCAGATCTTCACCACGACCGGGTTGGCCTCGATGTGGAGCCATTTGACGGTCGTGTCGGCCGTCGCGGAATTCGCCCAAAACAGGCATGCGGCAGCGGCGAGTCCCAGCTTGGCGAGCAGCCTCATCACATCCTCCCGATCGAGTCTTGTTCTTTGGCCGCAATGGTGCCTTCAATTTTTGAGGTACGCAACTAAAATTCTGACCTATGCCTGTCTCTTATACACATCTAATTCTGACCTATGCACCTCACGGCGGGAATGGCTAAGGTTCGCAAAAGAGTCGGAGCGGCCTTCGCCGCCCCCAAAAACTGAGAGGTGCCCATGGCCGCCATCTATTCCGACCTCGCCGGCAAGGTCGTCCTGGTCACCGGAGGCGCAGCGGGAATTGGCGCTGCGATCGTGCGGCACTTCGCGGAGCAAAAATCCAAGGTCGTGTTCTTCGACATCAAGGTCGACGAGGGCGAGCGCCTGGCACGCGAGCTATCCGATCGAGGTTTGTCAGCGCATTTCCAGCGCGTCGACCTGACCGACATCCCTGCGCTGCGCGCTGGCGTCGCTAACGCGCGCAAGGCGCACGGCGCGATCAACATCCTGATCAACAACGCTGCGCATGACGAACGGCACAAGACCGAGGAGATGACGCCCGAATATTGGGACGACCGCATCGCGGTGAATTTGAAGCACCAGTTCTTTGCCTCGCAGGCTGTGCTGCCGGACATGAAGGCCGCCAAGGCCGGTGCCATCATCAATTTCGGCTCGGTGTCGTGGATCGCAGGACAAGGCGGCATGGCCGCCTACACCGCCAGTAAATCAGGCGTGATCGGGCTGACGCGCTCGCTCGCCCGTGACTATGGCCCCTACAACATCCGCGTGAACGCGATCGCACCGGGATGGATCATGACCGAGCGGCAGCTCGAAAAATGGATGACGCCGGCCGGCGAGGCCGAACTGCAGCAGCGACAATGCCTGAAGCGCCGCCTCGTGCCGGACGAGGTCGCGAAATTCACTGTCTTCCTCGCCTCCGACGAAGCTTCCGCCTGCACCGCCCAGCACTACATTGTCGACGGCGGCTGGGTCTGAGACACCCTTAACGACGTTCAGTCAGGCGCGGCTGCCTGAAAGATACGCCCCCAACGGGCAAGAACCCTGGTGTCGCTGCCTGCAAGGCCGACTGTCCGCCACAGCGTGACGGCGACGGAATCAAGCACAGCGATGTCCAATTCCTGCTCGAGAGAAGCCGCGACGGTCGCGCCGTCGAGGTTGGTGCAGAGGATGACAACCGCGTCGGCCCCCTCGGCTGCGACCGCGCGGATCATGTCCGCGATCGTTGGGGGCGAGACCTCGCCGAAGGAGAAATTGTCGCGCAGGCCGAGGTGGCGCTCCGCATGCAGTGCGATCCCCTCCTCCGCCCAGACATCGCCGATCCGCCGCTGCACGTCATCCGTATAGGGCGAGACGAGGCCGACGCGTCTGGCACCAAGCGTCCGGGCGGCGTCGATAGAGGCGAGCGTCGAGGTGGTCGCTGGCACGCCGGTACGCGCCGTGATCGCTTGGCAAAGGCCTCTGTCGCTGTTGATGCCGAGCCAGCTTGCGGAGGTGCCGTTCCAGGCGATGGCGTCCACCTTGGCGTCGGCCAGCAGGTCCGCTGCCGGCAGCATCACCGAGGCATCGAACTGGCCGAGCGCCGCGGCATCGAGCGCGATCTCGGTCACGCGGAAGCGCGAGAAATGCGCGGTAATACCATCGACACCATGCAGCATGGCACTGGTGACGGGCTCCAAGACCGAATTGGACGACGGCGTGATCATGCCGAGACGTTTGCGCATCACTCTACCCTACGACGCCTGCGCAAGGCGCGTCGATTCCTCCCGGATCAGGGACAGGATGCGCCGCTTTGCATCATTGAATTCAGGGCTGGTGATGTCGCGCGGCCGCGGCAGATCGAAATTGACGGCCTCGCGGATCCGGCCCGGCCGCTTGGTCATCACCACGATCTTGTTGCCGAGCACGAGCGCCTCGTCGACACTGTGAGTGACGAACACAATGGTGCAGCGGCGCTTCTGCCAGATCGCGACCAGCTCTTCCTGCATTTCGAGCTTGGTTTGGGCATCCAACGCCGCGAATGGTTCGTCCATCAGGATCACGCTCGGGTTCATCAGGAGCGCGCGGGCGATCCCGACGCGCTGGTTCATGCCGCCGGACATTTCCGAGGGATGATGATGCTCGAAGCCGCGCAGGCCCACGAGATCGATGAACTCCATCGCGCGGTCGTAGCGCTCAGCCTTGGTGACGCCCTTGAGCTTGAGGTGGAAGGCGACATTGTCGATCGCGGTCAACCACGGCATCAGCGTCGGCTGCTGAAATACGACACCGCGGTCCGAGCCCGGGCGTTCCACCTGCTTGCCATCGACCAGTGTACGCCCCGACGTCGCCTCCTCGAAGCCGGCAATGATGTTCAGGAGTGTCGACTTGCCGCAGCCGGACGGACCAAGCAGGCAGACGAAGTCGTTGGCCTCTATGTCGAGATTGATGTTGTCCAGCGTGAGCAGGTCGCGGCCACGCCGCTTGTCGGCAAACACCTTGACGATGTTGCGAAGCTCGATTGCCGCCATCAGCTCCCCCTGCCCTGCACGGTGGTCGTCTTCTGCCAGCGCAAGGTGCGCGCCATGATCGCCTTGAGGCCGAGGTCGGAGAGATAGCCGAGCAGCCCGATCGAGATCATCGCGGCCAACACGATGTCGTAGCGCAGGAAGTAATAAGAATCCCACAAGACGTAACCGAGGCCGCTCTTCACAGCCACCATCTCGGCCGTCACCGTCAGCATCCAGGCCGATCCGACCGCGATGCGCAAGCCGGCGAAGATCGAAGGTAGGGCGGCTGGCAGCACGATATCGGTCAACATCTGCCGCTCGCTTGCGCCCATCATCGCGCCAGCGCGCACGAGATTGTGGTCCACGGTCTTGACGCCATGAATGCTGTTCATCAACACCGGAAAGAAGGCGCCAAGGAAGACCAGGAAGATCGCCGGCTTGTCGGCGATACCGAACCAGATGATCGCGAGCGGAATCCAGGACACCGGCGGGATCGGGCGCAACATCTGAAGTGTCGGCTCCAGCGTCTTTTCGAACAGGCGCGACCAGCCGATGGCGACGCCAGCGAGGATGCCGAGCACGCTTGCCAGCGCAAAGCCGCCGAACACGCGAAGCGCGCTGGCGAGCGCATCGCGCAGCCAGTGGCCGGAATAGGTCTGCGTGGTCTCGTCGAAGCCGAACACCCAATCGCCGAGGGCATGCAGCACCGCGCTCGGTGCGGGCAACAGCGCCGGCGGCAGAATGCCGCTGCGGGCAAAGGCCTCCCAGCCCGCGATCAGCAACGCGGGCACGATGAGGCGCTCGAGCCCCTGGAACGCCCGCGTCAGCCGAAACGCCGACTTCGCTGGAGCAGTGTCAGTAACCGAGGTCATTCTTGGCTTTTCCGGTGGCCTGTTCCAGGAACGAATAATCCATGTTCTTCTCAGCCTCAGCAGAGACGTCTTTCGAGATGTATTTGAGGTCTCGCATCATCGCGGCGATCGCGAGCGTCTGCGACCGATGGATCGCCGGATCGGGCGAGGCGTTCTTCAGCGCTTCGGTCGCCACCGTCTTGTCGAGGCCGGTGAGCTTGTTGATGACGTCGATCCACAGCCCCTTGTCGGCGATCAGCTTGTTGTCGAGTTCGACAACGGCGCCGACGATACCCTGAACACCGGCGCGCTGGCTGGCGATCACGTCGGACCGGGTGACGATCAGGTTGGTCAGATTTCCAGCCGCCTGGTCATACGGCAGCACAAAATGCTTGCCGGCGCCCGCGAGCCGGATCTGCGAGGCGAACGGCTCGACCGAGCAGATCATATCGACCTCGCCGCGCTGGAGCGCGGCGAGGTGGTCCGACGGATTGGGAATGTTGATGAACTGGATGTCCTTGTTGGGATCGACGCCCTGCTTGAGGAATGCGCCGCGCATGTGAATGTCCTGCGCATTGCCGCGAGAGGCGGCGACCTTCAGCGGCTGGCCGTCGCCCTTCGCCTTCGCAACAGTCGTCTTGAACGTGGCCCAGTCATCGGGCGGCAGGTTCAGCTTGGCGGAGGACAGACATTCGGAGCCGCCGTTGATCTGGCCGGAGACGGCAACGACGTCAAAGCCCTTGTCGAGCGCGGTGATGTAGTGGAGGTAGGTGACCTGCGCGACATCGATGCTCTTCGACACCAGCGCAGTTAGCACGTCATTGCCCGAGTTGAAGCCGGTGGCTTCGACCTCGACGCCCTTTGCCATGCCAGGGATGAGCGACATCGGCAGGCAGTGCGCGCATTTGGCGTAACCGAGCTTGATCTTCGCGGTCTGCGCAGAGGCGAGATCGATTCCACCGAGCATCGCCGCCATCACCATTAGGCCCAGTCGCAAACTCGTCCGCATTGCTCACTCCGTTTCGAAGGCGCGTGATCTCGCGCGTCTTGCGAGATCATCCGTCGAGCTTCGCGGCAGCGCAATCCGGTTTTTGCATGCTGCATACAATTTGCTCGTTGTGCCATTGTTTTCAGCTATATGCGTCGGTATTTTGGGCAAGCCATCGAGCCGGAAACGGCTAAGATCAACGCAAGAAGTGAGGCACGCGTGCAGCCAAAATCGGAAGCGCCGAAGGGACGAAAGTCGCCCAAACTCAAGCGGATGGGCCTGCATGAGCGCGCTGCGGCGCGGATGCGGACGATGATCATTCGCGGCGAGCTGCCGCCGGGATCGCAAACCCAGGAGACCAAGCTGTCGAAGGCGCTCGGCGTTTCGCGCACGCCATTGCGTGAGGCGATGAAGGTGCTCGCCGCCGAAGGATTGATCGAACTGCGGCCAAATCGCAGCCCGCGCATCGCCGGCATTGCGATCGAGGGGATCTCCGAATTGTTCGAAGCGCTCGCCGGCATCGAGCGGCTTGCGGCCGAACTCGCCGCGGAGCGCGCCACCGAACGCGATCTTGCCCGCCTGCGCGCGCTTCAGACCCGGATGGAAGGTCACCACCGCAACGGCAAGCTCGACGAATACTTCGCCATCAACGGCGAGATCCATAGCGCCATCGTCCGCATGGCCCGCAACACACCGCTTCGCGAGGCGCACGAGACGCTAATCTCCCGCGCCGAACGCGCACGTTACCTGGCGCTGGGCGCCGACAAGCGCTGGAGCAACTCGGTCGACGAGCACGCCAACATTCTCGCCGCGCTCGAAGCGCGCAACAGCGAGGCCGCAGGACGCCTGCTCGGCGCCCATGTCCGCCAGACCGGCACCGCGCTGCTCGGTGTCCTCGCCCCAAGACCCAAGCTGACGGCAGCGTAACCATGAAGCTGCTGCTGCTCAACCCCAACACCAGCACCGCGGTTACCGACCTGATGACCGGCGTCGGACTGCGCGCGGCCGCGCCCGGCACCGAGATCGTCCCCTGCACCGCGACGCGCGGCGTGCCCTATATTTCCACGCGCACCGAGGCACAGATCGGCGGCGCCATCGCGCTGGAACTGCTGGCCGAGCAGCACGGGAAGGTCGATGCCGCGATCATCGCCGCCTTTGGCGATCCCGGCCTGTTCGCCGCGCGCGAGACCTTTGACATTCCCGTCATCGGCCTTGCCGAAGCTGCGATGCTGACCGCCTGCATGGCCGGGCGCCGTTTTGCCATCGTCACCTTCGCGCAAGCGCTTGGCCCCTGGTACGAGGAGTGCGTCCGCGATCACGGCCTGCGGGAGCGCTGTGCCGGTATCCGCATGCTCGACACGCCGTTCGAGGCAATCTCCGAGGTCGGCACCGAGAAGGAGGATGTGCTCGTCGAGCTTGCCCGGCGCGCGATCATCGAGGATGAGGCCGACGTCCTGATTTTTGCGGGTGCGCCGCTCTCCGGTCTTGCCGAACGCGTCGCTGACCGGATCCCGGTCCCTGTGGTCGATCAGGTCGTCGCTGCCGTGAAGCAGGCCGAGGCGCTGGTGGCGCTACGCCTGCGCAAGGCAACCGCGGGTACATTCCGCCGACCCGCAGCCAAGCCGACGATCGGCCTTGCCGGGGCGCTCGCCGCCCGGCTCGAACATCGCGACAGCTAGGGGAGCTTTGGCCGGCGATGCGAGATGCCCAATCCAATTTCGATCGCGTGGGCGGCAGTTCAGGGCACGGGACTTGCTTTCGGTATCGCCAGATCAGGAGGCAACATCATGGTTGAAGCGCAAGGCGGACGCTCGCTCGTCGTCGACGCAATCACCCATCGTTATCCTAGTGGCGCGCTCGCGGTCGAGAACATCAATCTCGACATCAAGGGCGGCGAGATCATCGCCCTGCTCGGCCCTTCCGGCTGCGGCAAGACGACACTGCTGCGCATCATCGCCGGCTTCATCGCCCAGAGCCAGGGACGAATCATCATCGGCGACGACATCGTCGATGCGCTGCCACCGAACAAGCGCGCCGTCGGCATCGTGTTTCAGAACTACGCGCTGTTTCCGCATCTGTCGATCAGCGAGAACGTCTCTTACGGCCTCGCTGCCCGTGGCATCGACCGGGTGACGCGCCAGCGCGAGGCACAGCGCTTGCTGGAGCTGGTTCAATTACCTGCCATGGCCGAGCGGCTGCCGCGGCAGCTCTCGGGCGGCCAACAGCAGCGCGTCGCGCTTGCCCGTGCGCTGGCGATCAAGCCCTCGATCCTGCTGCTCGACGAACCCTTTGCCGCGCTCGACAAGAATTTGCGGCTCGATATGCAGATCGAGGTCAAGCGGTTGCAGCGCGTCTCCGGCATCACCACGCTGATCGTGACCCACGACCAGGAGGAAGCGCTGTCGATGGCCGACCGCGTCGCCGTGCTGAGCCATGGCAAGCTCGAGCAGTTCGGCTCGCCCTCCGACGTCTACGACCGGCCGCAGACCTTGTTCGTGAACACGTTTGTCGGCTCGACCAACCGCATGCCGGGCGTTGTGGTCGCAGCCGACAGGGCCGAAGCGAAGGTTCGCCTCGATGCCGGCGCCGAGATCATCGCGCGGCCCGCGGGCGGCGCCCTCAGCGAAGGCGGCCGTGTCACCGTCTGCATCCGCCCCGAGCATCTTCAATTCGTCGGCGACGGGACCGGCTTTGCCGGCGTCGTCGGCATGTCGCTGCCGCTGGGCGCGACCGTCGTGCATGAGGTGACGACCGCCGACGGCTCCGGCGTCAAGATCTCACAGGCGCGCATCGGCGAAACGCGCGCGCTGGAAAATGGTGCCGCGGTGCGCCTCGCGCCGCTCGCGCCGTCACTCGCCAACGCCTTTCCCGCAACACTTTAGATCCAGTCCATTGTCCACACGGAGTTCGACATGATCATTAACCGCCGAAGCCTGATGACGACCGCACTCACCCTTGGTGCCATGAAAGCGTTTCCGGGCTTAAGCTACGCCCAGGCCCGCCCGCTCGTGTTTGCGACCTTCACCGGAAGCTGGGAGGAGGCGCACAAGGCCGTGCTGGTGCCGGCATTTCGCAAAGCCAATGCGGACGCAGCGATCGTGCTCGACCCGATGCTATCGGTCGACCAGATTGCGAAGGTGAACGCCGCCAAGGCCAATCCGCCGATCGACGTCATGCTGCACGATCCCGGCCCGGCCCTTGTCGCGATCGGCCAGGATCTCGCCGAACCCTATCCGGTCGACAAGAGCGTCTACTATAAGGACCTGATCGCGGAGGCGCAGGAGCCGATGGGCCCTGCCCCGTTCTTCCAGGTCGTCGGCCTCACCTACAATCCCGAAGCCATCAAGACGCCGCCGACCTCCTGGGCTGACCTTTGGAAGCCGGAGTTCAAGGGCCGCGTCGGCATCACCAACCTCAACTCCACGCTCGGCACCGGCTGGCTGGTCGAGATCGCGAAGATGCGCGGCGGATCGGAAGCCAATGTCGATCCCGCCTTCAAGGCGCTTGAAGAGCTGAAACCCAATCTCGCCGCGGTCGCCGCCAATCCCGGCGCGCTCGCGACCTTGTTCCAGCAAGGCCAGATCGACATCTCGCCCGGCAATTTCAACGCGATCCAGATCCTGAAAGCGCGTGGCGTGCCGGTGGAGTTCGTGGCGCCGAAGGAAGGCGCCATCGCCTTCAAGACCACAATTCACATCGTCAAGAACTCGCCGAACCGCGAGCTCGCCTTCAAGCTGATCGAGGCATCGCTGAGCCCGGAAGTGCAGACCACGCTGATGAACCCGCCCTATTTGATCGTGCCGACCAATTCCAAGGTGGCGATGGGCGGAGAGATCGCGCGCGTGCTGGCCAAGGACACCGCGGAGCTGAAGCAGAAATTCGTGTTCCAGGACTGGAAGAAGATCAACGAGCAGCGCTCGGCCTGGATCGAGCGCTTCAACCGCGAGATCAAGATCTAAGCGATGGGCGCGGCACCGGCAACGCGGGACGTCACCTCCTACGGGATGGGATTGGCAGCGCCGCTGGCGCTGTTCTTCCTGGTCTTCTTCGTGGCGCCGCTGCTGCAATTACTCTGGCTCTCGCTCCACAACGACACGGCCGCGCTCCATTGGGGGCTCGGCCAGTACATTCACTTCCTCACCGATCCCTTCAGCCTCGGCGTGCTCGGCTCGACGCTATTGCTGGGAGCCGAAGTAACGGCCGTCTGCCTTGTGCTCGGCTTTCCCATCGCCTGGCTCTACCAGCGGGTTGGACCACGGCTGCAAACTGTCATTATCCTGATCGTGCTGCTGCCGCTCCTGACTAGCGTCGTGGTGCGCACCTTCGCCTGGATCGTCATTTTGGGACGCCAGGGCATCATCAACGCGACACTGCAATCCCTCGGGATCATCAATACGCCGCTCAAGCTGCTCTACACCCAGTTCGGGGTGGTGATCGCTCTGGCACAGGTGCAAATGCCGCTGATGACGCTGCCGTTGATCACCGCGCTCGGCCGCATCGATCCCAATCTCGACGATGCTTCCTGCTCGCTCGGAGCCGGAAGCTGGCGCACCTTCTTCAGGATCGTGCTGCCGCTGTCGCTGCCTGGCGTGATCGCGGGATGCACGCTGACCTATGCTGCTGCCATCACGGCCTTCATCACCCAATCGCTGGTCGGCGGCGGCCAGATGCTGTTCATGCCGATGTATCTCTACCAGCAGGCCTCGACGCTGCAAAACTGGCCGTTCGCGGCGGCGATCTCGATCATCTTCCTGCTTGCCGTGCTCGCAGTCGTCTCCGTCTTCACCACGCTCGGCCGCCTGTCGCGCGGCTATGGAGGCGCGTGATGAGCGGGCGCAAGCGCACTCTCGAAGCGATCAGCTTCGAGTTCGTCATGACGGTCATCGCGATCATCGCGCTGATCATCATCATTGCACCGTCGCTGGTTGTGCTGATCGTCTCCTTCACCAGCGGCTTCTCGCTGAGATTCCCCCCGCCCGGCTATTCGCTGCGCTGGTACGCCGAGCTCTGGGATGCCTGGCAGCTGCACTTCGCGGCCAAGAACAGCCTGATCGTCGCGCTGTGGGCGACGGGCCTTTCTGTCCTGTTCGGCGTTGCGGCCGCACTCGCGATCTCACGATCACAGAAGCTGTCGGCCCGGCTGCTCGATTCCCTCTTCATGTCGCCGCTAGTGCTACCGGCGCTAGCGTTCGGTCTGGCTGCGCTGATGCTGTTCTCGCTGGTCGGGCTACCGGTGTCGCCGCTGACGCTGGTGATCGGCCACACCGTGGTCTGCGTACCCTATGTCGTACGCAACACGGTGGCGGCGCTGGCCCAGCTGGAGCCGACGCTCCTGGAAAGCTCGGCGGTACTCGGCGCGAGCCGGCTCTATACATTTCGCCGCATCGTGCTGCCGCTGATCCGGCCCGGCATCATTGCCGGGGCCTTCATTGCCTTCATGTCGTCCTTCGACAACGTACCGGTCTCGCTATTCCTGCGCGATGCCGCAACCGACATGCTGCCGATCCGGATGTGGCAGGACCTCGAGGGCAAACTCGACGTCACCATCGCCGCGCTGTCGAGCGTGCTGATCATTGCGACGGTCGTGCTGGTTGCGGTCATGGAACGCATCACAGGCCTGTCGCGGCGACTGACGAACTGATCAGGCGCCGCGGAACAGCGAATAGCCCCAGCGCGTGAACTTTAGCGGCAGATGAAAATGCTCGTCGATATTGTGGATGCGGAAGCGGAACGGCGTGACGGTCAGAAAGCCGTTGCTGTCGCCGAAGAACTCGCCGAGATGAAACAGAACCTCGTACTCGCCCGCCGTCACGTCCGCGCCTTGCGCGACGGGATGGTCAAGCACGCCATTAGCGCCGAGCCGTCCGTCGGCAATGCGCCGCGAGTCCGGGTCGATCCGCCAGATCTCGACGCGCAGCCCCTGCGCCGGGTGTCCGCTCGCCACATCGACCGCGTGAATGGAAATACCGCCTGCCACCGTGTTCCTCCTGTGAGCGCTGCGCCATTATACACGCAAACACGGCCGTTCGGTCTGGGGAGGCCATGACAAAGCGGAAAAATGGTGCGCGCGAGATCGCGGCCGATGTCGGCACCGGACGGACCAGCGCTGTCGAGACCGCGCAGGCCGCACTCGCGCGCATTGAGGATGCAAGAGCCCTTAATGCGGTCGTCACGATTGATCCCGCACGCACGTTTGCCGATGCTGCTGCTGTCGACAATCGCGTACGTGGCGGCGAGATCATGCCGCTGGCCGGCGTGCCCATCGTCGTGAAGGACAATATCTGGGTCGGTGGCTGGCGCGTGACCCAGGGCTCGCGCTTGTTCGCCGATTTCATCGCCCCGCAAGACGCGATAGCGATCGCGCGGCTGCGGCAGGCTGGCGCGGTCGTTGTCGGCATCGGCGCCTCATCCGAGTTCGCCAGCAAGGGCGTCACCACCTCGCAGCTCTACGGGCCGACACGACATCCGCAAAATCCCACGCTGACGCCCGGCGGCTCGTCGGGCGGACCAGCGGTTGCCGTCGCGGCCGGCCTCGTCCCGCTCGCGATCGGCACCGACGCCGGTGGCTCGAGCCGCAGGCCGCCCGCTCATGTCGGGGTCGTCGGCTTCAAGCCGTCTTACGGCGCGATCCCCTATGGTCCCGGTTTTGCCGAACCCTTCTTCGGTCTCTCTGTCATCGCGCCGATTGCCGCGGACGTCACCGATATCACGCTGGCATTTGAGACCATGGCCGGCGTCGATCCGCGTGATCCGGATTCCGCTGACGTCGCGGGCGCCGCCAACGATCTCGGCGACCTGCGCATCGCGTTCTCTCCACGTCTCGGGCTCAACGTCGAAGTGGACGAGGTCGTCGCGAATGGGCTCACGTCCGTCATTGCGCGTCTCGCAGCTGGAGGCTTGCGTATCGCACAACGCGACCCCGTCTGGCCCGCGGGCGCGACGGAAGACGCCATCATGCCGCTTCAACACGCGGGCCTTGCTGCGCTCTATGGCGATGCTTTTCGCAGGGATCCGGCCGTCTTCGATCCTGACATTGCCAGGCAGATCGAACGCGGGCTCGCTTGGTCGGGCACCGACGTTCGTGGTGCGCTGGTTGCAAGCGCGACGATCGCTCACGCGTTTGCGGCCTTCTTCACTGAAATCGACCTGCTGCTGACCCCGACGGTGCCCTGCGTCGCGTGGCCGCTCACTCAGCTCGGGCCAGACATGATCGGCGGTCGGCCAGCGAGCCCCCGTGGGCACGCCGTGTTCACGCCGTTCGTCAATCACGCCCGCCTGCCGGCGATCTCGATTCCTTGCGGTCACGATGCGGTCGGACTGCCTTTCGGCCTGCAACTGATCGCCCGACGCGGACAGGATCGAACATTGTTGCGCGCCGCGCAGCAGATCGAGGCGATGTTGCGATCCGGGTAAGCCCAGCTCCCATTCCGCGCGCGCTTCAACTCTCCCGCGACGATCGCGCCTATTGCACCGCGGAACGATTTGCGACGCAACATTCAAAATGAGACTGCCTGTTAAGCGGCACACGGCCGCGACGCGTGCGCTGCATCCGAGTTCGGTTAGCTTTCATCCCAAGACGCCGTCGTTCTTGCAAAAGCGCCGCATCGTGCGGCGGACGCGCGAGGCTGCGGTGAAAAACAGCGACAAGGACGACCCAGGGAGGAGAGCAATGTTGAAAGGCAGTCTAGGACTGATCGCGTTGAGCAGCCTGTTATTGTCGGGCACCGCCTTCGCGCAGGAGAAGATCAAGGTCGGCGTCACCGCGACGCTCGAAGGCACCTACACCGTGCTCGGCGAGGATGGCATCCGCGGCCATCAGACCGCGCTCAATGTGCTCGGCAAGAAGGTCGGCGACAAGGAACTCGAATTCATCATCGCATCGACCGACGCGACACCTGATTCTGCCGTCCGCGCCGTGCGAAAGCTGATCGAGCAGGACAAGGTACAGATCCTGCTGTCGCCGCTGTCCGGCGACGAGGGCATCGCGGTCAAGAACTTTGCCAAGACCCATCCGGAGCTGACCTTCATCAACGCAGCCTCCGGCGCGCAGGAAACGACCTATGTCGATCCGGCCCCGAACTTCTTCCGCTACAACATGGACGGCGCGCAGTGGCAGGTGGGCCTCGGCAAATACGCCTATGAGGAGAAGAAGTATCGCAAGATCGCGACCGTCGGAGAGGACTACTCCTTCATCTATACCCAGGTGTTCGGCCTCGTGCTCGAATTCTGCGGTGCCGGCGGACAGGTCACCAACCGGCAATGGGTGCCACTCGGCACCAAGGACTTCGCCTCGGTGATCGCTGCCCTGCCCGACGATGTCGACGCGATCTATCTCGGCCTTGGCGGCGCGGATGCCGTCAACTTCCTCAACCAGTACCAGCAGGCCGGCGGCAAGGCGCATCTGATGGGCGGCTCGATCATGATCGACCAGACCATCCTGTCGTCCAAGGGCAATGCCAAGAACGCGCTGGTCGGCACGCTGGCCGCGAGTGGCCAGGCCGACACCTGGGAGGACCCGGGTTGGCAGAAGTTCGTGAAGGACTATCAGGATGCTTTCCCGCCGGCCAAGCGCTTCCCGAGCCCCTCGTTGCTCGCCACCAATTATTACGGCTCGACCATGGCGCTGATCCTGGCGCTGCGACAGGTCAACGGCGATCTCAGCGACAACCAGTCCAAGTACAAGGCCGCGCTGGCGAAGATCGAGCTCGATGCACCCAACGGCAAGATCAAGCTCGACGCCAACCGCCAGGCGATCGGCACCAACTTCGTCACCGAAGTCGTCGACGATGGCAAGGGCGCGCTGTTCTCGAAGGTCGTGAAGGTGATCCCGAACGTCAACCAGACGCTGGGTTACGACCCTGCGGTGTTCGCCAAGATCGGTTTGCCAAGCCGTACAGTACCGGAATGTAAGAAGTACTGACGTAGTCGCATCAGCGACGTGATGACTGACCGGGGAGAGAATTGCAAAGGCGCGACACGTGCGCCCTTGCATTCTCTCCTCGGTTGTTGAACGCTACAAAAAAGACAAAAGCTACTGGGAGGGAAGGCATGAGCCGGGCGCTCGCCGTCTTCCACGGCCGCTTCGGCCGGGCGACGGTCTATCAGTTGAACCGCCCCTTCAATATCCACGCGCATCGCGAAGGTCATTTGATCTTCCATGTCGGCGGGCGTTCGGCATGCATCGACGTCAACGATGGACGTTACGAGCTCACCGAAGGCTCCGTGGTCGCGGTCAATCCATGGGAGCCGCATAATTTCCTCCCCTCAGATCTCGATGTCGGTGCCGTTTTCTTCGTACTCTATGTCAATGCGGAATGGTTTGCGCCCGATGCACCCGGTGCCGACCGCCTGCGCTTCGGCCGTACCCAATTCGCACGGTCGATTGCGCTGGACAAGCACATCAGGCACGCGGCCGCCCTCGTGTGCGGCGCACCTTCGCTCAAGAGCCTTGATGCCGAGCTGAGGCGACTGATCGACATCTGCTACGACGAAAGCTGGCAGCAGGCGGAGACTGCGCGCGATCCACGCGCGAATGGCTCGGTCACCGATTTTCGTGTTCGCAAGTGCATCAAGATGATGTCGGAGAGCCCGGGCGCGGAGATCGAGCTCGATACCATCGCGCGCGAGTCCGGCTTGTCGCGACCGCATTTCTACCGGCTGTTCCGCACCCAGACCGGTGTCACGCCTCATCTCTATCTCAACACCCTGATGATGGAACAGGCTCTGGAAGCATTGGTGGCGAGCGAGGCACCGATTGCCGATATCGGCTTCGATCTCGGCTTCTCCTCGCAGAGCGGTTTCACCCGTTTCTTCGCCGCCAATGTCGGTATGGCGCCGACCGATTATCGCCGCGCGGCCAAGGTTTTGCGCGGCTGACACGCGCGCGAAAAGATACTGACGATCAAGTGCTCCCCTCGCCGTCCCACTAGGATGGACGGAACGCGATCCCGGCAAGAGGATCGCATGTCCGGGGAGGACGCAAATCCATGGCGAGGTACGCAGCCCGCACGGGGCTGTCTGACCTGCATCCGAAGCATGATGGCGACCGCCGCAAGCGGAGCGAGGTGACGCCATGACCCGCTTTGTCGAACGCCACCCTGCATGGGCGCTGATCGTCATCATCGCGGTCGCAGTGGCGCTGTGGCTGATCTTCGCGGTGTGGCCGGCCGGCCTCGAAGACGCGATCGGCCGCAAGCGGGTTTTCCTCAACGCGCTGTTCAACGGCATCACGCTCGGCGGCCTCTATTTCCTCGTCGCCAGCGGCTTCACGCTGATCTTCGGCCTGATGCGCAACGTCAACCTGGCGCACGGCTCGCTCTATCTGTTCGGCGGTTATGTCGGCTACGCCATCAGCGCTTCGACCGGCTCATGGATCCTTTCGTTCATCGTCGCCTTCATCCTGACGGCGCTGGTCGGCGTGTTACTCCAGGTTCTCGTCTTCCGCCGGATGGAGGGCCAGGATCTGCGCCAGACCATGGTGACGATCGGGCTTTCGATCGTGTTCGCCGATCTCATGCTGTGGGCCTGCGGCGGCGACTTCTACCAGATTCAGACCCCTAACTGGCTGATCGGGCCGATCGAGCTGCCGCTGATCACCGCGGTGAAATCCTCGGGCGAACCGGTTTACCTGCGCTATCCGCTGGTGCGGCTCGTGATCTTCGTGGCCTCCTTGATCATCGGCATCGCGATGTGGCTCGCTCTCAACCGCACCCGGATCGGCATGATCATCCGCGCCGGTGTCGACGACCGTGACATCCTCGCTGCAACCGGCGTGCGCATCCAGATCGTCTTCGTGCTCGTCTTCGCACTCGGCGCCGGACTTGCCGGCATCGCCGGCGTGGTCGGCGGCACATTCCAGTCGCTCTCGCCCGGCGAGGACATCCGCTTCCTGCTCGCCTCCCTCGTCGTCGTGATCGTCGGCGGCATGGGCTCGATCCCCGGAGCCGCGCTTGGCGCGCTGATCATCGGCCTCGCCGAGCAGCTCGGCTCAGTCTACATCCCGACCTACGCCATCGTCGTGACATTCCTGATCATGGTGCTCGTGCTGGCGCTTCGGCCGCAGGGCCTGCTGGCGAGGCGCTGACATGTCCGTCACCCACGATGCGCGCATTCAGGTCCGTGGCCCCGCCTCTGCCATGCAACGGCAGGCTGCACGCGGCTGGCCCGACCTCAACAATCCCGCAGCCTGGATCGTGGCGATCATCCTGCTGATCATGCCGCTGATCGCCAATGGCTTCTTCCTGATCGAGATCTTTGCGACCACGCTGATGCTCGGCACCATCGCGCTCAGCCTGATGTTTCTGGCCGGCTATGGCGGCATGGTCAGCCTGATGCAGCTCACCATCGCGGGCTTTGCCGCCTACATGGTCGCGGTGTTCGGGGCCAGCGACAACGCCAATATCAGCCTGGGCTGGCCGTGGTGGCTCGCCACCCCGATGGCGCTCGTGCTCGCAACGATCTTCGGCACGCTTGGCGGCGCGCTCGCGGTCCGCACCGAGGGCATCTACACCATCATGATCACGCTGGCGATCGGCGCGGCCTTCTACTACTTCACCAATCAGAACTGGGCGATCTTCAACGGTCACACCGGGATCAACAACGTTGCCACCCCGCACTTCTTGGGCGTCAACTGGCGGGCGGATATTCCGTTCTACTACGTCGTACTCGCGGTCGCCGCGCTCTGCTATTTTGCAGTGGACTACATCGCCCGCGCGCCGTTTGGTCTCGCGTTGCAGGGCGTGCGCGATAATCCACGCCGTATGGCCGCGCTCGGCTTCAACGTCAACGCCCACCGCGTTGCGGCCTATGCGGTCGCGTCGTTCATTGCGGGCCTCGCCGGCGTGCTCCAGGTCTGGAACTATCGCCAGATCTCGCCGGGCTCGGTCAGCGTCGGCGCCTGCATCGACATTCTCATCATCGCCATTGTCGGTGGCATCACCCGCCCAATCGGTCCCTATATCGGCGCATTGGTCTTCGTCCTCCTGCGCACCTTTGCGCTCGACTTCCTGGTCAAGATCGGGCTCGACGGCAACCGCTTCAGGCTGCTGATCGGCCTCGGCTTCCTCGCCATCGTGTTCTGGTCGTCGGACGGCGTGATCGGCCTGTGGCAGCGCTGGCGGCGGGGCCAGCGTCCACAGTCGGATCGCTCGGGCGGAGGGCGCGGCCATGGATAGTGTCGCCCAGCGCCTCTCCGCCGTCGGCGCCGGCGCAGCCCTCGAGCTGCGCGGCGTCACGCGGCTGTTCGGCGCGCTGGCGGCGCTGACCGACGTCACCATTACGGTGCGCCCCGGCGAACGTCGCGCGGTGCTCGGCTCCAACGGCGCCGGCAAGACCACGCTGTTCAACTGCATCACCGGCGATTTTCCTCCGACATCAGGTACGATCCGCTTCTTCGGCGAGGACGTCACGCATTTCCCGCCCTATGAGCGCATCCGCCGCGGTCTCAGGCGGACCTACCAGATCTCGGCGCTGTTTCCCGGCCTCACCGTGCAGGACAATGTCTACCTCGCCTGTTGCGGCGTCTCGCGCGGGCGCTTCTCGTTCCTGCGTCCCGGGCAGAACGATGCGCTGATGCACGCCGCCGATGGCCTGGTGCAGGCCGTGCATCTGACGGCCGTGAGGGATCAGCGCGTCGCCGAGCTCGCCCACGGTCAGCAGCGCCAGCTCGAGATCGCGCTGGCGCTGGCCGGTGCTCCCCGCTTCGTGCTGTTCGACGAGCCGGCCGCAGGTCTGTCGCCGACCGAGCGCGCCGAGCTGGTCGAGATCCTGACTTCGCTGCCCGCGCATATCGGCTACATCATCATCGAGCACGACATGGACGTGGCGCTGCGCGTCGTCGAGAGCGTGACGATGATGCACAATGGCCGCATCTTCAAGGAAGGCTTGCCGGAAGAGATCCAGTCCGACCCCGAGGTGCAGGAGCTTTATCTGGGAGGCGGCCATGAGTGAGAGCCGCCGCTCAGCCGCCGCTCTCGAGGTCCGCGGCCTCGATGTCTATTATGGCCATTCGCATGCGCTTCAGGGCGTCGACCTCACACTCGATTCCGGCGTGTTCTCTGTCGTCGGCCGCAACGGCATGGGCAAGACCACGCTGTGCAAGGCCATCATGGGCCTGGTGCCGGTCAGCGGCGGCTCGATCCGCGTCCGCGGCGAGGACATCACGCGCCGCCCGCCGGCGCACATCGCACGGCTTGGCGTCGGCTATGTTCCCCAGGGCCGCCGTCTGTGGCGCTCGCTCAGCGTCGATGAGCATTTGCGGCTGGCCAGCAGCATGCGGCGAGGAGCCTGGACCGTCGAGCGCATCTACGACACCTTTCCGCGGCTTGCCGAACGCAAGGACCATGGCGGCGGTCAACTCTCCGGCGGCGAACAGCAGATGCTCGCGATCTCTCGCGCGCTGCTGACCAATCCGCAGTTGCTGATCATGGACGAGCCGACCGAGGGGCTTGCGCCCGTCATCGTCGCGCAGGTCGAGGAGATGCTGCTGCAGCTCGGCGAGGACGGCGACATGTCCGTGCTGGTGATCGAGCAGAACATCGGCGTCGCCACAGCGATCTCGCGCAACGTCGCGATCATGGTCAACGGCCGCATCAACCGCATCATCGACTCAGCGCGCCTGTCCGCCGACCGTGAGCTCCAGCAGCGGCTGCTCGGCGTCGGAATGCATGCCGAGCTGGAGCCCGACATCGACGTTCCGGCGGCCGGCGGTGAAGCAAAACCCGTTCCCCAGCCTACACGCACCAGCGGCCCTATCCGGATCTACATCTCGAACCCCACCCTGCCGACGCGCTGGTCCCAGCCGGTTCCGATTGGCCGCATCGAGGCCGCCGCGCGCACGCTATCGACGCAGGTTTCGCGCCTCGACGAGACCGCGCGGCGGAAGCGTGAGCCGGTGACGGCGCAGACGTCAGGGCCGCCGGTGGTGCTGGTCGTCGGTACGCTCGACACCAAGGGCACCGAGCTACGTTTCATCCGCGACATCATTGGCGAGAGCGGACTGCGCACGCGACTGGTCGATGTCTCCACCAGCGGCAAGCACGCGACTTGCGACGTCTCCGCGCAGGAGATTGCCCTGAACCACGGCCGCGGCGGCTCGGCCGTGTTCGGTCCGGATCGCGGTGCTGCCGTTACCGCGATGGCGGACGCATTCGCCAATTGGATCAAGCGCCAGGGCAATGTCGCCGGTGTGATCTCGGCCGGCGGCTCCGGCGCGGCGTCGCTGGTCGCCCCCGGGATGCGCACCCTCCCGGTCGGCGTGCCGAAGCTGATCATCTCCTCGGTCGCCTCCGGCGATGTTGCGCCCTATGTGGGCCCCGCCGACATCACCATGATGTATTCGGTCACCGACGTGCAGGGCCTCAACTCGATCTCGCGCGCGGTACTGTCGAACGGCGCCAATGCGATCGCCGGCATGGTCAAGGCCCGGCTCGTCCAGCGGGAGACCAAGGAGCGCGCCGCGAGCACCGGCCTGCCGTCAGTCGGCATCACCATGTTCGGCGTCACCACGCAGGCGGTGCAGAAGATTGCCGCCGATCTGCGCGACGACTTCGAATGCCTGGTCTTTCACGCCACCGGCGTCGGCGGACGATCGATGGAGAAGCTGATCGATTCCGGCCAGCTCGCGGGCGTCATCGATCTCACAACGACCGAGATCTGCGACCTCCTGATGGGTGGAGTGTTTCCAGCCACGGAGGACCGTTTCGGCGCAGTCATTCGCACCCGCCTGCCCTATATCGGCTCGGTCGGTGCGCTCGACATGGTCAATTTCGGCGCCCCCGACACCATCCCCGAACGCTACCGCGGCCGCAAATTCCACGTTCACAATCCGCAGGTGACGCTGATGCGCACCACCGCGGAAGAAAACGAGCGCATGGGCCGCTGGATCGGCGAACGGCTCAACCAGATGGATGGGCCGGTGCGCTTCTTCCTGCCCGAGGGCGGCGTCTCAGCGCTGGATGCGCGCGGCCAGCCGTTCTGGGACCCAGAGGCCGACGCCGCCTTGTTCCGCGCGCTGGAGCGCACGGTGCGTGCGACGGGCAACCGCGAGCTCATTCGCGTCAAGCACAACATCAACGATCCCGAATTCGCCTCGACCATCGTCAGCGCGTTCCGAACGTTGTTCGGCCGTGCGGGGGCGCGCCGGAGAGCAGCGAGGTGACCGATGGCCCGGTTTGAACGCGCAGCACTTCTGAAGCGGTTTCGCGAAATGGCGAAGCGCGGCGAGCCGATCGTCGGCGCCGGTGCCGGCACTGGCCTTTCCGCCAAATGCGAAGAGGCCGGCGGTGTCGACCTCATCGTGATCTACAATTCCGGCCGCTATCGCATGGCCGGCCGCGGCTCGCTCGCCGGACTCATGCCCTACGGCGATGCCAACGCGATCGTGGTGGAGATGGCCGGCGAAGTGCTGCCGGTCGTAAGCAAGACGCCGGTGCTCGCCGGGGTCAACGGCACCGATCCGTTCCGCGACATGGACGTATTCCTCGACCAGATCAAGGCCCTCGGCTTCGCCGGCGTGCAGAACTTTCCGACCGTCGGCCTGATCGACGGCATCTTCCGCGCGAACCTTGAAGAGACCGGCATGTCCTACGCGCTGGAGATCGACATGATTGCGAAGGCACGTGAGAAGGATTTGCTGACCACGCCCTACGTCTTCAGCGAGAAGGAAGCGGCCGCGATGGCGATTGCCGGCGCCGACATCATCGTCTGCCATCTCGGGCTCACCACCGGCGGCACGATCGGCGCCCAGACGGCACCAAAACTGAAGGACTGTCCGGCGCGCATCGACACGTGGGCATCGGCTGCACTCAGCGTCAATCCGGACATTCTGGTGCTCGCCCATGGCGGTCCGATCGCGGATCCCGCTGATGCCGATTTCATCATGAAGAACACCCGCTGCTGCCACGGCTTCTACGGCGCCTCCTCGATGGAGCGGCTGCCGGTGGAGCGGGCTTTGACGGAACAGGTACGCCAATTCAAGGCGATCAGCGCGCGCTGACGCCTGCGAGATTGAGGGAGGGAAACATGTCAGGGATCCTGGTCGGCGAGCTCATCCTCTGGCTGATCGTCGCTGTTATCGTGATCGTGGTGGGCGTCTACATCGTCAACTGGCTCTATCACCGCTCCTCCAAAGAAGTGTCGTTCGTCCGGACCGGTTTCCTCGGTGAACGCGTGGTGATCAACGGCGGCGCCTTCGTGCTCCCCTTCATCCACGACTACACGTCGGTCAATATGAACGTGCTTCCGATGGGGATCGTGCGTTCGCGCCAGGACGCGGTCATTACCCGCGACCGCATGCGCGTCGACATCGAGGCCGACTTCTATGTGCGCGTGCAGCCGACCCGCGAGGCCGTCTCGATCGCCGCGGCGACCCTGGGCCGCCGCACCATGGAGCCGGAACAACTGCACGCGCTGCTGGCCGGCAAGTTCATCTCGGCGATCCGCTCGGTCGCCTCCGAAATGACCATGGAGGAGATGCATGAGCGCCGCGGCGACTATGTCGCGCGCGTCAAGACCAATGCCGCCGAGGCACTCGCTCAGAACGGCCTTGAGCTCGAGTCCGTCGCGATCACTGATCTCGACCAGACCGACCTCGAATTTTTCAACCCCTCGAACCGCTTCGACGCCGAAGGCTTGACCCGGCTGATGGAAGACATCGAGGCAAGACGCAAGCTGCGCAACGACATCGAGCAGGACTCGATGATCAAGATCCGCACCCGCAATCTGGAGGCCGAGCGGCAGGCGCTCGAAATCGAGCGCGAGAGCGAGACGGCGCGGCTGGAGCAGGAGCGCGACATTGAGATGCGCCGCGCGCTGCAGCGCACGGAAGTCGCCCGCGAACGTGCATTGCGCGAGACCGAGGCCGAACAGGCGCAGATCTCGGCACGCGAAGCGATCGAGCGCTCCCGGATCGCCAATGAGCAGGCGATTGCCGAGGCCCGTATCGCCTCCGAGCGTGAGACCCGCCAGAAGGAAATCGAGCGCACTCGCACCATCGAGGAAAAGGAGCTGCTGGCGCGGGAGGAGATCGAGAAGACCCGGATCGCCAACCAACGTTCAATCGACACGACCCGGATTGCCTCCGAACGCGATGTCCGCCAGCGCGAGATCGAACGGATGCGCACCGTCGAGGAAGCCGAGATCGCGGCCCGCGAGGCGATCGAGAAGGCCCGGATCCAGCAGGACCGCGTCGTCACCGACGCCCGCATCGCCAATGAAGAGGAGACGCGCCGCCGCGAGATCGAGCGCACACGTGCCGTCGACGAAGCCGAGATCTCTGCCCGCGAAGCCACCGAGAAGGCCCGCATCGCACAGACCTTGATCGTCAACGTCGAACGCATCTCCTCAGATGAACGCACCCGCGCGCTGGAGATCCAGCAGGTTCGCACCATTCAGGAGGCCGAAATCGAGGCGCAGCGCGCGGTCGAGGCTGCCCGCATCGCCCGCGAGCGGACGCTCGCCGCCGAACGGATCGCTGCCGAACAGAACACGCGGCAACTCGAGATCGAGCGAAACCAGATACTTGAAGTCGCGGGCATCGCCGCGCGCGAGACCACCGAGGCCTCGCGCATTGCCCAGGAAGAGCGCGTCCGCTCGCTGGAGATCGCGCGCAACCGCGCCGTCGAGGAGGCCGATATCGCCTCCCGCGAGGCGATCGGGGCGGCCCGCATCGCGCAGGAGAAGGCGGTTGCAGCCGAGCGCATCCAGGCCGAGCGCGACACGCGTTCGCTCGAGATCGAACGCACCGGCATTCTGGAGGCTGCCGAGCTGAAGCGCCGTGACGCCATCGAGCGCCAGCGCATCACCGTCGATCTCGCGCTGGAAGCCGAGCGGATCAACTCGTCCAAGAAGCGCGAGGTGCTCAATATCGAGCAGAAGAAGGCGATCGAGATCGCGGATGAAGACCGTGTGATCGCCCTCTCCGCCAAGAAGTCCGAACGGATCGATGCCGACCGCCAGGTCCGGCAGGCCGAGATCGTCGCCCGCAAGGAGGTCGAGACCACCGACGTGTCGCGCGAGCAGGCGCTGGAGGCCGCGCGCCTCGAACGCCGGCGGGCGATCGAGCAGCTCGAAGTCGCCCGCGTCCAGTCACTCCAGGAGGCCGAGATCGCCTCCCGCGAGGAGGTCGAGCGCGCGCGCATCGCCTCCGACCGCGGCCTCGATGAGGCGCGTGTCGGCCGCGAGCGTGAGCTGCGCAAGCTCGAGGTCAATCGCGAGAAGGAGGTCGAGACGGTTCTGATGGAGAAGGCGATCGCCATCCATCAGAAGTCGCTGGAGGAGTCCGCTGCCAAGGCGATGGCCGAGGAAGCGCGGATGCGGGCTACCGAAGCAACCGAGCGCGTCATCACCGCGCGCGAGAGCGAAATTGCAAAACGCCGCAAGACGGTCGAAGTGCTGCTCGCGGAGAAGCAGGCGGAGGAAACGCGGATCGCCGCGGACGCCGAACGTGTGCGTGCGGCCGTCGAGGCTGAAGCGCAGCGGATGCTCAACGAAGCCGAGAACGTGCTGACGGACCAGGCGCGCTATTCGCTGTTCCGCCGCAAGCTGCTCGACAAGATCGAGGGCATCGTCCGCGAGAGCGTCAAGCCGATGGAGAAGATCGAGGGCATCAAGATCCTGCATGTCGACGGCATCAATGGCGGCCAGGGCGGCAACCGCAATGTCACCGACGAGGTGATCGACTCGGCGCTGCGCTACCGCGTCCAGGCGCCGCTGATCGACTCCATCCTGTCGGACATCGGCGTCGAGGGCGGCAGCCTCGCCAAGATGCCGGGCCTGATCCGCGAGGCCCGCGACATGCAGGGCATCAAGGAATCCGCGCGTAAGAGCGGCGGTGGCGACAAGCCGGCGGCGTCCCCGCCCACGGCCGAGGGCGGCGGCGAACCGCCGGTCGAGCGCGGTCCGCGGAAGAAGAGCTGAGGTCTGAGCCATGCCCCGCGTCTACGTCTCCACCGTCGTCAATGCGCGCAACGATCGCGTCTGGGCGCGCGTGCGCGACTTCAACGGCTTGCCGAACTGGCACCCCGCGATCGCCGAAAGCCGTATCGAGGGGGGCGAACCCTCCGACAAGATCGGCTGCGTGAGGGACTTTCGCCTGCGCAACGGCGATCGCATCCGGGAAAAGCTGCTCGGCCTCTCCGACTACGACATGTTCTGCACCTATTCGATTCTGGAATCCCCGATGGGCGTCGAGAACTACGTCGCGACCTTGCGGCTGACGCCCGTCACCGACGGCGACCAGACCTTTGTGGAATGGACCGCCGAGTTCGATTGCGCGCCGGAACGCGAGGCCGAACTCGTCGGCAATATCGGCGGCGGCGTGTTCCAGGGCGGGTTCGACGCGCTGAAGCGCGTGTTTGGAGGCTGAGATCCGTGCCGCATATCGTCAAAAGCACCATCCTGGACGCGCCGACCGATGCGGCGTGGGCCATGCTGCGCGATTTCAACGGGCATGACCGCTGGCACCCGATCGTGGCGAGGAGCGAGATCGAGCGCGCCTATCCGCCGGACCGTGTCGGCTGCATCAGGCGCTTCCTGCTGCGCGACGGCAGCGAATTGCGCGAGCAGCTGCTGACCCTTTCCGATCTCGAGATGACCTTCAGCTACTGCCTGCTCGATACTCCCATCCCGATGTTTAACTACGTCGCCCACGTCCGCCTGCTACCGGTCACCGACGGCGATCGCACCTTCTGGCACTGGGAGTCACGCTTCACGACCAAGCCCGAAGACCGCGACCGCATCACCCATATGGTCGCGGAAGATATTTATCAGGCCGGGTTCGAAGCAATCCGCCGACGTCTCAAGGAGCCTGCATAGATGGCCGTGACAGTGAAGACCTTTGCGAGCGCGAGCGAGGCGGCTAGTGCGCTGTCCTCGGACCGAAGCGCGCGCTATCTCGGCGGCGGCACGCTGGTGATGCGGGCGCTGAACGAGGGCGACGTGTCAATCTCGACCGTGGTCCGCGCGCAGGATCAGGCGCTGGCTAGGATTGACGCATCCGGCCCACGTGTGACGCTCGGCGCCGGCGTCACCTTCGCGCGCGTCCTCGCCGAGCGGGACCTCGGCTTCCTGCACGCCCCTGCCCGCTCGATTGGCGGTCCCGCCGTGCGCAACATGGGCACAGTCGGCGGCAATCTCTTCGCTGGCACGCCCTATGGCGATTTCACCGTCGCGCTGCTGGCGCTCGATGCGACCGTCGCCGTGCAGGGCGGCTTCGGCGCACGCGACATCCCAATCGAGGAGTTCTTGCAGGCACGCGACCGACAGGCGGGGACATTGGTCCTGTCAATCTCGTGCATCCGCCCGGCCAGCGCCGAGGCGTTCCGCTATCGCAAGATAGCCCGCATCTTCCGCTATCGCAAGATAGCCCGCATCAAACCGAAGGGCGGCTCGGTCATCACGCTTGCCGCGCATCTGCCGATCTCTGGTGGCCGGATCGCGGGCGCCCGGATTGCGCTGGGCTCAATGGCGCCGACGCAGATCCGCGCTCGCGCCGCCGAGCGTGCGCTGGAGGGCCGCTCACTGGATTCCGCGACCATCGCGGCCGCCGCATCGGCCGCAACTGAAGGAACATCGCCATCCGACAATGCACTCGGCAGCGCCTGGTATCGCCGCGAGATCGTCGGCGTTCACCTGCGCCGCCTGCTGTCAGGACAGGAATAGACCGCATGTCCAAAATACCCCTGCAATTTCGTCACAACGGCCGCGACGTCGCGATCTTCGTCGATGGCGGCACAAATTTGCTGGTCGCGCTGCGCGAGCTGATCGGCGACATGACGCCCAAATTCGGCTGCGGCCAGGGCGGCTGCGGCACCTGCAGCGTGCTCGTTGACGGCGAGCTGCATCTCTCCTGCCTCACGTTGGCGGAAACGGTCGCGGGCCGCTCCATCGAGACGCTCGACGGCATGAAGCAAGGTCCGAACCTGCATCCGCTCCAGCGCGCCTTCGCCGACAATTTTGCCGCCCAATGCGGCTATTGCACGCCGGGCATGCTGATGGCCGCAAAGGCCCTGCTCGACCGTAATCCGTCGCCGAGCCGCAATGAGGTCATCGAGGCCATCTCCGGCAACATATGCCGCTGCACCGGCTACGAGCCGATCATCAATGCCATCCTCGCCGCCGCCGGCGGCCGGGTCAGTGCGTAAGGGAACGCGACGATGCTGGAATTACGCAAAGATATCTTCGCAGACGAGCGTGACGATAATCTGAAGGAGATCGGCAAGGGCACGCAGCGCCAGGACATGCTCGGCCATGTCACCGGCACGTCGAGCTATTTTGGCGATCACAAGCTGCAGGGCATGCTGCATCTGAAGGTCGTTCGCTCGACGCAGGCGCACGCTAGAATTCGTCGCATCGACACTGCCGAGGCAGAGCGTTCGGCCGGCGTGCGCCGGATCATCCGCGGTGCCGATGTGCCCGTGAATCTCAACACGCTTCTGAGCCTGATCAATTTCGGCAAGGACGACGAGCCGTCGCTAGCGGTCGACAAGGTTCGCTACAAGGGCGAGCCGATCGTCGCCATCGTCGCCGACAGCGAGCGTGAGGCCTTTGAGGCGATCGTCAAGGTCAAGGTCGACTACGAGCCGCTGCCGGCCGTGTTCGACGTCGAGGACGCGCTGAAACCGGGCGCGCCCGTGGTCAACGAGACCTACCCGAAGAACACCTTCACCTATCACGAGACCTACGACCACCAGAGGCTGCGCTTCGGCGACGCCGATGCGGCGCTGGCGACCGCCGATCACGTGCTCGAGCAGCGCTACCAGATGTCGCCGATCGAGCACGCGCCGACCGAGACCAATGGCGCCATCGCGGCGCCAGACACCAACGGCCGCTACGTGGTCTACACCTCGACCCAGGCGCTGTTCTTCTCGGTCGACACCTGCGCCAAGATCCTGGACGTACCGTCCAACACCTTCCACTTCATCGGCGGCACCGTCGGTGGCGGCTTTGGCGGCAAGGTGGATACCCTGACCGAGCCGCTCGCCATCCTCGGTGCCATGCTGACCGGAAAGCCCGTGCGTTACGTGTTCGGGCGCGAGGAGGAGATGCAATACGGTCCGCCGCGCGGCGCCGAACGCATCTACATCAAGGACGGCGTGATGCGCGACGGTCGCGTCGTCGCGCGCAAGATCCGGGCCTATTTCGACAGCGGCGCCTATACGCGGCTCTCCAGCTACGCCGCCGTCAAATGCGCCGCGCATCTGCCGGGCCCCTACACTATTCCGAACGTCTATGGCGACGTCTATTGCGTCTTCACCAACCGCACGCCGGCGACCGCCATGCGCGGCTTCGGCGTCACCGCGATGGATTTTGCCATCGAGTGCCAGATGGACAAGCTGGCGAACCTCGTGAACATGGACCCGATGGAGTTCCGGATCCTCAACGCCTACCGCGACGGCGACATGAAGGCGCACCGGCGTGAGGCCAAGAACACGGCCCTGATCGAATGCGTCCAGGTCGCGGCGGAGAAGGCGAAGTGGCCGCTCCGCGAGGAGTTCAAGCGCGCCTCTTCGCGCAAGGACGGCGGCGGCAGCCGCGCCATCATCCCTCCGACCCCGGCGGACTCGCGCGCAAGGCCAAATGCGCCTGTCCAGCAGCGCACCAGCTATGACCGGCTGCCGCCCACCGTCACGCGTGAACCACCACGCGATCTACCGCCGCCCGCTCCCCCGCCGCCCTCACCGCGGCCGGCCGCACCCTCGCATGGCGCGACCCGGTTCTCCTCCGTCTTCGGCACCAGGAGGCGCTAGATGACCCGGCATCGCGGACGCGGCATCGCGTCGATCAACTATCCCATCGGCATGAATCTCGGCGGCGATCCCAGCCAGGCGCTGGTGCATTCCAATCCGAGCGGCAAGTTCACCGTGGCACTGTCGTCGATCGATCTCGGCCAGGGCATGAAGTCGGTGACGCGGCAGATCTGCGCGGAGACGCTCGGCGTGCCGGTCGAGGACGTCTATGTCGACACCGCGGATTCCGACACCGGCCCGCACTGCATGGGCTCGTTCGCCTCGCGCGGAACGCATCGCGTCGGCAATGCGGTGATGGCAGCGGCGCGCGAGGCGCGTGGCGTGATGATGGAGGCCGCCGCGGAGGAGCTGGAGGTCAATGCTGCCGATCTCGAGACCGACGGGCGCGGCAACATCCACGTCAAGGGCGCGCCGCACCGCTCGATCTCGACCAAGGATGTCGCGATTGCTGCGCAATTCAAGCAGGGCAAGACCATCTCCGGTCGCGGCATCTTCCTGGTGCCGCTCTCGGAAGTGAATCCGGAGACCGGCGAGATGTCGCCCGCGACCTGCTACGCGCACGCCTGCCTTGTTGCCGAGGTCGATGTCGACGACGAGACCGGCGAGGTCGCGATGGTGCGAATGGACTCCGCCTACGAGCTTGGTCGCGCGCTTAATCCGCGCCTGGTCGAGCAACAACTCGTCGGCGGCGCCTGGATGGGCGTCAGCCACGCGCTCTACGAGACCCCGGAGCCTTATTATCCCGAGCCTGTGCACGGTCCCCGCGACTTCGTCGAGTATTTGATGCCCGGGCCCGGCGATATCTGTCCGCATGACATCGCCGTCCTGGAGCGCCCCGCCCCCGACGGTCCGTTCGGCGCCAAGGGTCCCGGCGAGATGTGCGCCAACCCAGTGCTGCCAGCTGTGGCGAACGCGATCTTCAACGCTGTCGGCGTCCGCATCGACGATTTGCCGATCACGCCCGAAAAAGTGCTGCGCGCGATCAAGGCCCAGGGCGGTGCCCGGCCGCAGGCGCGGCGCTAGAGGCTTTACTTCATGACGGTCCGCAGCAACATCGTCGGTATCGACAGCCCGGAGGCGCTGGAGAGAGCGCTACGCGCGGCCTATTACCTTGCCGACGAGGGTCTTGCGACGGCTGCGTATCTCGGTCTCGCGCTTGGCAAGCCGCTGCTGCTCGAGGGCGCGCCAGGTGTGGGCAAGACTGAAGCCGCAAAAGCCATCGCCGCGGTGCTCGGCCGCCGCCTGATCCGCCTGCAATGCTACGAGGGGATCGACGCCTCCGCGGCGCTCTACGAGTGGAACTATCCGCGTCAGATGCTCGCAATCCGCCAGGCTGGCGATGAAAGCATCGACATCTATGGCGAAACGTTCTTGATCGAGCGTCCCATGCTGGCGGCACTTCGTGCGCCGGACTCGACCGTGCTGCTGATCGACGAAGTCGATCGCGCCGACCAGGAATTCGAGGCGTTCCTGCTCGAATTCCTCTCCGACTTCCAGATCTCGATCCCCGAGCGCGGCACGGTGCGCGCGGCCGAGCGGCCCGTCGTCGTCTTGACGTCGAACCGGACGCGCGACCTGCACGAAGCCCTGCGCCGACGCTGCGTCTATCACTGGATAGACTATCCGACCGAGGAGCGCGAGGCACGCATCATCATGCTGCGAGCCTCCAGCGTCGCCGAAGCGACAGCCCGCGCTGTCGTCGCCGCCGTCGGCAGGCTCCGGCGCGAGCCGCTGAGCAAGGCGCCCGGCGTCGCCGAGGCCGTCGACTGGGCCGAAGCCGCGACGCTCCTCAACAAGGGCGGTGCGCGCTGGCCGGATGCGTTCAAGCGCTCGATCGGCGTGGCGCTGAAGGACGAGGAGGATTTACACTTCATCTCGCCCCGGCTCGACGCGATGCTGGCGGAGGTGACCGCATGAGCACCGACATGCAGCTCCCGCGTGCCGCCCGCGTCTTCGTCTCCTTCGTTGCGCTCCTGCGCGCGAACAACTTTGCGGTCGCCCCGGAGCAGACCACCGCGTTCCTGACTGCAATCGAGCTGCTCGGCCCGCGCGACATCAGGGATATCAGGCAGGCCGCACTGGCGACCCTCGGCCCTCCGCCCGAGCGTCGTGTGACCTTCGACCGGCTGTTCGATCTTCACTTCCGGGGCAGCGAGGCGATCGAGCACGCCGACGACGGCGAGGACGACGAGACCGTCCGGCTCAAGGAAGAAGGCCGCGGTGATGAGGAGCCGCTGCTCTCCGACGAGACCAGCGAATCCGGCCTGACTGCGACCCGTACCGAGGCGCTTGTCGAGCGCCACTTCGCTCAACTCTCAACGACCGAGGCGTTGCGGCGCCTGGCACGCGAAGCACCACGGCGCCTGCCGCGACGGCGTGGCCACCGCCGTATTCGCGTCCGCCGCGGTCCTTTCGCCGACCTCCGCCGCACCTTGCGCGACTCCGTCCGCAGCGACGGCGAAATTCTGCGGCTCGGGCACATGAAGCGCCGCCAGCGTCCGCGAAAATTCCTGCTGTTGATCGACGTCTCCGGCTCGATGAAGACCCGCACCGAAGAGAACATGAAGCTGGCGCATGCGCTGGTGCAGGCCGCACCCAATGTCGAAGTCTTCACCTTCGGCACGCGGCTGACCCGCGTCACCCGCGCGCTGCGACTGAAACGCCGCGAACAGGCGTTGAGCGCGGCCGCCCATCTCGTCAGCGACTGGGACGGCGGCACCCGCATCGGAGAAGCGCTGCAGGCCTTTCTCGCGGTGCCGCGCTTCGGCGGCTACGCACGGGGTGCGGCCGTGGTCGTGGTCTCGGACGGGCTGGAGCGCGGCGCGCCCGATGCACTTCGCGATGCCGTCGCGAAACTATCGCGGCGGGCCTGGCGCGTGAGCTGGCTGACGCCGCTTGCAACCAGCCCAGGCTTCCGCCCGCAGACCGAGGCGCTCGTCGCCATCGAACGCTTCGTCGACGATCTCGTCGACGGCGGATCCACCGGATCCATCGTCGCGCATGTACTGGCGTTGGGACGAAGGAGATTTGCGTGACCGACATTGTCGACGGGCATCACCACATCTGGCGGCAGGCCGACCTGCCCTGGCTGGTCGGCCCGATGCAGCCGCGCATCTTCGGACCCTACGAGGCCATCCGCCGCGACTATCCAATCCAGGAATATCTCGACGACCTCAAGGGCGCGGGCGTTACCCGCTCGGTTTATGTTCAAACCAACTGGGCCAACGACCGCTTCGAGGATGAAGCCGCCTGGGTGCAGCAGACCGCCGACGAACACGGCTGGCCGCACGCGATCGTCGCCTACGCCAATTTCGCCGTAGACGATGTGCGCCCCCAGCTCGACCGCCTGAAGCGCTATCCGCTTGTGCGCGGCGTGCGCATGCAGCTGCACTGGCACAAAAACCCGCTTTATCGCTTCGCGTCCAAGCCGGATCTCTGCATCGATCCCCTGGTCCGACGCAACGTCGCGCGTCTCGCCGACTACGGCTGGACGTTCGATTTACAGGTCTTCACACCGCAGATGCCGGATGCGGCGCAGCTTGTGGAATCGTGCCCGAAGGTAACCTTCATCCTGCAGCACGCGGGCATGCTCGAAGACCTTTCGCCGGCAGGCCGCGCGGCCTGGCGCGCCGGGATGGCCCGGCTCGCGTCATGCCCGAACGTGGTCTCAAAGCTATCCGGGCTCGGCACCTTCATTCACCGAAATGATCCGGCGCATATCGCCTCCGTCGTTACCGACACCGTCGCGATTTTCGGCGCCGAACGCTGTCTGTTCGGCTCCAATTTCCCGATCGAGAAATTGTGGACCAGCTACCGAGAGCTCGTCGACGCGTTTCGCGCGGCCACGGCGCCGCTGAGCGCTGCACAACGTGACGCGATCTTCAAAGACACCGCAACGCGCGTCTATCGGCTTTGATAGGCAAGAAAGAACAACGGGAGGGAAACGAATGGCGCTGGAGATCAAGATCCTGGACTATGGCGATATCGAGCTGGAATCGAGCTTTCTGGTGCTCGGCCGCGATTGCGGCCGTACCCGCCGTGTCCTCACCCTCGGCTTTCTGATCCTCGGCGGCAAATATCCTGTTGTGGTCGACACCGGCTATCGATCCAACCAGATCATGGAAACGCTGGGCATGCGCGGCCTGCAGTATCATGAGAACATGATCGAGAACCAGCTTGCTCGCCACGGCGTGCGCATGGGCGACGTCCGCTTCGTCTGCCACACCCATCTGCACATCGACCACGCCGGCAAGGACGATCTGTTTCCCATGAACACGACCGTCGTCCTGAACCGCAAGGAGCTGGAATACTCCGTCTCCGGCCTGATGCATCCACAATATCCGGCGCCTGACATCAAGCACCTGATCGACCGCCTCCACACCAAGAGCGCGCTGCGCTTCCTTGACCTCGAGATCACCGGCCCGATCGAACTGATGCCCGGCGTCTATTGCGATGCCGCCAATGCCCACACCGAGGGCTCGATGAACATCATCGTCGAGACCGCTGACGGCATCGCCACCATCTGCGGCGATGTGATCTACGATTTCAACGACCAGATCGTGACCCCCTTCAACGAGATCCACGATTGGGAACCGCGCACCACCGGTAACCACGGCACCAGCAAGCGCGCGGAGAAGGCCGCGATCAAGAAGCTGCTCAGCAATTCGCGCTATCTGCTGCCGGTGCACGATCGCCCCGCCAAGATCGAAGGCGGCAATGTGGTCGGCCGACTGCACGATCAAGTCCCTGGTCCCATCGTACAGTCGCTGCCCGCGCGCAACTGGTTCCCAGCCTGAGAATGAGTGAGGACCGACCGATGACCCATGTCACCTTGCGCTCCGAATTCGAGACCTTGATCGACCCTTACGCGCCGGTCGCGCAGGTCGGCACGGGCTTTGAGTTCACGGAAGGCCCGATCTGGCATCCGGTCGATCATTACCTGCTGTTCTCGGACATGCCGGGCGACGTGCGGCGGCGCTGGGATGCGCGGCGCGGCGTCGCCGAGGTCAAGCGCCCGTCGAACAAATGCAACGGCATGACCTATGATGCCGAGCTCAATCTGATCGTCTGCGAACACGCCACCTCGTCGCTGATCCGCGAGCGACCGGACGGCCGTCGCGAGGTGCTGGCCTCGCATTTCGCGGGACAGGAGCTCAACAGCCCCAACGATGTCTGCGTGCACTCGTCGGGTGCGATCTATTTCTCCGATCCCTGGTATGGGCGCATGCCGGTCTACGGCGTGGAGCGGCCGCGCCAGCTCGGTTTCCAGGGGGTCTACCGCGTGGTGCCCGGCGGCGAGCCGAAGCTCGTGGTCGATCGCAACCTGTTCGACCAGCCGAACGGACTTTGCTTCTCGCCCGACGAAAAGCTGCTCTATGTCAACGACACCGTGCAGGCGCTGATCCGCGTGTTCGACGTCAGCGCAGACGGCACGCTATCGAACGCGCGTACGTTCGCGAGCGGCATCCGCTCCGAACTCGAGGCGGGTGTACCCGACGGCATGAAGTGCGATCAGCATGGCAATGTCTGGGTCACCGCGCCCGGCGGCGTCTGGGTGTATTCCCCTCGCGGCGAGCTGCTCGGAAAGGTTCGCGTGCCCGAGCTCGTTGCCAACCTCGCCTGGGGCGGACCGGATTTCCGCACGCTCTATCTGACCTCCACGCATTCGGTCTATGCCATCCCGACCAGGACCGGACCACGCCACGAGCCTTATATGAGCGGCGGGCGCAGCAGCGGCGGCGCCACGAGCACAGGTCCCAGCCCTGCGGCTGCGGCACCGATTCTCGCTGATGGCGAAATGCGCCTTGATCCCAACCGCTGCGCCATGATCATCCAGGATCTGCAGAATGACGTGATCATGGACGGTGGCGCTTTTGCGGAGTCTGGCGCGCCTGGGCACGCGAAGCAGCAACACGTGATCGAGAACGTTCGGCGGCTCGCCGAGACTGCGCGTGCCCGAGGTGTGGTCATCATCCATGTCTGGTTCGTCGTCGAGCCGGGCGCACCCGGCGTGACGCTGAACGCGCCGCTGTTCGAAGGTCTTGTCGACAGTAAGGCGATGGTGCGCGGCAGCTGGGGCGCAGCGCCGGTGCCCGGCCTCGAACCACGCCCCGGCGATTTCATCGTCGAGAAGATGCGGATGAGTGCATGGGAAGGCACGCGGCTGGAGACCATTCTCAAGGCGACCGGCCGCGACATGATCATCAACACCGGCGCGTGGACCAACATGTCGGTCGAGCACACCGCGCGCACCGGCGCCGACAAGGGCTATTACATGATCGTGCCGGAGGACTGCTGCTCGACCATGAATGCCGACTGGCACTCGGCTTCGATCAATTTTGCCATGCAGAACGTCGCCGTCGTGACCCGGGCCGATGCCGTCATCAGAGCGGTGGGATGAACGGTGGCAAAGCTTTTGCACCTCTCCTGCTCGCCGCGAGCCGACTCCGAGTCGAGCGCCGGCGCGCGCATCTTCCTTGACGGCTTTCGCCAGGCCCGCCCCGATTGGGACATCGATGTCGTTGATCTCTGGCGCGAGCGCATGCCGGAATTTTCAGGTCCCATCGTCGAGGCCAAATACGCGCGGATGAAGGCGCAGGCCTTCGACGATGCGCAACGCAACAGCTTTGCCGAGGCCGAGCGAATGGCGTTGCGATTTTCACTGGCCGATCGCGTCCTGATCTCGACACCGATGTGGAATTTCGGCATCCCCTACAAGCTGAAGCAGTGGTTCGACATCATCATCCAGCCCGGCCTGACGTTCCGATTCGATCCCGCGCAGGGCTACCTGCCTTTGCTGAAGGACCGGCCGACCCTCGTCATCCTCGCTTCAGGCAGCGACTTTGCCACCGGCATGAACCGCGGCCGCATCGACATGGCAACGCCTTACTTGCGGGAGGCGCTCCGCTTCATCGGCGTCAGCGACATCAGCTTCGTGCCGATCGGCCCAACGGCAGGCCCGGCCGAACCGATCCGCGCCGCGCGCGAGAGCGCATATCGACGACTCCAGCAGATGGCTGCGCGGTTCTGATCTGCTCCGGCACTCACAGCGAGTTGAGCCCGATCGACCTGATCACGGGAGCAAGGCTCGCCGTCGTAGCATCGACGATCCGCTGAAACTTGTCCGGGCTGGAATCGCCGTCCGGCTCCATGCCCTGAGAGCGATAGGCCGCCTGGAGTGCAGGATCGGCCATCGCCATCCGTGTCGCCTGCGCAATCCGGTCGATGATCGCATCGTCGGTCATCCTATGCGCGAACAGGCCGAACCATCCCTCATACCGAAGATCCGGCATGCCCGATTCGATGGCGGTCGGGATCTCCGGCGCACCGCTCAAGCGACGCTCGGTCGTGACCGCAAGCAACCTGATCTTGCCGGCGTGGCTCAGTTGCTGCAATTGAACCGACATGACAGCAACGACGAGAGATATCTGGCCGCCGACGACGTCATTGACTGCCTGCGAGCTCCCTCGATAGGGGACGTGGACCATGTCGAGTCCGCCCGCCTGCTGCTTGAACAATTCGCCGACAAGATGATTGCCCGTGCCGATACCTGGCGTCCCATAGGACAGCTTGCCGGGGTTGGCCCTCGCGTACGCAATCAAGTCTTGCAGATTGGTCACTGGCAGCGAGGGACTGACAGCGAAGACGAGCGCACTGTTGATCAGGCGATAGATCGCCCGGAAATCACCGACGGCATAGGCCGGATTTGGCGTCGTCAGCGGGACGATGACCTGCGTGCTGCCATTTCCCAGCAGCAGCGAATAGCCGTCGGGCTTCTCGCGTGCGACCACCGCCGTTCCGATCGCGCCGCCTGCACCGCTGATATTCTCGACAAAGCTCGGACCGAGCTGCGATGACATTCGCTCGACCCATGGACGTCCGATCTGATCGCCTGGGCCGCCGGCCGCGTACGGGATCACCAGTCGGATCGGGCGCGATGGATAGTCGGCAGCGCTTCCACTGCGTGGGATTCCGGCAAGCGCAGCAGCAAACGTAGCCACATTGACGAATTCTCGCCGCGAGAGGGAAGGCATGTCCTGTTCCGAACGTCGTAAGCTCTTGATCAGTGGCGGGACCGGCTCCCCAATCTCCATACGCAACAGTATGAGGCGATCGTCAATGGCGGGGCCGCCGATGCGTGGCATGCCTGCTGCGCGGGACTGGAAGCGGCCCTGACACGTCCGATCGGCATCACCGTAACCTGTTCATTGGAAATAGATATTTTCGACCGCACACAGTCGGCCGAGTGGCCGCGAGTGGGCGCCCGCAGCCACCGTTGATCCTTTCGTCCAGTTTACTGTACGCTTCGTTCTGATAGACAAAGTCAAACAATTTTGACTCCCCCCGAGGGGGCAATGGCGCGTGCCAGACAGCATCAACCAAGACTCGGCCATTTCTTTTGGGCCATTCCGACTGTTTCCGAAGTCTCGCCTCCTGGAGAAGGACGGCGCGCATCTTCACGTCGGAGGCCGCGCTCTCGATATCCTGATCTTCCTGGCTGAGCGGCCCGGCGAAGTCGTCGACAAGCGCGAGTTGGTCAAACGCGTCTGGGCCGACGTGAATGTGGATGATGGCAGCCTCCGCTTCCACATCGCAGCACTGCGCAAGGCACTCGGCGACACCGGCAAGTCAGCGCGCTATGTCGTCAACGTTCCCGGGCGCGGCTATTGCTTCGTCGCATCTCTCGCCCAGGTTGCTCCCGCGCTTCCCACTCCTCCGACTGACATCCCTGTGCCCCACTCCCTTCCCTCTCCGCTGGCGCGGGTGATCGGGCGAGACGAGGTCATCGACAAGATTTCGACCGGGCTCGCGTTGCATCGTTTCGTCACAGTGGTCGGCCCCGGCGGAATCGGCAAGACGGCAGTGGCCGTAACCGTGGGCCATCGCCGGCTCGCCCATTTCGACGGACATGTGTTCTTTGTCGACTTCGGACCGGTGAGAAAGCCTGAGCTCGCCGCAATCACCATCGCCTCGACGCTCGGGCTGTCTATCAATGCGGAAGATCCCGTCCCGGCCCTGCTGACCCATCTTCAAGCGAAACCGACGCTGCTGATCTTCGACAGCTGCGAGCACGTGCTCGAGACCCTTGCACCGCTGGTCGAACACCTGGTCCGGGAGGTACCGCGACTACATGTGCTGGCAACCAGCCGCGAATCCTTTCGAAGCGAGGGCGAGCGGATCTTTCGACTGTTTCCGCTGGATTGTCCGCCCCGTCGCGATGACCTCGCCGTGGCCGATGTTCTCACCTACCCCGCGGCCCAGCTCTTCATCGAGCGTATCGCGCAGAGCTCGGGATCGTTTCAGCTCAGCGCAGAGGAAGCACCGCTGGTAGCGGACATATGTCGCCGCCTCGACGGCATCGCACTTGCGATCGAGCTCGCGGCAGGACGCGTCAATGCCTACGGCATCGCCGGCACGGCGTCCCTTCTCGACAGCCGCTTCTCACTGCAATGGCGCGGACGACGCACGGCCATTCCGCGACACCAGACGCTCAGCGCCGCCCTCGACTGGAGCTACGACCTTCTTCCCGCCTCCGAGAGCGCCATCTTGCGGAGATTGTCGGTGTTCGTCGGCCCGTTCACGCCGGAGGCTGCTGCCGCCGTCGCCTCGGGCGACGGCCTCAGTGCCGCCACAACCATGGAAGCGATCGACAATCTCGTCACGAAGTCGCTGATCGCACCGTCAGGCGCACGATCGCTGCGTTATCGCCTGCTGGACACCACCCGAACCTACGCGCTCGGCAAACTGACCGAGGCCGGCGAAACGACGCGAATCGCGCAACGCCACGCAGAATATTTTCGCGACTTGTTTGAGCGCGCCGAGGCCGAGACCTCCGCTCCATTGGCGGACTGGCTTGGCACCTACGGCGCGGAGCTGGACAATCTGCGCGCCGCGCTAGACTGGGCGTTCTCTCAGGATGGCGACGCGCAGCTCGGCATCACGCTGACGGCGGTGGCGGTCACGCTCTGGATCCGGCTATCGTTGTTCGCCGAATGCCGCGAACGCGCCAGGGCAGCGCTTGCCGCACTGGGAGACGATGGCAACGAGCGCGTGCGCATGCAGCTCCTGGCAGCACTCGGCTGGTCGCTGATGTATGGCGAAGGACGAGCTCGCGAGGCCCGCCCGATCCTCGAGGCGACGCTTGAACTGGCCGAGAAGCTGGACGACAAGGATTTCCGCCTGCGGGCTCTCTGGGGCTTGTCCATCGATCAGTTCAACAACGGGGCGTTTGGCAAGGCGCGCACGCTTGCCGACCGTTTCGCCGAAGCCGCGGCCAATTCACCTGACAAGACCGACCTCATGCTGGCGGACCGGCTCACGGCCGTCGTGCTGCATTATCTCGGGGACCAACGCGAAGCGCGCGTCCGGATCGATCGGGTCAACGCCTCGCTGCATGTGCTGGCCGAGAAGCCCAAGATCTTCCCGCTCGATCTGCGGATATCGACGCAGTACTTCCGCGCTCGCATCCTGTGGCTGCAGGGTCATGCCGATCAGGCCCTGGCGCTTGCCGAACAGAACATTCATGAGGGCCGAGCCAACGGCCATGCGCTGACCTTCTGCAGCGTTCTGGGGCAAGCCGCCTGTCCGATTACCTTCCTGGCCGGCGACTACGAGGCCGCCGAGCGCCACGGGACCGAGTTGCTCGAGCACACCGATCGCCACGCTATCAGGCTCTGGGGCCTGTGGGCGCGCGCTTTCAACGCGCTTGTCATCACCAGACGTGCGAACATCGAGACAGGTCTGCCGCTGCTGCGCGACGAGATCAATCGCGCCGGCGATGCACGCTTCCTGCCGCGTTTTCTTCCCCTTCTTGGCGAGCTCGCGGCCTGTTTTGGACAGGCCAACCAGGTCCATCACGGCTTCGACACGATCGAGAGCGCGTTGGCACGTTGTAACGACAGGCAGGAACGCTGGTATCTGCCGGAGCTGCTCCGCATCAAGGGCGAGCTGATGCTCAGGGAATCGCCGCAGTCGGAAGCCGCCGACACCTGCTTTCGCGAAGCGATGGAGCTGGCAACGCAACAAGGCGCGGACTTCTGGCAGCTGCGCTGCGCGATCAGCATCGCTCGGCTCAGGGTCAGGCAAGATCAGGGTGCCGAGGCGCTCGCTATCCTTGAGAAGGCATGCAGCGCGATGACCGAAGGATCTGGTATCGCCGATATGCGGATCGCGCGCGATCTGATCACGCAACTGCGGGCTTAACTCGAGGGCCCTCGGCCAGATCTAGCCTCCCACAGCTGTCGCGCGTCGCGGCAGCTTCCAGTCCGGCCGAATGAAATGACAGGTGTAGCCGTCAGGGTATCGTTCGAGATAGTCCTGATGCTCCGGCTCCGCTTCCCAGAATTCGCCGACGGGGGCAACTTCCGTCACCACTCTGCCGGGCCACAGACCTGAGGCTTCGACATCGGCAATAGTATCTTCGGCAATGCGCTTCTGCTCGTCCGACGTGTAGAAGATAGCCGAGCGGTAGCTCGTGCCCAGATCATTGCCCTGGCGATTGAGCGTCGTCGGATCGTGAATCTGGAAGAAGAACTCCAGCATGGTGCGGAAGCTGGTCTTCGCCGGGTCAAAGATGATCTCGATCGCTTCAGCATGACCGTCGTGATTGCGATAGGTGGCGTTCTTCACTCGACCGCCGGTGTAGCCGACACGCGTCGAGATCACACCTGGCTGCTTGCGGATGAGATCCTGCATGCCCCAGAAGCAGCCTCCAGCCAAAACCGCGCGCTCTGTCGTCATCTGTCAGCTCCCAATATGCCAGGGATGTCCATCCGGTTCCCAATCTTTTGCGAGAGACCCGGATGGCCAATCTATTCGAAGGCCTGCGACTAGACCAGCTTGGCGTCGAGGCTGATTTCGGCGTTGAGGACCTTGGACACCGGGCAGTTCTTCTCGGCCTCGCCGGCGATGCGAGCGAAGCCGGCATCGTCCAGATTGGGCACCTTGGCGCGCAGGGTGAGCGCGGACTTGCTGATCTTGAAACCCTTGCCTTCCGGTTCGAGCGAGACCGCGGCCTCGGTCGACAATTCGGTCGGCGTGAACCCGGCAAGCTGGAGGCCGAATGCCAGCGCCATGGTGAAGCAGCCGGCATGAGCCGCCGCGATCAATTCCTCGGGATTGGTGCCCTTCTCGTTCTCGAAGCGGGTCTTGAACGAATAGGGCGTCGCCGCGAGCACGCCGGATTCGCTCGACAGATGACCGGTGCCGTCGCGGCCAGTGCCCTGCCATACTGCTGTTGCCTTGCGGATCATCTCGTTTCTCCCTACCAAATGAGCACTTGCCTCAGATCGATTGACGCAGCGAGCGGAACGCGGTGCGCATTTCCATGCAGAACAGCGCCGGCTGCTCCCAGGCCGCGAAGTGGCCGCCCTTGTCGAGGCGATTGTAGTGGATCAGCTTCGGATAGGCCTTCTCGGTCCAGCTGCGCGGGGCCGCATAGATCTCGTCCGGGAAGACGCTGACGGCGACCGGGATCTGCACGTGCTTGGGTTCGAAGAATACGAGCTTGTTCTCCCAGTACAGGCGCGCCGAAGACACCGCCGTATTGGTGAGCCAATAGAGCGTGATGTTGTCGACGACATCATCGCGCGACAGTCCTTCGGTCTTGCCGTCGAAGGCCCGTGCAATCATCGCAGCGCTGCGCGCGTCGTGATCCAGCATCCAGGAGGCAAGGCCCGCCGGCGAATCCACGAGGCCATAGAGGGTCTGCGGCCGGTTCGCCATCTCGATCGCGTAGCCGAGGCCATGCTCGTAGAAATCGTCGAGTTGATCGTAGGCATGGCTCTCGTCTGCAGAGAGGCCGGACGGCTTCGACCCGCCAGGCTGAAGCGCCTTGGCGATGTCATCGGGGACCGTTGCGGGCATGTTGGTGTGAATACCGAGCAATCCGGGCGGCGCCAGCAGCGCCATTTGTTCCGTAATCGCGTTGCCCCAATCGCCGCCCTGCGCGACGTAACGTTTGTAGCCGAGCCGATTCATGAGCACGATCCAGGCCCGTGCAACACGCTGCGGATCCCAGCCAAGAGCCGTCGGCTTGCCGGAGAAGCCGTAGCCAGGAAGCGAGGGGATCACGAGGTCGAATGCATCTGCCGCTGTTGCGCCGTGCGCAGTCGGATCTGCCAGCGGACCAACGATCTTCATTTGCTCGATGATCGAGCCGGGCCAGCCATGCGTGACAATCATCGGCAGCGCGTTGTCATGCCTGGACCGCACGTGGATGAAGTGAATGTCGACACCGTCGATCTCGGTAACGAATTGCGGCAGCGCATTCAACCGCGCCTCCAACTTGCGCCAGTCGTAATCAGCCTGCCAATAGCGCACGAGCTGTTGAAGCGTCGTGAGCTGCACGCCCTGCGACTGATCGGCGACGATCTCGCGATCCGGCCACCGTGTCGCCGCAAGGCGTCGGCGCAGGTCGAGCAGATCCTCCTCGGGGACGCTGACGTGAAATGGGCGGACTTCGCCGCTCGCGGCGGCCTTGACCGGACTTGCCGGAAACAGGCTCGCCGTGCCTGCGGCAACAGCCACCATTGCGGCTTGGCCCAACAGTTGGCGGCGATCCGGGTTGATGATGTCGGCTCGCATCTGCGTTGTCATTTCGCATCTCCCTAGCTCTGTGACGTTGACCGAAATTCGAAACCGACAGATCGGCTCGTCCTGAATGTAGATTGCCTCAGTCACCGGCCATTGGCTCGTTATGGATTGTTAGGGCGCGTTAGCCGTTGCGATGCTGACCGGCCTGCTCGCGGATGATGTAGTCGGCGTACCAGTCCGGCCAATTCTCGTCGTGTCCGCCGGCCCGCTTCTCGTGCTCGCCGTGCGCCGCTGCCGCGCGTCGCAATGCGCCTGCAAGTTCGCTCGACGAGGTGAACATGGTGTCGGTCGCCTCGATACGACCCGGCAGCCGCGTGGTGATTTCCTGAAGCAGCCAGCCATTGCCGTCGGGATCGCTGAAGGACGCAAACGAGCTGTAGCTGCCGCGTTTGGGATCAGCGCCGCTGAGCCTGATACGGCCAAACAGATAAGTTTCGTCCGTGCCGGCGTGAACGTCGCCGCCGCCATGGAAGGGTTCGCTGACCGTGACGCCGCGCGCGAGCAGATCCTGCCGTGCAGCATCGAGGTCGGATACGACAAGATAGAGGCCTTGGGCTGAACCAGGCGCAGCTGACGTCACGTTCTTGCCGAAAATCACCGAACAGGCCGAGCCCGGCGGCGTGAACTGGATGACGCGCCAGCCATCGGCAGAGGCGAAATCGGCGTCCAGTCTCCAGCCGAGGCTCGCATAGAACACTTTGGCGCGGTCCACATCCGATACTGGAATGACTATGACTTCGAGCTTGAGATCGGCTCGATGCGATCTCGGCGCTGTTGTTCCGACATCGTGCTTCGTCTCGATGATGGTCATGTCGAACTCCCCGAGTTGAGCTGCAGGTTCGAGAGTGAAGCCGCTGTTTAAGCCGACCCAAGCGGCATCGCGATGGTCACGCATGTGCCGCCATGCCCGGCTTCGCCGTGCATCCGGGCACCGATGCTGCGCGCCAAGCCTTCCAGGATGCGGCTGCCGGCGCCCTGAAGGGGTCCGGTTGCACCGATGCCATTGTCGGCGACGGCGCAGAACCAGCCGCCCTCACGGTTGGCGACCTCGATGCGGATCAACGCGCCGTTCTTGTCTGGAAAGGCGTGTTTGGCTGCATTCGTGACCAGCTCCGTCAGCATCAAAGCAAGCCGGTGACACTGCCATGCCGGTAGCTCGCCGCTTTCGATAGAAGCTTCGCAGCGAACACCGGCGGGCTCTAACACCGCTTCAGAGAGCGCGCCGCAAAGGCCTTCGAAGAACGCTTCGACGGAGATCGTCGCCAAATCGTCATTGTCGGACAAGAGCTGATACAGCCTGCCGAAGGCGACGATGCGCCGCTCCAGCCGCTCCACCGCACCCGACATGTTCCTGCCTCCGGCGCGCGTGAAGTCACGGCGGACTGACGCACCCAGCAGCGTCAGCGTGTTCTTCATGCGGTGGTGAGACTCACGCAGCACGAGCTCCCAGTCACGCGAGAGATCGTCAAGACTGGCGACGAAATGCGATCGAGCGTCGCTGTCGGTCGGCCGAGAGCTGATATCGGGCATCATAGCCTCCCCCGTTGGAATGGGCCTAGCTCGAACGCCATAGTGATGCAGACCCGCGGCTCGCGCTCGTTAGACGTTGCAAGATTCTGTTATGATTGGATGGCAGGTGATCCCTATGACGTGATCCGCCGCGTCCGCATTGAACCGTGCTGCCGGACACTCACGCTCTCCACTTAAGCTGTTCGCGTTTAAACAAAATTCGCGGCGTTTCGGCCCTACTGGATCGGCCCGATCGCATGCCTGTTGCTCGATTTCGCCGCTTTCGGCCGATTTACTCAACGTCTCTTTCTGCTAGACCAAATATACACAACACCACACTTCCTTTCGCTGGAACCACGGCGCGTGCCCGACCCACACGACCAGGACTCGGCCATTTCCTTCGGGGCTTTCCGGCTGTTCCCCCGATCACGACTTCTTGAGAAAGATGGTGCCCCGCTTCATCTCGGCGGGCGCGCGCTCGACATTCTGATCTTTCTCGCCGAGCGTGCCGGCGAAGTCGTTGACAAGCGGGAATTGCTCAAGCGGATCTGGGCCGACGTGAATGTCGATGAAGGCAGCCTCCGGTTCCACATCACGAGCTTGCGCAAGGCGCTGGGCGAGGCTGGCGAAGGCTCGCGCTACATCGTCAACGTGCCTGGTCGCGGCTATTGCTTCACGGCGCCACTGCTGCGCACCGCGCCTGCGGAGAGCCGGCCGGGGGAGACTGTTTCGCCGCGCATCTTGCCCGCTCCGCTCGCGAAGATGATTGGCAGGGACGATGCCGTGGACAAGATCGTGGCCGAACTGTCCGAGCACCGGTTCGTCACCATCGTCGGCCCCGGCGGCATCGGCAAAACCTCGGTCGCGCTCGCCGTGGCGCACGGCCAGCGTGCGGGCTTCGAGGGCCAGACCTACTTCGTCGATTTTGGCGCGTTGACGGACGCGCAGCTCATTCCCGGCACGATTGCCGCGGCCCTTGGCCTGACGGTCAATTCCGGAGACCCGATCCCGGGGCTGCTGCAGTCGCTGCGCGGCCGCCGGACGCTGCTCGTCCTCGACAGTTGCGAACACATCATCGATGCGCTCGCTCCGCTCGCAGAGCGCATCGTGCGGGAAGCCCCCGAGCTGTATGTTCTTGCCACCAGCCGCGAATCCTTTCGCGCCGAAGGCGAGCGGGTGCACCGGCTGTTTCCGCTGGATTGTCCGCCGCAACGCGACGGGCTCAGCATGGCCGAAATCCTCGCCTATCCGGCAAGCCAGCTTTTCGTCGAGCGGATTGCCGAAAGCCTGAGCGAATTCGAACTCAGCGAAGAGGACGCGCCGCTCGTCGCGGATATCTGCCGGCGCCTGGATGGCATAGCACTTGCGATCGAGCTGGCCGCCGGACGGGTGAATGCCTACGGGATCGCCGGCACCGCCTCGCTGCTCGACAGCCGTTTCTCGCTGCAGTGGCGGGGACGTCGGACCGCTATTCCCCGGCACCAGACGCTGAGTGCGGCGCTGAGCTGGAGCTACGACCTGCTGCCCGAGGCCGAGAGCGCGACATTGCGCGCTCTGTCGATCTTCGTCGGGCCATTCACGCTGGAAGCTGCGCTCGCAGTCGCTGCAAGTCAGGGCATCGACGAGGCCGAGGCGGTCGAAGCCATCTCGAATCTGCTGTCGAAATCCCTGATTGCGACGTCGCCCGCGGAACGTCGGCTGCGATACCGCCTGCTCGACACGACCCGCGCGTTCATCGCAGACAAGCTCGTCGAGAGCGGCGAGGCGGCTCGTGTCGCGCGCGCCCATGCCGAATATTTCCGTGATTTCCTGCACGAAATCTCCGTGAAATCGACGGGCCTGCAGAGTGCCGGCGGCTTCCTGCCCTATGCCGATCATCTGCCCAATGTGCGGGCCGCGCTGACGTGGAGCTTCTCGGAGAACGGCGACCGCACGGTCGCCGTCGACCTCGCGGCGTCGGCCGCGCAGTTCTTCCTCGAGCTGACTTTGCTGACGGAGTGCCATAGCTGGACCCGGCAGGCGCTCGCCGCTGCGGACAGCATCGACGGCCACAAGGAAATGACGCTGCAGGCAGCCCTTGGCGTCTCCGTGATGTTCACGCAAGGCAATACCGATGGCGTCCGCGCGGCATTCACGCGCAGCCTGCAGCTGGCCGAGGCGCTCGACGACCTGCACTGGCAGCTCTGGCTGCTCCGCGGGCTCCACATCTTCCTCACCCGGGTCGGAGATTTTCACGGCGCGCTCGGCACCGGCGAACGAGGCCAGGCCGTCGCCAGGAAACTGAACGACCCGACCAGCACGCTGAACGTCGAGTGGATGCTGGGTGTGGCCCATCATCTGATCGGCAACCAGGACAAGGCCGTCCAGCTCTGCGAGAGCGCGATGGTGGACAATCCGGGTTCGCAGCGGTTGAATATCGGCCATCTCGGCTATGACGACCGCATTGTCGCGCTGGTCGCCTTGGCGCGCGGGCTCTGGCTCAGCGGCCGGCCTGATCGTGCCATCGAGGCGGCCAGGTACACGGTGCGTCAGGCCGAACAGCTCGAGCAACCGCTGACGCTTGGCATATCGCTGATCTGGACCATCTATGTGTTTCTGTGGGTCGGCGACTGGGCCAGCGCCGAGAGCCTGATCGAGCGACTGATCGACCACTCCGCGCGACACTTCCTTGGCCCCTATCACGCCGTCGGCATCGGTCAGAAGGGCGAGCTGATGCTCCGCCGCGGCGATATCACCGGCGGCATCGAGCATCTTCGCCGCAGCCAGGCGACCTTGTACGCCACGCGGCACCGGATCATGACGACGGTGTTTGCAACGGCGCTCGCGGAGGGGCTGGCAGCCCGGAACGAGGCTGATGAGGCGTTGCGCACGATCGACGAGGCCATCGGTCAGATCGGCGATCACGGCGAATCGTTCGATATGCCGGAAATGCTCCGGGTCAAGGCGGACATCCTGGCGCAATCCGCCAGGGCAACCGAGGCCGAGGCGCTTCTCCTGCAATCGCTTGCCCAGTCGCGCCGGCAATGCGCGCGCGGCTGGGAGCTGCGGGGAGCGACGAGCCTCGCCCGCCTCTGGCAACGCTCGGGGCGACGAGGCGACGCGCAGGCCCTGCTGACACCGATCGTCGCGCAATATCAGGAAGGCCTGTCGAGCCGCGACATGGTCACCGCCAGGGAATTCCTGGGCGCCTTGAATTAGAAGTATCTTCAACGGGATACCGCCAGATCAGGCTCTTGCAACTCCTAACAACTTCTAACACGCCAAGCCGCCCGCGCCCCGCCATGGTGATCCCAATTCGTGGTGGATTCAGTGAGACATGGCACTTCTTGACGATGCGATCGACGCCTGCGGGGGCCTGGCCCGCTGGAACAGCTTGAGCCGGTTCACTCTGCATCTGTCCGTCGGCGGTAGCCTGTTTTCCGATGCCGGACATGCCCGCGAATTCAAGGACGTCACCGCGGAGGGATCGACACGCACACAATCGGTCCGCTTCACCGGAATCACCGGCGGCGAGCAGTCCGGCGCGTTTGCCCCGGACGCGATCACGATCGAAAGCCTTGACGGACAGGTGCTGCGGACCTGGCGCAACCCGAGCCTGGCCTTTCCCAGCAACGGCGCGCATGCGCTGGCGGACGAACTGCACCTGGTCTGCTTCTGCGGCGTCCAGATCTGGAACTATCTCACGACCCCGTTTCTCCTTGCCCGTCCTGATGTCGTGGTCGAGGAGTTGCCACCGTGGCAGGAGAACAAAGAAACCTGGCGGCGCCTTCGCGCGCAGTTCCCGCCTGGCCTGATCAGCCTCGCGTCCGAGCAGGTCTTTTACTTCGACGACAGCGCCCTGCAGCGGCGGACCGATCATGATCTCCTGGGCGCGCGCGTCGCGCACTATTCATGGGCCCACGAGAAGTTCAGCGGCATCGTCGTTCCAACTCTGCGGCGTACGCTGACGTTGCAGCCCGACGGGATTGCCATTGCGAGGCCCGTGCTGATCGACGTCGAGATCTTCGACGCCGTCTTCGAGTGATGCCAAATTGCTGAAACTTGGCTGAATTCCCGCGACAGCGCGCCGCACCCGAGCCCACATAATCTAACAGATCCTCATTACCCCTAACGGGCTTCCAGGCCTGCTCACGACTATCCTGCCAGCATACCGAGGATGCGAGTCCGCCGGTCACGACGAACGATCGTGAAGCTCAGAGGGAATAAGCGATGCTGATCGAATTGCAGAGGGACGACACCCGGATCAATCTTCACGCCGCTCCGGGGGATCGCGAAACACCTCACGCTGCAAGAGCAATCGCGCGAGAAAGCCACTGGCGCGAGACTGCCTGCAGTCCGCTGGCCGCGCTGGATCACATCTCGATCTCGCGGTGGGACGATTTGCGGGAAACGTCGCGGCATCAGGCGACGACGCCGCCCGATCGATATTTCGTCGGCATCGCATTGAAGACGACGCGCGTCACCTTGGCGCGGGAAAGTCGGATCATCTTTGACGGCACCATGCCGTCGGGTACGCTGTATGTCAGCGCACCGTCGAAGCAGATGAGCGCCCGGTTCCAGGCGCCCTGCGCCTTCCTGCACCTCCTTATATCGTCGGACCAATTCCCGACCGGATGGTCGCACGACGCGGCCGAAGGCCTCGACGACCTCGTGCTGCTGCGCGATCCACTCACCGCGGGACTGGCCAAGGCGCTCGCCGAGCAGGGCGACGCTGCGGGTCACCAATTTGCACATTGCATCGGCCAGATCCTCGCGATGCATCTCGCCCGCCCCGAAGCGCCGCGCCCCAAGGTCAATGCCTTGCCAAAATGGCGCCTGCGGCGCGTCGAACAACATATCGCCACTCATTTCGAACGCGGCATCAGCCTGTCCGAGCTCGCCGGCGTCGCCGGCCTTTCGAGAATGCATTTCGCCGCGCAGTTTCGTGCCGCGACCGGATATCGACCTCGCGAATACCTGCTCAATCATCGTATCGCGCACGCCAAGTCGCTGCTGACGACGACCCCGCGGCCTCTGGCCGAGATCGCGCTTGCCGTCGGGTTCAGCACCCAGGCGCATTTCTCGACCGTGTTCAAGCGCATCAGCGGCCAGACGCCGGCGCGATGGCGCGCCGGAGCCAGGAACGAGCGGTCCGATGTTGAAGCGCTGCCGCGCCGCCGCCCCTCCTGGGATGGCGACCACTTTGCGGACAAGGCCGCATGACAACGGTCTTGACGTTGGTTTTGGCGTAAGCGCACGCCGCTTGCGCCGGCTCGCGCCCCTCCTCCCGGGCCACCGAGCCTCTAGGGCCGCCCTGTACCCCCCGCAGGACGGCCCTTTTTTTGCCGCCGAATTCAGTCTGTGCGAGCCGATGCGATGAGAGGCTCGCGCCCGCTGCTTCCGCGCCGGCATCGCTCTTTCGGATCGCATTTTGAATCGCAGACACATCTTCTCGTCCTCGCGGCGCAATTCGCCCGAGCTTTGCTTGAACTCGCTACCCTCTTGTCCAAGAGGGCGCAGGGAAGACCGGGTGCCGACCTCGCACCCGCGGTCCGCTGCGCGAAGATGTAGCGCAGGAAGAACCGCACAGCAGCATACAGGTGGTGCCGAACACTCGGCCTTCCCTGCGCAGTGGGTTGACGGCTTATGCCGTGCTCTCCCGGGAGCCGAATTCCTTCTGGCCTCCCTCGCCTCGCGAATTGACGATGCGCTTCACCCGGTTGGGCTCCCCGCACCTCCGCGACAGCTTGACCGTAGCGACGACGGCCAGGACCACACGGTTTTGCCGTACGCGCATCCGCTGGCGCCACAGGGGTCGACGGCATCGTGCACGAGCCATCGACATGTTGGCGCGACGAACTTCACAGCGCCGCTCATCCGCACGCGGGTCTCGGGCTCACAGGGACTACCCGCCCTGCCCGCCCCATCTCGTGCCGACGCTGCCGCGTCCACCGCAAGCCCGGCTCGCGATCCGTGACGACGTACGATCGCCCCTCAAGGTCGAGCCGGGATGGACGACACATACGATGTTTCCGAATTTCGGTAAAGCGGAATATTTTGATCGGGGAGCATTGACTCACGAACGAAACAGGGCGGCGCCGATCGACTGGCGCTGCCCCCTACTCCGCCGGCAGCGCATCCAGATGGCAGGCCACCCATTGCTCGCCTTCGGTCGAGCGAAGCTGCGGCTCTTCCGTCCGGCAACGGTCGAACACATAGGGGCAGCGGGTGTGGAAGCGGCATCCGCTCGGCGGATTGATCGGGCTCGGCACGTCGCCGCCGAGGATGATGGGATTGCGCTTGGCCCCGGGATCCGGCAGCGGCACCGCCGAGAGCAGCGCCTTGGTGTAGGGATGCCTTGGCGCCGCAAAGATCTCCCGGCGCGGCGCCACCTCGACGATCTTGCCGAGATACATCACCGCAACACGGTGGGTCATGTGCTCGACGATCGCGAGATCATGGCTGATGAAGAGCAGCGCAAGGCCAAACTCGCGCTGGAGATCCTGCAACAGATTGACGATCTGCGCCTTCACCGAGACATCGAGCGCCGAGACCGCCTCGTCGCAAACGATCAGCTCCGGTTCGGCCGCGAGCGCCCGCGCGATGCCGATGCGCTGACGCTGGCCGCCGGAGAATTCGTGCGGCCTGCGGTTCAGCGCTTCACGCGGCAGGCGCACCGTGTCCATCAGCGCCGTCACGCGTGTCTCGAGATCGATCGCGGACTTGGCGAGGCCGAAATTGCGGATCGGCTCGGCCAGGATGTCGCGGATCCGCATGCGCGGATTGAGGCTCGAGAACGGATCCTGGAACACCACCTGCACGCGCCGCCGCATCTGGCGCATCGTGCTCGGAAGCGCATCGTCGATGCGCTGGCCGTCGAGGATGACCTGGCCCGATGTCACGTCGAACAGCCGCAGGATGGCGCGGCCGACCGTCGACTTGCCGCAACCGGACTCGCCGACCAGCGATAGGGTCTCGCCGCGCGCGATCTCGAACGAGACGCCGTCGACGGCATAGACGAACTCGGTTTGCCGTCCGAACAGGCCCTTCTTGACCGGAAAATGCTTCTTGAGGTCGTTGACCTGGAGCAGTGGGATACTCATGCCGCGACGGCTCCCTTGGCGGCGTAGTGGCAGGCGGCGATGTGGCGCGGTCCCTTCTCCTCGAGCCCCGGCGCGTATTGCCGGCAGAGGTCGGTCGCGAGCGCGCAGCGGCCGGCGAAGACGCAGCCCGCGATCGGCTTGCGCAGATCCGGCACCTGTCCCGGAATTTCAGCAAGCCGCGTCGTGGTGCCTGACAGCGATGAGCCGAGCTTGGGCACCGCGCCCAGCAATCCTTGCGTATAGGGATGACGCGGCGAGCGAAACAACTCGGCCACCGGCGCCTCCTCGACCTTGCGGCCGGCATACATCACCATCACGCGCTCGGCGATCTCGGCGACCACGCCGAGATCGTGGGTGATCAGGATGATCGCGGCCCCCACCCGGCGCTTGAGGTCCAGCATCAGCTTGAGGATCTGCGCCTGGATGGTGACGTCCAGCGCCGTCGTCGGCTCGTCCGCGATCAGGAGTTTTGGGTTGCAGGCGAGCGCAATCGCGATCATCACACGCTGGCGCATGCCGCCAGACAGCTGGTGCGGATATTCGCGCACGCGGCGCCCCGGCTCGGGAATGCCGACCAGCGTCAGCATCTCGACCGCGTGCGCCTCGGCGGCCTGCTTGTCCAGGCCCTGATGGATCATGAGCGTCTCGCGGATCTGGCGGCCGACCGTGAGAACCGGATTAAGGCTCGTCATCGGCTCCTGGAAGATCATCGAGATGTCGTTGCCGCGGATGGCACGCATCTCGCGGTCCGACAGCCGCAGGAGGTCTTTCCCTGCGAAGTGGATGGCGCCTGCGATCCTGCCCGGGGGCTCCGGGATCAGGCGCATCAAGGACATCGAGGTGACCGACTTGCCGCAGCCGGACTCGCCGACGATGGCGAGGGTCTCGCCCTCGTTGACGTGAAAGGACACACCGTCCACCGCGCGGTTGATGCCGCTAGGGGTGCGGAAGTGGGTCTGGAGGTTTTCGACCTCTAACAACGCCATCGCGATCAGCTCCGGTCAGAGACGCTTGGCCATGCGCGGATCCAGCGCATCGCGAAGGCCATCGCCGAGCAGGTTGACGGCGAGCACAGTGACGGAGAGGAACGCCGCCGGGAAGAACACGATGTAGGGCTTGACCTGCCACAGCGCACGGCCCTCGGCCATGATGTTGCCCCAGGAGGGAATGGTGGGCGGCGTGCCGGCGCCGATGAAGGACAGGATCGCCTCGGTGATCATCGCACTGGCACAGATATAGGTCGCCTGCACCAGCATCGGCGCGATCGTGTTGGGCAGGATGTGCCGCAGGATGATCATCGGCGTCCGCGTGCCGCAGGCGACCGCGGCGTCCACATAGGGCTGCTCGCGCAGCGACAGCACCACGCTGCGGACGAGGCGCGAGACGCGCGGGATCTCGGCAACGGTGATCGCCAGGATCACGTTGCCGACGCTGCCGCGCGTCAGCGCCATCAGCGCGATCGCCAGCAGGATCGGCGGGATCGACATCAAGCCGTCCATGAAGCGCATCATGATGCCGTCGGCCCAGCGGACGAAGCCCGAGACCATGCCGATGGCGAGACCGACCGCTGAGGCTGATATCGCGACCGACAGGCCGACCGTGAGCGAAACCCGCGCGCCGAACAGCACGCGCGAATAGATGTCGCGGCCGAGCACGTCGGTACCGAACCAGTAGACCGCCGACGGCGCTCGGGTGCGCCTGGCGGGCGCCAGCGCAGTCGGATCGACCGTCCAGAGATACGGTGCAAAAACCGCGATCAGCACGAGCGCCAGCAGCAGCGCACCGCCGATCGCAACGGTGGGGTGGCCGCGCAGGAACCCGATGAAGCCGCGCCGGATCGTGACCGGCCGCAGGATTTCGGGCAACTGCGGCGCGAGGACGAGGCCGGCCGGAAGCAATTGCGGATTGACTGTCGTATCGGTCAATAGCGGATCCTCGGGTCAACGAGCGTATAGGTGACGTCGATCATCAGATTGACGAGGACGTAGACGAAGCTGAACAGCAGCACGATGCCCTGGATGACGGGATAGTCGCGGCGCAGGATCGCATCGATCGTTAGGCGGCCAAGACCGGGGATCGCGAACACGCTTTCCGTCACGACGGCGCCGCCGATCAGGAGCGCGATGCCGATCCCGATGACGGTCACGATCGGCACGGCCGCGTTCTTCAGCGCGTGAATGAACAGGATGCCGCCCTGCCCCATGCCCTTGGCCTTGGCCGTGCGGATATAGTCCTGCTGCAACACTTCGAGCATGGAGGCGCGCGTGATGCGCGCGACCAGCGCGATATAGACGCAGCCGAGCGCGATCGCCGGCAGGATCAGGTTTTGCAGCCACGGCCAGAAGCCCTCGGTCAGCGGCGTATAGCCTTGCACGGGAAGCCATTCGAGCTCGAGCGCGAAGACATAGGCCAGCACGTAGCCGACCACAAAGACCGGCAGCGAGAATCCGAACACGGCGAAGCCCATGATGGCACGGTCAATCAGGCTGCCGGCCTTCCACGCCGCCACGACGCCGAGCGGCACCGCGACCACGATGGTGAGCAGCAGCGTGATCGCCATCAACGAGAGCGTCGGCCCGAGACGCTGCCCGATCATCGTCGACACCGGCAGATTGGTGAAGATCGAGGTGCCGAGATCGCCGTGCAGGATGCGCCAGACCCAGCTTCCGAACTGGATCAGGAACGGCCGGTCGAGGCCGAGGCTCTGGCGGATGCGCTCCACATCCTCCGGGCTTGCCTGGTCGCCCGCGATGACCACAGCGGGATCACCCGGGGCAATGTAAAGCAGGCTGAACACGAACAGCGCGACGATTGCCATCACCGGCAGGGTCGCGGCGACGCGACGGAGGATGTAGGAGAGCATCTGGTGTCAGCGTGTGATCATGCGGTCTTCGATACGCCCCAGAAGAACGGCAGCGGTCCCTTGGTGATCCCGGAGACGTTCTTGCGCCACGCCGTATAGCTGAGAAAGAAGCCGGTCGGCGCGTAGACGACGTCCTCGAACGCCGCCGTGTTGAGCCGGCTGACTGCGGCCTTTTCCTCGTCGAGATTCTTGGCGTCGAACCAGGCCGCGACCTCCTTCTCGGTATTGGCGCTGGTGGGCCAGCCGAACCAGGCCTTGTCGCCGTTGGCGCGAATGGCGGTGTAGGGTGCCGGGTTGATGCAGTCCGCGCCCGCATGCCAGGTGTGGAACATGTTCCAGCCGCCTTGTCCGGGCGGTGTCTTCTGGGCGCGACGGGAGCCGACCGTGCCCCAATCGGTCGCGACGAAGTCGACATTCATGCCGAGCTTCTTCAGGAGGTCTGCGGTCACGTCCCCGAACGCCTTGGTGATCGGCTGATCCTGCGCCACCAGGCACGTGACCGGCTGGCCTGAATAGCCGCTCTCGGCGAGCAGCTTCTTGGCTGCGTCGTAATCGCGCTTGCCCTTCAGAATGTCGCCGCCCGCTTCGGTATAGAGGGGGGTATTTGGCGTGAAGTAGCTGGGCAGCGGCTTCCACAGCGTATCGTCGTCGCCGACGAGGGCGCGCATGTAGTCCTCCTGGCTCAGCGCCATCAGCACCGCGCGCCGCGCCCGCACGTCGTTGAAGGGCGGATACAGGAAATTCATGCGGAACGAGCCGATATTGCCGAGGGGATCGCCGATATCGACGCTGATGTTCTTGTTCTTCTTCAGGACGGGAACGAGGTCCGCGATCGGGTTCTCCCACCAGTCGATCTCGCCGTTCTGCAGCGCAGCCGCCGCCGTCGCCGGATCCGGCATGATCACCCACTCGATGCGATCGATCAGCATCTGCTTGCCGCCTGCGAGCCAAGACGCCTTCTCCTGCCGCGGCACGTAGTCGGCGAACTTTTCGAACACCGCTTTCGCGCCCGGCACCCACTCGCCCGTGACGAACTTCATCGGGCCGGAGCCGACATAGTCCGTGATCTGCTTGAACGGGTCGGTCTGGGCGATGCGCTCCGGCATGATGAAGGCGACCGGCGCATTGTTCTTGCCGAGCGCGTAGAGCAGCTTCGGGAAGGGCTGCTTCAGCACCCATTTGAAGGTGCGATCGTCGACCGCGGTAAGTTCCTGCTGGATCGCCTTGAGCATCAGGCCCATCGGGTCGCGCGCGGCCCAGCGGGTGAGGCTCGCGACGACGTCCTTGCTCAGCACCGGCGCGCCATCATGAAATTTGAGCCCGGATCGCAGCTTGAAGGTCCAGGTCTTGCCGTCGTCGGTGGTCTCCTCGGATTCGACCATCTGGCGCTGCGGCTGAAGCTGGGCATCGACGCCGTAGAGCGTGTCCCAGACCATCGCGGCCGCATTGCGCACGACATATTGCGTGCCCCAGATGGGATCGAAATTGGCAAGATTGGCCTGCGGCACGAAACGCAGGGTTTTGGCAGCCGCGCCTTGTGCGATCGCCGGGGCCGAGAGGCCGCCGCTCAATGCCAGACCGCTCGCGCCAGCCAGTCCCTTTAATACGGTCCTGCGATCCATGAAGTCCTCCCAGTAATGCTGTGATGCCGGCCGTTCATTGGCCAGGGGCAGGTGAAATCGAACCCATTTGCGTGCAAATGGTATGCCAGTAACCGCGCGTCCGCCAGCAGGATATTACCGACTTTTTGATGAGCCAACGCATCAAAGAGCGGCCGCCAGCACCGGTCCGGTGTCGATATGAGGGATCGCCTCGACCAGCTTGCGGGTATAGTCGGTTTTCGGATTATCGAACAATGCACGGCTCTCGCCCTGCTCCACGATGCCGCCGTTGCGCAGCACGATGGTGCGGTCGCAGAGCATGCGCACGACGTTGAGATCGTGGCTGACGAACAGCAGCGCGATGTCGTTCTCGCGCCGCAGGCGATCGAGCAATTGCAGCACCACGGCCTGCACCGAGACGTCGAGCGCGGCGGTTGGCTCGTCCAGCACCAATAGCCGCGGCCGGCAGGCAATCGCGCGCGCGATGCCGACGCGGGCCTTCTGACCACCGGAGAGTTGATGGGGAAAGCGCGGCAGCAGGTCAAGCGGCAGTCCGACCCGCTCCGCACACTCCTCCACGCGCTGGCGCAAGCCGTCGCCTGCGCGCATGCCGTCGAGCCGCATCAGGGGATGGGCGATACAATCGAAAGCCGTGTAGCGCGGATTGAGGCTTTCGTTCGGGTCCTGAAAGACCATCTGGATGTCTTTGCGCAACGGCGAACGGTGGAAGTCGCGCGAGGCGACGTGGCCGATCGACTGTCCGTCGAACACGATGTCGCCCTCGCTCGGGTCGATCAGGCGGCAGATCATTCGCGACGTCGTGCTCTTGCCGGAGCCGGATTCACCCACGAGCCCGACGCTCTCGCCGCCGGCCATCGTCATGGAGAAGTCGGCGACCGCCGCGGAGCCCTGGTCGAAGCGCTTGGCCAGTTTCCGCACCTCGAGGAGCGGCGGCGTGCCATGTGCGAGCTCTTGCCTGGGCCTGGTCACGACTGCGGCATTGCGCTCGCGCTCCTCCTCGGTGACGAGATCCTCGATGCGGGATGTCGCGGTCGGCGACGCCGCAACCAGGCGGCGGGTATAGGCATGCTGCGGCGCGCCGAAGAGGATTTGCGGACTGGCCTCCTCGACGATGCGACCGCGCTCCATCACCGCGATGCGCCGGCAATAGCGCGCCGCGAGCCCAAGATCGTGCGTGATCAGGATCGTCGCCATGCCGCGCGCAGCAGCGATATCGGCCAGGAGATCCATCACCACCTTCTGCGTGGTGACATCGAGACCGGTGGTCGGCTCGTCGGCGATCAGCAGCGCCGGATTGCAGGAGATCGCGATGGCGATCATCACGCGCTGGCACATGCCGCCGGAGAGTTCGTGCGGATAGGCGCTCATCCGCGCCTCGGGGTCGCGGATCTGGACGGCGCGCAGCAAGTCGAGCGCTTCGGCGCGGGCGGCGTGCTTCGATATCTTCTTGTGCGTGAGGATCGCGTCCGCGATCTGCAGGCCGATCGCGCGGATGGGGTTCAGCGCGGCGCGCGGGTTCTGAAAAATCATCGACATCGCCGCGCCCTGGAGCTGGCGAAGGTCATCGCCCCCGAGCTTGGTCACGTCCTGCCCGCGAAACAGGATTTTCCCGCCGGTGACGCGGCCGGCCGCATCGAGCAGCCGGGTCGTCGCAAAGCCTGTCACCGACTTGCCCGATCCGCTCTCGCCGACGAGGCCGAGCATCTCGCCCTTTGAGACCGAAAGCGTGACACCGCGCACCGCCTCGACCATGCCGCGCCGCGTCGAGAAGGCGACGTGGAGGTCTTCGATCCTGAGCAGTTCCTCGCTCATGTGCGCATCCGCGGATCGAGAATGTCGCGCATCCCGTCACCGAGGAGATTGAAGCACAGCACCGCCATCATCAGCGCGAGGCCTGGAAAGGCCACCAGCCACCACCGCCCGGTCGAGATGAAACGCGCGCCCTCCGCGACCATGATGCCCCATTCCGGCGTCGGCGGCTTGACGCCGAGACCGATGAAAGAGAGACCGGCCGCGTTGAGAATGGCCCAGCCGAGATTGAGCGAAATCTGCACCGCCATCGCCGGCAGAATGTTCGGCAGCAGAAAACGCAGCACGACGGAAAAATGGCTCTCGCCGCAGGCGCGCGCGGCCTCCACCCAGCCGACATTGCGGCGGACGTTCACCTCGGCGCGCGCAAAGCGGATGTAGAAGGGCAGATTGATGATCGCGGTCGCGATCACGATGTTCTCGATCCGGTTCCCGAGCGCGGCGACCATGGCCATCGCCAGCACGAACAGCGGAAAGGCCATCATGACGTCGACGAAGCGGCCAACCGTACGGTCGAGCTTGCCGCCGGCATAGCCGCAGAATGCACCGACGACGGCGCCGATCACGAAGGAGATACCGACCGCGGACACCGCGATGGCAAGGTCGAGCCGCGCCGCAATGACGAGGCGGCTGAACACGTCGCGGCCAAGCTGGTCCGTCCCGGCGATGTGCGCTGCGTTCGGTGGCTGCAAGGCCTCGGACACGTTCGAGACCACGGGATCATAAGGCACGATCCACGGTCCGAAGATCGCGAGCAGGACGAACAAGGCAACCCCGGCGGCGGCAACACCGGTGAGCGGATTGCCACGCAAGATCCAGACCGAATGGCGGAGAGTAGCGCTGGTCATTCGATCGACACCCTGGGATCGGCGATGCCGTAGCAGATGTCGACCAGCAGATTGACCAGCACGAACAGGCTGGCCATCAGCAGCACAAAACCTTGCACCGGCGCATAGTCGGACGACAGCAGCGCATCGAGCGCGTACGACGCCACGCCCGGCCACGAGAACACCTTCTCCACCAGCACATTGGCGCCCAGCATGGTCGAGAACACGATGCCGGCAATGGTGATGACCGGCAGGATCGCGTTGCGAAGCGCATAGGTGACGACCACCTTGTGCCAGGACAGTCCGACCGAACGCGCGGTGCGCACGAAATCGCTGCCGAGCGAGACCAGCATCGAGGCGCGCGTGATCCGCGCCAGCGGCGCAATCACGAACAGGGCCATGCTCACCGCCGGCAGGATCAACTGCCTGCAGGCCGCCCACCAGCCCTCAACGTCTCCCGCGAGCAGGAAATCGATCGACAGGAAGCCGGTGCGCGACGGCGGCAGCGAGGTGAACACGTCGATCCGCCCCGTCGGATCTGGCGCAAGCCCGAGCAGATAGTAGAACACGTAGATCAGCAGCAGTCCCGACACGAAGGTCGGCACGCAGACGCCGAGCGCGCAGAACAGCCGCACGCCGTGATCGACGATCGACCCCGGCTTGAGCGCCGCGACCACGCCGAGCGGCACCGCCGCAATCAGCGCGATCAGGAGTGCGGTGAAGGTGAGCTCGAGCGAGGCCGGCAGGCGCTCACGCAGATCCTTCAGCACCGGCTGCCCCGTCATCATGGAGCGGCCGAGATTGCCGCGGCCGATGTCGGAGAGATAGTACATCAGCTGCTCCGGGACCGGCTTGTTGAGCCCCATCTGCTTGCGGATCTGCTCGATCTCCTCCTTGCCGGCATTGGGCCCCGAGGCGAAGAACACCGCGGGATCGCCGGGCAAGACGCGCATCAACAGAAAGGTGAAGACCAGCACGCCGAACAGCGCCGGCAGCGACGACAGAAGCCGCCTGCCCGCCCGTACCAACGTTGCACCAAGACCGGTCGTCACCTTTCGGAGCCTCTCTCCACGGACGTTACTTGATCTATTTAAGTCACTTGCGACTGACGTCGCGATAGTCGACCTGACGATGGAATTCGTAGGTGTAACCTTCGACCGAGGCCGCCATCACCGCATCCTGGTTCGGCTGCCACAGCATGATCTGCGGCATCTCGCTGTTGTGGATGGCGTTGAGCTTGCGGCCGTCCTCCTCGTACTTGGCCTTGTCGGGCTCGAAGCGGGCTTCCTGCGCGATCGCGACGAGCTCGGGATTGTTGATCGAGGAGTAGTTCCAGCGCTGATTGCCGGTGTAGAAATTGCGGTAGAAGTAATCGGTCGACGGCAACCAGGCTACGACGCCCTCGATAAAGAAGGGAAGCTTCTTCTCGTTGATCTGCGTCGACATCTGCGCGTCCGGCAGCTTCTGGATGTCGACCTTGATCCCGATCTTGCCGAGCGATTCCTTCACCAGCGCGGCCATCGGCTCCGCGGTCGAGGCCTGGCCGACGTTGAAGCTGAAGGTGGTCGAGAAGCCTTCGGGCAGACCTGCCGCCTTGAGGTATTCGCGCGCCTTGTCGAGATCGAGCTTCACCGGTTGCTGGAACGGATAGATGCCGTTCAGCGGCTTGCCGTCCGGCCAGGACGCACCGAACAGCGGCGCCCCGCGGCCGAACAGGGCGGCCTTGAACATGTCGTCATAGGGCAGCGCATAAGCGATGGCGCGGCGGACGTTGACGTTGTCGAACGGCGGCAGCTGGTTGTTCATCGAGACGAAGGTGATCGCATTGTACTGCGGCGTCGAGATCACCTTGAGCTTGCCCTTGGCCTCGAGCGACTGCACGTCGCTGGCCTGGAGGTCGACAACGAGGTCGGCATCGCCGCGCTCGACCAGGTTGGCGCGGGTTGCCGGCTCCGGCACCGACTGGATGATCACGCGCTTGAAGAAGGCGGGCTTGCCGGGCGAGCCGCGATTCCAGCTCTCGTCGCGCTTGATGATGACCTGCTCGCCGGGCTTGAAGGTCTCGAGGATGTAAGCACCGCTGCCCGCGGTGTGCTCCTTCAGCCACGCCGTGGCCCAGGGATCATCCGCCGTCGCGTGCTCCTTGGCGAGCTTCGCGTTGATGATGATCGGATAGACGGTCGCAAGGTTCGGCAGCGCGAGCTTGTCGGGTTTGGGCAGCGTCACCTCGAAGGTCAGCGGATCGATCACCTTGAACTGGTCGGCGGACGTCATCGAACCCGTCAGCAGCTGCGCCTTGCCGAGGACCGGCGCGGTGACGCAGCGATCGAGCGACCATTTCACGTCCTCGGCCGTGACGGGCGTACCGTCCTGGAATTTTGCGTCCTTGCGCAGGTGGAAGGTCAGCTTCAGACCGTCAGGGCTGACGTCGTAGGATTCGGCGAGCTCGCCGGTGATGGTGTCGAGATCGAACACCCATTTGCCGTTGAGCTGCTTGCGGCCGAACGAGACCAGGCGGTCATAGGTGCTCATGCTGAGCGCGAAGGACTCGCGCGTCGATCCCGGGATGTTAGGATCGAGCGTGTTGACGGTCGCGCCGGTGACGTAGCGCAGTGTCTCCGCCCGGGTTTGCGCTTGCGACGGCGCGGTGGCGATCAGCAACAGCGCGGTGGTGGCGAGGACCGAGGTCGCTGGCCTGAAAGACACAAAACGCATTTGTTTTCCTCAAGATTTTCGACTGAAAACGCCAACAAGACAGGTCCAGAAGCAAGCAAGTTACGCGCCAATGCGCAGAGGCGTTTCGACGCGGCGGCGCATGGGTGATCATCGCGATTGTTCCCTTGCTCGCGCCGGCCGCGTCACCACGGCTTGCGGCACGTCATAGGCGCAGAGCGAGGCCCAGTGGCGCTCGACATCGGCGCGAAACAGGCCGCGCGTCAGACCATGGACCAGCTTCGGCACCGCCGTCGTCATCGCGTTGATCGACGATCCGGACGGACCAAAGCTCATGGTGGAGGCGATTGCAAAAAGATGAATGTCCGCGACCCACGGCGTCTCGCCGGGCACGCGCTCGGTGAAGGCATAATCGTCGGCGAGATAGGGAAAACGGCCGAGCCGCGCGTTGCGCTCGTTCTCCGGCGGCTGGTAGCGGTCGGCCCAGGTCGCGACATTGCCGGAAAATTTTGCCAGCTCGCCGCGGCCGGCAAAGTTCATGTCAATACCGGTGCCGCAAATCACGAAATCCGCGGCAACGACGCCGCGCGGTGTCTGCAATTCGACGCCGTCGTCGGTCTGTCGAGCGGCTTCGACCGGCGCGCCTTCATGCAATGTGAAAGCGGCATGACGCGCACAGCGATCATAGGTCGGCTGCGGAAAGCCCTCGCGCATTTCGAGGATCTTGCGCATGAAGCGCCAGCGCCAGGCATCGTCGAGGTCGCCGAGATGGCGCAGGAAGCCACGGAAGGTCAACCAGCGATAGGGCTGGATCACCTGGATCTGCGCGCGGCGGCAGAGCAGGTGCACTTCCGCCGCACCTGCTTCGAGCGCGGTGGCTGCGTTGTCGAAGGCGGAAGCGCCGGCGCCGATCACGGCGACCCGCTTGCCGCGCAGGCTCTCGAAATCGATATCGTCCGCGACTGATGCGACAGAGCTCGCCGGCAGGTCACGCAACTGCTCCGGGATCATCCAGTCGCCCATGCCCTCCTGCCCCGTCGCCAGCACGATCTTGCGCGCATAGAGCGTCTCGACGGCATCGCCCCGCTTGACCCGCGCGGCAAGCAAGCCGTCCGCCGCAGGCGCAATCTCCTGAAGCTCGCAACCATTGCGCACCGGCAGGCCGATCGTGCGTCGCAGCCAGAGCAGATACTCCGCCCAATGCTCGCGCAGGATCAGGGCTAGCGCCTGCCAGCTTTCCTTGCCGAAACGCGCTTCGTGCCAGGATTGATAGGTCAGGCTCGGGATGTCGAGATCAGGCCCCGTATAGTCTTTCGGGCTGCGCAGCGTCGGCATGCGGGCATAGGTGAGCCACGGGCCCTCCTTGCCCTCCTCGGCCTTGTCGAGCAGCAGGATGTTGCTGACGCGCGAGCGCATCAGGCCGAAACCGATGGCGAGACCGGACTGGCCGGCGCCGATGATCAGCACGTCCAGCGCCGGCTTGCCGTCCGGCCCCGTCTTCGGCTCGAGCCAAGCGGCATGAGGATGCGCGATCCGGGCGAGATCGGCGCGAACGTCGGCTTCAAGTGCTGTCAGCGCCTCACTCATGCCGCGAGCCAGCCTCCGTCAACCACCATCACCGTCCCGGTCGTGAACGAGGACGCATCGCTGGCAAGATGCAGCGCGGTCTGCGCGATTTCTTCTGCCTGGCCGAACCGCTTCATGGCATGGCGGTTGCGCGAGGCCTCGCGCACCTCGTCGGAATTGGCGTGACGGGCAAAGCTGCGGCGCAGCATCGGCGTGTCGATCGCGCCGGGCGCAATCGCGTTGACGCGAATGCCGTCGGTTGCAAAATCCACTGCCATGGTTCGCGTCAGGCTGACGATCGCGCCCTTGGCGGCGATATAGGCACTGTTGCCCTTGCCGCCGGCGACCGCAAGCTGCGAGGCCAGGGTGATGATCGATCCGCTCTTCTGCCGCTGCATCTGCGGCACCGCGGCCCGCGCCCACAGCCAGGTGCCGCCGACATTGGCGCGGAACACCGCGTCCCAGTCCTCGAGGCTCGTCGTCAGCACCGTGCCGCCGACGGAAAAGCCGGCGGCCGTCATGAGGATATCGAGGCGGCCGTGACGTGCGACGACATCGCCGACGACCGTCTCCGCCAAGCTGGCATCTCCGACGTCGCCGACATGCGTCGTGGCCTCGCCCACGAGGCTTGCCGTCTCCGCAAGTCCCACAGCATCGCGATCGACCAGCGCGAGACGCGCACCCTCTTCCGCAAACAGCTTTGCACTGGCGCGGCCGATTCCCGATGCTGCTCCCGTGATGATGGCCGTCAGCCCTTGCAGCCGCATCTCAGATCCACTCCTTGTGCTGCTTCAGCCAGGCACTCATCGCAGCGGCGGATTCGACGCAACCGAACCGCGCGCGCCAGCCGAACTCGTCCGCCATCCGCCTGACCGACAGCGGCGCGCGGGGGGACCCATGCAGCTTGATCGCGGTGTTCTCGCCGGGCGCCGCGAGCCGGCATTGCAGGCCAGGATTCAAGGTTGCGAACGCCTCGCCCCATTGTAGCGCCGGCCATAACTCGCCGCGGGAGATGTTGTAGAGCCGATGGCGCGGCCGCTCGGCTTCGACCAGAATTGCCACGGCTTCGGCAGCATCCGGAGCGTAGATCCAGTCCCTCACACCCGCTTCAGGCATGACCGCCACCTTGTCACGCGCAAACGCGGCCAGAATCTGGAACTGGAGGCTCGGCGTATCGCGCACCGAACTGGGTCGCTCCCACGGGCCAAAAACGGCGCTCAGTCGCACGCTCAGGAAATCGCCGCCAAAGAGTTCGGCGTGGCGCGCGACAGACCGCTCCGAGGTGAACTTGCTGATGGCGTAGAACGAGGCGGGATCGCAGGGCGTCTCCTCGTCAAGCAGTTCGACCCGCGCGCCAGCCGCACCATAGGCCGATGCCGACGACAGATTGACGACGCGGCGAACGCCACGACGGATCGCAGAAAGCAGGATCGGGATCTGCGCCATCACGTTGATTTCGAGGACGCGCGCAGTCGAGGCACGCTCGAGCTCTTCGCCAGCGGTGATCGCGGCGCCGAGCACGATCGCATCAACGCCCTCGGCAATGATGGCGTCGATGGTATCCGTGTCGGTGATATCGCCCTGCAAGGCCTTGAGCCGTGCGCCGTGGTCAGCAAGAGATCGTCGCGCGGGTGACGGCAATTCAGCGCGGTCATAAAGCGTCACATCGTGGCCGCGCGCCAGCAGCGCCTCGGCAATGTTAAGGCCGACAAAACCCGTGCCACCGAAGATGAGGACCTTCATCGCGCGCGATCCACGATCACAGCAATTTCGCCCCGAAATTCCGCTCCGGATCCATGTCGGCGACCAGCCGACCGGTCGGCTTCGCCGCCTCACCGCCATTGCGCGCCAGGAACTTGCCGCTACCCGCGCTCGCCAGGCATTTGTCTCCCTCGACGATGACGCGCCCGCGCGACAGCACCGACACCGGCCAGCCCTTCAGCTTGCGGCCGGCGAACGGCGTGTAGCCGGCGAGGTCATGCATCATCTCGTCGGCAATCACGGTCTCCCGATTGGGATCCCAGATCGCGATATCGGCGTCAGCGCCAACGGCGATCGACCCCTTGCGCGGATGCAGATTGTAGATCTTGGCCGGCGCCGTCGCGGTCAGTTCGACGAATTTTCCGAGGCCCAGCCTGCCCTTCGACACCATCGCGTCGAACAGCAGCGGCAGCCGCAGCTCCAGTCCCGGAAGACCGTTGGCGACCTGCTTGAAGTTCGGGTTTGGACCGGCACGCAGCTTGCCGGTTTCGTCATAGCGATAGGGCGCGTGATCCGACGAGATGGTCTGGAGATCACCGAGCGAGAGCGCCTGCCACAGCGCCTCCTGGTCGGAATGCGCGCGCGGCGGCGGGCTGCACATCCACTTGGCGCCCTCCGCGCCCGGCTTGTCGAGATCATTGGCGGTGAGGAACAGATATTGCGGGCAGGTCTCGGCGAACACCTTGAGCCCCTGGCCGCGCGAGTCGCGGATCACCTTGGCGCCTTCGGCGGTCGAGACATGAAAGATCATGATCGGTTGGTCGATCAGCGCGGCCATGCCGATCAGCCGGGTAAAAGCCTCCGCCTCCGAGACGCGGGCATGACTGACGGCGTGGTATTTCGGCATGGTGTAGCCGCGCGCGAGCAGCCGCTTGACCATCCAGGCGATGATGCCGTGATTTTCGGCATGCGCACACAGCATCGCGCCGGACTGGCGCGCCGCAAGGAGAATGTCGAGCAGTGGCTCGTCATCGACCTTGAGGCGGTCATAGGTCATGAAGATCTTGATCGACGCGTGGCCCTGCTTCACCAGCGCCGGGATGTGCTCCTCGACCGTCTCCCTGGTCGCGTCCGCAATGATCATGTGAAAGGCGTAGTCGATCACCGCGCCCTTTTTCGCCAGCGCGTGATAGTCCTCCACCACCTGCGGCAGCTTCATGCCGACATGCTGGGCGGCAAACGGGATCACGGTGGTCGTGCCGCCAAATGCCGCCGAGACCGTCGCGCTCTCGAAAGTATCGGCATTCATGATGCCGGCCGCGGACAGCTGCTCGATATGCGCATGGCTGTCGACGCCGCCCGGCAGCACCAGCTTGCCGCGCGCATCGATCTCGCGCTTGGCCGCCGGCAGGCCCTTGCCGATCGCCGCGATCGTCTCGCCGGAGATGGCGACATCGGCCTCGAACACATCGGTGGTGGTGGCGACGCGTCCGCCGCGAATGATCAGGTCGTAGGTGGGTTCAGTCATGAGGCACTCCATGATATGCCTGAGCCAAATGATCGCCATTCAGGAAGACCATCATGTCCCGGCCGCGCATTCTCGTCATCAATCCGAACTCCAATCCTGCAGTCACGCAAGGGCTGGAGGAAGCCTTGAAGCCGCTCGGCTTCGAGGGCGGCCCGGAACTGGTCTGCCAGTCGCTGGCCGAGGGGCCATTCGGCATTGAAAGCCAGGCTGACGTGGACAGCGTCGCCATGCCGCTGCGCAAGCTGGTCGAAGGCGACAACAGCTCGGCCGCTTTCGTCATCGCCTGCTACAGCGATCCCGGGCTTCAGGTCTGTCGCGAAGGCACTGACAGGCCGGTCTTCGGCATCGCCGAGTGCGGCGTGCTGACCGCGCTTGCGCGCGCCGAAACGTTCGGCGTCATCGCGATCGCCCAGCGCTCGATCCCGCGCCACATGCGCTATCTCCGGCAGATGGGGCTGACCGAGCGCCTTGCCGGCGAGCGTCCGCTCAACATGAGCGTCGCGGAAACGGCGTCCGGCGAAGGCACGCTGGCGAAGATGATCGAGGTTGGCCGCGCATTGCGCGACGAGGACGGCGCCCGCGCCATCGTCATGGGCTGCGCCGGCATGGCGCGCCATCGCCGCCCGCTCGAAGACGCGCTGGGCATTGCCGTGATCGACCCGACACAGGCTGCCGTCACGATGGCGCTGGGTACGGTGCAGTTTTCGGCCCACTAGGCGTCCTTCAGCTCTTGTGTGCGCGCAAGCCATTGCGCGTGGCTCTCGCGCGACAGCGCAAACGTGTCCCGCTGCGTTGTGTAGAGATTGCCGAACATGCGGCCGATCGGCCTGTAAGCGTCGAGATCGACATACATGTTGGCCTCGTCGACGAGGCCCTCGCGGGCATGAACCCGCAGCACCTCGCCGATCAGCAGCTCGCGATCCGGCGAGAAGTTCAGCACGAGATGGCGCCGGCATTCAAGCGCGAACGGCGCTGCGGCCAGGCGCGGCACCTTCACGTCGACTGAGGCCAGCGTGGCCAGCCCGGTCGCCGCGACCTCGCTGTCGCCCGACGGGAAATCGACCGCGCAATCATTCATCGCCCCCGACAGCGCCTCATCGACCATGTGAACCACGAACTCGCCGTCGCGATGAATATTGCGCGTGGTGTCCTTTGGCGAATGATCCGGCTTGTGCTGGAGCCCGAGCACGATCAGCGCCGGGCTCTCGGAGAATACGTTGAAGAAGCTGAACGGCGCGGCATTGACGGCGCCATTCTCGTCGAGCGTCGTCACCAGGGCGATCGGCCGCGGCACGATCACGCCGCACAGCAGCTTGTAACGATCGCGCGGGTCGAGCTCGCGGAGAGAGATCCCCATGCCCGCCATCGGCGTCACGTCTCCGGCGGCGGCACTGCGCCGGTCTGGCTGGTGATCAGGCCGTAATGTTCGATACGGCGGTGCCGGGCAAAATCGAAGATCGTGGTCTTGCCGAACGTCGTGGCATGGAGGTCGCAGGCATGGACCAGAACTTCGTCGTCCTCGGTCTTGGCCTCTGCGACGATTTCGCCGTTGGGATCGACGATCAGGCTGCCGCCGAACAGCGGATGCCCGTCCTCGACGCCGGCCTTGGCGACCGCGACGACCCAGGTCGCGTTCTGATAGGCGCCGGCCTGCACCGAAAGGCGGTTGTGGAACAGGCGCTTCTCGACACCCTCCTCGCTCTTCTCCGCATTCACCGACGGCGTGTTGTAGCCGATCAGCACCATCTCGACGCCCTGCAGACCCATGACGCGATAGGTCTCGGGCCAGCGACGGTCATTGCAGATCGCCATGCCGATGATGCCGCCGAGCTCGCGCCAGACCTTGAAGCCGAGATCGCCCGGCTCGAAATAGCGCTTCTCCAGATGCTGATGCGAACGCTTGGTATCGTAGTCGACATGGCCCGGCAGATGGACCTTGCGATATTTGCCGACAATCTTGCCCGACTTGTCGGTGAGGATGGCGGTGTTGAAATGGTGGCCGTCGGGCGTCAGCTCCGCATAGCCAAAATTCATCGCCATCTGGTGCTGCGCCGCGCGATCGAACAGCGGTTTTGTTGCCGCATTCGGCATCTCGCGCTCGAACCAGATGTCGAACTCCGAGCGGTCCTCGACATACCAGCGCGGGAAGAACGTCGTCAGTGCCAGCTCGGGATAGACGATCAGGTCGGCCCCCCTCGCCTTGGCCGCGTCCATCAGCGCGATCATGCGCTTGACCACGGCCTCGCGGCTGTCTGCTTTCTGGATCGGGCCCATCTGGGCAGCGGCAACAGTGACGATTCGCATCAGCGAGTTCCTGACTTCTTGACGACTTTTCTTGGCGAGGCTGGCGATCGCAGCTTCAATGGCGGGTCGGCGCGCGCAGCATAACGCAGCCCCGCGCCGTTTTTCCACCAAAGCAGCTTTCATGCCGTCGATCCTCTTGCTGCCTCGCCAAGCTAAACCCTCGGGCGCAGAGATGATGCTGCACGCCCGGACCGTGCGGTTTGCGGCTCACCCCGGCGATCGCACTGCCCGCGGAGTGAGCATGCGGGTGGCGGAACGTTCACCACTGCAAGATGCGGCGCACCACGGATTTCTCCGCGCAAACCCCGATCTTCGCTGCGCTGCAATCACAGCGATTCAGACCGTCTGACTAATTAGCAGGCGTTCGAATGGCGGCGCGCAATCGTTGGCGCCTAGGAGCTATGCATGACAGTCAGCTCAGCTGCTCGTCGGGCAGTGAGGAATGTTGGCTGACATCACAATGATACAATTCGTCAACTCCAGGCATTGCCGGAACTCTGGTGTTCATTCTGGGTTGATGATCTAGGTACCCGCCTCGCCCGCGATCGCGCGCTTTTCCCTCCTCTCCGTTCCCTCCTGGAGCTTCACGACATGACTTCAGCCGACCGGCCTGCGACGCGGCTCGCCACGCGTCTCTCGTTCCTGGTCGCCGGCTTCGGTCTTGCCTGCTGGGCGCCGCTGGTGCCGTTCGCGAAGGCGCGGCTCGCGGTCGATGATGCCGTTCTCGGTCTGCTGCTGCTCAGCCTCGGCATCGGCTCCGTCGTCGCGATGCTCGCAACCGGGATCTTGACCGCGCGCTATGGCAGCAAGCCGATCATCATCGCGGGCGGAATCGGCCTCGCGCTGGTGCTGCCGCTACTGGCCCTGGCCGGCACGCCGGTGACATTGGCGGTGGCGCTGCTGGCATTCGGCGCGGCGCTCGGCTCGATCGATGTCGCCATGAACATCCATGCCGTCGAGGTGGAGCGCGCAGCGAGAGAGCCGCTGATGTCGGGCTTTCACGCACTCTTCAGCATCGGCGGGTTCGCCGGATCGGCAGTGATGACCGCGCTGCTGTCGTTTCATCTCGGGCCGCTCGCATGCACATTGATCTGCTCCGCGCTGATGCTGATCGCGATGGCGCTCGCCTCGCCGCGCCTGCTGCGCAGGGCACAGGCGCAGGAGGGACCGCTGTTCGTGCTGCCACATGGCATCGTGCTGTTGCTGGCACTGCTTGCGGCCATCACCTTCCTGATCGAAGGCGCGATGCTCGACTGGGGCGCCCTGCTCGTCATCGGCGCCGGCCTCGTCAGCGAGGCGCAGGGCGGGATCGGTTACATCGTGTTCTCGATCGCGATGACCGCAGGCCGCCTTGGCGGCGATGCCATCGTGGCGCGGATCGGCGATCGCGCGACGCTGGTCGGGGGAAGCCTGCTCGCCGTCGCGGGCCTTGCGGTGCTGCTGCTTGCACCCAGCGCCCCCATTGCCATAGCCGGCTTCCTGCTGATCGGCCTCGGCGCGTCGAACCTCGTCCCGGTGCTGTTTCGCGGCGCCGCCAGGCAGACCGCAATGCCCACAGGGCTCGCGGTGGCGTCAATCACCACCGCCGGCTATGCCGGCGTTCTGGTCGGCCCTGCCGGCATCGGTTTTGTCGCCCACGCGGTCGGCCTGCCGACGGCGTTCTGGATGCTCGCCGCGATGATGTGTGTCGTCACGCTCTCCGCACGTGCCGTGACAAAATAGAAAGGCGCGCCGCGGCCTCGCCGCGATGCATCATCCGCCGGTTATACAAGACTCGATTTGCCGCGGCTCAGCAGCTCGCCGGCGCCCTTGTCGCCGACGATCCTGCCCTGTTCATACACGACCCTTCCCCGCGCGATGGTGGTGACGGGCCAGCCCGTGACATCAAAGCCTTCCCAGGGTGTATAGTCGGAGCCGTGGTGCAGATCGGCCTGCCGGATCGGCTTCTTCAACTTCGGGTCCCACAGCGCGATATCGGCGTCGAAGCCGACCCCGATCGAGCCCTTGCGCGGATAGAGGCCGTAGATGCGGGCATGATTGGTGGCGGTCAGCTCGACGAATTTCTGCAAGCTGATGCGTCCCTTCGAGACGCCCTCGGAGAACAGGATCGGCAGCCTTGTCTCGACGCCGGGAATGCCGTTCGGCACCCAGCGGAACGAGGTGCGCGCATTCGGCGTCAGCTTGCCCTTGGGATCGTCGTAGCGGAACGGGCAATGGTCCGACGAGAACGTCTGGAACACGCCTGTCGTGATGCCTTCCCAGATCGCCTGCTGGCTTTCGACATCGCGCGGCGGCGGCGAGCAGACGTATTTCGCGCCTGATATGTCCATATTCAGGCCCTTCATGTCGTCGGCCGTCAACGTGATGTATTGCGGACAGGTCTCCGCATGAACCGGCAACCCGCGCTGCTGTGCCCACCTTATCTGCTCCATCGCCTCGCGGCCGGAGACGTGGACGATCATGATGGGAACGCCGACCACCTCGGCATGGCTGATGGCACGGTGCGCCGCCTCGCGTTCGACCGCCTGCGGACGCGACACGCCATGATAGTAAGGCGCGATGTGGCCTTCGCGATCGAGCTTGCTGGTGAGGAAGCGGATGGCGTCGTAGCCCTCGCAATGGACCATCACCAGCGCCTGCTCGCGGCGCGCGACGTCGAACACCTCGAGCAACTGCTTGTCGCTGAGCACGAGGTCGTCATAGGTCATGAACACCTTGAACGAGGTGTAACCGTCCTTCACCAGCGCCGGCAGCTCCTGCCCGAGCACGACCGCCGTCGGATCGGAGATGATGAGGTGAAACGCCGTGTCGATATAGCATTCGCCTTCGGCGAGCTTGCGGTAGTTCTCGACGCAGGTGCGCAGCGAGGTGCCCTTCTCCTGCAGCGCGAAGGGCAGCACCATGGTGTTGCCGCCGGCTGCCGCCGCGCGCGTCGCCGAGGCAAAATCGTCGGCCATGACGACGTCGGGGCCGGAGGCTTGCGAGATATGCACGTGGCTGTCGATGCCGCCGGGCAGTGCCAGCAGCCCCGTCGCGTCGATCTCGCGCGCGGCACCTTCGAGATGATCGGCGATGCTGACGATGCGGCCGTCGCGAATGCCGATATCGGCACGAAACTCGTCGCTGGCCGTCACGATGGTGCCGCCGCGAATGGCGAGGTCGAGTTGCGTCACTTGGGTCTCCACGATGTTCTGACGGCCCATGTTTCAGAAATTCGGCCCGCTTCGCAAGGCCTCGGATATGCGTTTTGGCCGTCCGGGCCTTGCTCGATCGCACGGGCGATCAGAACGACAGACCCAGGCGCCGCCAGCCGATGACGATGCCGGTGATGGAAAAGACCAGCCCGAGCGCACAGAGCCCGATAACCAGAACATCACGCAATCGCGGATGCGCCATGAGAACAGGGAAATCGAGCGTGTGTAGCGCACGGTAGAACCAGCGATAGGCCCGACGCGACGCATCGAGCCTTTGCAGGATGCTGCCGTCGGCACTGTCGATATCGAACCAGACGTCACCGCATCGCGCGCGGTAGACCGGCGAACGAGCGATGACCGATTGCGCCGGATAGTCGTCGTTCTCGGCGAGAGCGAGTGGCGTGCTGCAGCCAGTGGCAAGCCTCGCCATCAAGGCGCCGACCTCCTGCGCGGTCAAACCTTCCTGCTCTTCGCCATTTGGTCGTACCAGAATTTGCCGGTCGAGACCCACTCTCTCGCGTCGGTAGAGATTGCCGTTGAAGGCAAACCATTCGACATCCCGGGCGATCGACGGCCTCCCATCGACCGGCGGAACAGTCTTCCAGTCCGGCGACGCATTGATCAAAGCGGCTTCAGCCGGGGTCAGCTGCCCGCGCGAGAACAGCCGGCCGTGATCCATCGAGAGCCAGCCGCTGAAAATCCAGGTCAGCACGAAAACGGTCGAGACGAGACCAATGAAATGATGCAGCGCGTGCCAGCCGCGATAGGGAGAACCGATCAGCCCGCCTCGCCGCCTGATCCTGATGATCCCGAGCACCGCACCCAGCAGCGCGGCGATCAAGGCCAGGAGCGACAGGGTCCAGACCACGCGATCCCACAGCGCCCAATTGCTCCTTAGGACTGTCGGATAGATCCAGTGCAGGACGCTGCCGACCCAATTCCATCCCCGCTCGCTGCGGGTCGTGTCCAGCACCACCTCTCCGGTGCGCGACGAGACATAGATTTCCGTTCCAGCGGCATCGCCGAGCGCCACGCGGAACAGAGGCCGATGGCCATCAAAGCCGTTCGGAACGCTCCATTGATCGTGATCGGCACGAGCAAGGACTGCGGCGCGTGCGGCATCGAGCCCGCGGCCGCGGGCGTGATTCCGGGCGATGGCGAGCGCGAGGTCAGGAGATTCCACCGATGCGCCGGCTCCATCTGACGCATGGACAGCCCGCACGCCCGACGGTGCCGACACGATATAGACCGGCCCATCGCTGCGCTGAAGCAGTCGCACGCGAGTGGCATCCCCGATTCCGCTCGCGGCGACGGCATCGACAACCGGCACGAACGGTGCTCCGCGCGCCAGCGGCGCAAGGCCGGCAAACCGCTCCGCGTCCGTCAGCGACGGAAACGGAACGAAATGCATGACGATTCCGCTCGCAAACCACGTCGCGAACAGGAGGCAGAACGCGATCCCGAGCCAGCGGTGCGTAAGGACGATCACACCCATCACGTGACTAGCGCCCTACCATTTGAACGCAGCGGAGATCTCGTAGGTCCGCGGCGCACCCAGCAGAATCTGGTCGGGATAGAACGGGTCGCCCCAGATCGCGTAGCGCTTGTCGGTGAAATTGCGCACCCGGACGGTCAAGCGGGCCTGGTCGACCGCAGCGAACACCGTCTTGGGGATGTCGACGAAAGCATAGACATCGCCGACCGTGTACGCATTCATCGTCACCGTGTTGTCGTCGCTGTTGTAACGATCGCCGACATGCCGGCCGGTGATGCCGAGCTCGACCGGCCAGGACGTCGCGAAGCGCCAGGACGCGCCGGCATTGGCGACGATGCGCGGCACGTTCGGCGGCGCATGACCCGAGAACGAGCCGCCGACGAAATCGTAGTCGGCATAGCGCGCATCGACATAGGCGATGTTGCCCCAGAGCCGCAAAGGCTCGATCGGGCGGATCGATCCAGCGAGCTCGACACCTTTCGATTCCTGCCGTCCCGCAATGTTGAGCGTCTGGCCGCCAGCTGCAGCGTAGACGTTCTTGCGCAGGATGTCGTAGGCCGAGAACGACCACTCCACCCTATTATCCCAGAGTAGGTGCTTGACGCCCGTCTCATATGTGCGCGCGGTCGTCAGATCCAGGTTTTGCGTCGGTCCCAGCAGGAAGATGTTGTTGGCCGAGATGTCGGCGCCGGTGGCGTACTGGCTGAAGAAAGTCAGGCCCGGTGCGGCTTCCCAGGTGTAACCGATGCGCCCCGTCACCGGCGCCCAGTCCTTCGTGAACGGGAAGTTTGCCCTCTCGAGGCCATTGACGTCGGTCGCATTGCGATCGAGCCCGATATGCTCGACGCGCAAGCCGCCGACCAGCGCGAAGCTGCGCGTCAGCTTCAGCCGGTCCTCGAACGACAGCGCCTCGTTGTCGATCCGCGCGGTCTGCCGCTGGGTCGTGAGCAAGCCGTAGAAGCCTCTGATGGGATCGACCAGCGAGACGGAATCGCCGGGGAAATTCGCAGCTCCCGGCCTGACGAAGTCGAGGTAGCTCGACGACAGCGTCGTGACGAGACGATTGTCGAAACCTGCGATATCAGTATCCCAGGTCAGGTCGGTGATGTTGCCGACGAGACGCTGGCTGTGCGCGACATAGAACCGGCTGCGATCGACCGTGTTCGTCGTCGTGTTGAACGCCTCGACCTCGTTGTTGAACCAGCTGCGCTCGGCACCGTAGGCATAGGCCTGGCTCTTCAGCGTCAAGTCGGGCGCCAGCTTCAACTCGAAGCCGCCACGCAGCCAGACTTCCTGCGCCACGTTACGGTTGTCGAGGACGTTGTAGTTGGTGTTGAAGGTGCGATCGTCGATGGTAACAGGCCCGAGATTGGTCCCGTTGAAGTTCGAGATATAAGTGCCCGAAACGATACCGGCCGTCGTATGCGAGCCGCTGAAAGCGACCGGCACCAGCGGCGCGCCCCAATAGGCTTTTGAGCGGTCCTCGCGATATTCGATCGCGCCCCAGACCTTGAGGCTGTCGGAGATGCGGTAATCGAGCTCACCGGAGACATCGAGCGTTCTGGTGTTGGTATCGTCGGCAAAGCCGTTGAGCGAGGACCGGCTGACATCGAAGCGGTAGTCCAGACCCTGCACATTGGTGCTTCCGCCCGAGCCGTAATGCGCACGGAACGAATTCAGGGAGTCATACGAGAAGTCCGCCTCATTCCGGATCGGCCCGGTGTGCGGCTGCCTGGTGACGAAATTGATCGCACCACCGGCGGCGCCTTCGCCCGAGATCAGCGACGCCGGCCCCTTCAGTATTTCCACGGCGTCGAGATTGGCCGTGTCCATGATCCGCGAGGTCATGTTCTGCGGGCCGATCTTGATGCCGTTGTAGAGCGTGTTGATCTGGCTGTTGGTGAAGCCGCGCATCGAGAAGGCCGAGGGCTCGGCCGGATTGTCGCCGGCCGTGACGCCGACGGCTCCTTGCGCGACATCGGAGACGGTGCGGTAGCCCTGCTCGCGGATGGTCGAGGCGGAGATCACTTCGACGGTCGCGGGTGTCTCACGCACGGTCAGGCCAAGGCGGGAGGCGCTCTCGGCGACAACGTTGCTGTTGAGCGGTGTCGGCGTTGAAGCGCTCGGCACGACCGGCTTGGACGTGGCAACAGCTGGCCTGCGCGCAGCCGCTCGGCGGGCGCTTGCCGCGTCCCGGCCGGCCGGTTTTGCCTGTTTGCGGGATTGCGGAGGCGACACCTCCACCGGCGGCAAGGGCTCGACGGCCTGCTGCGCCAGGGTGGCTGGGATGTCGGTGGCGGCAAAAGATGTGAGAGCGGCGGACGCGAACAAAAAGCGGCGCGATCGTACGATGGGGGCGGAAGACACGGTCTTGGACCTCGGAGTGACGTCAGTGGCACGTCACCGCGAACGAGATGTCCCCAGCCGCTCCCGAAACCGGGCGCGCATGGTTCTACCACCCATCAGCGCACCCCGGCCGATGTGTTCGCGTGTGACCACGGCTGACGGCAGGTCTCCTGGCTCGCGGGTCGTGACCGCTTCGTCGCCTTCCCGGGACCGAGGACCCAGTGGCTTAAAGACGAAGGATTCACCGCTTACAGTTGCGGGGGCAGCTACGGCATTGGGGACAACGTCCCCGCACCGCATTCCCTTTTCATCCCCTCTCGGGGAAACCGTCAAAGTCATCTAGAGTTACGGCGAAGACAGAGTCAATGTGCCAGCTGCGCGATATTGCCACAGGCGCCAACTTACCCAGGAGATCTGCATGGAAGGCGAGACCTTCCTCTGGCTGATACGGCATGCCCCCGTCGACGGCGTCGCGGGGACCATCCATGCGGATGATGCGCCGGCCGATCTGCGCAATCACGCGCAGCTCGAGGCGCTACGCCAGCGGCTGCCGCGCGAGGCGGCGAGCTATGCAAGCCCCTCGCGACGCACGATCGAGACTGCGCGTGCGCTGGGGCTTGAACCCGAATTGATGTCCGAATTCAGCGAGCAGGATTTTGGCGCGTGGACCGGCCGTCGGCATGACAAGCTCGCAGCCGGCGGTGGCGAGGTCTATGCGCAGTTCTGGAGCGATCCCGCACGGGGACGGCCGCCTGGCGGCGAGAGCTTTGAAGAGCAGGTCACGCGTGTCCGGCGGGGCCTCGCGCGCATCGACGCCGGGCCCGCGACGCTCGTCGTGCATTCCGGCACCATCCGCGCGGCGCTCTGCATCGCACTCGATCTGACGCCGCAGGCAGCGTTGCGTTTCGTGATCGATCCGCTGTCGCTGACCCGGATCGATCGGCTCGCGACCGGCTGGCGTGTCGTCTCGGTTAACAAGCGGATCAGCTAGGGCGATCCGGAACATTGGCCTGCGCGAACGTCGCCATGTCATTGTGGAGCGCGCACGCGGACCGCACCAGCGGCAGCGCGATGGCCGCGCCCGATCCCTCGCCGAGCCTGAGATCCAGGCTGATCAGCGGTTGCACATTCAGCGCGCGCAGCACCAGCCGATGCCCCAGCTCCGCCGACTGATGCGACGGCAGCAGGAACGGCTGGCACGACGGATTCAGCCGTACCGCCGCGAGCGCCGCGACAGAGACGATGAAGCCGTCGATCAACACGGGAATGCGCGCCTGCGCAGCCGCGATGATGGCGCCTGATATCGCCGCGATCTCGAGGCCGCCGACGGCACACAGGATTCTTTCGGGCGATGCCCCGGCCACGCCATGGCGGGCGATCGCAGCCTCGATCACGCGCACCTTGTGGGCGCGGCCGGCTGCGTCGACGCCGGTGCCGTTGCCTGCGATCTCCTCGGCGCTGATGCCCAGCAGGCTCGCGGCCATCGCCGCCGAGGTGGTGGTGTTGCCGATGCCCATCTCGCCGAAGATCAGCAGATCCGGCTGGCTGGCCCCGGCGCGCGCGACTGCGCGCTGACCAGCTTCAAAAGCGAAAGCCAGCTCTGCCGGTGTGAGCGCGGGCTCGATGCTGAAATCGCGACTGCCGCGGCGCGGTCTGTCCGTGACGATCCCTGGCATCTGCTCCTGCGCCAGCGTGCCGACATCGACGACCTCAAGCGTCGACCCAAGCTCGCGCGCCAGCACCGAGATCGCAGCGCCGCCAGACGCAAAATTCGCCATCATCGCAATGGTCACGGCTTGCGGATAGGCCGACACGCCCTGCGCGACGATACCGTGATCGCCGGCGAAGATGATGATCGGCACGCGTGCGGCGCGAGGGCGTTCGGTCGCCTGCAGGCCCGCAAGCTCGATCGCGAGGTGCTCGAGCCGGCCGAGCGCACCGGTCGGCTTTGTCAATTGTGCTTGCCGCGCGATCGCCGCCTCGCGATGAGCGGCTGAGATCTCGGGGCACTTTCGAGTGATCCATCCAGGGAGCATGCTGCCTCGCTTATGGCCTGCGCTTGAGAATGTAACTGTCCATGATCCAGCCGTGCCGCCCGCGCGCGTCCTGCCGCGCGGAAACGATACGCGGGCCCATTTCGGCCAATGCGCCGGACATAATGATCTGATCGGCCATGCCGAGATAGGCGCCCCACCAGATGTGAATTCCAGCAGGATCGAGCGACTGGAAGGCGGTGCCGCCGTCGAGCATCACCACCACGGTGTCGACGCCCTGCGGCCAGCCGCCTTCGCGCAAACGACGCCCCGTGGTGACCAGGAACGGCTCGCCGATATCGTTGAGCGGCAGCGCATGCACTGCGCACAGCGCCTGGATCGAGGTGATGCCGGGCACGACCTCGATGTCAGGCAGCGGATTGAGCCGCCGCGCGATCCGCAGCGAGGAATCGTAGAGCGAGGGATCGCCCCAGATCAGCAGGGCGACCTTGCCGTCACCGCGGAGGTGATCAGCGATCGTCTGCGACCAGGTTGCGGCGACCGCGTCGTGCCAATCATCCACGCCCTTGCGGTAATCGGCTTCCGCCACGTCTCGCACGGGCAGATCGAATTCGGCGATGCGCGTGGCGGTGTTGGTGAGCACATCGACGCAGATTGTTCGCCTGAGATCGGCAAGGTCGGACTTCGCAGTCCCCTTGCGCGGGATCAGGACGAGATCGGCCGCGTTGATTGCGTCGATCGCGGCGCGCGTGAGTTGCCCGGGATCGCCGCAACCAATGCCGATCAGGGAGAGCGTCATCATCACGATGCTCCCTCCGCCAGCGCGCCGAACACGATGACGGCGGCCGTGGAAGCTGCGCCGCCGCGCGCAAGCTGCTCAGCAAGCTCGGCGATCGTGGTTCGCACAAGCCGCTCGTCGGAGCGGCCGAGGGATTCGGCGAACAGCGCAGGGGTATCAGGCGAGAGCCCATGCTCGATCAATTTCGCGACCAAAGCCGGAAAGGTACGCCGGCCCATATAGACCACGGTCGTCGCATCCGGATCAGCCAACGCCGCCCAGCTCAAGTCCTGCGGCAACTCGCCGGTGACATCGGCGCCGGTCACGAACTGTACGCGGCGCGACGTATGGCGGCGTGTCAGGGGAATGCCGGCTTGCGCGGCAGCCACGCAGGCAGAGGTGACGCCTGGAATGATCTCGTAGCCGATGCCGGCCTCGCGCAGCGTCTCGAGCTCTTCCTCGAGCCGGCCAAAAATGCCGGCATCCCCCGACTTCAGCCGCACGATGCGCGACCCTGTGGCGGCATAGTCGACCAGCAGGCGGTTGACGTGATGCTGCTTTGTCGACGGCCGCCCCGCTCGTTTCCCGACCGCAACGAGATTGGCGCCCGGCCGCGCCAGGTCGAGGATCGCGCCGGAGGCGAGATCGTCATAGAGCACGACGTCAGCCTCGCGCAGCCGTGCGGCCCCCTTGAGCGTGAGAAGCTCGGGATCGCCGGGACCGGCGGAGACAAAGGAGACAAAGCCGCTCACCGGTCCTCCGCGATCAGATGGAAGAACGTGCCGGTGACGTGCCCGCGCCGCGAGCCGGTCTCGGCAATGACCACGCCCGTCGCGTCATGCACGACCGCCAACGGCGTATCGGGTTGCGCGATGATCGTCGAATAGTGGAATTCATGACCACGCAGCCGCGCGCCGGCCTGATGCCCCGGCATGGGCGCTGCAAGCGCAGCGAGACGATAGCCCAGATGCATGCGACGTTTGGCAAAGCTCGTCTCCAGTCCGAGCAGGCCCGTCATCTCATGTCTGATACCTTCGGCGTCGGTCAAGGCGGAGCCCAGCACCATATACCCACCGCATTCACCGTGCACGGGTCGCGTCTCGGCAAACGCCCGAAGGCCGGCGCGGAAACGCCCGTTGGCGGCGATCTTGCCGGCATGAAGCTCAGGATAGCCGCCGGGCAGCCAGCAGACATCGGCGCTCGTATCCGGCGTTTCATCCGCAAGCGGCGAGAAAGTCGAGATCTCCGCGCCTGCCGCGCGCCAGGCCTCCAGCATATGCGGATAAACGAAGGAGAACGCGGCGTCGCGGGCGAGCGCAATACGCTGGCCGGGCGGAGTCACGTTCAACCCATTCGCGGCAGGTTGCGGCGACCAGCTGGCAGCCGATTGCAGCACCGCATCGAGATCGACATGCTCGCCGACGAAGCGCGCAGCCTCGTCGATCAGCTTGCCGATCTCCGCCTGCTCCTCGGCCTGCACCAGGCCGAGATGCCGCTTCGGCAGGCTGATCTCGGCGTGGCGCGGCAGCGCGCCGAACACGGCAATCCCGATGTCGCTCAGCGCCCGCCGCACGAGGTCTTCGTGGCGCGGGCTTGCGATGCGGTTGAGCACCACGCCCGCAAGGCGCACACCGGCGCGGTAATCGCGAAGACCGGCGGCAATCGCGGCCGCCGTCTGCGCCTGTCCGGAGGGATCGATCACGAGAACCACCGGCCACCCCAGCATCTCCGCAATGTCGGCCGTGGCACCGGTGCCGGAGACGCCGCGGGCAGCGACGCCGTCGAACAGGCCCATCGAGCCCTCGGCCAGCACGATGTCGGCATCGCCGCCCCGGCTGACGAGATGCGCTATCGTGGCGCGATCCATCGCCCAGCTATCGACATTGACGGAGGCGCGGCCCGTCGCTGCGGCGTGGAAGGCAGGATCGATATAGTCGGGCCCGCTCTTGAAACACTGCACGTTCAGCCCGCGATTGCGCCAGGCACGCGCGAGCGCCAGCGTCAGCGTGGTCTTGCCGACGCCCGAAGCTGGCGCGGAGATGACGAGGCCAACAGCCATTACGTTGCCTCCGGAAAGCGCGGCGCGGCGCCGACGGGTCGATAACGGCGGTCGTAGTCGGCCGCATAGAGCCGACTCTCGTCGAAATCCGCCGCACCAAGCGTCTTGCCGACCAGGATCAGCGCGGTGCGCTCCATCTCCGTGGCAACGGCAGCATCGAGTGTCGCCAGCGTGGCGCGCACGATGCGCTGGTCCGGCCAGCTGGCGCGCCAAACGATCGCGACGGGGCAATCCGCGCCGTAATGCGGCGTCAGTTCGGCGATGACCTTGTCGAGCAGATGAACCGACAGATGGATGGCGAGCACGGCGCCGGTCGCGGCGAAAGCGGCGAGCGTCTCACCCTCGGGCATCGCGCTGGCGCGGCCCGGCGTGCGCGTCAGCACGACCGATTGTGCAAGGCCCGGCAACGTCAGCTCAGCTTCGAGGGCTGCCGCGGCGGCGGCGAATGACGGCACGCCGGGCGTGACCGTGAAGGGGATGCCAGCCGCACGCAGGCGCCTGATCTGCTCGCCCATCGCCGACCAGATCGAGAGATCGCCGGAATGCAGCCGCGCGACGTCCTTGCCCTCCGCATGCGCGGCAAAAATCTCGGCGATGATTTCGTCGAGCGACAACGGCGCGGTGTTGACGATGCGTGCGCCGGGCGGGCAATGCGCCAGCACGCCCTCCGGCACCAGCGAGCCGGCGTAGAGGCAGACCGGACAGGCTGCAATGAGATCGCGCCCGCGCAAGGTGAGAAGATCGGGGGCGCCGGGTCCGGCGCCGATGAAATGCACCGTCATGGGCCGTCTCCTTCGGCGATCGCCGCGGTCGCGGTGCGATCCTGCGAGACCGTGCGCGTCGTGATCAATCGCGCGCGGGGCCCCGCCGCGGCGAGCGCCGCCGCCTCCGCGACCGATCCCGTGCCGAATTTTTCGGTGATCAACTGCGACTGCGTCGGCGTGGCGATACCGGCCAGCGTTTCGGCCGGGACGCTCCTGATCGGCACACCGCATTCACGCGCAAGTTGCTTCAGCGGTTCCGCATCGGCCTTGTCGCTGACGGTCGCGACCGCCGCAAGGCCGTCGGGACCACCGGCCGCCACGAGCGCCTCGCGCAGCGAGGCCAGCGTCACATCCTTCTTGAAGCCGAGCCCGGCGACCTTCATCGCACCGCACTCCACTGCACCACCGGCCGCACCGCCGCCCACGAGCGATAACGGCCCAGCGGAGCGGCATGCGCGATCTCGACCCGCATCAGCTCGCCGCCGTGGCACTGATGCAGTTCGCCAAGCAGCGCCTCTGTCTCCAGTGTCACGGAATGCGCGACGAGCCGCGTCCCCGGCACCAGTCGGGACCAGATGGCATCGAACATCGCGCGATCGAGACCACCGCCGATGAAGACGGCATCAGGTGCGTCCAGCGCAGCGAGCGCTTCGGGCGCCTGTCCTGCCACCACGGTGATCCGATGCGCCAGTCCGAACGCGCGGGCGTTGTTGCGGATATTTTCGGCGCGATCCTCGCGCGCTTCGATCGCCGTCGTAGTGCCGCCGCACAGCGCCCACTCGACCGAGATCGAGCCGGAACCTGCGCCGATGTCCCACAGGAGCTCGCCGGGACGCGGTGCCAGCGCCGACATCGCAAGCGCGCGCACCGGTCGTTTCGTGATCTGGCCGTCATGGACGAAGAGATCATCCGAAAGGCCCGAGCTGCGGGGGATGCCCCGTGTTCCCCTCGCCTCCAGCGCCACCGCGACCAGGTTTTCGGCGAGATCGCCGGCAAAGCCGTCGGCACGATGCTCCAAAATGCCTTCGCGAGGCCCGCCGAGCGCGGCGAGAGTCCAGAAGGCCGAGGCGCCCCATCCACGCGCGCTCAGCCATTTTGCGAGATCGCCGGCGGCCTTGCCGTCACGCACGAGACAGATGATCCGCGCGCCCCGCAAGAGATGCGGCACGAGGCGCTCGAACGGGGCGGCGTGAAGCCCGAGGCAAATGGCGGATTCGAGGCGCCAGCCCAGCCGCGCGGCGGCAAGCGAAAACGTCGACGCGGCCGAATGCGCGATCCACTCGCCGGCATCGAGCTTCTCGGCCAAGCCCGCGCCGGCGCCGTGCCAGAACGGATCGCCGGAGGCAAGCACCACCGTCGGCCGGCCGCGAAAGCTCAGCACGACATCTGCATCAAACGGCACCGGCCACGCGCGGCCGCGGCTTCCCACGTCTGCAAGCGCGAGGTGGCGTTCGCCGCCGAACACGGTTTCCGCGCTGGCAAGCGCCTTTCGACTTGCGTCCGACAGCCCGGCAAGGCCATCTTCGCCGATGCCGATGATGGTCAGCCATGGATTAGCCAAAGGATCAGCCATGATGCGCGCCCTTATTCTGGGCGGAATTGCCGACGCGAATTTGCTCGCCGCGGAGATCGCGCGCGCTGGTCTTGATGCCGTCTACTCCTATGGCGGCCGCACCCGCGCGCCGGCCGATCAGCCGTTGCCGACCCGCATCGGCGGCTTTGGCGGCGCGAGCGGGCTTGTCGATTACATCCGCACCGAAGGTATCACGCATGTGATCGACGCGACGCATCCCTTTGCTGCCGAGATGAGCCGCAATGCCATTGCAGCGTGCGCGAAAGCCGGAACGCCGCTGATCGCGCTGGAACGCGCGCCCTGGGCCCGGGCGCCCGGCGATATCTGGATCGAAGCCGATGACGTCAATGCGGCGGTGGCCGCTCTTCTCCAAACGCCCGCACGCGTGTTCCTTGCCATCGGACGCCAGCACATCGCGCCGTTCGCGACGCGACCCCAGCACGCCTATACGCTGCGGTTCGTGGATCCGCCGGAAGCGCCCTTGCCTTTCGAAGCTGATGTCATCGTGTCGCGCGGGCCGTTCACGCTCGACGGAGAGCTGGAGATGATGCGCATGCGCGGCATCGGTTGGGTCGTAGCCCGCAATTCCGGCGGCAATGGCGCGCGCGCCAAGATCGACGCAGCCCGCATGCTCGGCCTGCCCGTGATCATGATCTCGCGACCAAAGCTGCCCGAACGGCACCGCGCGGAGAGCGTTGCTGAGGTGATGCAGTGGCTTGATCATCGGACCTGCCTCGGCGCATAGACCCAGCGGCCGACGCGGCGCGTCTGCGAATTGCCGACGATGACGAGCGTGCGCATGTCGGCCATCTCGGGCGTCGCATCCTTGAGCTCGACGGTCTCGATCTTCTCGTCGGGCGCGCTGATCGCGCGCGCGAAGATCATAAGGCGCTCACCGCAGCCGGCTTCTTTCAACACTGTCAGCGCGCGGCCAAATCCTTCCGGCCGGCTGGCCGACCGCGGATTGTACATTGCGATGGAAAAGTCAGCCTCCGCGGCGAGCCGCAGCCGTTTTTCGATCACCGCCCATGGCTTGAGATTGTCCGAGAGATTGATCGCACAGAAGTCGTGGCCAAGCGGCGCGCCCGCGCGTGCGGCCGCCGCCAGCATTGCCGTGATGCCCGGCAGCACGCGGATCGGCAGCTCGTGATATTGCGGCGCCTGTTCCAGTGCCTCGAACACCGCCGACGCCATCGCGAAGACGCCGGGGTCGCCGGAGGAGACGACGACGACCTGTCGGCCTTCCGCCGCGAGCCGCAGCGCCTCGCTTGCACGCTGCAGCTCCTCGCGATTGTCGGACGGATGCAGCGTGAGACCGGCCCGCGGCGCCACGCGCGCGACATAGGGTGCGTATCCCAAAATATCGGTCGCGGCGGCCAGCGCGGCGGAGACCTCCGGCGTCACCAGCGCATCGCTGCCCGGGCCGAGCCCCGCGATGGTCAGCGTGCCCGTCATTCGGCGGCGTCCGGAAGCCGGCCTTTGCCGTGCACGAGCACGATCGCGAAGTAAGGACACTCAGTGGCATCGATCTCGGCGAGCCGCACCACGCGCTCGCCCGGCATGGTTCCGCGTTCAACCAGCCAGGCGTCATCCAGCCGTCCGGCCGATGCGAGCGCGCGCCGCACTTTTGCGAGATTGCGCCCGGTCTTCATGATCACAAGCGCATCGGAATCGCGCATGCGGCGTGCGAGTTCGGCTTCAGCAAGCGTGCCCATCAGCACCGTCGTCACGTCGTCGCCGAGCGCGATCGGCTGACCGACGCCGTTCCAGCAGCCGACCATGCCGGGAATGCCGGCGATCACCTCGATCTCAACACGGCCTTGCAGGCGCGTGTGCAGGTGCATGAAGGAGCCGTAGAAATAAGGGTCGCCCTCGCAGAGCACGATGACGTCGACGGCGCGCGCGAGCCGCGCCAGGCGCTCGGCCCATTCGTCGTAGAAGCCGGCCAGCAACTGCACATAGTCGGCGCTGTCGAAGGCGATTTCGGTGGTGACCGGATATTCCATGGGATATTCGGTGACGTCGGCAGCGAGCATGCCCTCGACGATGCGCCGCGCCTGGCCGGGCCGGCCCTTCTTGCGGAAATACGCGACGTGCTTCGCGCCACGCACCGTCCGGTCGGCGCGCACGCTCATCAGATCAGGATCACCGGGGCCGAGACCGCAGCAGATGATGCGTCCCATGGCTATTCGCTCCGGCTCGCCAGCGCGTTCACGGCGGCGACCGTGATCGCGGAGCCGCCGAGGCGGCCCTCGACCGTCAATGCCGGCACGGGCGGATCGGCCATCAACGCGGCCTTGGATTCGGCCGCACCGACGAATCCGACGGGGCAGCCGATGATCGCCGCAGGGCGCGGACAGTTTTGGTCCTCAAGCATGTTGAGCAGATGAAACAGCGCGGTCGGCGCATTGCCGATTGCGACGATGGCGCCATCGAGATGCGGGCGCCACAGCTCGAGCGCCGCAGCCGAGCGCGTGTTGCGCATGGATTGCGCGAGCGCAGGAACGGCCTCGTCGCCAAGCGTGCAGATGACGGCATTCGCCGCAGGTAATCTCGCACGCGTAATTCCCTCCGAGACCATGCGCGCATCGCACAGGATCGGGGCGCCCTTCTGCAAGGCCGCGCGCGCGATAGTCGCCATATCAGGCGTGAAGCGGATATGCGCCTCGAGGCCGACCATGCCGGCGGCGTGGATCATCCGCACCACGACCTGCTCCTCATCAGGCGTGAAGCGCGCCAGATCGGCCTCGGCCCGGATGGTGGCGAAGGATTGCCGGTAGATCGCCGCGCCGTCGGTCTCGTATGTGTGCGGCATCAATGCCCTCCCATCAGGATGGAGGGATTGCGGACGATGTCGTCGCGGTCGAGACCACGCAGGATCGGTGCATCGCGGGTCGATCCGCCGCGCACGAGATCGAATCCCGCGGGCGTCGCGACCAGCGTGATCGCGGCCGCGCCGGAATGGGCGCAGCCCTTGGCGCAGCCCGACACGTGAAGCCGCTCAGCCCCGCCGATGTTCGGTGCCAGCGCCGCGGCCAGCCCGCGAGTGTCGGCATGGGCCTCGCGGCAGCGCGGCGCACCGCTGCAGGCGATGACGCGCAGCGCCGGATCGTAGGCCTCCGTGATCAAGCCGGACGCTGACGGCATCGTCCGCTTGCCTTCGCTCAGGACCATCCGCCACGGCGTCATGCGTAGCGCATGCCCGCAACCGGAGAGCTGATTGAGCGTCGTATGCGGCATCTGCCCGAAGGCAATACCGACCAAGGCGCCTTGCGGATAAAGCCCGGGGCGAGCTGCCGCCATGATGGTTGCCGGCTCAGCCTCGCCGTGCAAGGCCTCGGGCAATTTGGCGCCAGCCGCCAGATGCGTTGCCATGCGCGCCCGCCCGCCGGACGCGGCGAACCAGCTTGCAAACGCGAGCGCGGTGTTCACCGCCTCTCCGCGCGCGACGTTGCGGCCGAGCCTGGCGCCATCTGCGCGCACCACAAGACCGCCGGCGGCATCACGTTCGATCCGCACATCGGCGGAATTACCCGCGAGCACGCGCGACTTGCCGTCATCGACGGCGAAACCGAATTTTGTCGGGAGCTCGAGCATGGAGTCCGCGAGCGCCTCTTCGAGCTCGGCGGCAAGCGCCTGGGTCTCGTCGCCATCGCGCCAGAACGGGGTGACCAGAATGTTGCGCCGGGATTCAGTGCCGGTATCAGGGTCGAGCAAATTCAGCTGCGCGAGACCGTCGAGCAACGGCCGGTGGCTGGTCTCGCTGACGCCCCTGATCTGGAGATTGGCGCGGCTGGTCACGTCGATCAGGCCATTGCCGTGGCGCTCGGCGAGATGCGCCAGGCCCGCGGTCTGGTCTGCATCGAGCCGGCCACCGAACGGGCGCACGCGGACCACGAGGCCGTCGCCCGATTGCATCGGCCGCAACGCGCCGGGACACCAGCCCTTGACTGATGCGGCGCTCATGACGCCTCCTTCAGCGCCGCCGCGATCGAATTGCGGCGCGTCCGCCAGAGGGAGGCTTCGTGCAGGCGCGTGAAGCAGGTCTCCATCGCGGCAAGCGCCGTCGGATTCTCGCGCGCCATGAAGGCGCGGATTTCGGCATCACCGAGCGTCGCATCATAATAAAGATCGAACAGATGCGGCGGCACGGCGCCGGCAAGATGCGCGAAGGCGGCCATATGTTCGAGCGTCGCTGAGATCTCGGCGGCGCCGCGAAAGCCGTGGCGCATCATGCCGGCGATCCAGGCCGGATTCGACGCACGGGCCCGGACGACGCGGGAGATTTCCTCGGTCAGCGTGCGCGCCCGTGGCTCGTCGGGCCGCGTGGTGTCGAGGTGATAGAGCGATGGCCTCGTAGCACCCAGATGCGCAGCAGCTGCGGCAATGCCCGCTTCATGCGCCGCGTAGTCGGCGGCGAGCAGCAGATCGGTCTCCGGCAGATCCTGGGTGTGGACAAAGGCATCGGCAGATGCGAGTCGCTGCTCGATGCCGGAGCGATCTGACTTGATCTCGCCATCGGCGGAAAACGCCCAGGACGATGCCGACAGCCAGGCTTCACCCGCGGCATCGCGCGTCTCAGGCGTAAAAGCATCGGGGATGGCCGAGAGGCCAACGCCATATTGTCCAGGTCGCGGCGCGAACACGCGGGAAGCGCGATGACGATAGGGATTTTCGCCGCCCTCGTCTTCGCGCGAGGCAAGCGCCCCGGCAGCAGCCTCGAACATCTGCGCAAGGCCCGCGAAGACATCGCGGAAGAGGCCAGACACACGCAGCGTGACGTCGATGCGGGGACGGCCGAGCTCGGCCGGCGCGATGATGTCGTAGCCGGTGACGCGGCCGGAGGCGTGATCCCAGCGCGGCGCAAGGCCGGCCAAATGCAGCGCCATTGCGAACTCTTCGCCGGCGGTGCGCATCGTTGCCGAGCCCCAGAGATCGACCACGAGGCCTTTCGGCCAGTCGCCGTGATCCTGCAAATGACGGCGCAGCAGCTCTTCGGCGAGTTTTATCCCCTGCGCATGCGCCGACGGCGTCGGCACCGCGCGCGGATCGACGGTAAATAGATTGCGTCCCGTGGGCAGCACGTCCTGACGTCCGCGATAAGGCGAGCCAGACGGGCCCGGTGCAACGCGCTGTCCCGCGAGTGCAGCACGGAGCGCATCCCGTTCGGCATCGCCGCAGGCACCGCGGCCGAACACATGCAGGCCGTCGCCGAACTGGCTCTCCTTGAGATCGCAGACGAAGCGATCAATGCGGGGGATCGCTTCGGCCGGCGCGGCCGCGGCATCGAGGCCGAGATCCTCTTCAAGGCCCGCAGCGCGCGCCTCGTCACGGATCGCGGCGATCAGGCGTTGACGACGGGCGGGGTCGAGACCGTCGGCGGTCGAATATTCGTCGAGCAGACGTTCGAGCCGGCGCAGTCCCTCCGGCACCGCGGATTGTTCGAGCGGCGGCGGCAAATGGCCGATGGTCACAGCGCCGATGCGCCGCTTGGCCTGCGCGGCCTCGCCGGGATCGTTGACGATGAAGGGATAGACGACAGGCAGATCGCCGATCAGCGCTTCCGGCCAGCAGCTCGATGACAGCGCCACGGATTTGCCCGGCAGCCACTCCAGTGTGCCATGCGCGCCCATGTGCACGACGGCATCACACCCCTGCTCGCGGAGCCAGAGATAGAACGCGACATAAGCGTGACGCGGCGTGCGGGCGAGATCGTGATAGTCGTTATCGCGGGTGGCCGCATCGCCACGCTCCGGCTGGACCGCGATGATCGACCGGCCGCAGGGAAGCGCGGCGAAGTGGAACGCGCCATCGCGGCAGCTCGGATCACTCTCCGGCGTACCCCAGGCTTGCGCAAGATCGTCCTGCAAGATCTGCGGCAGGCGCGCGAGTGCCGCGCGGTAGGCGGCGACCTTCCAGGTCAAATGTTGCTTGAGCAGCCTCTCGCCAAGCGCTTTGACTGGTACGACATTGAAGCCGGCCTCGGCGAGATCGGACACCAGCGCTTCAACCGAAGCCAGCGCGTCAAGGCCAACGGCGTGCGCAATCTGGTGCGGACGTCCCGGATAGTTCGAGAGCACGATGGCCAAATGCTTTTCGGCGGTCGGCTTTTCTGCAAGGCGGCGCCAGGCCGCAACGCGCGCGGCGACAGCCTTCACGCGCCCCTCATCCGGCCTGTGGGCCAGATGTGAAATTTGCAGGTCGGGATCACGTATCGAGGCCGATTTGAAACTCACCACGCCCGCGAACAGACGGCCATCGACCTCGGGCAGCACCACATGCATCGCGAGATCGCCGGGCGACAGGCCGCGCAGAGATTCCGCCCAGTCCTCACGCCGCGCCGATGAGAGCGCGACCTGGAACACAGGACACGACGCGGCATCGAACGGCGTCGTGCCGTCGTCGCCCATTGCCGAGAACGCCGTCGCATTGACGATCGCTGCGGGCGGATGTTGTCCCAGATAGGTGCGCAGCCAATCCGCGACGCCTGGGGCCTTGAGCGACGTGACGAACATGCCACAGGCATCAAAGCCCTTGTCGCGGAGTGCTGCGATCAGCGCATCGACGGGGCCGGTATCGGCGGCCGTGAGATAAGATCGATAGAACGTCACCAGCGCATGCGGCTTCCCCTCGCTCGCCACTGGCGCCGCAATCACACCGCGTGCGAGATCATAAAAGCCCATTTCAGGCACGGCCATCTCGCCAGCGACTGGCCCGGCATAGAGACCCGAGGCGAGCGCAAGCTGAGCGATCGCGGCTTGCGCCGCGACCGGACCGCCCGTGTCGCAGAGCACTTTGAGGCGCCGCAGCGTCGAGACCGGCAAGGTCGAGTATGCATCGAGCCTGATGTCGTCGCGGCCATCGGCCGGCAGCACGGCGAGCGCAATGTTGCGATCCTTGGCGAGCTGCTGGAGCGCCGTGAGACCGTACGCCCAATAGGACTCTCCGCCGATCAGCCGCACCAGAATGCCGCGCGCCTGCGACAGCGTGCGTTCGATATAGGTGTCGACCGAGAGCGGATGACGCAATTCCGCGAGATTGGCGAGCCGCAGCGACGGCAAGCTGTCGCGACCGCGCCGCCAGCCTGCCGCAAACGCCGCCAGGTCCGAGTCCGAGAACGAGAGCACCACGAGATCGGCCGGGTCCTGGCCGATGTCCCTTGGCGTCGCGGTCTCCTCCAGACCGCGGCTCTCGCGGAAGACGACGTGCATCAGACTCCCAATCCCGCTCTGATTGCGGCTTCATCGATATCGCCGTGCTCGCCGATCACGACCAGCTTCGACTGCCTGAGACCTGCGCCCCAGGGCTTGTCGAACTGATGGCGCACGCGCTCGCCGACCGCTTGCAGCAGCAGCCGCATCGGCTTGCCCGCGACCGCGATGTAGCCCTTGGCGCGCAGCACGTTCTGCTCACGCGCTAGCTTCTGGACCGATGCGACCAGTGCATCGACATCGGTTACTTCGGGGATATCGATCACGACGGAGGCAAAGTCGTCATGCTCGTGCTCCTCCTCGCCATCATGGTGCGAGGGACGCGCGGCGAGATCGTTTTCGGCGGCAGCGCCGAGGCCGAGGATGACACGCGCATCGATCGCGCCGTCGGTGATCGGCAGCATCGGCACGCGACGTGTCATCTCGGCCGTGATGACAGCCTTGGCGGCTTCAATGCCCGCAGCACCCGCGAGATCGGCCTTGGTCAGCAGCACGATGTCGGCGCAGGCGATCTGGTCCTCGAACACTTCGGACAGCGGCGTCTCGTGATCGAGATTTTCATCCGCCGCGCGCTGCGCTTCCACCGCATCCGGGTCAGGCGCGAAACGGCCGGCGGCAACAGCCTCGGCATCGGCCAGCGCGATCACGCCATCGACGGTGATGCGCGAGCGGATCTCCGGCCAGTCGAACGCCTTCAGCAGCGGTTTTGGCAGCGCCAGACCTGAGGTCTCGATCAGGATGTGATCGGGCTTCACAGGACGCGCGAGCAGCTTCTCCATGGTCGGAATGAAGTCGTCGGCAACGGTGCAGCAGATGCAGCCATTGGCGAGCTCGATGATGTTCTCTTCCGGGCAGTTCGCATCGGCGCAGGACTTCAGGATCTCGCCATCGACACCTTCGCTGCCGAACTCGTTGACGAGCACCGCGAGCTTCTTGCCATTGGGATTGCTGAGCAGATGCTGAATCAGCGTCGTCTTGCCGGAGCCGAGAAAACCGGTGACCACCGTAACAGGGACTTTTGCGAGCGAGTTCATTCGGCGGCCTCCGGCAACACGGCAATGGGGGGAATGCGCGCAAGCGACTGCTTGCGGAAGATTTCGGGCCGGCTGCGCCAGGGCACGAGACCGTCGGGCGCGGCAGCATAAGCAGCGGCGCCGGCGACGACGTCCTGTGCGTGGGCGTCAGAGAGGCGGCCATAGACATAAGACCAGCGGCCGGGCGCGCTGAGCGCGACCGAGCAGCCTTGGCTGCAGGCAGACAGGCATTCGACGGGAACCACTGTCACGCCTTCGGGCACGCCGGCCTCGAGGATCGCGCCATGCAGGCGCTTGCCGGGCGTGACTTCGCCCTCGCCGAGCGTCTGCCCGGCTTTGCAGGTGATGCAGACATGCAGTGTGACAGTCATCGCCTCTTCCAGAAGTATCAGCGGGAGGCGAAGAGGCGCACGGGCCGGTCAGAAACAGGCCCGCTTCCCCGTCGCGGAACACCCCGTCCGCCGGTCCAAAAATCGTCCGCGCTGGCAGGTCTCCCGGCTTGCGGAGCAGGGTTTCCCCTTCGATCCCCGCCTTCCCGATCCCCCAGGGGAACCAGTGGCTTTGGGCATCTCTCCGGTCACGGTCGCGGGGGCGGCTGCATTTTGGAGCCAAATCTCGCCGATTCGGACCCTATCGCATTCCCTCTTCGCCTGTCATAGGACAGGAACCAACGCCGGGCCACCATTTGCCCCCGGCCGCCTCTTGTCAAGCCGAAGGACCGGATACGATGACGCCTGAACCGGATACCCAAACGGCCGACGCAGCCGACGCCAAACACGCTGCAAAAATGGCGAAGATCAAGGTCGCCCGCGACAAGATCATGGCGACCAAGAGCGGCGAAAAAGGCCTCATCATCGTCCACACGGGGGCCGGCAAGGGCAAGTCGTCTTCCGCCTTCGGCATGATCGTGCGCTGCGTCGCCCACGGCTTCCCCTGCGCGGTCGTGCAGTTCATCAAGGGAGCCTGGGACACCGGCGAGCGGCGCCTGCTCACCGGCCATTTCGGCGAGCTCTGCCAGTTCCACGCCATGGGTGAAGGCTTCACCTGGGAGACACAGGATCGCGCCCGCGACATCGCGGCGGCGCGCGCCGGCTGGGAGAAGGCGAAGGAGCTGATTCTCGATGAGGGCTTGCGCATGGTCGTGCTCGACGAGATCAACATCGCGCTGCGCTACGACTATCTCGACATCGCCGAAATCGTCGAGTTCCTGAAGACCTCGAAGCCGCCGATGACGCATGTCGTGCTCACCGGCCGCAACGCGAAAGACGAGCTGATCGAGATCGCCGATCTCGTCACCGAGATGACGCTGGTGAAGCACCCGTTCCGCTCCGGCATCAAGGCGCAGCCCGGCGTCGAGTTCTGACTGCGATGGCACGCGCGCTGATGATCCAGGGGGCCGGCTCGGACGTGGGCAAGTCGCTCATTGTCGCAGGCCTCGCGCGCGCCTTCACGCGCCGCGGCCAGCGCGTGCTGCCCTTCAAGCCGCAAAACATGTCGAACAACGCTGCCGTGACCGTCGACGGGGGCGAGATCGGGCGCGCCCAGGCGCTGCAGGCGCTCGCCGCCGGCGTCGAGCCGCACACCGACATGAACCCGGTGCTGCTCAAGCCGGAGACCGACGTCGGTGCCCAGGTGATCGTGCATGGCAAGCGCATCGCGACCGCTCGCGCGCGCGAATATGCGGCGATGAAGCCTTCCTTGATGGGCGCGGTGCTGGAGAGCTTTGAGCGGCTGAAGGCGCGCGCGGATCTGGTGCTGGTCGAAGGCGCCGGCAGCCCGGCCGAAGTGAATTTGCGCAAGGCCGACATCGCCAATATGGGTTTTGCCCGCAAGGCCGATGTGCCGGTGGTGCTGGTCGGCGACATCGACCGCGGCGGCGTCATCGCCCAGCTCGTCGGCATCAAGACGGTGATCGACCCCGACGATGCCGCGATGATCCAGGGTTTTGTCATCAACAAGTTCCGCGGCGATCCCACGCTGTTCGACGACGGCTACAGGCTGATTGCGCAAAAGACCGCATGGCGCGGCTTCGGCGTGCTGCCCTGGTTCGCGCGCGCCGGCGAGCTGCCGGCCGAGGACGCGCTCGGCCTCAGCGATGCGCGCAAGCCCGGCCGGACCAAGATTGCGTGCCTCGCGCTGTCGCGGATCGCCAATTTCGACGATCTCGATCCGCTGAAACTCGAGGCGAGCATCGATCTCGTGATGGTGCGCCCGGGCGAAGCGATTCCGGGCGACGTCAGGTTAGTCATTATTCCCGGCTCGAAGTCCACGCGCGGCGATCTCGCTTTCCTGCGCGCGCAGGGCTGGGACATCGACCTCTTCGCGCATTATCGTCGCGGTGGCCATGTGCTCGGCCTCTGCGGTGGCTATCAGATGCTGGGGCGCAGCGTCTCCGATCCCGACGGCATCGAAGGTCCCGCCGGCGACATGCAGGGCCTCGGCCTTCTGGATGTGGAAACCGTGATGAGCCCGCAGAAGACGCTGACGCGTGTTGCGGCCGTGCACACCGCGACGGATCAGCCGATTGAGGCTTACGAAATCCATATCGGCCAAACCGATGGAGCGGACCGCGCACGGCCATTCGCCAGGCTGAAGGGCGAGCCGGAAGGCGCGATCTCCGGTGATGGCCGTGTGCAGGGCAGCTACCTGCACGGCCTGTTCACGTCGGATGATTTCCGCAAGGCGTATCTGGCAAGGCTCGACATTCCCGCCGGCAACGAGCCCTATCACGCCCGGGTCGAAGGCGCGCTCGATGCCCTCGCCGATCACATCGAACAGCATCTCGACGTTGAAGGCCTGCTTGCGCTAGCGCGCTAGGACCTCGGCAAGACGCGTCCATTCAGCCTCGGCGCCCGGAAGCCCAAGGCGAAGCCATGTCGGACTTTGCGCGAAGGCGCGCGACCAGATTTGGGCGCGCGCGAGCTTCTCCTGCGCGGCAAGCGCATCGGGCGTCTCGTAGAGACGAAACAGCGGCGCGCCGCCGACGAGCCGCCAGCCTTGCGCTTGCGCCATCTCGTCGAGACGAACACAGTCCCGCGCAAGCCGCGCGGACGTCGCCTTCGCCCAGGCCTCATCGCGCAAGGCGCGGCAGCCGATCGCGATTGCTGCGCCCGAGACCGGCCATGGACCTGATGCTGCCGCGAGCTTCGTTACGTCATCCGCATGGCCGATCGCGAAGCCTAGCCGCAGGCCGGCAAGACCATAAAACTTCCCGAAGGAACGCAGGATCAGCAGACCCGACTGTCCCGCTTCGGAGGTGAGCGAGAGGTCGGAAGCAGCATCCGCAAAACTCTCGTCAATGACGAGATGGCCGACACGCGGCAACAGCGCCAGCAGATCCTTCGGCGAAAAACGGCGTCCGTCTGGATTGTTGGGATTGACGACGATGGAGAGATCCGCACCCGCCAGCGCGTCGAGCTCCCTCATCTCCTCGACCTGCCATCCCGCGGCCGAGAGAACGGGCGCATATTCGTTGTAAGTTGGCGTGAGGATGCGGGCCCGCCCGGGCGGCGCAAGTTGCGGCAACAGTTGAATAGCGGCCTGCGCGCCGCCCATCGCGACGATCGGCGCATTGGTGCGATAGGCGTGCCTGGCGGCCTGGTGCAGCGCTTCGATCTCGGAGCGCGACGGCAAGGCCTGCCAATGATGCGCTGATATCTCGCCCACGGGATAGGGCAGCCGGTTGATCCCGGTCGAGAGATCGATCCAGTCCTCGGCGCGTCCGCAAAAACGCTGCTGGGCCAGATCGAGATTTCCACCGTGCTCGCGCATGCCCCGTTCTTTCATGCGAAGGCCAGGATCGCAAGCACGCCGGCGAGCAGCAGCATGGCGCGGCGATAGATCGTCAGGCCCCCGACGATGTCGGCGGGATGCGGATCGCGCGCGCCCTCGTTGAGCCAGGGCTCGTCGGTGGTTTTGCCGTGATAGATGCGGGGACCGCTGAGCCGCACGCCGAGCGCGCCGGCCATGGCCGCCTCCGGCCAGCCTGCATTGGGCGAGCGATGACGGCGCGCATCGCGCGTCATGCACGACAGCGCTTCGGATCGCCGCGGCGCGAGCAGCACGAACAGGAAACCGGTCAGGCGCGCCGGGATGAAATTGGCGACGTCGTCGATGCGGGCAGCCGCCCAGCCAAACGCCTCGTGCCGTTCGCTGCGATGGCCGATCATGGAATCCAGCGTGTTGATCGCCTTGTAGCCGAGGATGCCGGGCAAGCCGAACACTGCGCCCCAGAACACCGGCGCCACAATACCGTCGGACGTATTTTCGGCGAGGCTCTCGATCGCGGCGCGCGCGATGCCGGCCTCATCGAGCGCAGCGGGATCGCGGCCGACGATGCGCGAGACCGCTCCGCGCGCGGCCGCAATGTCACCGCCCAGCAGGGGATTGGCGACGGCGGCAACATGGTCGTGCAACGAACGCAGCGCGACCAGCGGCCAGGCAAAAATGCCGACTAGCGCGATCCGGATCCAGCCTGAGGGAAACATGGATTGCAGCAACCAGCCGCAAACGACGGACAGCACGATCACCACAAGCGCGCCTGCAGTCCCCGTCGCGCGCCGAAAGGCCGGCGGGTCGGACGCCCGATTCCAGCCGGCGTCGATCGCAGCGATCAGCCGGCCGAGCCAGGTCACGGGATGGCCGATCCGGGCAAACAGCTGTGATGGCCAGCCCGTGAGGGCATCCACCGCCATCGCCACCACCATCGCACCCGCAAAACCCACGCCCGCCTCCTGTCCCGCCCCTGTTGCGCAAAGCGGCGGGCGAGCGCAAGCCCCTGCCCGCCTGATTTCGGCTTTGTCTTTGGCCGCGTTTGGTGATTAGTCAGGCTCCCAGGAGACTTTGATGGCGGTCATCTTGATCACGGGCGGAGCGCGATCGGGCAAGAGCAAGCGTGCGGAATCGCGCACGCGCGCCTTTCCCGGGCAGCCCGTCTATGTCGCGACGGCCGAGGCGCTCGATGCGGAGATGGAGGCGCGCATCGGAAAACATCGCGCGCGCCGCGGAACCGACTGGATCGAACGCGAGGTGCCGCTCGATCTCGTGCCCGCACTGGTCGCAACCGATGGCGGCGGCGCGCGGCTCGTCGACTGCCTGACCCTGTGGCTCTCTAACCTGATGCATGCGGAACGCGACTGGGAGCACGAGGTGAACGCGCTTGCCGCCACCCTGATCAACCTCAAGAACCCGGTCGTGCTCGTCACCAACGAGGTCGGGGATGTGTATAAGAGACAGAACCTGATGCATGCGGAACGCGACTGGGAGCACGAGGTGAACGCGCTTGCCGCCACCCTGATCAACCTCAAGAACCCGGTCGTGCTCGTCACCAACGAGGTCGGGCTCGGCATCGTGCCCGACAATGCGCTGGCGCGGCGCTTCCGCGATGCGGCGGGGCGGATCAACCAGGCGGTCGCGGCGGTCGCCGACGAAGTGATGCTTGTCGTCGCCGGCCTGCCGATGAAATTGAAATGATGCCGCGCACCGACATTCTCAACGACGTCGTCGACGATCTCAGGATCGCCTCGTCCTTCGTCACGATCGTGCCGGTGGCCTCGTCGAAGCCTGCCGCCGACGGCACCATCGCGCGCGCGACCTGGGCGTTGCCGGTCGCGGGATTGCTGGTCGGCCTTGCCGGCGCGGCATCCTATGCGCTCGCGAGCAAACTCGGGCTGACGGCCGGCATCGCCGCCCTGCTCGCGCTCGCCACCACGACGGCCATCACCGGCGCGCTGCACGAGGACGGGCTTGCCGATACCGCCGATGGTCTCGGCGGCGGCCGAACGCGCGAGCGCAAGCTCGAGATCATGCGCGACAGCCGGATCGGCAGCTACGGTACTTGCGCGCTGATCCTGTCGTTCGGCCTGCGCTGGAGCGCGCTCGCGGCGATCGCCAGCCCGTGGGCCGTGATGCTGGCGCTCTGCGCGGCCCATGCCGCCGCCCGCGCGGGCCTGCCCGCATTCATGTCGCTCGTTCCCCCGGCACGGCGTGACGGACTTTCCGCAGGCGCCGGATCACCGCCTGGCCGGAGTGTCGCCATCGCCTTCGCTGCCGGAACGCTCGTCCTTGCGCTCACACTCGGGCCGGCCAAGGCGCTGATCGGCCTGGTGCTGCTCTCGCTCGCCGGGTTGATTTTGGCGCGGCTCGCCATCCGTCAGATCGGCGGACAGACCGGCGACATCCTCGGCGCTTTCGAGCAGGCCGGCGAAATCCTGATCCTGCTGGTCGCGGCCGCGTTCCTGCACGGGGGAGGATGACTGATGGTCGAGTTCGACGACGCCTTCCGCCGGCAATTGCGCGAGCTGTTCGTGTGGCGGCGCGACGTGCGCCGTTTTCGCACCGACGCGCTGCCCGCCGGCGCCGTGGAGCGGCTGATCGAGACGGCTTGCCTGTCCCCCTCGGTCGGCCTGAGCCAGCCGTGGCGCTTCGTCATCGTCGACGACGCTGCGCGGCGCCGCGCCGTGATCGACGACTTCAAGGCATGCAACGCCGATGCGCTGAACTGCTATTCCGGCGAGCGCGCCGGACGCTATGCAGCGCTGAAGCTCTCCGGGCTCGAACAGGCGCCAGCGCATCTTGCAATCTTCGCCGACAAGGCCGGCGACATCGGCCACGGCCTCGGCCGCGCGACCATGCCGGAGACAACAGAGTATTCCGTGGTTGCGGCGATCACCGCGATGTGGCTCGCCGCGCGCGCCGACGGCATCGGGCTCGGCTGGGTCTCGATCCTCAATCCGCAGCGGGTCCACGACGTGCTCGACGTGCCCGCCTCCTGGAAATTCATCGCCTATCTCTGCATCGGCTATCCCGAGGCCGAGTGCGACCAGCCCGAGCTCGAGCGGGCGAAGTGGGAGCACCGGCGGAGCCCCGACGAATTCACGCTGCGGCGGTAGTAAGGTCGCACGCACCATCCTTCGTCATTGCGAGTTGGGACCGGCGGAGCCGACGCGCACTGAACGAAACTGTCCTACGACTTGCTCTTGTCGGCAACGGCTGCCACCGGCACCGCGCTCTGCTGTTTCTCGAACATCAGCAGCGGGCGGACGATGACGCGGCCATAGGCCTCGTAATGGTGCTGGGTCGCCACCGCATTCTTCAGCGGCGTCGCATAGTTCGCCTCGAACGTCATGAACTGCGCGTAGGTCCAGGAGAAGCCGACGCCGACCGAGGCCATTTCAGTGACGCCGGGGAATGTGGAATACACCGCGCCCCAGTCGGTAAAGATGTACGTGTCGAATCCCCGAAGCCATTGCGACCAGTTGTAGTGCAGCTCGGCGTTGAAATAATAGCCGCTGTCGCCGGACGCCGCGTTGGTCGGATAGCCGCGCACGGTGGTGGGGCCGCCGATCGTGAAGATCTGGTCGCCCGGCAGCAGCTTCTCCTGGGTGTACTGCCAGCTCGCCAGCACGTTCGTGCTGAAATTGGCGGGACCCGCAGCGCTGGTCGCAATCAGCGTGCCGGTATAAGTGTTGAACGTGCGGTTGTTGCCGAGCACGTGGTCCTGCCATTCGATGTAGTTCACGGCCGGCGAGACCGTGATCGAATAGGTATTGCCGGAATTGGTCACGGAGACGCCGGCCGTGGCCTTGTCGTAATGGTCGTCGGTCACTGCGACGGTCGCGAACCGGCTCACCGTCTTGCCCTCGGTCTCGGCGGCGTTCAGCAGGATCAGCCAGTTCTGCGTCACCCAGAGCGGCTGGCTGAAATTGACCGCGGCCTGGCTCGACCGCCCGGTGACGTCGAGCGCGACGAAGGGACCGTTGATGATCTTGATCTTGCCCTCCGTATAGCTGACGCCGGCGCGTCCGCCCCAGGGGTTGACCGGAACGCTGTAGGCGACGTTGCCGTTGAGGTTGCCGTCCGAGCGGACGCCGTAGAATGTCAGGCGGTCGTCGACGCCGAACAGACCGTGGCGTTTATAGAAGGTGCCGCCTTCCCAGCGGCCGGTGTTTTCGGCGCCCTGGTTGTCGACGAACAGCTGCCAGGTGTCGACCGGCGGCTCGATCACCGCGAACTGGAGATCGGTCAGGCCGAAGTTCGAGCCGGGCTGGAGCAGCGCCTTGATCTGCACGTCGTTGGTCCGGTTGAACCAGATCACGTCGCGATTGAGCTTGGGAACGTCGAGAACCTCGCCTTCCGGCTCCTTCACGCGCTGCAGGATGTAGTCAGTGCGGGTCTGCTTGTTGCCCTCGATGGTCGTCTTCTCGAGCCGGCCTTCGGTCAGCTTGATCTTGACCGTGCCGTCCTTGGGATCCTGATCCGGCAGGGTCGCGATCCCGGTCACGATGCCGCGCTCGGTGTAGATGGCATTGATGTCGGCGACGATCTGCAACAGCGTCGCGATGTCGACGTTCTTGCCGATATATTTCTTCGCGATCTCGTCGAGCTCGGCCGGCGTGATGAATTTGGATGGCTCGAATTCGAGCTTGCGCAGGCGGAATTTCGGGCCGCCCGGCTTCAGCAGCGGGGACTTCTCCCTGGGGCCGCCGACCACCGCCGGGCCGTTCAGCTTTGGCGGCTCGCTCTGTTGCTCAAACTGGCGGCGTTGCCGGTCAACGTCGTTCTGGATCGCGCCGGGATTGATGGAGGGCACCTGCGCGCGCGCAGCAACGATGCTCGACGCTGCAAGCCCGACCCCCAATGCTGCCCCCAGAACTCGCATCGTTCCTTACCACGCCTCCGCAAGACGGCTCATCGCCGGCTTCGCCATGACACCAACAGCTGCATCCTTCCAGCCCGGGCGCCCGATGCGCTGGCCGTGGCGACGCAGCTTGCGCATGTCGCTGAGCCCCTCGATGTTGACAGCGGGACCGGTCCCGATGGTCTCGACCGGGCGCGGCGACAGCAATGCGTCGAGCCGTGCATGGCCGGAGAGGCCGAGCTGGTAGAACGTTCCCCCGCTCTTCTGCGCCAGCCAGGTGTCGATGCTCTCATAGCCCTCGCCGTCGACCGCGACGTTGCGCATCATGCTGGCGCCCGTGTAGTCGTTGCAGCAGGTGTGGGTCGCTCCGTAATTGGTCACGGTCGCCGACATGTCGCCGGTGTAGAACACCACATAGGCATTGCTGACGTTGGCGTTGCCGGTCTGGCTCATCGTGAAGACGCCGCCCGGCTGGTAGAGCTGCAGCGACGGCCAGTTCGTCGGCGCCGGCGAACGGTTGTTCAGCAGCACCTGCTCGGTCGCCGTGGTGAGAATGAGCTGGCCCGGCACATAGCCGTTCAGGATCGAGACGGCCTGCGCGTCGGTCAGGAAGCTCGCATCCACCACGTTGAACTGGTTGACGATGATGGCGAGCGGATCGATCGACACATTCGCAGACGTCGCCGTCCCGCCATTGTAGCCGGTGACATTCATGATCAGCGGAATCGGCGGGTTCGAACGGATCTGCTCACCCTTGACGTTGATGGTGTCGGCGGCGAGGTCGAGCTCCTTGACGACGCTGACGAAGCCGATCGTCAGATCGCCTCGTGAGGACAGCTTGATCGTGCTGCCCCTGAGACGATCCAGCGAGATCGAGCCGGCCGTATCGAAATGGGTATCGCCGTTGGCGGAGATCGATCCACCACGGAGCGAGCCGGCGGTCGACGTGAGGTTGATATCTCCGGCATCGCCCGGGATGCCGGTGGTCGTCAGCTGGGTGAAGACGATGTCGGAAACGGCGTGCAGGTTTTGCGTTCCGCCGCTGACGGCGGTTCCGAGCGTGATGCCGCCAGTGGTCGCGGTGATGCCGAGCGTGCCGCCGACATTGAGGTTGTCCCAATTGACCACGGTGCCCCGCAGCAGCGCGTTACCCCGCGCCGTGAGATTGTGACCGGTGTTCGTCAGCGCCGCGATCAGCGTTGCGGAGCCGTTGGCCGAGAGCGAGCCCAGCGTCGTTGCGCCGCCTGACGTCACCGTCTGCGCCAGGATGAAGCCGTGATCAGCATTGACGCTGATGCTGCCGGCATCGCCGGTGATGCCAGTCGCCGTGAGTGCGTTGAACGTCACGTTGTCATGGGCGTGGATGGTCTGCGTGCCGCCGCTCTGCGCGGTCTTGAAGCTGATGCTGCCCTGGCTTGCGGTTGCGCCCAGCGTTGTCGCGACGTTGAGCGTGTTCCAGTTGATCGGGCCGCCTGAAATCAGCAGGCCCGAGCCGTTCGTGGCGGCGAGCGTGTTGCCGGTGATGGTCGTTGCCGCCACCAGCGACGCCGAGCCGTTGGCCGAGACCGCGCCCAGCGTGGTTGCGCCGCCTGACGTCACCGTCTGCGCCAGAATGAAGCCGTTGTCGGCGGTGACGCTGATGCTGCCGGCATCGCCGGTGATGCCAGTGGCCGTGAGCGCGTTGAACGTGACGTTGTCATGGGCGTGGATGGTCTCTGTGCCGCCGCTCTGCGCGGTCTTGAAGGTGATGCTGCCCTGGCTTGCCGTCGCATCCAGTGTCGTCGCGACGTTGAGCGTGTTCCAGTTGATCGGGCCGCCTGACGTGAGCAGGCCCGAGCCGGTCGTGGCCGCAAGCGTATTGCCTGATATGGTCGTGCCGGCAATCAGCGCCGCCAGGCCGTTGGCCGAGAGCGAGCCGAGCGTCGTTACGCCACCCGAGATCACCGTCTGCGCCAGAATGAAGCCGTTGTCGGCGGTGACGTTGACGTTGCCGACGTCGCCCGCGACGCCGGTCGTGGCCAGCGCCTTGAACGTGACGTTCCGGTTGGCGTGGATCGTCTGCGAACCGCTGCTGGTTGCGGTCCCGATCACGATGCTGCCGTTGGCGGTGACGGCGCTGAAGCTGCCGCGCGCGCCCGTCGCCGTGCCCGCGGCCACCTGATCGAGCGTCAGGCCGCCGGTGCCCAGGATATCGACGCTGCCCTTCACGGCGGACAGCAGCGTCGCCTCGGTGTCGATGAGAGTCTTCACGTAGATGCCGCCAGCGGACGTGCTTGCCGACAGCAGCGCGGCGCTGAGGGTGAGCCGATCCGTCGCGCTGCCGATGCCGTTCGATGCGCTCAGCGACACTTCGGCGCCAGCGCCGGACGCGACGAACTCGGTCTGGCCATCCCCATTGTCGATGATCGCCCCGAGCGAGGCGACGCCGCCGGCGGTCACGATAACAGACGGAGCATTCGCAGCCGCCGCATAGGACAGCGACGAATTCAGCTGGCCGATGGTCGCATTGCCTGTGGTCGTCACCGAGATCACACCGGCCGCATCGATGGCCGAATAGGCGCCCATCGAGAGCGTCGCGGCGGCCAGCGTCACGCCGCTCTGCGAGCTGGCGACAGCCAGCGGCGTCGTGCTGGTGCCGGCGGCGATCATCACCGCGCGGTTGGCGAGCAACTGCATCAGGCCGACGCTGCTGACGTCGGCATTGATGGTGAGCGCTCCGATCGGCACGTTCAGCGTCAGCGCTCCGCCTGACGACAGCGTGCCGTAGGTGCCGGTGGCGCCGACCGTGAGATCGCCCGTCACCGCCAGCAGGCTGAGGTCACCGACAGCCGAGCCGGTGACGGCGCCGGAGATCTGCACCTGCAGCGGCTGGAAGGTCGAGCCGTTGAAGCTGACGGCGCCGCCGGCGCGCAGATCGAGGTCCGAGCCCACGATATGCTTGGCGGTGCGATCGGTGAACCCGGCTTCGGCATAGATGCTGCCGGTCGCAGCCAGCTGGATCGCACCGCTGGCGGAGATGTTGCCGAGCACGAGGTCACCGGTGGTCTGTTTTACGTAGATGCCCTGGCCGGACGAGACCTGGTCGAGATGGTCGGTGGTCGGGCTCGAGAACGCGATCTGGATCGCATTCGCGTTGCCGTTGGGATCGCCTCCGGTCGTGCCGGCACTTCCGACGTTGCCGTGCTCGGCGATGACAGTCAGATTCGGAATATCGCCGGAGATCACCGCCACGCCGGTCACACCCGCAGAAATGTTGCCGACGGCGTCGAGCTTGACGTCACCCCTGACCACACTGATGCCGTTGGCTTGCGCGGCCGCGATCGGGCCGTAGGTGGCAGCCGCGATGCCGCCGAGCACGAGGTTGTTCTTGCTGCCGAGATAGATCTCCGCCGCCGCCTTGGCCGAGACCGCGGTCGGATTGTCGAGAATGACGAGGCTCTGCTGCGACAGCGTCACATTGTAGGTCACGACGCCGCTCGTCGGGTCGGTCGAGGACGAGACGACGAGTTGCCCGGGGCCGGCCGATGCGAGCAGGCCCTTCTGGGCAGCCGTGAGCGACGACGCGTTGACACTGGTGAAGTTGAACGTCTGCGGCGCCGCAAGCTGGCCGACCGAACCGTTCGGCGTGTACAGCATGACCTGGCTGGCCCTGATGTTGGGCACGACGGTGTCGTCGATCGGCGGCGGCGGCGCGCCGACGGCCGACGAAGAGACCGTGTAGGCCAGCTGGCTCTGTGTCCACTGCGAGCCCGCAGTGATCATGCCGTAGAGCCTCTCGGTCGAGGCGAGCGTGTAGGAATAGTTCGCATTGTAGCTGTTCAACGCCGTTTGCAGCGCCGCGTTGGTGGGCATGCGCTGGTTAACGGCGGTCACGCCCTGGAAGAGGTTCGTGAACAGGTTCGCCGCGAGCGTTCCGCCGAACAATGTCGTGAGCGAATCCGTGAGCTGGCCTGCGCTCTTCACGCCGAGCAGGAACTGGTCCCTCTCGAGACGCTGCGTCGCCTCGGTTTGCATATCCGTCGCCGTGACGCGCGTGGGATCGATGCCGAGCTTGGCGGCAACCTGCGCCCGCAGCACGGTCAGACCGACCGAGCTGGGATTATAGGTGCACGCGGTGGCGCAGTTGGTGAAGGCGATGTTCTTGAGCTGGAAGTAATCGTTATAGGCCGCGGTCACCATCGACTGATAGCTGTTAACCGCTGCCGTGGCTGCGTTGCCGCTGAGCAGGTCGAGGCTGGCCCAGACGTCCGCCAGATGCGCGCTCTGCGCCGAAGTGAGCCCGCCGGACGTCAGGCCGTTCAGGATGCTGGCATGGTTGCCGTCGGAGGCCGCGGCCTCGAGGAACACAGGCCCGCCGCTCGAGGCGACCGTGCCGAGCCGCAGGTCGCCCTTCGACTGCACGATATAGGTGCCGGTGACTGACGAACTGTTGAGAATGCCGCCATCCACGCTGCCGTCGGCCAGCGTCGTGCCCGTTGCCTGGATCACCAGCGGATTGGCCGTCAGCGTGGCAACGCCGCTGCCGTTTACGCTCAGCGTCGCGCCGATGGCGCCGCCAGTTGAATCGATCTCGATGTTCTTGCCGATCACCACCGGGGTGGTGACGTCGTAGGTCGAGGCCGAGTTGATATCGCCGGTCGCCGCCAGATAGACGCTGCCTTGCGGCGCGTTGCCGTTGACAGCCGAATTCACCGCCACCCGATTGATCGAGAGCGAGCCGACGGCCGAGATCGCGATGTCGTGGTCGACAGTGCTCGCGGTCAGGGTGCCGCCATAGACCTGCACCTGCACGGGCGCCCCGCCCGCACCGATCGTGCCGATACCGCCAGGCGCAGTGAGCGTCACGCTGGTGCCTGAGATCAACGGATTGTTGGCATTCGCGCCCACGGTGATCGCCGAATTGGCGCCGGTCGCCGCGACCGTCGTGGTGCCCTGCAGATTGTTGATCGGACCGTTGATCACGATGCTCGAGTTTGAGTTGACCGCAACCGTCGAGGTGCCGCCGCCATTGAACTGGATACCGATCGGGTTGGACGCCTTGACCGTATTGGTCAGGGTCAGCGTGATGTGGTCCCAGATCTCCTGGTACCAGTCGAAGTGGCCGTCCGCGCCGCAGCACTTGCCGGCGCCCGTGTTGTAGCCGCCGCCGTGATACGAGCCGCCGGCGGTGATGACTTCCTGGTAATTGGAGCTCTGCAACGCGCCCGTCGGGGCGCCGTTGGCGACCTGCTGGACGTTCTGCACCAGGCTGGTGGTGCGGACCCAGGGACCGGTGACGTTGTTGCCGGACGTATATTGCCAGCCGTAGTCGAACTGCGTGGCGCTGGTCGAACGCGCAAGCGTCGCCGTGTCGACCCACTGATAGTACATATTGCTTTGCGGCTGATATTGCAGACCCGCCGTGCTGCCCACGCCCGTCAGCATGTTCGAGGTGTACTGGCTCGCAGTGACGTTGTTGGCCACATAGGTCGAAACCTGCTGACCGCCCGGCGCGCTTGGATTGTAGACGTACCACTTCGTCTGCTGCTTGAGCTGGTCGACGATCTCGATGACGCTGTTGGCGCTGACGCCGGTATTGATGGTGTTGGTGACGAGCTGGACGCCGGTGGTGTTGTTCACCGTGATGGTGCCGGCGCCGCCATTGATGATGATGTTGCCCTGCGGGACTACGTTGCCCTGCGAGTCGGCCTGGGTCGAGGTCGAGATGATCTTGCCGTTGAGATAGACATAGCCGCCGGTACCCTGCACCACGCTGTTCAGCAGGATCTGGTCATTGGCGGCATCGTATTTGGCCGTGACCTGCACGTCGCCGCTGTTCGCCTTCGTCAGATACGGCGTCAGGTCGACATAGTTCCCGTGAAGGGCGGCAGTCTTGTCCGCGGCCAGGGTCGCGGCGTCGCCCTTGATCGTGTTGATGGCATTCAGGGCGCTGTTGCCGATGTTGACCGAATAGTTGCTGCTCGAGCCGCTCTGGATCGTGCCGTTGATGTTGAGCACCGACGCCGACAGGATGATCGCCTTGCCGACGATGAAGGGCGCGTTCGCGGGCGGATTGGTGGCTGAGCCAGCGGTCACGGGCGTGATCGCAGCCGGCTGGATATTGATGACCTGGAAGTAGGCCGCGCATCCCGAGCAGTTGAACGGGGTCTGGTAGTCGCCGCTATTGGTGTAGACGCCCCTGTTGTCGTAGGTCGTCTTCTCCCACGGCGCGGTGACGATCGACTGAATCGTCGGCCCCTCGATCGTCGCGAGCGTGCTGGTGCTGCCCACGCTGCCGCCGCCATTGTTCGGCGTACCGTTGCCCGTCGGCAGGAAGATCGCCGAATAGAGCGAGCGTCCGTCGTAGTACAGCTCCAGCATACGCGCAGTGAAGATCGTGCTGTTGCTCGCAGTCCCCTGGACGCCGCTGCTGCCGGACGCGCAGCAATAATAGAAATACGGATGGTCGCCGCCGGAGGCGATGTGCACGCCGGTGTCGTAGGCGCCATAGGCACCGATATAGGTCGCCGCCGTCATCACCGCGGTCAGCGTATCGTGGTCACCCGGCTTGAATTCCGTGCCGGCCCATTGGTCGGCCACGTCGTGGTTGGAATTGTAGATGCTGCCGGCGCCGCCGTTGAAGGTGAACGAGCCGTTGGGCACCACCATCTGGATGGTCGCAGCATCGAATGTCTTCGACGCGACCACGTTGCCGAGATTGTTGGTGATCTTGAGCAGCCCCTGCTCGTTGGTGACGACGCCGTCGAAATAGATGTCCGGCGTCTGCGTCAGCGTCTGGCCGTTGTAGGACGGCAGGCCGCTGATCGGGTCGCGGGTGTTGTAGCTCGCGGAAATGTCGATGATCGGCGTCGCGCTGCTGTGCGAGGTGAAGGTCACGTTGGACGAGGAGTCCGGATCGACGTGGTCGACCTGCCGGTAGAGGATATTGCCGCCGCTCACATTCGTGATCGAGAGCTTCGAGAGGTCGAGGAAATTGAGCCCCTGATTGTCGATCTTGATCATCGGCGAGCTCTGGGCAATCACCTGCGGCGCCGCCTGGTTCGCGCCCCCCGCCCCGGTCAGCTTCTGCGCCAGGATCGAGACGTTGCCGGCAGACACCATGATGTCGTTGAACGCGAAGGAGTTGCCCGCGACATTGGTCGCGAACGGCGCCTGCTGGATCAGCGCATTGATCTGACGCTGGATATCGCCGGTCGGATCGCTGCCGGCATAGGTGATCGCAGGGTGCGTCGCGGCGAGCGCGGTCTGGACCTGGGTCGTCGTCAGCCCGCTCAGGGATGCGAGCTGGGAGACGATCTGCTGGTAGGGATTGAAGCCGCCGACGATCGTGTACTGGATGGTCTGGTGGTTCCAGCTCATGGTCGGGTTGAAATGATTGACGTCGGCGACCTGCTCCAGCGTCATCGCGTTATAGGGGCTCGACGTCGTCAGCGTCGGGGTCGATGAGCCCAGGGCAATGGTGATGATCTGGTCATTGTAGATGCCGGCCACGACGAGGCCGTTGAGCGCAACCGTGCCGGTGCCGCCGTTGTTGGTATTGCTGTGGTTATCGCTGTTCTTGGCGCCGAAGATCGACAGATAGGGATTGTAGTTGCTGCCGAGGCCCGTCGCCGCGACCTGGCCCGGGCTTGCGCCGAGGTTGACGTCCTCAACGCCGAGAACGCGTGAACCGATGCCGAGTGTCAGGGCAGCGTCGTCGTCGGCATTGGCGGTGCCGCGATAGAGCACCGAGATCGGAATCGCGGTGTTGTTGTAGACCACTGTCGTCGCGGTCGCCTGGATGCTGCTGTAGACGCTGCCGTCACCGGCGAGCCCGGCCGAGATGTTGATGTCGCCCCAGGCCTGGAGCGTCGAGCCTGAACCGACATTGACGGCCTGGGTGGCATGGACCCAGGCATTGGTGCTGGCGCCTACGCCGGCGATCGCGCCATAGAGGCTGGCATTGGCGTTGTTGCTCGCCGACATCCGGGACGCGGAGCCGATGTCGATGGTGCCGGCGCTGAACAGCTCCCGCGCATTGATGTTGACGGTCAATGTCGCGTTCGCCGTCATGTCGGATTCGGCGCCGCCGCCGGCGAACAAGCCGGCCGCGGCGAGGGTCACGGTATCGGTGGTGCTGAGTGTGTTGTAGGCCTCGATGTTGATCACGCCGGTGGTCGCGTGCGGATCGGCATTGAGGCTCAGGATCGTCCCGGCATCGATATTAGTGGTCACGGTCTGGGTGACGGTCGAGGTGCTGAGCGCGGCGGCGCCGGCGAACATGCCGCCCGAGCCCGAACGCGCGCCGCCGCCGGCCTGGTTGACGATGTCGTTGGAGATGAGATCCATGTCGCCGCCGGCCGAGTTGATGATCAGGTGCGTGCCGATCTCGGCGGTCGTATTGGTGGTCACGGTGTTTTGCGCCTTACCTCCCGAGACGCCGGCGGTGGAGGCCTGGTAGGCGTCGCCGCTGGCGGCATAGTTCGTGGTGTGTTTGGCGCGGATGTTGAGGCCGCCGAAATACAGCGTGTCGTCGGTCCCGTTGCCGTCGATCCGCGCATTGGTCGTTGCCGTCGAACTGGTGGTCGCCACGGACGCGACGCCGGCATAGGTACCGCCCGCGCCGGCAATGGCGTTGGCGACGTTGGTATCGGTGCCTGTTGCCGTGATCTGGAGAATGCCGATGTTGGAGGCCGAAGTGATCGCGCCCGCCCCGAGATAAGCATAGGTGTGTGCGCTCGACGACACCTGCGCAACGGTCGCGCCCAGCGCCAGGAAGCCGCTCGAAAGACCCGTCCCCTCCGCGTATTGGCTGCTGTCGTTCTCGGCCGAGATCACGACATCCTTGTTGGGAAGCGTGATGCCGGTGCCGCCATAGGCCGAGACCGTTGCGTTGTCCGAAGCCGTGGCGAGGCTGCCCTGCGCGCCGATCAGCGAGCCGCCGCCGCCGGCGAGCGCCTTGGCGTAGGCGGTGGTGCCGTCGGCCGGCACGCTCGCCATCGCGGTGATGGCGAGCGGACCGCCGGAGAAGACGGCGTTGTCGCCGACGTCGGCCGTCACCGTCGTCGTGACTCTCGACTGCGCGAAGGCGAGACCAACGGCGCCGCCGCCGACCGCGACGCCGAGCGCCTGGCTCGAAACGTCCGGGGTGGACATCGCCAGCACGATGGTTCCGAGGCCGGAGGCCGACGTGGTGATGTTCGCGCCCGCGCCGATCGCGGCCGTCACGCTGGTCCCGTCCGTCGCACTGGCGTCAGCGCCATCACCCGCGGCGATGCCGCCGGCCACGGCATCCGCCTCGGCCGACAGGGAGCCGGCTTCGTTGGCGCCAACCCTCAAGACCGACGTGTTGACCGTGGCGCCTGGCGCGACATTCGATGCGACCGTGCTCGACCGGGTCGCGGTGGCAATCGAGACGCCGACTGCCGCCATGCCGATGCTGGCGCCGGCCGCGAGCAGGTGCTCGCTCGACGTATCCTGGGCCGACACGGACACGCCGCTTCCGCCGGTCCCCGTCACCGAGCCGGCGAGATTTGCGGTCACGCTATTGCTGACCTTGCCGATCGCGACAGCGGCATTGCCACCGAAATAGAGCGCACCGGCTCCCGCACCGGACTCCGTATCGATGGTTCTGCCGGAATAGAGGCCGGAGGTGGCATCCTGAACGCCCGCGACGACCGTGACGGTCGGAGCATTGACGGTCGCATTCAGATTGGCGAGCACGCTGCTGTCGACGACGGTGTAACCGACGGCGGCGCCAATGCCGACATTCTTTGCAAAACCCGCGCCGAGCAGTCGCTGCTGGGTCGCCACCGCACTGGTCGCCGAGATGTTGACTGAAGTAGCGGTGATGTTGCCGCCCGCGATCTGCGCGGTGATGCCGTCCGCACCGCCCGACAGCACGGTGCTGACATCGTAAGTCGAACTGACATTGGCGCTGCCCGGATTGCCGGTGGTGCCGCTCGCGACCGGACAATTGCCCTGCGTACAGTTGGAATTGGGGGCGGAATTGGTGCTGTTGTTGACCGCCGTGATGGTGCCGTTGTTGTGACCGCTGCTGTCGCGCTGGTCGAGCTGCCCGATTTCCTGCTGCTGCGTATCGGAATCGGCCGTGTTGGAGCCGATGATGATGACGCCGACCGTCGCACCGATACCGACGCTGCCGCCGATGCCCGCGGTGACCGCATAGGACTGAACTTCCTTGGTGCTAAGTGCACTGACATTGATAGCGCCGGAAGAGTTCAGGTCGCTGTTGATGCTTTCTGCAGTGGTCTGGCTCTTGAAAACGATGACGTTGGCTGCGGCACCGAAACCGACGCCGCCGCCGCTGGCGGCGATCGAGATCGCGCCGGCGATCTCCTTGATCGCCACATCCTCGTTCGCGTTGATCGTGACCGCACCCATCGTGCCGATCGAGGGCGACTGCGCAACGATATCGTAGACACCGGCGATGGTGGTGTTGTTGGCGATCTCGATATTCGCCATGCCGGCGATCGCGGCCGTCCCGGTCGAAAGCGAGCCGCCGACCGAATAGGCCTGGAAACGATCGGTCGTATTGGCCTCGACGTCGAGCGCGCCGCTCAGCGAGAGCGCGGTCGAATGCTGCGAACTGCCGCCATGATATGCGAACTCGTCGCCGACATAGGCCTCGGTCCGGTTTGCCGAGACCTGGACCAGGAAGGCCGCCGCGGCCGCAGCCTGGCTGCCATAGGCGGCCGATCCGCCTGCGGAGTAGATTCCGGTGGTGTCCAAAGCCTTCACGGTGAGCGACGACGCCGTCATCCCGCCGCCGTCGACATAGGCCTCGGTGGTCGCGGTAAAGACGTTCAAGGCAACTGAGCCGGTGTTGAAGCCGACGCCGATCGAGGACGCATCCTGCCCGGCATTGGACTTCACGGTGACGGCGCCGACGGTCGGCGTCGTCGTCGACGAGACGCCGCCGACCGTCGAATTGGTGATGGTGGCCATCGTGGTGCGCGACATCGTCGTGCTGATGATGGTCGCGCCGCCACCGCCGGTGCCGGTCGGCGGCACGATGCCGGCGCCGAACGCGCCGGAATAGGAGAAGCTCGAGGCAGCGACATCGATCTGCGGCAGCAGACCCGCACTGGTCAGGTGCGTATCGATGCTCGCACCGCTGATATAAGCGTTGGTCGATCCGCTCAGCACCGATGTGATCGGGTTGACCATGACGGAGATGCCGGTGCCGGCCGCGACCGTCATCACGTTGGTCACGACGGCCTGGTGCGAGCTTGCGACCACGGCAAGGCCCTTCACCGTATCCTGGGTCTCGCTCAGATCGGGTGTATTGTCGGTCGGCGCCTGGAAGCCGCTGAGATTGTTCGTATGCGCCAGCGTGCCGCTATTGACCGACAGCGTGTCGGTGGAGCTGGTTCCAAACGCGTCGACGGTGGTGTTCGGTCCGCTGATATAGGCCGAGGTGCTGCCGGTGATCCGGTTGGTCACCATCGAGCCGGCGCCACCGGCGGGGCCCTTGGAGACCGAGAGCGCGCCGGCGGACACGACCACGTTGTCGATATTGCCGGCGATCACGGCAACGTTGTTGTTCGCCCTGACGTCCGATCCATCGGTGGTGCCCAGGGCCGCACTGTCGGTGATGCTGGCCGTGACGTTGGTGCCCATCAGATTGGTGGCAACCGAGCCCGCGAGACCGACCTGCGAGGAGATCGCGATACCGACTGCAACCGTCGAGATGCTGGCGTTCGAGCTTGCGTTGACGGCGACAGTGCCCGTGGCCCTCAGCTTGGAGCCGGTCACACCGGCGTTCACATTGTTGGCGATGTTGCTGTAGACGAGCGCGAGACCTGCGGCGCTTCCGCCACTCGGCGCGATCGCTGCGACTGCGGCGGTGCCGGTGATGCTTGAATTGTCACTGGCGGTAACCGAGACATTGAGGGCCGTAATGCTTGAATTATCCGTGGTCGATCTGCTGTCGCCGATCCCGGCCGAAACGGTGTTGGTGATCGAGCTGATCGTCATGCCGCCGACGCCGGCGAACTGGCCGGACGACCCGCCGATGCCGAGGCTGACCGATTGGATCTTCGAGGAGTCGATCGCGCTCACGTTGACGCGGCCGTTGGCGGTAGCGCCTGCGATGTTCACGTTGGCGATGTAGGCCGAATGCGTCGTCGCGATGGTGTCGTAGACCAGCGATGCGCCGATGTCGTTCTTGGCCGCCGTGATGACACCGGCGACCGAAATAATGCTGCCGCCGGGACCATTGCTGGTTCCACCATTCAACACGGCGGCGCCGAAGTCGACGCAGTTTTCGCGGCCGCTCGAGGTGGTGCAGGTGTCGGAGGCGAGCTGATTACTGTTCGACTTCTTGACCAGATTATCGAGAACCGTGTCCAGGTACTGCGTCGACACCGAGCCGCTGTCCGCCAGAACGGTGACGCCGCCAACGCTGATCGTGACCGTCGAACCGCTGTTGATATAGGCCGTCGTGGTTGGGCTGATCTCGTCGACCACGATGGCGCCGGAAAGTGCGTTGCCGCTGGTCGCCAGGCCGCCCGACGCCGCGCCCGCGGCAATCACACCGGCGTTTTCGGCCAGCACCAAGAGGGTGTCGTAATTCGAGATCGAGGTCTGGCGGATATGTGCGTCCGTCGCCTTTCCGCCTGTGGGATCAGCGATCGACGCATAGGCCATTGTGAGGCCAATGCCGACCTTGCCGCCCGACACATAGAGCGCACCGCCGCCAATCGCGATGTCGGCCGTCTGGTATGCATCGACCTCGAGCGCGCGATTGACGCCGGTAGAGGCGCCGGTGATCGTGGAATTCTCGATATAGGCGTTGGCGCTGTCCGTGATGATGCCCACGGAAGCCGACAGCGCCACCGAGTTGGCTTTTGATCCGGACACGCCCAGGGCGACGACGGTCTCTGCGCCGCCGTTCATCGCCTGCACGGTGATCGAACTCTGATTGTTCGAGGTGACGCCGGACATATAGGCGAGCGTCGCGTTGTTGGACATCGCCGATGCAATCGCGGCTCCGACCGCAACGCTGGCACCTCCGTCGCCTCCGGCAAGGTTGGCCGCGGCGGAACCGGAGCCGTTGTTGAGCCTGGTATCGTTGAGCGCCTGGACAACCGTATTTGCCGCGACCGCGCCGGTGGTCGTGTAACGATCAAGCTGCGCGTTCGCGATGTATGCGCTGGTGGCGAGCGAGACGGCGCTCACCGACGAGCTACCGGCAAGATCGATGCTGAAGCCCTCCGGGCTCTCCCCCGAGCTCTGCTGGATTTTGGCCGCACCCGCCGCTATGCCGCCGGCACCTCCCGTAGCAGCATCGCCGACGGCGCTCGCCTTGCCGGCAAAGTTCGACAATGACGGCTCGGAGATCGCCGCCGCGACGGCGGCTACCGTGATCCGGCCGGAGGTCGTGGCGCTGATCGCGAGATTATCAACGTGGAGCGAGCCGCTTCCGCCGCTGGTGCCGGCAAACGGATCGTCGGCACTGAACACACCGGGCCGGATGTCGGAATGGTTGTCGCCGACATAAGCGGCAGTGTCGGCATTTGCGCCCATATAGGCAACCGACACGCCCACCGCGGAACCGCCGCCGGCAGTCACAGCGCCGGAAATCGACACGACCGACAAATCCTGCTGCGCCAGCACGCTGACCGTCGGCGCATAAACGGTGGCCTGATTGGAAATCGAGGCATGCGTCGTGTTGTTGAGGAAGCCGAGCGAGGTGATGCCGTTCAACGCCAGCGCGCCGGAGGCCTTGCCGGACGACGGCGCGACCGCGACGAATTGATCCGAGGTGATCGCATTGACAGCGATGTCGTTCGCCGCGCGCACCGACGCGCGGTCAGAAATGCCGGCGATGGTATTGGTGTTGAACTGGACGAAATTGAGCGAGCCGCCGATGGACGATCCGCCGGAGGTGTTGCCGGGCAGGAAACCGAGCGTACCGACATTGCCGGCGGCATCGATCGATGCGGTGGTCGTGGTCGCCGCGATCTGAAGGCTGGCGTCGTAGGTATGCACGTCACCATTGTCCATCGTCGCCGACCAGCTGCTTCCGCAAGCGGCCGTGCACGTCGTGGTCAGGCTCGCTCCGCCCGCCACCCACGCCGTGGTGTTGTTGTTGACGACGAAATGGTTGACCGAACCGGCGATGCCGATGGTGTCGCCGGCGTCGGCCGTGGCATTCGCGTAGCTGGTCAGGATCGACCCGCCGACCCCGAGATTGCCGTTGAGATGGCCGAGAACCTGGGCCAATCCATCCCATTTCAGCCAGGAGTTTGTAATCGGCATTGACGTATTGGCGTCGACGGCGATGTTCGCCGCATTGATCAGGGTTCCGCCGCCGATATACGCGTTCGAATTGTGGGTAAAGTTACCCCAGGCGACAGAAGCGCTGATCGCCGTTCCCTCGCCGGCCGCCGCATCCGACGTGATCGCGCTGGAGGTCGCGTTGCTGCGCACGCCCTGATCGACCAGGTTGCTGACGACGGCGACGTTGCCGCTCGTGTAGATGCTCGGCGCGCCGCCGCTCGGATTCTGGGCGATTGCGGCAGTCGCATTCTCGGTGCTGTTGGCGAGCGACAGCGCACCGGCGGCCTTGAAGTTGAAATCCACAGGCATCAGCGAGACCATCTGCTGAGCCATCATCCCCGTCAGGCTGGGGCTGGAGACCAGGAACTCCTGGATCGCGCCGATCAGGGCCGGCGTACCGACGATGGTCGAGGCCATGGTCGAGTTGCTCGTGGTGTTCGAGGTCGCCTCGACCAGGACGGAGCCGTTCATCCGCGACGACGCGCTGGTGCCCAGCGACGAGCCGAGCTTCGCCGTTGCGGACGTGGTGACGTTGCTGATGGCGAGCGCACCGCCAACGCCTCCGCTCGCATTCGGTGTGCTCAGCGCGACCGAGGTGGCACTTGTCGCGAACGAGTTGTTGTTGATCGCACGCACCGTCAGCGAGTTGCCGGATGTGTTTACGTTGCCGACGGAAAGGTTCGCGCCGGTCGCGACATTGGCCGTGGTCGAGACCGAACCGGTTGAATAGGCCACCGTCTCGACGAATTGCGCGCTGGAGGTCGCCGCGACCGCTGCGACATTCAGCGTACCGTCATTGATGGCGTGGATGCCGAGATTGCCGCCCGCGCTGATCGTGGCGCCGGAAGCAACATTGGTGCTGACGTTGCCGTCGATCTTGCCGACGACGGCCGAAGCGCCGATCGGCGAGCCACCGAGCAAGGTACTCGAAATGGACGGATCCTGCGCCGTCTCCGAGCCGTGCGAGGCGATGGAGATGTTGCCGGTGCCGTTGATGTTGGCGTTGCCGTTGATGTTGACCGTGGCAGTGGCGCTCGCGGCCACGTAGCCGCCGTTGATGCCGAGCATCGAGGCCGCGAGCGTGGTGCCGACCAGCGTCATGAGACCGGGGACCGAGCTCGTGAAGCTCGATGTCGCCGTCGAAACCGAGGCGATCGTGATGTTGCCGCCGGTGATCCGGCCGTCGACCGTGATTCCCGAGGTCGCAGTGGCTTGTCCCGACAGCTTGCTGTCGCTCGCCGTTGCCGCAAGGGTGACACTGCCGTCAGTATAGCTCGTGCCGGAATTGACCGCTTGAGCCAGAATCTTCGCGCCACTGACGATGTCGATCGTCTTCGCGTCGAGCTCGACATTGTTGGCGTTGCCGGTCGAATGACCGCTGCCGTCGAGACGGCGGGCGTCGATGACGGCGTGCGCGGCGAGCGTAATCGAATTGTCCGCCTGCACAACATAAGTCGCACCCGCGCTCAACGCCGCGATGGCGTTGGCGACGGACGTGTTCGACAGCGTTACGCCGGTGTCGCCCTGCCCCGTATCGCCGATCACCACATCGGTCGGGTCGATGACGAGCGTGCCCGCCTTGCCGTTCGGCGCGCTGAGGTTGATGGAGACCCCGCTACCGATGTCGATGACGCCGTTTCCGCTCAGCTCGACCAGGCCCGCATTGCCCGTTTTCGAGCTGGCGCTGATCACCGCACCGCTCTTCACGGTCAGGTCGTTGCCGGCCTTGACGAGGACCGGGCCGGCATCGCCGGTCTTACTTGCCGTGCTCAGCTTCGCATTCTTGCCGATCTCGGCGTTGTGACCGGCCACGACCGTGATTGCGCTCGGCGTGGTGGTCTTGCTACGCGCCGTCAGCCGGCCGTTGACCGTTGCGTTGTTCACCGCGCCGATATGGATCGAGCCGTTGCTCACGGTGATGGCGCTGGCGCTGCGCAGGCCTTTCGAATTGACGGATGCTGCGAACTTCGCGGCGTGGTCGAGATTGGCGATGTCGCGCTGGCTGGCGCCGCCGACCAGCACGTTCTGCCCGGTCAGGCGCACGCCGTCGATCGCGTTGATGCGGCCGTAGATCCTGACGTTGCCGTCCGGCGAGACCGGGAACGAGCCCGCCATGAGGTTGCCGACCGCCGTGCCGTTGATCGCCCCGTTCGGGCCGATCAGGCTGTCGGTGAATTCGCGCGTCGGGGTCGAGACGTTGAGGCTGCCGACGTTCACAGTGCCGCTGCGGCCGACGACGAAGCCCTTGGGATCGGCGAAGTAGACGTTACCGCCGATCGCCCCGTTCATGTAGGAGTTCAACGTGCCGTTGACGTAGACAGGCGCGTCGCGAACGATGTTGACGAGATTTTGCGTCCCCGTCGGCAGCTGCAGGTTGACGGTGTTGCCCTGCCCGACGCTGAACTGCGAGAACGAGTTGAAGGCGTTGGCGCCCGAGACCGTCGAGGTCGTGACGTTGGTGACGCTGCCGGAGGTCTGCAAGCTCGTTCCGGTGCGGCCGTCCGGAGTGATGACGTTCGCCGTCTGCGCCTGCAGGCGGACGCTGAACACCGGCAGAAAGACCATCTGCATGGCGCAAAGCAGCGACATCGAACGGAAGCGTGCAAGTCCTTGCAGCATCCGTTCGCCATTGTTGTCTCGCGTCGCAAATGGGCCGCGCATTTCAGATCCTCTTCATCGGCGTCAGTGCCGATCCACAACCGGGTGGGAGAATGTCGTGAGAAGGTCCGGGATCAGAACTGGCCCGGTGGAAGCTTGAAGACGTCGGGGCTCTTGGCGTCGGCCACATAGAACAGCAGCAGGCTCGTCGGCGTGAGCACGCGCTGGTTGTTCTCCTTGTTCTCGAACGTGCCCTGCAGCAGCAGGATCACCGAGCGATCCCTGGCATCGCTGCCGCGGAACATCACGATGCCGCCGTTGACAGGCATGTTGACCGCGATGGAATCAGGCTTGAAGCCTTCGCTGAGAAAATGGGCGCGCAGGATGTTGGCATTGGAGAACAGCTTCTCCGGCGTCATCGCCGCATCGGTCGCCTTGGACCACACCGCGCCGACCTGGATCAGCGACTTGGACTTGTAGCCGAACACATAGGAGAGCTCGGCGGTGCCACCGTTCGGCAGCAGATCCGGAACGGTGAGAAGCACGCTGTGGGTCAGCTCCGACGGATTGTCCTGGGCCTTGATGGCGTCGGCCTTCGGATTGAAGTCCTTGGTCATCGCCGCGCGGACATCGGGCTCGCTCATGCCGAACTTGGCCGAACGGAAACCGTCGATCGCCTTGATGTCTCCCGCCTTGGCCTTGTCGTCGGTCGCGGCGGCTTCGCTGGCCGCCGGTGCTGCGGCAGCGCCCGGGGCTGCTGCGACCGGCGATGCACCTGCCGCGACCGCCTTTGGCGCCGCCGCGGCCTTCTGCTTGGATGCCGCGCCTTGAACGCCTTGCGCCGTCAGAGGCCCGGCCGCAACGGTGGTGAGAAGGCCAACCAGGGCCGGGACGAGGTAGATTTTGCGCATCATAAACCTTCGAAAACGAACTTGAAACAACGGCTCAAAAATCGGCAGCTTCTCAATCAACTCCCCCGATACGTCGCCTCGTCAGGGACGAAAATGTTGCAAGGCCGGAAGGCCTTGCAAGGCACCACGGGGCAGACATCAATCGAAACAGCGATCCACGTAGCAATACGGTATCGGGCTGCCCGTGGCTGCGAATGATCATTCACACGCGCTTTTTTTCATCAATTGTGATCGGCAGCCTTTCGCGTTATGCCTTTTGGCAGGGGCAACTTTTGCGAAACATTTCATGATTGTACGGCCTGTTCCTGCCCGCGCTATGCCGGCGGTCGCCCGCCGCGATTTCATTCGGCTTGCGGGCGCAACCGCCGCAGGATTTCTTGCGCTCGGCGCAACGCCAGATCGCCTGAAGATTGTCGCCTCGATCACCAGCCTGCCGCTCGACGACGAGCTGACCAGACGCAGCATGACCGAATTTGCGACCACTCGGCTCGGTGGGCTCATTGCCGGCCTGAGGCAACGAGGCTGGGTCGAAGGCGTCAACTTCCGTTTCGAGCTTCGCTCCAGCTTCGGCGGACCTGACAAGACGAAAGCTGCCGTCGTAGAGATCATCGATCTCAACCCGGACGTCATCCTGACCGGCTCGACGGTCGAAACCGCGGCCGTAATAGCGGCCACCAAGACGATCCCGATCGTTTTCGCGACATCCAACGACCCCGTCGGCAATGGCTTCGTGCAAAGCCTCGCTCATCCCGGCGGCAACGTGACGGGCTTCACCAGCAGCACTCCCGAGATGGGCGGCAAATGGCTTCAGCTGATCAAGGAAGCCGTGCCTGACATCGAGCGCGTCGGCGTTCTGTTCAATCCAGCGAGCACGCCGGGCGCCGGGCGCTTCTATCTCGACTCGCTCGAGCAGGAGGCTGCGGCTTCGGGTGTGACAGTGGTTCTCACGCCGATCAGTAAGCCAGCCGAAATCGACGGCGCGATTCAGCGCTTCGCCGAGCCACCGAAGGCGGCAATGATCTCGCTCGTCGACAGCTTTCTGGTGGTCAACCGGCAGGCGATCGTGGCGGCCACGGCGAAATATCGCGTGCCCATGATCTATCCGTTCCACTATTTCATGGATGCGGGCGGGCTGATGAGCTACGGGCCTACGCTGGAAGTGCGCTCGGCCGACTACGTCGATCTGATCCTGCGCGGCACCAAGGCCGGCGATCTGCCGGTGCAATCGCCGCGCAAATACGAGCTGTTGATCAACCGCACAGTCGCGAGCGCGCTCGGACTGAAGATTCCGTTCACGCTGCTCGCGCGCGCCGACGAGATCCGCGAGTGAACGAACAGATCGACCAGGGATATTTGCGAACGCCTCCCGGACGGCTGTTCCGCAAATATCTCTACGCGATCGTCGCCCTCACCTTCGCCGCGCTCGCCATCAACACCGCCTTCGACGTCTGGTTCTCCTATCGCGAGCAGAAGCAGCTGCTCGCCGCGACCCAGCGTGAGCAGGCCGCAAGCGCGGCCATCCAGATCGGACAGTTCGTCAGCCAGATCGAGAACCAGGTCAGATGGCTGTCGCGCCTGCCGCCGGAGCTTTCGACCAACGAAGACGTGCGCCTGAACGCCATCCGCCTGCTGCGCCTTTCGCCCGCCATTGCCGAAATCACCCAGCTCGATTCACAGGGCCGCGAGCAGGTGCGCGTGTCGCGCCGCGTCGCTGACAGGATCGGCAGCCAGGTCGATCAATCCTCCTTTGCCGCCTTCCGCGGCGCCAATGAAAGCCGGGCCTATTACGGGCCGGTCTACTTTTTCGGCGACACCGAGCCGTTCATGACGATCGCCACGCGCGGGACCGGCAGCGCGCCCAACGTCGTCGTCGCCGAGGTCAATCTGCGCTTCATCTGGGACCTCGTCGCCGGCATCAGGGTCGGCAACAGCGGCAAGGCCTATGTGGTCGATCGCCTCGGTGTGTTGATCGCGCATCCGGATTTGTGGCCGGCGCTCCGCCGCAGCGATCTCTCCGGGCATGCGGATGTGCGCGCCGCGCTCGACGGCGTCGGTCCGCCGTCGGGCGGCCAGGTCAAGGAGGATTTGTCCGGCCAGCGCGTGCTGTCGACCTATGCGACCGTCCCCTCGCTCGGCTGGCTGGTGTTCGTGGAGCTTCCGCTCAGCGAAGCCTACGCGCCGATCTACGCGTCGATCGGACGGTCGACCTTTCTGCTGATCGTCCTTCTGGCCTTCGCGACGCTGGTGTCGCTGTGGCTCAGCCGGCGCATGGCCGTGCCGATCCAGATGCTGAGCCAGGGCGCGCGGCGGATCGGCAGCGGCGATCTCGGCCTGCGTCTCGCCATCAAGACCGGCGACGAGCTGGAGGCACTCGGCGACCAGTTCAACCGGATGGCGGCGCATCTGCGCGAATCCTACGCGACGCTCGAGCGCAAGGTGATCGAGCGCACCTCCGAGCTGGAGAAAGCGCGCGACCAGGCTCTCGCCGAGCACGACGCGGCCGAGCGCGCGCGCAGCGTCGCGGTTGAGGCCAACGAGACCAAGTCGCGCTTCCTCGCCGTGGTCAGCCACGAGCTGCGCACGCCGCTCAACGGCGTCATGGGCGTGCTGCAGCTGCTCGATGACGGCAGGCTCAGCGAGGTCCAGCGTCGTCACCTCGCCACCGCCGCAGCCTCGGGCGAAACGCTGATCGCGCTGGTCGATGCCATCCTCGAATATGCGCGCCTCGAGGCCAGCGCCGAGACATTGGAGACGCGCGACTTCCGCCTCGACCAGCTGATCGAGACGGCGGCGGATCTGATGCGTCCGCAGGCCTCCCGCAAGGGGCTGACCTTCGACCTCGCCTGCGACGCGACGGTCAGCACGTCGGTGCACGGCGATCCTGTCCGGCTCAACCGTATCCTGCTCAATCTGATCGGCAACGCCATCAAGTTCACCCCGAGCGGCGGAATTTCCGTGAGTGCTGCGATCGAGCAGCATGACGATCATCCGCGCCTCCGCACTGTGGTTCGTGACACCGGCATCGGCATCGCACCCGACATGCACGAGCGCATTTTCGAGGATTTCGTGCAGGCCGACGACAGCATCGCGCGGCGGTTCGGCGGCACCGGCCTTGGCCTTGCGATCGCACGCCGTCTGACGCGGCTGATGCGCGGCGAATTGACGGTGGAGAGTGCGCCAGGCCAAGGCAGCGCATTTACGCTTGTCGTCCCGCTCGGCAACGCCGCAAGCGGCATTGTACAAGGCGCGCCGCCGCCGCCTTCGCGGCAACTCCGCGTCCTGCTGGTCGACGACGACCCCGTCAATTGCGAAGTCGGCGAGGCCATTTTGGTCAGGCTCGGCCATCGCGCCGCGATCGCGAGAAACGGCGCGGCCGCCGTCGCGCTCGCCGGAAGCCAGCCGTTCGACATCATCCTGATGGACCTGCACATGCCTGACATGGACGGGGTGGAGGCGGCCGCACGCATTCGCCGGCTCCCGCTCCAGCCAATGCCGCGGATCATCGTCGTGACCGCCGACGTATCGCGCAGCACCCGCGAACGGCTCGCAGGCGCCGGGATCACCAAGGTCGTGAGCAAGCCGATCCTGATCAACGCGTTGCGCGAGGCGATCGAGGACGAGCCCGAGCATGATGCAAAGGGCGCGCCGCTTGCGGCCGGGGCATTGATCGACCGGCACTTTCTCGACGACCAGAAGGAGCTGCTCGGCGCCTCGCAGATTGCCAAGCTGCACCAGCTCCTGGACGAGACCGGACAGAAACTGATCGCCGACATCTCGGCCGCCGCCGCAGCCGGCGATCACAAGCAGCTTGCGCGATCCGCGCACCAGCTCGGCAGCGCCGCGAGCGCGCTCGGCCTTACCAGCCTGTTCGATCGCTGTCGTGACATCGAGCTGGCCGCGCCGGCGATGTCGCCCGCGGAATGCCAGGAGTCCGCGCGCGAGCTCGCCGCGCTTCGGGACGCCTCGATGAGCGCGCTCGACGATTGTCTCGCACCTGCCGAAGACCCGCCTCTCGCCGCTGGGGAGAGGTGAGCCGGAGCAAGCCGACGGGGCGTGCTTTAGAGTTCAGAAGTTGCCACTTCCACAACAACTCGCGTATGCATGACGTGCAGGATCGCAGTGGGAGACATTCAAATGGCGATGGAGCTGAGGGGCGCACGGGGCGAGGGATTTGCGACTGTGACCGCTGAAGGTCGCGTGCTGGATTCCTGGTTTCTCCGGCTCGATCTGATTGCGGAGGCCGGCAAAGCGGCAACGGTCCGGCTCGCCAACGACGAGATCGTCAAATCGTTGGGCGTATCGGCGGACGGATATGCGCGACACGACGACATCCGCAATGTCGAGATCGTGCCCATCAGGACGGACATCGGCTCCCTTGCATCCGCGCCAACGGATGTCCACGACGCATATCTGCGCCTTCATCTGTTGAGCCACCGGCTCGTCCAGCCGAATTGCCAAAACCTCGACGGCATTTTCGGTCTGTTGCCCAACGTGGCCTGGACGACATCAGGTCCCTGTGAGCCCGCTCGTGTCGGTGAAGCGCGCCTCCTGGCGCGAAAGCGCGGCCTCGCCTTTGAGGTGACCGGCATCGACAAGTTTCCGCGCATGACCGACTACGTGACGCCCGCGGACGTGCGAATTGCAGATGCGGATCGCGTCAGGCTCGGCGCCCATCTGGCTGCGGGCACGACCGTCATGCATGAAGGCTTTTGCAATTTCAATGCGGGCACGCTCGGTCCCTGCATGGTCGAGGGCCGGATCAGCGCCGGCGTGGTCGTGGGAAGCGGCAGCGACGTCGGTGGCGGCGCCTCGATCATGGGGACGCTGTCGGGTGGCGGCAAAGAGCGGATTACGGTTGGCGAACGCTGCCTGATCGGAGCCAACGCCGGCATCGGCATTTCATTGGGCGACGATTGCATCGTCGAAGCCGGCTGCTACATCACCGCAGGCGCGCGCATCCTTCTGGAAGATGGCCGCGTCCTGAAAGCCAAGGAGCTTTCGGGCGAGAGGGGCCTGCTTTTTCGTCGCAATTCCCAGAGCGGCGCTCTCGAGGCAACCAGACGCAAAGGGAATTGGGACGGCCTTAACGCGCAACTCCACGGCTAGGCAGTTCAACGCGAACCACCGCGTAGGAATGCCGCTCTGAGCGGCCTCGGCATCAACGCGGCCGCGTGCCCTCATCCTCCCTTCCAAACCGCTCCACCAGAAAATCGATGAACAGCCGCACCTTCACCGACAAATGCCGCGTCGGTGGATACACCGCATAGAGCGCAAGCGGCGGCGCGGAATAATCTGTTAGCACCGTCCGCAGCTCGCCCTTCTTCAAGGCCTCCGCCGCGATGAACTCAGGCAGCAGCGCGAGCCCCCTGCCCTTGATCGCGGCGTCGCGCAGCACTTCGGCGTTGTTGACGCAGAGCGACCAGGCCGGCTGGATCCAGTGGTCGCCGTCCGCACCTGACAGCTTCCACTGATTGCCTGTGAGCAGGAAGCCGTAGGTGAGCGATGCATGCGCGCGCAGATCCTGCGGATGCTTTGGCGTGCCGTGACGCGCGAGATAATCCGGCGAGGCGCAGATCATGCGCGGCACCGGCATGATCTTTCGCGCGATCAGGCTCGACGATTCCAGATCCGCGATCCGCAGCGTCACGTCAAAACCGTCCTGCACGGGATCGAGCAAATCGTCGCTGAGCACGATCTGCAGCTGAAGCTCGGGATATTGCTCCATGAAGTCCGCGAGCACGGGCCCGAGCCGCATCGTGCCGAACGACATCGGCGCGTTGACGCGCAACAGGCCGCGCGGCGCCGACTGCGCTTGCGTCACCGCCTGGTCGGCGGCCTCGATCTCCGCGAGGATGACGACGGCGCGCTCGAAATAGCGCTGGCCGTTCTCGGTCGGGCTGGCGTGCCGGGTGGTGCGGTTCAGGAGCTGGACACCGAGGCTCTCCTCGAGGTCGGCGATGTATTTGCTGATCGCCGAGCGCGACAGCCGCAGCTGCCGGCCCGCCTCGGCAAAGCTGCCGCTTTCGACCACTTTGACGAAGGCCCGGAGGCTGGCAACCTTATCCAACGGGCGCTCTCGCCGATTGTTTCCAAATCGTAGACATAGCCGTCATATTTGCATGGATTGTCTCCAATCCAAAGCGGAACAATATTTCCGGTCAGAGAGCAAAACCCTCTCCCCGAATTCAGGAGGACGACAATGTCTGGACTGCACCATGTCACCGCGATTGCCGGCGATCCCATCCGCAATTTCGGCTTTTACACTGGGGATCTCGGCCTGCGCTTCGTCAAGAAGACCGTCAATTTCGACGATCCCGGCACCTATCATTTCTACTACGGCGACGAGACCGGCCGCCCCGGCACCATCTTGACCTTCTTCCCCTGGGCCGGCGTGCCGCAGGGGCGTCGCGGCGTCGGCGAGACCCATCAGACCGCTTTCCGCGTGCCGCAGCGCTCGCTCGGCTACTGGACCCAGCGCTTCATCGAGAAGGGCATTGCTTACGAGGCGCTCGAAAAGCGCTTCGGCGAATCCGTGCTGCCGTTCACCGACCCTGACGGCATGGCGCTCGCGCTGGTCGGCATATCAGGCGCCGAGAACGAGCCGGGCTGGAGCAATGGCGACGTGCCTTCCGAGCATGCGATCCGCGGCTTCCACGGCGTGACCTTGCTGCTCGACAGCGCGGCGAAGACGGCTGCTGTCCTCACCGACGTGTTCGGCTTCAAGGAAACGGGCCGCGAGGGTTCGGTGATCCGCTTCAAGGCATCAGGCGATGCCGAGGGCAGCGTCGTCGACATCTACGAGGCCAAGGGCTTTCTGCGCGGCCATCAGGGTGGCGGCTCGGTGCACCACATCGCCTTCCGCGCGGCTGACGATGCCGAGCAGGGCAAGATGGCGCAAAAGCTCGTCAGCAATCACGGCCTGCACCCGACCGAGCAGAAGGACCGCAACTATTTCCGCTCGATCTATTTCCGCGAGCCCGGCGGCGTGCTGTTCGAGATCGCAACCGACATCCCCGGCTTCGCCGTCGACGAACCGGTCGCGACGCTCGGACGTGACCTGAAGCTGCCCGGCTTCCTCGAGAAGCACCGCAAGGAGATCGAGGGCGTACTGCCGAGCCTGGAAGCGACCGCATCATGACCGAGTTCATCCATCGCTTCGAGCCCGCGACCCGCGCGGGCTCCCCGCCGCTGCTGCTGCTCCACGGCACCGGCGGCGACGAAAATGACCTGCTCGGGCTCGGCAAGATGATCTCGCCGGACTCGGCCCTGCTCTCGCCGCGCGGCCGCGTGCTCGAGCACGGCATGCCGCGTTTCTTCCGCCGTCTTGCCGAGGGCGTGTTCGACGAGGAAGACGTGCGCCGACGCGCACTCGAGCTCGGCGACTTCGTCGCCGATGCGCGCAAGCGCTACGGCATCGCGGCACCCGTTGCTGTGGGCTTTTCCAACGGCGCCAACATCGCAGCCGCGCTGTTGCTGCTGAAGCCGGACGTGCTGGCAGGCGCTGCGCTGCTGCGCGCGATGGTGCCGCTCTCGGATCCGCCGACGGCTAACCTTGTTGGCAAGCCTGTCCAGTTGCTGTCTGGGCAGGCCGATCCGATCGTACCCGCCAGCAATTCGGCCAAGCTTGCGATGCTGTTGTCGGACGCAGGCGCACGTGTCGACCACAGGGTCCTGCCGGCAGGACACCAACTGTCGCAGGCCGACGTGACGCTGGCCCGCAACTGGATCCGCAGCGTCGAGGCACTGGCCTAGAGCGTTTTCGAGCGAAGTGGATACCGGTTCGCGTGAAGAAAACGCGTCAAAACAAGAAGCTGGAGCCCCGTTCCGATTCGATCGGAACGAGGCTCCAGCCGCGCTACGGCGTCTTGCAGACGAAGTTCGCTACGTCCTCGATATCGCCTGAACCGGAATAGGCCGCGTACGACGGATACGGACAAAGAGGCCGGCTGCGGTTTGCGCTCCATGTCGCCGGGATATCCTTGTTGGCCGGATCGATGGAGGACATGATCCGCTCCGGCGCCTTGCCGTGCTCAACCCACTCGGTCAGTGCCGTCAGCGCATCGAACTTGTCGAGTGCGACCCCGCCGCCGCAATGCGTCCCACCCGGTATGGTGAAAAGGCGGGCGAACCCATCGGCATGGCCCTGTGCGTTCTTGTTCAGTCGGTCGTACCAGCGGATGGTATCGTTGACCGAAAACACCGGGTCGGCCTGGCCGTGGAAAATGAGCATCTTGCGGCCGGCCGCTTGCAGGCCTGCGAGCTTGGGATCGTCGACGTCGGGCGGCGCCATGAAGTCCATGGCCGACTCTGTGAACGTCCCGTCCTTGGCGAAGATTTTCGGCGCGTCCTTGTCGAAATCGTAGGCCTTCAGCGCGTCGATGAGCTTGTCGTTGCTGCCTTCCACGGCAACTGGCGGGGTCGAGAAAATGTAGTTCAGTGACGCCGCCCCCATCGTGGCGATGATCGGATAATTGTTCCATGGCGGGACCGAACTCTCGACTTTCCAGGCGCGCCAGTTGCCGGTGCCGATACCGCCGTCGAGCGGCCAGTCCGAATAGAGCGCTTCGCCCTTCGAATTTTTCGGCCCGGCGAGGCTGGTCTTCAGCGCCTCCACTTTGGCTTCCGGCAGGCAGGCGGAGTTCTGGCCGGGCGCGCACACAAGGCTCTTGAGGTCGAAGGCCTTCTGGCAGGCAGCGAGATTGGACGTAAGCCCATCCTTGGCGCCATCGAGTGCGTCGCAGGCTTCCGTGATGCGCGAGGCAACGAGTTGCGCATCCTCTTTGGTGATCGACTTGCGAAGATCCGGATCGGCTTTCAGGAACGCCTGCACGTCCCAGGCGTGCTGGACCGCGGCGCGCGGCAGATCGAAGCCCGGATTGCCGACGAGGAAGCCGTCGTAATTTTCGGGCATGCGCGAGGCGGCGACCATCGCGTGGCGTCCGCCGTTCGAGCAGCCGGCCATGTAGGAGCGCTCCGGCTGGCGGCCGTAATGCAGCGCGATCACCTTCTTCGCAACCGGCGAGAGCGTCATGTCGGCGGCGTAGCCGTAATCGCGCCGCGCCTGCGGATCGAGCCCGAAGGCCGCGCCTGCTGCAAGTCCGAGTGGCTTGTTGGCGGGGTCGGAGCCCGAATGACCGCTGTCCGACGACAGCACCGCGAAACCTCGCGCCAGCGGCACCGTGCCGCCCGAGCCAAGACCCGCGGGGCTGGAACCTAGCGCGGGCACGACCACGCCGTCATTGCCGCCATTGACCTGATGCAGGAAGCGCCCGTTCCAATCGGCCGGCAGCCTCATCTCGAACTGGATTGAATAGGCCTTTCCATCCGCGCCGGTGCGACGGTTGGCGAGCCCGGTCACAATGCAATGCTTGGGAAGACCGTTGCCGGCCTCCTGCAGCTTGGTGGCGACGATCTCGATGCCGGGGATGGCAAGCGATGCCGTGGTGACCGGCGAGCAGTTCTCCCCATCGGCGCGGGCGAGCGCCGTCGTTCCAAGAAGGGCAGCCAATATTGCTGCCGTTACAGCACCGGACCTCATGGCGATCTCCCCAATTTAATTATTTGATATAACCATTATACCAGCTCCCTATCTCTGGCAAGCCTTGTCCCAACCAAGGAAAGTGCTGACGACGGCAAAACGAGGAGTTGCATTCCTCACGGCCGCTCGGCCCGTCATCATCGAACACGATGGCAGGCAGAGCTGGGTCCGTGGCGTGAGCAATCGTCAGCGCGTAGCGCGCAGGATCGGTTGAGCGGCACCTCACCGAGGGCGGTCAAGTGCCATTCGTGCAGGCTCAAATTCCAGCAGCGGATCCCGTACACAGTCCCGCCATCTCGTCCGATGGCCTTCCGCTTGGAGACGGAAATAGACGACGCGCCGGACCACCGCAGAACTGTTTCCACCCATGTTGTGGCCGAGCAGGTAGTTTCCAAGAAAGAGATCGCCGGCCCGTCCCAACACCTGTTCCGGCGGCTCCATTGGGTAGGTCGGGTGCTCGATGTCGAACAACGCGTCGGGCCCGTGCTCGCGGAGATAAGACGCAGCAATCTTGTGCGAGCCGGGCCAGACCCAGAGATTGCCCATATCGGTCGCGGTCTGGTCAGTCAGGAATACGCCGGCCAGAAGGGTGAACGTTCCGGGGCGTCCGCTCGGCTCGGTGATTTTGAGCCCGTCGATATGCGGCCCACCGGGCCGATGATTCCAGACCGGAATATTGAGCGAGACCTGAAGTTGCTCCAGCCTGGCCAGGGCCAGTGGCGCGATCAGGCTTTCGACGATCTCCCGGGCGCTTGTCTCTTGCAGCAGCGCGACCAGCGGATCGGTGTCGGCCGGATTCTGTTCCCAATAGAAATGGAATCCGCGACGGTCGGCGGGAGGGGGATTTTGTTCGACCAACCGGTCGATCCGCCGCATTGCCGCATCGATCAGTGTTGGTGGGGCGACGTCTGGAATAACCACAGAGCCGCGTTCTGCGAATCTGCGCAGATGATCATCGTTGAGGGGGGACATGACTGAGCTTTCTCTACGTGCCAGCACCTACGGCCCGTCGTGCGGGACCGCGAAGTGCGGTCGGTTCGATCGAGAGAACGCCGCTCGCAAGCACACGGCGCGCGAGGACGATCTCCAATTCCTGCCCGCAAGGCGCGGACGAGCCGTTAGCGGCCCGACAGGAAGAAAACCGAAGCGATGTTGAGAGTGCTGATCATCATGGCCTCAACACTACCAAAGCGGCGCACCGACGCAAGTCCTCGACGTCTCGATCAAGCTTGCGGTAATCCCCGCGGCGGCCTGCGGGCATCGTCTTCGGACGGTGCGCCATCTTCGGTCGAACCAACCCTGCCCGCTTAGACCGGAATGTATTTTGGTTGAATTGATGCGAACCGAGCAGTCTCGCTGAATTTATTCGCGTGTCGTGATTTCCCGATGGCCCTTTGCGCTAGGTCAACTTCTGCGGCGTCCGGGCAAATAGCATCATCACGACGTATCTCGTCTCTGGTCAAGGGAGAGTGAAATGCTGTTTGCGCTGTTTGCCGCCGCTTTATCAGCAAGCGTGCCCGTGACACCCGTCTCCGACCGCGTTCCTTCATTGAATGTCGAGGCGCTCTGCAAGGCGACAGCCGACACCGACAAGGCGATGAAACTTGCCGAGCCTCAAAGCGCAGCCAATTGCATGCGGGACGAGACCGCTGCCAAGCAACAGCTCGATTCCATTTGGCAGGCCACGTCCGTTGCAGTCCGCAATCGATGCGAGGGCGAGGCCACGACCGGCGGCTTCCAGAGCTATGTCGACCTTCTCACCTGTATCGAGATGGCCGACACCGCAAATGCATCGACACCCGCGAGCCCTCCGAGGGGAGCCAGCAGAATTCGAAACAAGCCATAGAAGCGCGCCCAACCCTTCGACGCCGTCACAGTTCAACTGAGAGAGGAAGAGGAGAACGCCATGGTCATTCGGAAGAAGATCTGGATTGCACTCGCGGTTGTCGCCGCCATGGGCTCGATACAGTGGTCGAACGAGGATGGCCTTTCATTCTCGATCGAGAGCGCACAGGCCCGCGTCGGGCGGCCTGCAACTCCGGTGAGTGTCGCCGGTGTTGCACGTCGAACCACCCGTCGCGCGGTGGTTGGTGGCGCTGCCGTGGGAGCGGCGGCGGTCGGAGCGGCAGCCGTCGCTGCGCCGACATGTGCCCGCGTGCTGGTAAATGGCGTCTGGGTCTGTCGATAGGCGACCAGTTCAGCGGGAGGCGATCGAATTTGGCGAACGTCTCCCGCTCTCAATGGGTTCGCTCCGTCACGCCGCTGAAAGCAAATATGGCCAAAGCTTCGTTCGAAAGCTTGGCCAGCGCGCGTGTTTCCGGAGCGGATCAGTATGCTGAGGTCATCGCCGCCGGGGACCGGCTGGGACGGTGTTTGGCATCACGATAAGAAGTGAAGAGCCGGCGCGCAGAGCAAACTTCCAGTCGGACCAGCAGCCCCAGAGCAGACGAAAAGCCGAGCTGGCGAAGTGAGGCCGCTCTTGGGTGCAAAGTGGACATCCTGAAGACGCTCCAGTTCTATTTCGGGCCAACAAGAGACTCAGGCACTGCGTGAAATTTTGATCGTCAGTCCATACCTCGCGTCGCTCGTATCCTGGCCACATATCTCCGTTGAACGAGATCAACTGCTGGAGTCAGCTCTGACACGCGTAGTCTCGTGGTGGCGGATCACTTCCTTGATGATGAAGGCTAAAAACTTTTCGGCGAAGTCCGGATCAAGGTTCGCGGCCTGTGCTAGTGAGCGAAGTCTCTCTACCTGCTGTCCCTCGCGAGCCGCGTCAGAGGACGGCAGCCGAAGGCGAGCTTTCAATTCCCCTACCCGTTGGGTGCACTTAAATCGTTCTGCGAGGATGTGAACTAAAGCTGCATCCAGATTGTCGATGCTATCGCGAAGAGCTTGCAGTTCTGGCTGAGTTTCCATCATCTCGGTTCCGGCGATCTTCATGTGGCTGTTTCAGGCTAAACTAGATTCGAGATAGGCCCAAGGCGGTTGGTCGATCTGGCTATTCGGGTGAGGTCGAAGTCTGCTTCGCGTCAATCGCGACGGTTAGGCTCGGCTTAAGTTACGTCCGCTCTGACCCTGACAGCCGACACATCCTCAGCCGCGGGATGCGGCAGCGATGGGCCAACAGCGGTCTTACCGGTGGCGCGTCAGTCGAGGATCATTCGTGATGATTTGAAGCGCCGGGAGATTGCTCTCGGACCGTCAGCGTCCACGGCCCCTGATCGTACATCTCGGGCTCGGGTTCACCGCCCTTGCCGTAACGCAGTCGCGCACCCGCTTCTAGCTGAGTGCAAATCCGCACTACAAGCGGCTCTTGAGGCTCGACACCATAGGCGGCAAGAGCTGATCGCACCTTCCGCCACCGTTGCTTGGTGAAGACGCCGGTATGACACAACCCTTCGCAGCAGCAGTACGCTCGACCAGCGCGAAACGTGAGATGCAGTTCGAACTCCTCGCCTTGGCCTCGGATGTTCTCGACGCTCAGGGCGTAATACTGGTCGGGGTCCCCTTCGGCGCCTCGGTTCCCCCGGAGTAGATCGATCCAAGCCGCACAGATGCTGGCTTGGAGGGCGCGTAGGGTCTCGTGTTCGTTCATGGCTATCGCGTGCCTAGCGGCGCGCCGTTTCTGTGTCCATTCTTAGAGGTTGGCTAACGCCAAGCTATTTGAGCTGGAGAGAGTCGGGACCGCTAACCTCAGTCCAGTGCGTGACGCCGAGTGCACTCGATAGCACTTGCATTACGACAGAGTTGTTGAGGACAGCATCTTTGGGGTGATTCACTTGGACTCCCCCGATTCCGCTCCTCCAGATCGCGTCTGGTCGAACTTCCGACTTTCCCTGCCACCAGCGGGTGAAGTAGAACACTCGCCACTGCTCGCCGGGGAGACGATAGCAGCCCTCAATATGGTCGCAATCTTCCGGGTAGTAACAATCGAAGCTGATCTCGGCATTCATTCGGAGCGCCACTGAGGCAGCACAATTGCCGAGCCTATGGCCGCCGGGGAGTATCCCAAAGGATAAGCGGATGGCAAGTGGCCCGAGGTCCGTTGTGGGTCAATCACGACGGTTTAGCCCTGTTAAGTTAGTTCCGGTCTGGCCCTGACAGCCGACATATCCTCGGCCGTGGCATGCGGCAGCGATGGGGCCACAAGCCGACATGAAGTGAGTCCAAACTTCTTATGCTCTTTCGGGCTTCGAGTAGTTGTTCGCGAGCAGCGAACACATTCCCATGGAACCCGCTGCAACGGCACCGACGAGACCGAAGTGCTGCAATGGCGGAGCCTGCCCAAGGGCGACGACGAAACAAGCGAATGCGATTGCTGCCCCAGTTGCAGCGATCAACGGTGCCCTCACCACAATGGGGACGGCCCGCGACAAGCCGACATCGACCATAAGCGACAGCCAAGAAACAAAAAAACCAAAGACATATGCCAAGGTCGCGCCCTCGGCAGGATCACGAAGCGCGGCGTCGGCTCCATCCCGGATGATTGCCCAAAGAAGTGAGCCAAGCACGCCGAAGATTGGGCCGAAAACGAGATAGACCCAGACTCTCTTCATTCCAAGCCTGCTGCATCGACTGGCTCAACGTTTAGCATCTACCCCCCGCATCGCTCTTTAACGCGCTCATAAGCATCGATGTACTTTGTGTAGAATTTCTTTTCTCGCGCGCCGAGCGCGTAGGAGCGGCAGGCACCATCAGGAAACGGAATCTTGCTCAAGTCAAAATCCGGTTTTGAAAACCGCGAATAACAAAAAGCCTGCTTCTGCGAACTGAAATGAAGGGAGTATGTGCACCGATTTTCGGGAGGAGCGTCGGCCGGCCCGCGGCAAGCTTCCCATAGCTGATACGTTCCATCGAACTTCGTAAAGTCTAATTGCACTACATCGAGCCCATTCTTTTCCTGACTTGTGGAGACAAAGACGCATCGCTTGTCTGGAATCTGACGTATCTCAACACGCACGCGTCGATCACCAAGCTCTTCGAGAGTGACGGAATCATCTGTCGTACTCGTCAACTTGTATGAGGATTCACCGCCAGGTCCATGAATGAGCATGGCAACATCCGGCAAAATCGCCGCAGTGCCCTTCGATTGTCCGGATTGCGCGTGGCTCATCGAGGAGACGCAAATTGTTGCAGCGAAGGCAAGAACGATCCGGTTCAAAGTGCTGCTCCAAATAAGTTCGCTTCGTGTGAGTGCCCGGCAGCAGACATCGCCTTCGCACGGCACCCCTTCAATTCTAGGCCGCCTAAGCGTGATTAGGTTGTAAAATAAGCTTCGGCAACCGTTAGGGCGCAGAATGCTCAATTTTCAATGAAGCGGCTGCGACTTCCGATATGGGGCAATCGCGTCGGTTCGGCCTGATCGCAGCGGCGTCAGGTTTACCCGTCATTCCGGACATCAAAGCGCCGGACCGAGATCGTGGCGATGGGCCATGAGCTGACTCACGTAGTGCGACGTGAGCCGACGGCTTGGAGGACGCGGTAAGTGGCTGATGCGGCCAGTGGGTTTTTTGTTTCGATGAGACGCGGAAATCATTCGTCGCGATGCTGGTTTGACAAATATCAACGGCAGCGCCGGACGGCATATTATTGCTCTCCATGCAAGATCCGCAGGGTCGACGATCCTTTCGACCCAGGGAGGCACCCAATGCGATGTCAGGCCCTATTGATCGCTGCTGCGCTCGCGGCCGCCACCGTCCCGGCGCGCGCCCAGTGTCCCCCCGGCACCGTCTTGCTCGGTACACAGTGCGTGCAGCACTGCCCCCCGGGCATGTGGTCGGTTCACGGAAGGTGCTTGCCTCCTCCTCCTCCGCGTTCTTCGTCTGGAACCAGCCAAGGCGGGTACGCGTCGGGCGGCGGAGGATATGCCGGTCCGTCGTATTTGCAGCCGGATTGGCCGAGGAATCGACCGACGCCGCCGCCTCAAAAACAAATGAGGCAATAAAGTCCTCTTGGGGTCAAACGCGACGGCTTTGCCCGATCTCTATCAGGTCCGGTCTTGTCTCTCAGAGCCGACATGCGGGTGGCGGGCGGATTTCGTCGCGATGGGCCCAACAGCGGAAATCGGACGGCCTCGTGCAAGACTGGAAGGCGAAGCAATCCGGGCAGCGAAGAGGCGCGGCCGTTTCTGCTTATCGACTCTTGGCGCGCTTGAAGTATCCCTCAAGGACATCGACTATGCCGAGCTGAAGCTTCGCCGCGAATTTCACGCCTTCGATGTCCTTGCGCGCCACGGCGCTTCTCAGCCCATCCTGGATTGCTGCAGCCAGATCGCGGATGCCGGAGTCGCGAACGTTTTTTGCCAGCGCTGACCAATTGCTGTCCGAGTCCTTCGCTGTGGCTCCGATGGCCGCCCATTCTGCGGCCGGCCCCGCTGCCAGGATACTCAGCTTGAACCCCGAATAGTCCAGCATCGCGACCTCGATGGGCGAGGGACGCTGCGCAGGATCGGTCGCAGCTTCGATGACGCGATAGGCTTCGACAGATGCAAGCGCGATCGCCGGCAGGTCTTTCCCGGCCATCGCCTGCTCCATGGCAGTCAGCTCGCGGGCGAGCGCGTCGAAAGTCGCGGCGTCGAGCAACGGACGCAGCATCGGGAGCGCCCTGCGCATCGCCGCCACCTTTTCAGCCACTTTATCCGCCTTGCCGCCCAGGGCGGCATCGATCAGATCCTCGTTAATCGAGGCAGCATCGGCAAGCTTGGCGTTGCGACCGAGGTCCTTGGCGGAGGCCTCCTGCGCGAAGAGCGGCCCGGCCCAGAAGTCCGGCGCGAGCAAGTGCACCAGGGCGGGCGAGAGCATGAAAGCTACGATGGCTGCGGCTGCGGCGGTGTGCTTGAGCATGTTCCTTCACCTCAACTCGCCGCCCCTATTTCGGACGCCGGCGAAGCGTGGCCCGTCAATTAACAGGATGACATTGCACCAACGATCACCCTTGATGAAGATCAAATGCTGCGTGCGATAGCGGGTCCCGATTCGAGTCATGAATCGACCGGGAGCAACATCAACTATGATGTCCGTGCCAAGTGGTTGCGGTGCGGATGACCGCTCCGGGTCAACGGCTGCCCTCGGCAGCCAGCATGCCCTTGATGGTCGGCGAACCATGCGTCGCGCCCGCCACTTCCGCAACGAGTCATAAGGCTACCGCGTGCCGGCAATTCCGATCTTGGCATTATGCCGGTGTTTTGCCCGACGGAGCAAGGTATTTCGTCGCGTCCGAAATTTCTTCAAGCCTTTCAAACCGATCTCTACGGTGCATGGGGTTGTTTTCAGCTTGTGTTTTTGGGAGGCCAAAACGAATGGCCTCTTCCCGATGGGAAGAGGCCATTGCAGAAGCGACAGTGCCGACCGATGACGCGGTCCTGCTTACTCCCAGGACCAGGCCGAGAGATCATTCTCGAACTGCGGGACTTCCTTCCAGACGCCCTTCAGCTTCTTGTTGACGACCGTTGGCCATTGCGGCTGGAACAGGAAGCCGGCCACCGCGTCGGTCGCCAGCATTGTCTGGGCATCGCCGAGCAACTTGGCGCGGCCGGCCTCGTCGGGCGTCGACACGATCTGCTTGTAGAGCGCGTTGAAGGCCTCGCTGTTGTAGCCGAGGTAGAAGTCGGGCTCGGTCAGCTTGACGAGATCGAACGGCTCGACATGGGAGACGATGGTGAGGTCGTAATTGTGCGGACCGTTGGGGGCGAAGGCCTGCGACAGCCACTGTGCCCATTCGACGTTCTCGATCTTGGCGACGATGCCGACCTTGGCGAGCTGGGCTGCCAGGATCTCGCCGCCCTGCCGCGCGTAAGGCGGCGGCGGCAGCTTCAGGCTGAGCTCGAGCGGCGTGGTGATGCCGGCTTCTGCCAGCAGCTTCTTCGCCTTCTCGGGGTCGTAGGGGTTGATTGCGGTGGTGTCGACATAGCCGAGCGAACCCGGCGTGTAGAAGCTGCCGATCGGCGTGCCGAAACCTTCGACCGCGCCGTCGATCATCGCCTTGCGGTCGATGGCGGCGAGGATGGCGCGACGCACGCGCACGTCGTCGAGCGGCTTCTTCTTCTCGTTGATGGCGACGATGGTCTTGGCCTTGGAGCCGCCGATCAGCACGGTGAAGCGCGGATCGCTTTTGAACTGGGCGACGCCGCGGACGGTGACGCGCGGGAACGCGTCGACGTCGCCCGACAACAGCGCTGCGATCTGCGCGGCGGGATCGCCGATGAAGCGGATCGTCACCTTCGACAGCTTGATCGCGGACGCGTTGCGGTAGTCGGCCCATTTGTTCAGCGTGAGCGAGGAGCCCTTGACCCAGGCGCCAAGCTGATACGGCCCGGTGCCGACCGGCTGGGTGATGTTGGTCGCCGCGCTCTTTGGCTCGACGATCGAGCCGCTCGCCTGTCCCAGCAGGAACGGCAGGTTCGGCTCGGGATATTTCAGCGTGAGCGCGATCGTATCGGCGTCGGGCGCATCGATCTTCTCGATCGCCTGGTACAGGCTCTTGTCCTTGTTGGTGCTGTTCGCGGCCGCGTTGCGCTCGAACGAGAATTTCACGGCGGCGGAATCGAAGGCCTCGCCGTTCTGGAATTTGACGCCCTTGCGCAGCTTGAACGTATAGGTCTTGAGGTCGGGCGATGCGGTCCAGCTCTCGGCGAGCAGCGGCGAGACCGAGCCGTCCTCGTTGATCTTGGTCAGGGTCTCGTAGATGTTGTAGAGCGTGACCTCGGCGATCGCAGCGGCGGCGGCGTTGGTGGGATCGAGCCCCGGCGGCTCCAGCGTCATGCCCATGACGACGCTGTCCTTCTTGCTCTGCGCCAGCACCGGCAGCGGCGCCGCGGCCAATGCCGCGGCAAAAGCGACGATCGTTAGCTTCTTCAACATGCCCAAACTCCCCGGCCTTCTTCTATCTGAGGCTACACCAATTCCGTACCCGACATTAGCCTTCCAGGCCCACCTGCGGCAATGCCATCACGGCCTCCGCCTTGTGGCAGGCGGCGAGATGGCCCTCGCCCACCTTGCGTAGCAAGGGCGGAACCTCGCGGCAATGCTGGTCGGCGAGCGGACAGCGCGCCACGTAAGGGCATCCGGCCGCAGCCGCCGAGCGCGAGGCGATCGCCTGGGCCCCGCGCCGCCGCCGGCCGCCACCGGCACGCGCCCGCGGCACCGCATCCAGCAGCGCCCGCGTATAGGGATGGGCGCAGCGTTCGAACAGATCCTCGGGGCGCCCCTGCTCGACGACCCGGCCGAGATACATCACCGCGACCTCGTCGCAGAGATAGTCGACCACGGCGAGGTCGTGGCTGATCAGAATGTAGCTGAGGCCGAACTGCTCCTGCAGGTCCTGCATCAGGTTCAGCACCTGCGCCTGCACGGAGACGTCGAGCGCGGAGACGGGCTCGTCCGCGACGATCAGCTTCGGCTGGGTGATCAGCGCGCGCGCGATCGCGATGCGCTGGCGCTGACCGCCGGAGAACTCGTGCGGATATTTGTCCATGTCCGCTTCGCGCAGGCCGACCTGTTTCAGCACCGTCGCGACGCAAGCGCGGAACATCGTGCGGTCGGCGTCATCGAGCACGGTGAGCGGCTCGGCGACAATGCGCGCAATGGTCTGGCGCGGATCGAGCGATCCGTAAGGGTCCTGGAACACCATCTGGAAATCGCGCCGCGCCCGGCGCAGTTCATCGGGCGAGATGCGGTTCAGATCGCGGCCGAGCAGCGTCACCTCGCCCGCGGTTGGCCGCTCCAGCGCCATCACGACGCGCGCAAACGTCGATTTGCCCGAGCCGGACTCGCCGACGATGCCGAGGCTCTTGCCGGCCTGCACCTGCACACTGACGCCATTGAGCGCGCGGACCTGGCCCGGCGGACGGAACAGACTCTCGCGCGGCAGCATGTAGCGCTGCTCGAGATTCTTGACGTCGAGAAGTGGAACAGCGCTCATGCGGACAGCGCCCCGACATTCGCGGCCATCGAGACATCTGTGCGAACGCAGCGCACGACGTGCGAGGGGCCGACCTCGACCATCGGCGGCAGCGCCGCGCGGCATTTGTCCAGGACCAGCGGACAGCGATCGCCGAAGGCGCAGCCAACAGGCAGATCGGCGAGCTCCGGCACCGTGCCCGAGATCGTCGTCAGCCGCGTCCCCTTGCGCGCGCCGAGCTTTGGGCGGGCGCGGAACAGGCCTTGCGTATAGGGATGGCCCATGCGGCGAAATACCTCGTCGGTCGGCCCGCTCTCGACGACGGTACCGCCATACATCACCATCATGCGCTGCACGTTCTCGGCGATGACGCCGAGATCATGCGAGATCAGGATCATCGACATGCCCCGCTCCTCGACGAGATCAGCGATGAGATCGAGGATCTGGCCCTGGATGGTGACGTCGAGCGCGGTGGTCGGCTCGTCTGCAATCAACAGATCAGGCTCACAGGCGAGTGCCATCGCGATCGTGACGCGCTGGCGCTGGCCGCCGGAGAACTGGTGCGGATAGGCATCGATGCGCTTGGCGGGATCGGGCAGCCCGACGCGGTCGAGCAAGGCGATCGCCTCCTTGCGCGCCTGCGCGGCGGAATATTTCTTGTGACGCCGCAGCGGCTCGGCGACCTGATGGCCGATCGTGTGCATCGGGTTCAGCGCCGTCATCGGCTCCTGGAAGATCATGCTGATGCGGTTACCGCGCAGCTTGCAGTATTCCGCATCCGGAAGGCGGGCGAGCTCGTTGCCGTCAAGCTTGATGCTGCCCGTGACGACCGCGCTGTCGGGAAGCAACCCCATCAGCGACAGCGCCGTGACCGACTTGCCACATCCGGATTCACCGACAAGCCCGAGCGTCTCGCCGCGCTTCAGCGCAAAGCTGACGCCGCGCACGGCCTGCGCCGGACCGCGGCTGGTGTTGAGGCGGACGCCGAGATTATCGACCTCGATCAGGGTTGCGGGACCAGCCATCGTCACCGCTCGCGCGCCAGTCGCGGATCGAGCAGATCGCGCAATCCATCACCGAGCAGATTGAGACCGAGCACGGCGATCGCGATCGCCGCGCCGGGATAGACCGCGAGCATCGGCGACTGGAACAGCATGGTCTGCGCATCGTTCAGCATCCGGCCCCAGGACGGCTGGGGCGGCTGGGTGCCGAGGCCGAGATAGGACAGCGCGGCTTCGGCGAGAATCGCCAGCGCGAACTGAATGGTTGCCTGCACGATCAGGATTGACAGGATGTTCGGCAAGACGTGCTCGATGGTGATGCGGAAAGCGCCCTTCCCCGAAGCACGTGCCGCCAGCACGAATTCACGCGCCCAGATCGCATTGGCCGAGCCGCGCGTCAGCCGGGTCAAGGTGGGGATCTGGAAGATGCCGATCGCGATGATCGAGGTCACCATGCCCGGGCCTGCGACCGCGGCGAGCATGATCGCCGAGAGCACCGCCGGAAAAGCGAAGGTGAAGTCGGAGAAGCGCATGATGATCTCTTCGGTCCAGCCGCGCTTGGCCGAGGCGATCAGGCCAAGGCAGACGCCGAAGGAAAGACCGATGCTGACCGCGATGATGCCGACCAGGATGGTCGAGCGCGCGCCCGCGAGCAGCAGCGAGACGATATCGCGGCCGAACGAATCAGTACCGAGCCAGTGCGCCGCCGACGGCGGCCGCAGCTTCGAGGCGATGTCGATCTCGTAAGGCGACCAGGGCGTCCAAACCAGCGAAAGCAACGCCGAGACCACCACCAGCAGGCTGAGCGCGCCGCCCAACACAAAGCTGCGATGGCGCAGCGCGCGGCCCCAGAAGGTCTTTGCCGGCAAGGAGCGCGTTGTGATCGGCGCGTCAACCGGAGTGGATAGCTGCGCGCTCACAGGTCGTGCACCTTGATGCGGGGATCGATGAAAGCATAGAGCACGTCGACCACGAAATTGACGATAACGACCATGGCGGCAAGAAGCATCACGCAATTGCGCACCACGATCAGGTCGCGATTGGCAATCGACTGGAAGATCAGCCGGCCGAGGCCGGGCAGATAGAACACATTCTCGATCACGATGGTGCCGGCGAGCAGGTTGGCGAATTGGAGACCCATTACCGTCATCACGGGGATCATGGCATTGCGCAGCACATGGCTCCACAGCACCTCACGCTTGCCGAGCCCCTTTGCGCGCGCCGTGCGGACGAAGTCTTCGCGCAGCACTTCCAGCACCGCAGAGCGTGTGACGCGGGCAAGGATTGCGGCCTGCACCACGGCGAGCGAGATCGACGGCAGCAGCAGCGATTTCACCCCCGGCCAGATGCCGTCATCCCAACCGGCAAAGCCGCCGGCGGAGAGCCATTGCAGCCGCACGGCGAACAGCAGCACCAGAAGAATTGCGAACCAGAAATTCGGCAACGCGATGCCCACTTGCGTCAGCGACATCACGCCGACGTCGCCGAGCTTGTTGTGGTTGGCCGCGGTGTAGATGCCGGCCGAGAGCGCCAACACCACCGTGATCAGCATCGACATGATGGCGAGCGGGATGGTCAGCACCAGCCGCTCCACGATCAGGCTGGCGACCGGCGTGCCGTAGACATAAGAATTGCCGAGATCGCCGACGAACAGTCCCTTGATCCATTGGAGATACCGGACAGCCAACGGCTGATCGAGTCCGAGCTTGACCGTGAGGGCACGGACCGCGTCGGCCGACGCATCGGCACCCATCAGCATCTGGGCGGCATTGCCCGGCAACGCATCCAGCACCAGGAAAATGATCACGGACGCTCCGACCAGCGTCGCCAGCAAGGTCAGGACACGTCGGAGGACAAATACGCTCATGCGTGATCAGGGTCAGGGCTCATTAGCGGCACGATCAACATGTCCGGACGCCGGACGCAAGCCCTTTGCGGCCAGTGCATGCCGTCATTCCGGCCGGCGGGCGAGAAGGTCGTGGGAGGCCTCGAACAGCGCGCTCACCCGCAGCAATTCCGCATCCGCCCGGAAGCGGCCGACGAGCTGGAGCCCGATCGGCAGGCCGTCGCGGCCGAAGCCGCAGGGCAGACTGATCGCGGGGTGGCCGGTCATGTTGAACGGCATGGTCCAGGGGAACCAGTGCGGCCGGACGCTATCGAACCAGTGGCCGTCGATCTCGATCTTGCCGAACAGGTCCTGGTCGATCGGCAGCGCGGTGCGAGTGATGGTCGGCATCGCCAAGAGGTGTCCGCGCGCAAGCAGGGATTGCACGCGACGGAACAACGCTGTGCGCGCGAACATCGCCTCCTGATAGTCAACGCCGCTGACATTGGTGGCCAGCGCGATCTGCTTGACGAAGGCTTCACTCAAGACGCTGCCATGCTCGGCCACCAGCTTGGAGAACCGCGAACGCCAGACGGTGTGGTTGATGGCGCGCCAGATCGGCTCGACGTCGTAACCCTCGCCGGAGAACTCTTCAAGTTCGGCGCCAAGGCTCGCCAATCGGTCGAGGCTCGCCTTGAAAGCCGTGGCGACATCCGCAGAGACCGGGCGTCCGGGCGGCGAGGCGCAGAACAGGATTTTTTGGCCGCGCAGGTCGCCGCGCGGAGCGGCGGTGCCGATGAAATCGGGCACGGGCACGCCGATCGACCAGGGATCGCAGGCGTCCTCGCCAGCCATCGCCTGCATCATCAGCGCGGTGTCGGCAACGGTGCGCGTGGTCGGTGTGACATAGGTCTGGTTGCCGAACGCATCCAACGCCTGGCTGTGCGCGATCACGCCGTTGCTTTGCTTCAGCCCGACCACACCGTTGCAGGCGGCGGGAATCCGCGTCGAACCGCCTCCGTCAGTCGCAATCGCCAGCGGCGCAATGCCGCTCGCCACCGCCACGGCCGCACCGCCGCTGGAGCCTCCGGACGAACGCTCCGCGCTCCAGGCATTGCGAGTACGCCCGAACAGCGGCGAGTCGGTCACGCACTTGCTGCCAAATTCCGGTGTCGTGGTCTTGCCGATCAGGATCGCGCCTTCCGCGCGGAGCTTCGCGACAGCGACGGCATCCTCATTGGGGACGTTGTCCTTGTAGGGAACAGCGCCGAAGGTGGTCTTCACGCCCTTGGTGTTGACGATGTCCTTGATCGTGACGGGAAGGCCATGGAGAAGACCGAGCGGCCCACCAGCCATTACTTTGCGCTCAGCTTCGTGCGCCGCTTCCATTGCTTCGTCGCCGCAGATCGTGACGAAGCAGTTCAGCTCGGGCTGCAGCGCTTCAGCGCGCTTGAGCACCGCGCTGGTGACTTCGACCGGCGAGACTTTCTTGCTGGCGATGCGTTCGCGCAGTTCGGTGGCTGAGAGGAAACAGAGATCGTCGCTCATCGTGGCACGCTCGCGTCAGGATGCGCGGACCTTGCCAGCGCAAACCTGCCCTGTCCATTTCGGCTGGCGCATGGCCGCACTCCACCGGAACATCGCGGAAGCCCTGCGGCCTCACCAACTCCAGCTGATCTCGTGGCTCCAGGGCGGATCGGCGCCGGGGCGGGTGCAGGTCAGGCCGGCGCAATTGGCGGCAAAGGACAGCGCACGGCGGAGCTCGTCAGTGCTGATGTCCTTCAGTTGCGATCGGGCGAGACGGCCTTGCTTGTGCAGGGCGAACAGCATGGCGGCCTGAAAGCTGTCGCCGGCGCCGATCGTATCGGCGACCTCGATATTCGGTGCCTCAACCTCGATCTCACCGGCGCTTGCATGCCAGGCGACGGCACCGTTGTTGCCGCGGGTAATAACGACAAGGCTCGCGCCCTGCGCCAGCAGCGCACTCGCGCGCTGCTGATACGGCTCCTCCCCGAACAGATAGGCGAAGTCGATATCCGACATCTTGATGAGATCGGCGCTGGCGGCGAATTCGGCCATGCGCGCAAGATAAGCTCGCTTGTCCTTGACCAGATTGGGGCGGCAGTTCGGATCGAACGAGATCGTCGACGACGCCTTCGCATCGGCGATCAGCGCCTTGGTCTCGGCTGCGCCCTGGTCGTTGACCAGCGTGGTGGAGCCGACATGAACGGCCTCGACCGTATCGAAAGGAATGCTTCCTCGCCGAAACATCCAGTTCCGCGTCGCGGTCTCGGCGTCATAGAAGGCGTAGTGCGACTCGCCGGCGACAATGCGGACAAAGGCGAGCGTCGTTTGATGATCGCTACGCGTGGCGAGGCTGAGCTCAACGTTCGACGCCGCCGCGTGATCCGCGATCATGCGCCCGAACAGATCAGTCGAGATGCCGCCGACAAAACTCGTGGGTGCGCCGAGCCGCGCGATGCCGATCGCGACGTTTAGGCAGGAGCCGCCGACCGCCGGCATCACCGCCTCGCGGCCCACAGCATTTTGCGTTGGGACGAAATCGATCAGCGCGTCGCCGCAGGAAATCAGCATGACTCTTAACCCTTGACGATGTCGCGCATCGCCGCACGGCTGCCACGATCGATCTCGCGCAGCAGCTTGTACACCCCGCGCTTCCTGGTGTGAAACGCGGCCATGTCAGGCGCGGTCGGCTCGCTCTTGCGTCCGAGCGCCGACATTTTGGCCATGGTTTCGCCGATCGAGGCATAGGCGCCGCCGGCGACCGCCCCCAGCATCGCAGCCCCTAGCAGCACCGGCTCCCTGGTTTGCGGCAGCGCGACGGTAAGGCCCGTGGTATCAGCCATGATCTGCCGTACCAGCGGACTACGGCTCGCGCCGCCCCCCATGATCATGATGCCGGCATGGACGCCGTGTGCCGCAAAAGCCTCGATCACCTCGGCGAGCCCATAGGCGAGCCCGCACAGGCCGGCGAGGAACAGCCGTTCCATCGACCTGACATCGGTGTCGAGATCGAGGCCCGCGATTACCGCGCGGGTGTCGGGGTCGGCGTAAGGCGAGCGGTTGCCGATAAACTCAGGGAGCACGTGAACGTCGCGGGCGACCAGCGCGGCGCGACTGGCATCGCCCGCGCGCGCGATAATGCGGCGCTCGAGAAATTCAATGAGGTCGACGCCCTCACTGCGCGCCGCCGCGTGCGCTTCCGCGTGGCCGGGATGCGATTTGAGAAGGTGGTCGATCGCCGCGCCGGCGGCCGACTGGCCGCCCTCGTTGAGCCAGAAGTCGGGCACCATGCCGGAGTAATAAGGACCCCAGACGCCAGGCACGAAGCACGGCTCCTTCGTCGTCGCCATGATGCAGGCCGACGTTCCCATGATGTAGGCGAGACGATCGGTGACGTCCGTTGTTCCGCCGGCTCCGTCGCGCCCGCCGATCGCGCCGATGCCCCCAGCATGCGCATCGATCAGGGAGGCCCCGACCGGCGTGCCAGGCGACAGACCGAGGTCGGCCGCAGCGGCGCCGATCAGGCCGGCGCCGAGGCGCGTGCCGGGCGCGACGATCTCGGTGCCGATACGAGCGTAGTTCTCGCTGACGAAATCCGACAGGCCGATACGCTTGAAGAATGGCGCACTCCAGCCGCCGCTGTCATGTGCGAGGTAGTTCCACTTGCAGGTGACGGTGCAGGTCGAACGTTGCAGCGATCCTGTCGCGCGCCAGGTGAGATAGTCTGCCAGATCGAAAAAATGCCCGGCGGCATCGAAGCTCGCGCGCAGATGCCGTTTCAGCCAAAGGAGTTTCGGCATCTCCATCTCGGGCGAGATGGAGCCACCGACATAGCGCAGCACATCGTCCGCGGTCTCGTTGATCAGTCGCGCTTCGGCAATGGCGCGGTGATCCATCCAGACTATGACGTTGCGCTGCTTGTCGCCGGAGGCGCTGACCGTGACTGGCTCGCCCTTGACGTCGAGCACCACCAGGGAACAGGTCGCATCAAACCCGATGCCGCCGACGCTGTCGGGCGCGATCGCCGCCTCCGCCATCGCCGCCCGGACCGATTTGACGCAGGCCTGCCAGATATCCTCCGACGACTGCTCGACGATGTCGCCGGCCTCGTGCCAGATCCGGATCGGATGTTTGGCGGTCGCAAGTAGCGTGCCCGCCTCGTCAAACACCCCTGCCCGCGTGCTCGTGGTCCCTACATCGACGCCGATATACGCTCGCGGCATTGTCGCTCCCGGAAGCTCTCGTCAAGTTTGACGCAAGCCTACCAGCAAGTGTAGCCGCCATCCACCAGCACGATGCTTCCTGTCATCAGGCTTGCGGCCTCGGATGCGAGGAACAGGACGACCGAGGCGATCTCCTCGACCTGTCCCATCCGCCCCATCGGAGTTCCACCGATCCAGGCGTCGTACATTTTCGGGGTGCTTTTCACGAAGGCATTGAGTGGCGTGTCGATATAGGTCGGGGCCACCGCGTTGACGCGGATGCCGCGCGCGCCCCATTCGGCGGCCAGCGACTTGGTCAGATGGTGCACGCCGGCCTTGGAAGCGTTGTAGAAGCACTGCTCCTGCGGCTTGTTGACGATGAATCCGGACATCGATCCGACATTGACGATGGCACCGCTCCTGGCGTTGAGCATGTGCTTGCCGAATTCGCGGCAGCACCAGAAGGTGCCGTTGAGATTGACGTCGATGACATTCAGCCAGTGCTCGTCGGTGACGGTCTCGGCCGGCGTTTCGCTGCGGGCAATGCCGGCATTGTTGACGAGGATGTCGACCTTGCCGTGGCGGGCGACGAGGTCGTTGGCGACCTCCGCCACGCGCTTGGTGTCGGTGACGTCCATGATCGCGGTCTCAATGTCAAAGCCCTTTGCTTTCAGGGTCGTCTTGGCGTCGCCGGCAACCTTGCTGTCGCGATCGCCGATGATCACCTTGGCGCCGGCTTCGGCCAGCGCCTCCGCGCAGGCGAGGCCAATGCCCTGCCCGCCGCCGGTGATGAATGCGGTCTTACCGCTCAGCTTGAATTTTTCCAGGTACATGGTCGTCTTCCCGTTTCTTGTCAGTTCCTGATCGCATTGCCGCTTGCATCGAAGCGATGAATGCGCGCGGGGTCCGGCACCAGCGACACGCGGTCGCCGGCGTGCAGGCTGAGTTCGCCGATGTAGCGCGCGGTCAACATCCCGAGCGGCCCGGCATCGACATAGAGAAAGGTGTCGCTACCGAGATGCTCGGCGACCGCAATCGTTCCCTGCCAGCCGCCGCCGCCGTCACGCTCGATCTTGAGATGCTCCGGCCGTACGCCGATCGTGGCGGCGCCCTTCTGCGCGGCGCTCTCGCCTGTGACGAAATTCATCTTGGGTGAGCCGATGAAGCCGGCGACGAACAGATTCGCGGGCCGCTCGTACAGCTCCAGCGGCGAGCCGTATTGCTCGATCTTGCCGGCGTTGAGCACGACGATCTTGTCGGCCATGGTCATGGCCTCGACCTGGTCGTGGGTGACGTAGATCGCGGTGGTGCCGAGCTGCTTCTGAAGCCGCGTCACCTCGATGCGCATCTGCACGCGCAACGCGGCGTCGAGATTGGACAGCGGCTCGTCGAACAAGAAGATCTTGGGGTCGCGAACGATGGCGCGGCCGATGGCGACGCGCTGGCGCTGGCCGCCGGAGAGCTCGCGCGGCTTGCGGTCGAGATAGGGTGAGAGGTTCAACGTCGCGGCGGCCGCCTCGACCTTGCGGTTGATTTCCTCCTTGGGCAATCCCGCCATCTTCAGGCCGAAGCCGATATTGCCGCGTACGCTCATATGCGGATAGAGCGCATAGGACTGAAACACCATCGACAATCCGCGCTTGGCGGGTGGCGTGTCGACGACGTTCTTGCCGTCGATCAGGATAGCGCCGCCGGTGACGTCCTCAAGTCCCGCGATCAGCCGCAGCAGCGTGGTCTTGCCGCAGCCTGACGGACCGACGAACACGACGAATGAGCCGTCGGCGATGTCGAGATCGGCGCCCTTGATGATATGCACCGGGCCGAAGGATTTCTGCACGCCCTGAAGTGTGATCTGACCCATGATCCGGCAGCCCCTTTACTTCACCGCGCCGAAGGTGAGCCCGCGCACGAGCTGCTTCTGGCTGAACCAACCGAGCACAAGAATGGGCGCAATCGCCAACGTCGAGGCAGCCGACAATTTTGCCCAGAACAGTCCTTCCGGACTGGAATAGGACGCGATGAACGTGGTGAGTGGCGCAGCGTTCGAGGTCGACAGATTGAGCGTCCAGAATGCCTCGTTCCAGGCCAGGATCAGATTGAGCAGCAGCGTCGATGCGAGTCCAGGGATCGCCATCGGCGTCAGCACATAGATCAGCTCGCGGCCTATCGTGGCGCCGTCCATGCGCGCGGCCTCCAGGATGTCGCGCGGGATCTCCTTGAAATAAGTGAAGAGCATCCAGATCACGATCGGCAGATTGCCGAGACAGAGGATGAAGATGAGACCGATGCGGGAATCGAGCAAGCCAAAGGTCTTGTAGATCAGGTAGATTGGAACGAGCACGCCGACCGGCGGCATCATCTTGGTCGAGAGCATCCAGAGCAGGATGTCCTTGGTGCGCTTGGTCGGCGAGAACGCCATCGACCAGGCTGCGGGGACTGCAATCACGAGCGCAATCAGGGTCGAGCCACCGGCGATGATGATCGAGTTCATTGCGTGGAGCAGATAGTCGCTGCGCTCCTGAACTGTCGCGTAGTTCTCCGTCGTCCAGTGGAAGAACAGGAAAGACGGCGGAATGGCGAAGGCTTCGAGCTCGGTCTTGAAGCTCGCCAGCACCATCCAAAGGATCGGGAAGAAGATCAGGAATCCGAAGAACCATGCCCCGATCGTCGAAACAACCACCCGCTGCGTCGTTGACTTGCGCGCCATGATTTCAGGCTTCCAGGTTGCGGCCGACGATGCGGACAAGGAAGAAGGCGACGACGTTGGCGATGACCACGGCGACAAGACCGCCCGCCGAGGCACTCCCGACGTCGAATTGGATCAACGCTTGCGAATAGATCAGGAAGGCGATGTTGGTGGTCTGCAAGCCTGGCCCGCCACCAGTTGTGACGAAGATCTCGGCGAACACCGTCAGCAGGAAGATGGTCTCGATCAGGATCACCACCGTGATCGGGCGCGCCAGATGCGGCAGCGTAATGTAGATGAAGGTCGAGATCGCGCTGGCGCCGTCCATCTCTGCCGCCTCCTTCTGCTCTTCGTCGAGCGATTGCAAGGCCGTGAGCAGGATCAGCGTTGCGAACGGCAGCCATTGCCAGGCCACGATCAGGATCACCGAGAACAGCGGCACGTCGTTGAACCAGTCGACCGGAGTCAGCCCGACCAGCTTGGCGAGCCAGGCGAACAGGCCGGACACCGGGTGCATCAGGAGGTTCTTCCAGACCAGCGCGCTCACCGTGGGCATCACGAAGAACGGCGCGATCACCATCAGCCGCACGAAGTTGCGACCGATCACGGGCTGGTCCATCAACAGCGCCAGGGGAATGCCGAGCAGGATCGTCAGCGCCAGCACCGAGCCGACCAGCACCAGAGTGTTCTGAAGCGAGGCGAGGAAGGCGGGATCGGTGAGGAAGTAGTGGAAGTTTTCAAGCCCGACGAACGATTCCGAACCGGGATCAAGCAGGCTGTAATGCAACGTTGAAAAATAGAGCGTCAGCGCAAGCGGAACGATCATCCAGATGAAGAGCAGTCCGACGGCCGGGCTCAGGAGCGACCGCGCAAGGAATTGCGTCTGCCGGGTTGCCATCCGTGGGCTCTCCGCTTGGGGGAAGAAAGCGGCCATCCATCGCGCAAGGAGTGGATGGCCGCAAGTTTGAGCTCAAGGAGAGCTCGGGTTCACTTGATGTAGCCGGCGCGCTTCATCTCGCGCTCGGTCGCCGATTGCGCAGCCGAGAGTGCCGCGTCGACCGTCATCGATCCCGCAAGCGCAGCGGAGAATTGCTGCCCAACCTGCGTGCCGATGCCCTGAAATTCAGGGATCGCGGCATATTGCACGCCGACGTAGGGCACCGGCTTCACGGTCGGCTTGTTCGGATCAGCCGCGTCGATCGAGGCCAGCGTCATCTTGGCGAAGGGCGCGGCCTTCAGGTACTCAGGATTCGTGTAGAGCGAGGTGCGCGTGCCCGGAGGCACGTTGGACCAGCCTTCCTTCGAGGCCACGAGCTTGGTGTAGTCCTTGCTGGTTGCCCAGGCGATGAACTTTTCGGCGGCTTCTGACTTCTTGGAGCCGGCAGGAATCGCGAGGTTCCAGGCCCACAGCCAGTTGGCGTTCTTGCCGAGTCCGGTATTGGGCGCGAGAGCAAAGCTGACCTTGTCGGCGACCTTGGAGTCCTTCGGGTTGGTGACGAAGGACGCCGCGACCGTCGCATCGATCCACATGCCGCACTTGCCTGCGTTGAACAGCGCTAGATTCTCGTTAAAGCCATTCGAGCTCGCACCGGGAGGGCCGGCGTCCTTCATCAGGTTGACGTAGGTCGTGAGCGTCGTCTTCCATTCCGGCGTGTTGAATTGCGGTTCCCACTTCTCGTCGAACCAGCGTGCGCCGTAGGAGTTGGCCATCGCCGAGAGGAACGCCATGTTCTCGCCCCACCCGGCCTTGCCGCGCAGGCAGATGCCATAAGTACCAGCGCTCTTGTCGGTGATCTTCTTGGCGGCGTCGATGACAAACTCCCAGGTCGGCTTCTCCGGCATCTTCAGGCCGGCCTTCTCGAACAGATCGGTGCGATACATGATCATCGAGCTCTCGCCGTAGAACGGCGCCGCATAGAGCTTGCCGTCGACGGAGACCGCATCCTTGATCTTCGGCAGGAGGTCGGCGACGTCGTAATCGGCGCCGAGATTGGCGAGCGGCACCAGCCAGCCCTTCTTGGCCCAGATCGGCACCTCGTAGGTGCCGATCGTCAGCACGTCGAACTGGCCGCCCTTGGTGGCGATGTCGGTGGTGACGCGCTGGCGCAGCACGTTTTCCTCGAGCGTCACCCATTTCACTGAAATGTCGGGATTCGCCTTGGTGAATTCACTGGTCAGCCCCTGCATGCGGATCATGTCGCCGTTGTTGACGGTGGCGATCGTCAGGGTCGTTTCGGCCATCGCGGGGACGGCAAGCAGTACAGACGCGCCGCAGACGGCGCCCAGAACGTGTTTCACGGTGTCCTCCCTCAATTCGCGTTTTGAGCATATGCCCACGCGTTGAGCGTATGTTCGGATGAGGTGTCGCAGATGTCAAGCAGGCGCGCGGCTGTTTCCGCAACTTATGAGTGCTGCGCTGCGGGAGGTAACTGCCGTGCGGGACGGAAGGGATGGCAGTTTGTTCGCGCTGGAGCGCTCGCGACTTTTCCACCGCCTCCGCTTGCGGGAGAAGGAACCGAGTCCCGTGGCCGCGCTAGCTCAGCGCTCCAGGATTGCCCTTGCCGTGGCCTCATCGGTGATCAGGCCATTGATCAGGCGCCCATTCAGCGCCGCCGCAATCGCCGACACCTTGGCCGCGCCAACCGCGGCGCCGATGGTCGTGGTCCTCGCCGGGACCTCCGGTGGAATGCTGGTGAGGCGCTTGTTGGTGCCGGCCTTGAGCAGGCGGCCCTTGGAATCATAGGCCCAGCCGGTGATCTCGCCGATCGCGCCCTGCCGCATCATCTCGAATAATTCGTCGCGGGTGACGAAGCCGTCGACATGGACCTGCGCCTTCTGGTCCATCTGGCCGATGCCGACGAGGCGCAGATCCGCTTTGGCCGCGACTGCCTTCACTTTCGCGATCGGCTCGATCCGCACCATCTTGTTGCGCTCGTCCTCCGAGGACATCAGAAACGGCAGCGGCATCGGATAATGCCGCGCGCCGGTGCGGTCGGCCAGCCGGCCGACGGTGTCGTAGAAGCTCGCCGAGCCGTCGGCGGAGATGTTGCCGACCAGCGAGACGATCTGATGGTTGGGCCGGTCGATCGGCGTGACGCGCTCGACCGCGGCGCGTACCGCCCGCCCCGTGCCGAGGGCGACGATCACAGGCGTCTCCGAGCGGAGCGTCGCATCCAGCAGATTGGCGCAGCGCTCAGCAATACCAGCAGTGGACTGCGGTGCAGCAAGATCGGCCGGGACAACTTCGCAATGGCTGAGCTGGAACCGCTCCTTCAGGCGTGCCGCGAGCTCCATGCATTCGGCAATGGGATGTTCGAGCCGGAACGTGATCAGCCGCTCGGCGAGACACAGCGAGACCAGCCGCTGCGCCGAGGCGCGCGACACCTGGAGCATCTTAGCGATCTCGTCCTGGGTGTGACCGGCAATGAAATAGAGCCAGCCGGCGCGCGCGGCGTCGTCGAGCCTCGACTTTTCGTTCTCGGCGGCCATGCGGCCTCACGCCTCCCAGAAATCGCTCATCCGCGCGAAGACCCGATCGGCTCCGGCGGCCGACAATATAGCGCGGCCATCGCGGTCGCGATAATGGCTACCGCCGACAAATCCCCAGACCATCATCCCGGCCGCCTTGGCGGCCTGCACGCCGCTGACGCTGTCTTCGATCACAAGCGTACGCGCGGGATCAGCCAGCATCTTCGCGGCTGCGTGCAGAAAGAGATCCGGCGCCGGCTTTCCGTGCCTGACCATCTGCGCAGTGTAGAGCCGGTCACCGAAATGCGGCGCGAGGCCGGCCACATCAAGCGACAGCGAAACGCGGTCGAGGTCGCTCGACGATGCGACGCAGCACGGCGTTTTCAATTCGGACAGCACGGAGCCGACGCCAGGAATCGGCTGGAGTGCCCCGGTAAACGTCTCGAGCACGCGCGCCTTCAGGCGCGGCAGAAAATCGCGAGGAAGGACCTGTCCGAGATCGCGATAGTGCTCCTCGACCGCCTTCGTGCTGCGTCCAAGGAAGAGTTCGAGCGCCCGTTCCACCGTGAGCTGAAGGCCGAACTCCGCCAGCACTTCCGACAGGCAACGACAGCTCAGGAGCTCGCTGTCGACGAGCACGCCGTCGCAATCGAAGACGATCAGATCGGGTTTTGGCCTGTCCTGGTCCATCCGGTCATTCGATCATATACCCAGATGATGAGCAATAGCTCAGGAGCTTGGCGCGCCGGTGGCGGTTGAGGCCATCTGGCGGCGTGGCTACCCTTGTCAAAACAGCACAAAGGCACCGATCAGCAAACCCGCAGCGAAGGAAATGAGCCCTAAGGTGCAGACGGAAACGATGCGCACGAGGATGCGAAGTCGCACCTCATACTCATCGTCTGTCATCTCGTGGATTTGAGCCGCCACTGGTGCTGCCCTGCCCGTGTGCTATTCGGCACTTCTGGATTTATAGCCCAAATCATGGTCAAGGCGAGGCATTGGCACGGAGGTATTTGCCGTGATCGGAATTTGGGAAAATTGTACCGTATGGGGTGGCGCCGCAGCCCCACCCGCGGGTGATTCCCTACCGCCGCTGGTTATACACGTCGATGCACACGGCTCCCAGCAGCACCAGGCCCTTGATGACCTGCTGGTAGTCGATGCCGATGCCGAGGATGGACATGCCGTTGTTCATCACGCCCATGATCATGGCGCCGACCACGGCGCCGCCGACGCGGCCGACGCCGCCATAGGCCGAGGCGCCGCCGATGAAGCAGGCGGCGATGACGTCGAGCTCGAAGCCCAGACCCGCCTTGGGCGTTGCGGTGTTGAGACGCGCGGCGAAGACGAGACCGGCAAGCGCGGCCAGCACGCCCATGTTGACGAAGGTGAAGAAGGTCAGTCGCTCGGTCTTGATGCCCGACAGGCCTGCCGCCTTGGCGTTGCCGCCGACGGCATAGATCTGCCGACCGATCACGGTGCGGCGGGTGACGAAACCATAGAGCGCGATCAGGACGCTCATGATCACGAGCACGTTGGGCAGGCCGCGATAGGTCGCGATCAGATAGGTGAAATAGAGCACGGCGCAGGCAAGCACGATGCTCTTGCCCAGGAAGAACGCGTAAGGCTCAACCTCGATGCCGTGCGACACCTCACGTGCACGGCTCTTGGCACTGGCGTAGACCAGCCCTAGCGCCAGAGCGACTCCGATCAGCATCGAGATCGGATGCAGCGTGCCGGCTTCTGAAACAAAGTTACACCCGAAGAAACTAGCTGGCTCAGGCTGGGAACAGGCGAGCTCCGGAATGAAGCCTGACGACAGCTTCTGGAAGGTCGACGGGAACGGCCCGAGCGACTGGCCCTGCAATACCGCGAGCGCGAGGCCTTTGAACACCAGCATGCCGGCGAGGGTGACGATGAAGGACGGGATCTTGAAATAGGCCACCCAATAGCCCTGCGCGGCGCCGATGGCCGCGCCGACGGCGAGGCAGATGATGAAGGCGAGCGTGTAGTCGACCTTGTATGTCACCATCAGAAGAGCAGCGACCGCGCCGACGAACCCCGCGACCGATCCGACCGACAAGTCGATGTGACCGGTGACGATCACCAGCAGCATGCCCAGCGCCATGATGACGATGTAGCTGTTCTGGAGCACAAGGTTGGTCAGGTTGAGCGGCTGCAGCAGCGTGCCGCTGGTCATGACCTGGAAGAACAGCATGATCGCAATCAGCGACATCAACATGCCGTAGTTGCGCAGATTGTTCTTGATGAAGCTGCCGTGCCGGCGCTCCTCGGGCAGCGAAACCGTCTTGTCGGTCATGGCCGCAATCCTCCCATCTCCGCGACCCTGGCCGCGCCGTTTCCGTTGCTTCGTTCATTGCGCATGATGGCGCGCATGATGTTTTCCTGTGTCGCCTCGGCGCCCGGGAACTCGCCGACAAAGGCGCCGTCGTTCATGACGCAGATGCGGTCGCAGATGCCGAGCAGCTCGGGCATCTCCGAGGAGATCACCACGACGCCACGGCCGGCTTCTGCCAGCTCGTTGATGATACAGTAAATCTCATATTTGGCACCGACGTCGATGCCCCTTGTCGGCTCGTCCAGGATCAAGACCTTGGGGTCGGTCATCAGCCATTTCGACAGCACGACCTTCTGCTGGTTCCCGCCGGAGAGCTGACCGGTCTCCTGGTAGACGTCGGAACAGCGAATCCGCATGCGGTTGCGGTAGTCGCTGGCGACCTTCAGCTCGGCGATGTCGTCGATGACCCTCCCCGGCGCGACCTGGTCGAGGCTTGCCAGCGTAATGTTCTTGCGGACGTCGTCGGCCAGGATCAGCCCAAGCTGCTTACGGTCCTCGGTCACATAGGCAAGGCCCGCGTCGATGGCGGCCGCGACGTTTGGCAGCACGATCTCATGGCCCTCGAGGGCGATGCGGCCGGTGATATTGGTGCCCCAGGCGCGGCCGAACAGGCTCATGGCGAACTCGGTACGACCCGCGCCCATCAGTCCGGCGATGCCGACGACCTCACCGCGTTTGACGCCGAAATTGACGTTCTTGATCACCTGCCGGTCGGGATGAATGGGGTGATAGACCGACCAGTTCGCCACCTCGAGCACCGGCTCGCCGATCTTCGCGCTGCGCTCCGGGAAGCGATGGGCCAGATCGCGATTGACCATGCTGCGGATGATGCGGTCTTCCTGGATCGGCTCGGCGCGGCAGTCGATGCTGTCGACGGTGCGTCCGTCGCGCAGCACGGTGATATGGTCGGCGACGCGGGCGACCTCGTTGAGCTTGTGCGAGATCAGGATCGAGCCGATGCCCCGCTCGCGGAACTTCATCAGGCGTTCGAGCAGTGCGGCGCTATCGGCCTCGTTCAGGCTGGCGGTCGGCTCGTCCAGGATCAGCATCCGAACACGCTTGGACAGCGCCTTGGCAATCTCGACCAACTGCTGCTTGCCGACGCCGAGATCGGTGATCAGGGTATCGGGCGATTCCTTCAGGCCAACTTGCGCGAGCAGCTCGCGCGTGCGCCGGTACACCTCGTCGCGATCGATCACGCCGAATTTTGACGGCGGGTGCGAGAGAAAAATATTCTCCGCGATCGACATCAGCGGGATCAGCGCCAGCTCCTGATGGATGATGATGATACCGAGCGCCTCGGAATCGTTGATGTCGCGGAAGCGGCGTTCCTCGCCCTCGAAGACGATGGTGCCCTCGTAGCTGCCCGCCGGGTACACTCCGCTCAGCACCTTCATCAAGGTTGATTTGCCGGCGCCATTCTCGCCGACGAGGGCGTGGATCTGCCCGGCCTCGACCGAGAAATTGACGTCACGCAACGCCTGCACACCGGCAAAGCTCTTGCTGACGTTGCGCATCTCCAGCATGGCGGTCATCGCATTACGTCCCATCCGTTACGTCCCTCTCCCCGCGTACGGGGAGAGGGAAACTCGACAGTCTTACTGGAACTGCGACTTCTTGTAGTAGCCGCTGTCAATCAGGGTCTTCTCCCAATTGTCCTTATACACCACGACCGGCTTCAGCAGATAGGACGGCACGGTCTTGGCACCGTTCTCATAGGTCTTGGTGTCGTTCACCGTGACCTGCTTGCCGGCGAGCGCGGCATCGACCATATCGGCGGTGACCTTGGCGAGATCGCGGGTGTCCTTGAAAATGGTCGAATACTGGTCGCCGCGCAGCATCGCCTTGATCGACGGAACCTCGGCGTCCTGGCCGCTGATGATCGGCATGGGCTGATCCGCCGTGCCGTAGCCCACGCCCTTCAGCGAGGAGATGATACCGATCGAGAGGCCGTCATAGGGCGACAGCACAGCGTTCACCTTCTTGTTGCCGTAGTAGGCACTGAGCAGGTTGTCCATGCGGGCCTGGGCGGTGGCACCGTCCCAGCGCAGCGTTGCGACCTTGTCCATGCCCGTCTGCCCGGACACGACGACGAGCTTCTTGCTGTCGATGTAGGGCTGAAGCACGCTCATCGCGCCGTTGTAGAAGAAGTAGGCGTTGTTGTCGTCGGGTGAGCCGCCGAACAGCTCGATGTTGAAAGGCCCCTTGCCGTCCTTGAGGCCGAGTCCCTGCACGATCGATTCCGCCTGCAGCACGCCGACCTGGAAGTTGTCGAAGGTCGCGTAATAGTCGACATTCGGCGTACCGCGGATCAGGCGGTCATAGGCGATCACGGTGATGCCCTTGGCCTTGGCCTGCTTGAGCACGTCCGACAGCGTGGTGCCGTCGATCGCGGCGATCACGAGTGCCTTGGCGCCCTTGGTCACCATGTTCTCGACCTGCGAGAGCTGGTTCGGGATGTCGTCTTCGGCATATTGCAGGTCGGTGTTGTAGCCGCGCTCCTTCAGCACCTTCACCATGTTGTTGCCGTCGTCGATCCAGCGCGCCGAGGACTTGGTCGGCATGGCGATGCCGACTGTTGCCTTGTCCTGCGCGGAGGCCGTCAGGCCCGTGGCCATTGTTGCAGCGCCGGCCAGCGCCATCGCGAGAAATGTCGTCTTCAATTTCAACATGCTTCACTCCCGTTGGGTGTCAGACTGTTTCTTAGGTCGTTCAGTACGTCGGTAGAGGTCGGTTTCGGATCTCCTATGCGAGCTTGACATCAGGCTCCGCGCGACCGCGCGCGGAGGCTTGTAGCAGAAACGTGCGGCCGGCCAGTGGGTCGGCGGCGCGCGCCTCCGCATCCATATCCTGCCAGGCGGACGTGACAAGCAGGCGCGACAAATCGGGGCCGACGAAAGCAGGGCAACTCGCCTGTCTGGCGGGCACATGCAGCGAGCGCAGGCGCTCGCCTTGGGGAGAATAGACATCGACCCTGCCGGCGCCCCAGCAGGCGTTCCATATCTGCCCGTCGGCATCGCACACGGAGCCATCGAGCCCGCCGACGCCGGTGTGGCGGAGCAACACGTCCGGCTCCCCGCGCGGCAGGCCCGTGTCGGGATTGAGCGGCACAGCGTAAAGCACGGCGCGCACCGTATCGGTGAAGTAGCCGGTGGCACCATCCGGCGAAAAGCAGATCGAGTTGGGAATGCTGATGCCCGGAAACAGCGTCGAGATCTTGCCACGGTGGAGCGCGTAGATTGCTCCCGCCCCCCGCTCGGCCTTGCGCCCCATGGTGCCGATCCAGAACGTGCCGGATCGATGCACACGGCAATCATTGGAACGCGTCGCAGGATTATCCGCTTCAAGCGGACAGAACAGCGTCATCACGCCATCGGCGACTGTTCGGATGTAGAGACCATCCTCCGCAACGATGAGCTGCCGCTCGGCATCGATCCGCCCAAGCGCGCTCGCCATCCGGCCGAGCGCGTGGACGCGGATCGTACCGCCACCGAGATGCGCCTCGAATAGCTTCCCTTCGCGAATGTCGAACCACCAGGCGGTGTCGGTGGCCACGTCATAGGTCGGCCCCTCGCCGAGGTGGCAGGGATGATCCGAGAGAACGGAGGTTGGCACCTCTTCCATCATGGCGACCTCACCGCAAAGCGATAGACGGTGTGATGGCGATAGACGCCGCCGGGATCGAGGCGCGGGCTCGGAAAGTCCGGCCGGTTCGGCGCATTCGGCCAGATATGCGGCTCGAGGCACAACGCGTCCGATTGACGGATCAGCTTGCCGCCCTTGCCCGAGATCGAGCCGTCGAGATAGTTGCCGGAATAGACTTGCAAGCCAGGCTGGTCGGTGAACAGCTCCATGATCCGCCCTGAAAGCGGTGCCTCCAGCCGGGCCGCGAGCGCGAGCTTGCCGTCGCGCGCGAGGCAATAGGTGTGGTCGTAGCCCTTGCCATTCCGCAATTGCTGATCGTTCTCGCGGATACGTGCGCCGACAGCGTGGGCCTCGCGGAAGTCGAATGCTGTGCCGGCCACCGCGCGCGGCGATTCCGGCAGCGGGATGGCGATGGGATCAATGGCCAGGAAATGCTCTGCCGCGACCGTCAGTTTGTGATCGAGGATGGACGTGCCTGACATGGCACCTTCCAAATTGAAAAAGCTGTGGTTGGTGAGGTTCACGATGGTCGGGCGATCGGTCCGCGCCTCCATCGTCAGCGACAGCTCGGTCGGGCCGGTGACGCGATAGGTCAGGATCACATCGAGCTTGCCGGGATAATTCTCCTCGCCGTGCGGGCTCGTGTAGGTCAGCGTAACCGCAGGGCTCGCGCCGTCGTCGATCCCGGCAATGTCCCAGAGCTTGCGATCGAAACCATCGAGACCGCCATGCAGCGCGTTGGGGCCGTTGTTGATTGGAAGCCGGAAAGTCTCGCCGTCGAGCGCGAACTGTCCGTTAGCGATACGGTTGGCGTAGCGGCCCACTGTCGCGCCGAAAAACTTGCGTTCGGCGAGATAGCCGGCGAAGGCGTCATGGCCCAGCACGACGTCGTCGTAACGGCCCTTGGCGTCCGGCGCGATCAGCGCCTGGATCACCGCGCCATGGGTGATGATGCGAGCCTCAAACCCGCCCTCCCCGCGCAGCACGATACGCTCGACACTGCGTCCATCCGGCAGCGTTCCGAAAACGTCTTTGGTTACTTTCGCACCAACCATGTCTAGTCCACAAACGGTTCGACGATATCACGCTTGCCGAGCAGGAAAGCGTCGGCGACGAGACGAAGCGGTGCCAGGTCGACATCGCTCGCGCCTGACGCCGCGAGCTTGACGAAGTGACGGTAGAGTTCTCGATATTCCTCATCAGGCGCCTCGGCAACAACCTTGCCGTCGACCGCCATGATCCTGCCGCCGCGGGACAACGTCATCCGGCCCTGATCGGTTTCCGCGACGATATCCCAGCTCTGCGGCCCGGTCTGACGAAAGTCGAACTCGGCTGTGACAGGCAGACCGCTGATGTCGGTCAGCGTCAGGTTGGCGGCAATCGGCGACTGGCAATTGGCCGGAAAGGCAAGTTTGGCCGCGGTGACGAACACCGGCCTTGGCAGGATGCGGGTCAGGATCGAGAGCGCATTGATGCCGGGATCGAACACGCCGAGCCCGCCGGGCTCCCAGATCCAGGCCTGGCCCGGATGCCAGACGCGGACGTCTTCCTTCCAGATGATGTGCACCGACTTGATCTGGCGCGTCGCCAGCCATTCACGGGCCGGTTCGACGGCCGGCGCGTGGCGCGAATGCCAGGTCGCAAACAAGGTGCGCTTTGCATCTGCTGCCATCGCCACCAGCGGATCGAGCTCGGCAACGCCGATGCCGGGTGGCTTCTCCAGCATGACATGCTTGCCGGCGGCGAGTGCCGCGGCGGCCTGGGCGCGTCGCACCTGCGGCGGGGTGCAGAGCGATACCGCATCGATCTCCGGGCCCTTCTCCAGCAGCTCCTCGATGGTCGCAAAATGCGGCAGGCCCGGCAGCGACGCGTTACGACTGGCAACGGCGGCAAGCATGGCGCCTGACGTCGCGGCGATCGCACCGACATGCTGGTCGCGCGCGATCTTGCCGAATCCGACGATGGCGATACGAAGATCTGTCACGAACTTTCTCCAGATTCTACAGGTGCGGCCGGCGCTGTCTCGGCCGCCATTCCCTTATGCCGGCGCATGCCGTTGTGAATGACGAAGGCCATGGCTTCGGCCGCTGCCTCAGCGTCACCGGCTGCAATCGAGTCGGCGATCTTCTGGTGCCAGACCAACGCGATCTCGCGGTCCTCCGACCCGGCAGGTGCACTGAGCATGAACGCCGTGCGCAAGGCGGCTTCGATCACATGCCCGATGGAGCGCATGAACGGATTGCCGGACGCTCGCGCCACCGCAAGGTGCAAAGCGAGATCGGCTTCGGCAAAGCCAACGGACTCGGACGTTTCCTGCCGCATGCGGTCCATGCTGCGTTGAAGCTCGGCGACGTCTTCCTCCGAACGGCGCTTGGCCGCGAGCGCTGCCGCGCGCGGTTCGACCGCAAGACGTATCTCGGCGAGATCGTTGAGAAAGCGCCTGTCGATGCCGGCGTCGAGATGCCAGGCGAGCACATCGGCGTCGAACATGTTCCAGGCGGCGCGCCCGCGTACGACAGTGCCAACCCGGGCCTTGGTGGTGAGCAGTCCCTTGGCGACCAGCGTCTTCACGCTCTCGCGGAGCACCGGCCGCGACACGCCAAACATCGCCGTCAGCTCGGCATCGCCCGGAAGCCGCACGCCTTCCGCATACCGGCCCGCGATGATGTCGACACCGATCGAGCGGGACACCTCCGCGTGGTTCGAATGGGCCCGTCGTGTCGGGATAACGACGATGCGCGAGGTCATGGGGCTGCTCCCACGCGCTTTGCCACTGGTCGGCGCGCCAGCGCAACCAATCCTTGCTGAAGGGCAATGAAGGCAAACAGCAAGATGCCGGTCGCGATCTTGGTCCACCAGCTCGACAGCGTGCCGTCGAAATTGATGTAGGTCTGGATCATGCCCTGGATCAGCACGCCGAGGAAGGTGCCGATCACCGAACCCTGCCCGCCCGTGAGTAGCGTGCCGCCGATGACCACGGCCGCGATGCTGTCGAGCTCGACGCCGACGGCGGAGAGCGAATAGCCGGCGCTTGTATAGAAGGAGAACACGATGCCGGCGATCCCTGCGAGCAGGCTCGACAGCATGTAGATCTTCACCGTCATCCTGCCGACCGCGACGCCCATCAGGCTGGCGGTCGCCCTGTTACCGCCGAGTGCATAGACATTGGCACCGAACCGGGTGAGATGCAGCAGAAGTGCGCCGCCGATCGCGATGGCCAGCATGATGATCGCAACCGCGCTCAGCCGTCCGCCCCCGGGCATCCGCAACGCAAAATCGGATACGGTTGAATAAACCGGCGCGGTAATCGGCACCGATTCCGTCGACAGCAGGAAGCTTGCGCCACGCGCCAGGAACATGCCAGCCAGCGTCACGATGAAGGGCGGCAGGTCGAAGACGTGGATGATCGCGCCCATCGCCGCGCCAAAGGCCGCCGAGAGCACGAGGATGGCGACGAAAGCGATCAGCGGCGGCACGCCCCAGCGCTCGATCGCAAGCGCGACGAACACAGTGGTGAAGCCGATGACGGAGCCGACCGAGAGATCGATGCCGCCGGAGATAATCACGAAGGTCATGCCGGTCGCGACGATGCCAAGGAAGGCGTTGTCGGTGAGGAGATTGCCGACCACGCGGGTGGAGGCGATGTTGGGAAACTGCACTGCGCAAGCTGCGAAGCCCGCTACCAGAACGACGGCCGTGATCAGGACTGGCGGGAGCCCTTTCATGGGTTTGCCCTCCGCAGCCGCGCCATGATGCCGGCAAAGCCGGACAATTTTGGCGATTGTAGCAGCAGCACTGCGAGCACCACCACCGCCTTGACCAGCAGGTTGAACTCCGGCGGATAGCCCGACAGCAAGATACCCGTGTTCATGGTCTGGATGATCAGCGCACCCAACACAGCCAGAACCAGGCTGAAGCGCCCACCGAACAGCGAGGTTCCGCCGATCACGACCGCAAGGATGGCGTCGAGCTCGAGCCACAGGCCGGCATTGTTGGCATCCGCCCCCATGATGTCGGCTGCTGCGATCACGCCGGCAAGCGCTGCGCAGACACCGCACCAGACATAGACCGCCAGGATCATCGCCCGGGTACCGACGCCAGCAAGCTCGCTCGCCCGTGCATTGCCGCCGGTCGCCTCGATCAGGAGGCCGAGCGCCGAGCCGCGGACCACAGCACAAGTCAAGATCAGCATGCCAAGCGCGATCACGACCGGGACCGGGACGCCAAGAATGGCGCCGTTGCCGAGCCAGACCAGATCCGGCGAGGTAAAGGTCACGATGCGCCCCTCGGTGATAAGCTGAGCGATGCCGCGCCCTGCCACCATCAGGATCAGCGTCGCCACGATCGGCTGCATGCCGAGAACGGCTACAAGAAAGCCGTTCCACAATCCGCAGACGAGTCCAGCGCCGAGCGCAGCCCCCAGCACCACCGGCAGACCATGACTATCGGCGAGACTTGCGGCAATCGCGCCGCAGATGGCCATCACCGCGCCGACCGAGAGATCGATGCCGCGTGTCGCGATCACCAACACCATTCCGAGCGAGAGCAGCGCCACCGGCGTGCCGCGATTAAGCACGTCGATCATGCTACCGAACAGACGGCCGTCCTGAAGGCGCAGGTCGAAGAACTGCGGCGACACCACGCGGTCGACCGCGAGGATCACGATCAGCGCCAGGATCTGGGCAAGGCCGCGGCGCGGCAACAACGCTGTCATGCCCGGGCCTCTTGCACCGCCGCGCCATCGGCGGCGATGGCCGCGAGAATATTGGTGACGTCGATCGCCTCGCCCGCGAGCTCCTCGACATGGGCGCGATCGCGCAGCACGATCACGCGATCGGAATAGGTCACGATCTCGTCGAGCTCGGAGGAGATCACGAGCAGCGCCAGCCCGTCGTCACAGAGCTCGCGGATCAGGCGGATGATCTCGGCATGCGCACCGACGTCGATGCCGCGCGTCGGTTCATCCAGCACGAGGAGCCGCGGTGACGTCGCGAGCCAGCGCGCCAGCAGGGCTTTTTGCTGATTGCCGCCGGAGAGCAGGCCGACGGGCCGCTCTGGATCAGGCGGACGGATATCGAGCATCTTGACGTAACGTTTGGCGATCTCGTCCTGCTCGCGGCGCGACAGCGGCCGATGCAGGCCGCGCTTGGCTTGGAGCGCGAGCACGATGTTCTCGCGCACGGTGAGCTCGGCGACGATGCCGTCGGTCTTGCGTTCCTCCGGGCAATAGCCAAAGCCGTGGCGCACGCCGTCGCGCGGCGACTGCAGCCGTATGGTAGCGCCCTCCACCCTCGCCTGCCCGCCATCGGCGCGCTCGGCGCCGAACACCAGCCGCGCCGTCTCGGTCCGGCCCGAGCCGAGCAGCCCGGCGAGGCCGACAACCTCACCATGCCGCAGCTCGAGATTGAAGGGGGCGACGTAGCCGGCCTTGCCGTAATTCTCGAAGCTCGCGCAGACCTCGCGCGGCAGACCGTCGCTCGTGGCCGTGCGTGCGCCGGTGGTCTCGGCCAGCTCGCGGCCCAGCATCATCCGGATCAACTCCAGCCGCGGCAACGAGGCTGTCTCACGCTCGCCGACCAGGCGGCCGTTGCGCAACACCGTGATGCGATCGGAAATCTCGTAGACCTGATCGAGGAAATGGCTGACGAAGACGATGCCGATGCCGCGTTTGGCCAGCTGGCGCATGATGCCAAAGAGGATCTCGACCTCGTGGCGATCGAGGCTCGCGGTTGGCTCGTCCAGGATCAGCACGCGGGCGGAGAGATCGACCGCGCGTGCGATCGCGGTGACATGCTGGATCGCCACCGAATAATTGCCGAGCGGTGCGGCCACATCGATGTCGAGACCGAAATCCGCAAGCAGCGCCCTTGCGCGGCGGCGCATCTCGCCGTCGCGCACGATACCGAAGCGCATCGGCTGGCGATCGAGAAACAGATTCTGCGCCACCGACAGGTTCGGCAGCAGATTGACTTCCTGGTAAACGGTAGCAATGCCGGCCTGAAGCGCCGCCTTGGCCGAACGCGGTGCAACCTCTTCGCCGCCCAGCCTGACGACACCGGCATCGCGCGGGAACACGCCGGTGACGACCTTGATCAGCGTGGATTTGCCGGCGCCATTCTCGCCGAGCAGCGCATGGATCTCGCCCGCGCGAAGCGTAAAATCCACTTCCTGCAGCGCGCGCACCGCACCAAAGCTCTTGCTGATCCCGCGCACCTCCAGGAGGGACGGAGCAGGATCAAGGCTGTTCTCCATAACGACGTCACTCCCGGCGGCGCCCGCTTATGCTGCGGACGCCCAGCCTATTCGTTCGCGCAGCGATTGCGAAGGGGGTGCCGGACCACGAGGCGTGATCCGGCGAGACGCCCGCCTCAGTAACCGAGGCCCTTCTTGCTGTCGTATTCCTTCTGCGGATTGTCGGTGGCGGTGAGCAGCCTGGATTCGGTCTGAATCCACTTCGGCGGAACGGTGCCCTTTTCCTTGAAGGCCGCGACGGCGTCGAAGGCCGGGCCCGCCATGTTCGGCGTCAGCTCGACCGTTGCATTGGCTTCACCGGCAACCATCGCCTTGAAGATGTCAGGAACTGCGTCGATCGACACGGTGAGGATGTCCTTGCCTGGCTTGAGGCCGGCTTCCTTCATCGCCTGGATCGCCCCGACCATCATGTCGTCGTTGTGGGCGTAGACCGCGCAGATGTTCTTGCCGCCGCCTTCGGCCTTGATGAAGCTTTCCATGACTTCCTTGCCCTTGGCGCGGGTGAAGTCACCGGTCTGGCTGCGCACAATTTTCAGGTTGGCGTGCTTGGCGACCGCCGTGTCAAAGCCCTTCTTGCGGTTGGCGGCGACGCTGGCGCCGACCGTGCCCTGCAATTCGACGATGTTGCACGCCTTGTCGCCGACGGTCTTGGCCAGCCAGTCGCCGGCGACCTCGCCTTCGTGGACGCTGTCCGAGGTGACGGCGGTGAGATAGAGGTCCTTGCCCGACGGGTCGATGTCGCGGTCGAGCAGCACCACCGGGATCTTGGCTTCCTTGGCTTCCTTCAGCACCGCATCCCAGCCGGTCGCGACGACGGGCGCGAGGAAGATCGCGTCGACATTCTGCGCAATGAAGGAGCGGATCGCCTTGATCTGGTTTTCCTGCTTCTGCTGCGCGTCGGCAATCTTGAGATTGACCTTGCGCTTGGCGGCCTCCTGCTTGGAGACCGACGTCTCGGCCGCGCGCCAGCCGGATTCCGATCCGATCTGCGAGAAGCCGACGGTGAGCTCAGCGGCATTCGCCGGCACCGCGAGCAACAACGCGGCCGTGGCGCTGGCCGCAAAGAGGGCTTTGAGGATCATCAGGCGGGTCTCCCAAAAATGTTATCCGGGGCACCGATTGGTATCATGGAACCCTCAGGCCGGCCTCTGAGGCGGCGAGAGGGACTATTTCACGGAAGTTCACGCCCGTATAGTCATATTATTTGACTATTGAGACGAATGACGTGGGAACGCGGGAGACGAACGCGCGCGACACGCAAAGGGAGAACTCTCTGACAAATACAATGAGGGGATGAACAAGAATATGCGGGGATGGATCGGCACCCATCCGTCATGCCGACGCGCGTAAGCGAACCGAAAACGGAGCTGCGCTAAATCAGCTTCCGCTGCGCGAGGTTCTTCATCAGCGCACCGATGCCGAACGTCCAGGGCTCGCACTCGTCGCTGGTCCGCATGCGGTTGACGAGCTTGCCGAGCTGCGGCGCGGCGATCGTGACGATGTCGTCACGCTTGTGCGTAAAACCCTGCCCCGGCGCATCGCGATCCTTGACCGGCGCGAACATCGTGCCGAGAAACAGCACGAAGCCGTCGGGATACTGATGCACCTTGCCGATGGTCTGACCGACGAGGTCGGTCGGGTCGCGGCTGATCATGCTGATCGAGGAATGGCCGTCGAGCACGAAGCCATCGGTGCCCTTCACGTTCAGGCTGATATCGAGCTTGCGGGCATCGTCGAGCGTGAAGGTGTCGTCGAACAAACGCAGCAGCGGTCCGATCGAACACGACGCATTATTGTCCTTGGCCTTCGACAACAGCAGCGCCGAGCGGCCCTCGAAGTCGCGCAGGTTCACGTCGTTGCCGAGCGCGCCGCCGACGATCTTGCCGCGGCTGGAGACGAACAGCACGAGCTCGGGCTCGGGGTTGTTCCAGGTCGACTTCGGATGCAGCCCGGCATCCATGCCGGTGCCGACCGAGGACAACGTAGGCGCCTTGGTGAAGACCTCAGCATCGGGACCGATGCCGACCTCGAGATACTGGCTCCAGGCGTTCTGGTCGATCAGCACCTGCTTCAGATGCATCGCCTGGTCCGAGCCCGGCTTGAGTTTTGACAGATCGTCGCCGATCAGCCGCGTCACTTCCTTACGGATCGCTTCGGCCGAGGCCGGATTGCCCTTGGCCCGCTCCTCGATGACGCGTTCCAGCATCGAGATCGCGAAGGTGACGCCGGCGGCCTTCAAGGTCTGGAGATCGACCGGTGCGAGGAGCCAGGGCTTGTTCGGATCGCGCCGATCCGGCGCCGTGTTGGCGACGATGGCCTCGAGATCGCCAATGCGCTCGCCCTTGACCGCTGCCAGCGCCTTGGCCGGATTGTCCTCCTCGCAGAGGGCGCTGACGGTCGGGAACTTTGCAGTGACATCGAAGACGCCGTCAGCGCGCACGGCGACAACAGCCGGGCCGCTCGCCTGAGGCAGCCAGACACGACCGACCAGCGATCCCTTCGTTCCATCTTCGGGGAGAAGGTCTTTAACCGTCAAACTCGTCATGGCGGGCGTCCTCGCTGTTTTCCGAACCGGCCGCGTTCGAACGGCGGCCGATCACGTTGCGAAACCAATAAACGCCTGGCGGGGGAAGTCCAGAGAGCAAGGCGATCTCACTTGAACCAGTGCACCAGCGCGATGCTGATGCCGAGCAACAGCATCAACGACAGCGTCACCGCCGCGGTCACCCTTCCTCCGACGTTCGCCAGCACGCGCACGTCGACGCCGAGACCGAGCGCAGCCATCGACACCACCGTGAGGAAGCTTGTGATCTTCGTCACCGGCCCCACCACCGTGCCCGGCACGATCTCCAGCGAACGCAAGGTCGCCAGCGCGAGGAAGCCCAGGATGAACCATGGCACCAGGCGGAAGAAGCCGACATTGGTCTTCTTCGCGCCGGTCTGCCAGCGCGAGGCAATCAGCGAAAGGCCGACGACCACGGGGCCGAGCATCAAGACGCGCATCAGCTTGACCAGCGTGCCGATCTGCGTGGAGATCAGGCCCGCGGGCACCGTTGCCGCGAGCACCTGCGGCACGGCGTAGACGGTCAAACCTGCGAGGATGCCGTATTGCGTGGCGGTGAGCTGCAACAGCGGGATCAGCAGCGGTAGGCCGAGCACCATCATCACGCCGAGGATCGCGGTGAAGGAAATCGAAGACGCGATCTCGTCGCTGTTCGCGCCAATGATCGGCGCAACCGCCGCGATCGCGGAGTTGCCGCAGATGGAATTGCCGCAAGCAATCAGGATCGACAGCCGCGTCGACAGGCCGAGCATGCGGCTGAGACCGAAGGAGACGGAAAGCGCGATCACGACGACCGCCGCGATCGCGGCCAGCAGCGCGATGCCCGAGGCGGCGATAGCTGCAAAGCTGATGGAGGCGCCGAGCAGCATCACCGCCACTTCGAGCAGCTGCTTGGCGCTGAAGGCGATGCCGGCCTGCCAGCGTGCCGCAGGCTTCCAGAAGCTGCGCAACGCCATCCCCAGGAGGATCGCCATCACCAGCGCTTCAACATAGGGGTGCTCGAACACGCCAAGCTCGGCCCGCTCCAGCAGGGCCGAGACGCCGGCGACGGCGATACACATGAGAATGCCGGGAATCAGCGCGAGGATCCGACTAAAGGCCGTGGTCGGCTTGGAATCGGCCGGGCTGGATGCTTGATTCTGCGACACAAATCTCTCCCTGGGGAGAAAGATTTATACGCACGACGATCCGTTCGGGGAATAAGTTTTCAGCATATCAGGGCCGAGAGAAGTTCTATCCCCAGCCTGGAATAACCCAGCTCAGAACAGCAGGTTCTTCGCGAGTGAGGCGACGTGGCCGAAGCTGTCATAGACGCCCGGCTCGAAGAACACCGCGCGGGCGAGCACGACACCCGCGACCAGCGTCCAGAACACGCCGGTGCCGACCCGCAGCAACAGTTTCGAGCTGCGCGACTGCGCCTGGGTGTCCGTTGCGGACACCAGCTGCTCGCCGAAGGGCTCAAATCCTGTGCGTTCCATGGCCGTCAATCCATCCACTTCTGATCCGAAATGTCGTCGTTTCGGCCCCAAACGGCAATGGAAGCGATTGGCGTTTTTCCCTCCCGGAAGGGAAACTCCTTCTGCTCGGAGGCCGCGAGGCAATAGTTTTCTTCTTTTGCCCCATTCAGGCACCGGAACACGGCCGGCGGCCTGCCGCATAGACGATTCCGCCCCTGTCCACTACCGTGCCGCAACCCGCAAGGAAATCAGAAGAAGACGATGAACGTCGAATCTCCCCGCAAGCCGCTCGACCTCGGCTCGGCCATCGCGGAAGCGGACATCCGCTGCCTCCTTATGGTGCTGGTGCACATGACCGGCGACGAGCGCTGGCTGGAGCCGCCCTATCTGCCCAAACGCGACATCCGCCTCATCCCCGATCCCGAGGCCGGCGTACCCCGCGAGATCCAGGACGAGATCCGCGCCGCCGTGGTCAGGCTGTTTGCCGACATCACGCCCAGACCTGTCATCGCCGATCCCGGCGAAGAGCTGTTGCTCAAGATGATGCGCGCCTGTCTCGGTGAGAACGTCGCGCCCGAATACGCGCCGCTGATGCGCGAGGAGATGGGCTTTGTCTCGCGCGTGGCGCGCTGGACCAAGCGGCCTACGGACGACAAGCTTGCCGCACAGCATGTCCTCATCGTCGGCGCCGGCGTCTGCGCCATCGCGCTGGCCGTGGCGCTCGGCCATCTCGGCATCCCCTATACCATCGTCGAGAAGAACGCCGAGCTCGGCGGCACCTGGTGGATCAACCGCTATCCCGGCTGCGGCGTCGATACGCCAAATCACTCCTATTCGTATTCGTTCGGCTCGGGCAATGCGTGGACGCGCTATTTCTGCCAGCGCGAGGAATTGCTCGGTTACCTCAAGAAGGTCGCGGACGAGTACGGCATCCGCAAGCATCTGCGCGTCGACACCGATCTGACGGCGTCGCACTGGGACGACGGCAAGCGGCGCTGGATCTCGACGCTGAAGACGAAGAACGGCGAAGAGATCTTTGAATCCACCGCGCTGGTCTCGGCCATCGGCCAGCTCAACGATCCCTCGCGCACGCATTTCAAGGGCGAAGAGGATTTCAACGGCACGATCCTGCACTCGGCGCTGTGGTCTGATAGCATCAAGCTCGACGGCAAGCATGTCGCCGTAATCGGCACCGGCGCAACCTCGATGCAGCTTGTGCCGACGATCGCCGGGCGCGTTGCTTCCGTCACGGTCTACCAGCGCAGCGCGCAATGGGCGCGGCCGGTGAAGGGCTACGCCGATCCCATCACCGAAGGCGCTCGCTGGCTGCTCGCGCATCTGCCGTTCTACGTGCAGTGGTATCGCTTCAACATGTTCTGGCGCTATGGCGACGGATTGCTGCCGTTCCTGCGCAAGGATCCGGCCTGGCCGCATCCCGAGCGCGCCGTCAACAAGGGCAACGACCGGCATCGCCAGGAATTGACCGACTTCATCCTGACCGAGCTAAAGGACCGGCCGGACCTGATCGAAAAATGCGTGCCGACCTATCCGCCCTACGGCAAACGCATCCTGCTCGACAACAACTGGTTCAAAACTTTGACGCGCGACAACGTCGAGCTCGTCACCAACACGATCGACCATTTTGACGAAAGCGGCATCGTCACCGCCGACGGAAAGCACCGGCCCGCCGACATCATTGTCGTTGCCACCGGCTTCAAGGTCACCGAGATGGCCGCGCGCCTCAATATCAGCGGCCGCGACGGCAAGAATTTGCGCGAGGCCTGGGCCAATGACAATCCGACCGCCTTCCTCGGCCTCACCGTTCCCGACTTTCCCAACTTCTTCTGCATGCTCGGGCCGAATTCAGGCCCGGCGCATGGCGGCAGCGTCATCTTCCAGTCGGAGTGCCAGAGCCGCTACATCTCCGCCTGCCTCGCCAACATGATCGAGCACGACATCGTCGCGATCGACGTCCGCCCGGAGGTGCTCGATGACTACGTTCGCAAAGTCGATGCCGAGCACGAGGCGATGATCTGGACCCATCCGGGCATGAGCACCTACTACCGCAACGCAAGCGGCCGCGTATTCTCGGCGATGCCGTGGCGCTTCGTGGACTACTGGCGCATGACGCATGATCCCGACATGCGGCAGTACAGATTGATGAAGGCGTAGACCTCGCGACTCTAAGCCGCCAGCCCGCTACTGACAGGCGCGAATTCCATCCCGAGACTCTCCGCCACCGCCTTGTTGGTGATGCGACCGCGATGCACGTTGAGCCCATTGCGCAAATGGGGATTTTCCAGCACCGCGGCAAAACCCTTGTTCGCCAGCATCAGGCCGAACGGGAGCGTCGCATTGTTCAGCGCCTGGCTCGATGTCACCGGCACCGCGCCCGGCATGTTCGCAACGCAATAGTGCACGACCCCGTCGACCTCGTAGGTCGGGTCGGCATGTGTCGTCGCGTGCGAACTCTCGAAGCAGCCGCCCTGGTCGATGGCGACGTCGACGAGGACTGCGCCCGGCCGCATCGATTTCAGCATCGCTCGCGTGACGAGTTTTGGTGCGCTCGCGCCGGGCACCAACACGGCGCCGATCACGACATCGGCGGCAAACACCTCGTCTTCGACAGATTCGATCGTGGAGAAGCGGGTCCGAACTCGTCCGGCAAAGAGATCATCGAGCTCGCGCAAGCGCGGAATCGAGCGGTCGATCACGGTAACCTCCGCGCCGAGGCCCGCGGCCATGCGCGCGGCCTGCGTTCCGACCACGCCGCCCCCCAGCACGACGACGCGCGCCGGCTGCACGCCGGGCACTCCACCGAGCAGCAATCCACGACCGCCAGCCGAGCGCTTGAGCGCGGCGCCGGCGGCCTCGATGGCGAGGCGGCCGGCGACTTCGCTCATCGGCGCCAGCAGGGGGAGGTGACCGGCGGCGTCGGTGACCGTTTCATAGGCGATCGCTGTGCAGCCGGACTCAAGAAGGCCCTTGGCCTGCTCGGGATCCGGCGCGAGATGCAGGTAAGTAAACAGGATCTGGCTTTCGCGGAGCTGGGCCCATTCGCTCTTCTGCGGCTCCTTCACCTTCACGATCATGTCGCAGCTGGCGAAGATGTCACGCGCACTCGCGGCAGTGGAGGCCCCTGCCCGCTGGTACACTTCGTCGGACGCGCCAATGCCACTGCCGGCGCCGGTCTCGACCGTCACCTGATGCCCGGCTGCGACATATTCGCGGACGGCCCCCGGGGTGAGCCCGACGCGATATTCCTGGACCTTGATCTCTTTGGGCACACCGATGCGCATCCTGGTCTCCTTTTTGATTCACCCTGAGATCGTAGCGACGCAGGCAGTTTGGTTTCGTGCAAATATCCGCTAGCTTCGGCCTCTCCGCGCCGGTTTCGGTCGCGGAAGTGCCCTTTCACGCCGGAATCGAAACCTTGGCCCTCGACCGCAAAGACCTCGCCATTCTCGCGGAACTCACGACCAATGCGCGCGCCAGCCATACCGAGCTTGCCAACAAGGTTGGCTTGTCCAGTACGGCGCTGGCGCGGCGCCAGAAGACGCTGGAGGACGACGGCTACATCCGGGCCTATCAGGCCGTGCTGGACCTCGCTCAGTTCGGCCTCACCACGACAGTGCTGGTGCGCATTGCGTTGGAGAGCCAGAGCGACGAGGCGCTGAAGGCGTTCGAGGCGGAGGTGGTGAAATGCCCCTCGGTCGTCCGCTGCTTTCTGATGTCGGGCACCGACGACTACATCCTGATCGTGCTCGCCCGCGACATCCAGGATTTCGAACGCATCCACCGCACCGAGCTGTCGCGCCTGCCGCGCGTCGCGCGCGTGCAATCGAGTTTCGCGCTGCGCGAGGTCGTCAACCGCGCGGTGCCGACCGTGGTGTTCGGCGAAACGAAACGGTAGGAGCACTACCTGCGCCCAATTGCCGCCTCTGTCATATAACTGTCACTGAATGTGCAGAGACCTGTCCGTCTCCGCATATTCGGGACAAGCCATGGACTATTTCAAGCGCTTCAACTTCCTGTTCGCCGCACCTGTGTTCGACGCCGACGACCTCGAAGGCGTCCGCTTCAACCAGATCATCGAGGAAATCCAGCGCTCCGGCTTCGAGGTGGTCCGGGCCCGCAAGCTGGAGGACGCCGAGATTGCCGTGCAGACCGATGCCGCGATCGGTTGCATGGTGGTGGATTGGGGCAAGAAAGGGCTCGAGGGCAAGACCTCGGCGCTGATCAACCTGATGCGGCGCCGCGGTCTCGACTTCCCGATCATCCTGCTGATCCGACGCAAGCGCTTCGAAGATTTGCCGGTCGAACTGCTCGACTTCATCGATGGCTATGTCTTCCTGTCCGAAGAGACCCCGCCCTTCATCGCCAAGAACCTGATCAGCCGGCTGAAACAATATGCCGAGACGCTGAAAACGCCGTTCTTCGGTGCGCTCGTCGACTACGCCGAGGAAGGCAACCAGCTCTGGACTTGCCCGGGCCACAATGGCGGCGTGTTCTACAACCGCAGCCCGATCGGCCGGGTCTTCGTCGAGCATCTCGGCGAATCCGTCTTCCGCGACGATCTCGACAATTCCGTGCTCGATCTCGGTGACCTCCTCACCCATGAAGGCCCCGCGCTGAAAGCGCAGAAGGAAGCCGCGCAGATCTTTGGCGCGGAAAAAACCTATTTCGTGCTCAACGGCACTTCGACCTCGAACAAGGTCGCGCTCGGCGCTCTCGTCACCGACGGCGACCTGGTGCTGTTCGACCGCAACAATCACAAGGCCGCCCATCACGGCGCGCTGATGATCGGCGGCGGCATCCCCGTCTATGTGCCGACCATTCGCAACGCCTGGGGCCTGATCGGTCCGATGCGTTGGGATCTGCTCGACGAGAAGGCCCTGCGCGAGGCAATCCGCAATCACCCGTTGGTGACGGACAAGGACGCCTGGCGCAAGGAACGGCCGTTCCGCGTCGCCGTGGTCGAGCAATGCACCTATGACGGCACGATCCACAACGCTGAAATGATCCTGAAGCGCATTGGTCACCTCTGCGAGTACATTCTGTTCGACGAGGCCTGGGCCGGCTTCATGAAATTTCACCCGCTCTATGCAGGTCGCTTCGCGATGGGCCTTGCCAACCTTCCGCCGGAAGCGCCGGGGATTATCGCGACGCAATCAACCCACAAGCAGCTTGCGAGTTTTTCGCAGGCATCGCAGATCCACATCAAGGACCGCCACATCCGCGGCCAGAAGCGGCGCGTCGAACATCGCCGCTTCAACGAAAGCTTCATGCAGCACGCCTCGACCTCTCCCTTCTACCCCCTCTTCGCGTCACTGGATGTCGGTGCGCAGATGATGAAGGGGCGATCGGGCGAGGTGCTCTGGGACGATACAATTCGCCTCGGCATTGAGTTGCGCAAAAAAATCCGCGCAATGCGCCGGGAGTTTGAGGAGAAGGAGCAAAATCCCGACCGTCGCTGGTTCTTCGAGCCCTTCGTTCCCGATCGCGTCGCCATTTCCGACGTCAGCCGCCCCGGTGGCACGCACAATGTCGCCTGGGAAACGCTGTCGACCGACGAACTCGCCACCAATCCAGCGCTGTGGCACCTCTCGCCCGACAGCAATTGGCACGGCTTCCCCGGCATGGCCGAGGGCTTTGCCATGACCGATCCGAACAAGCTGACGCTGCTCACCCCCGGCTTCGACCGCGCCACCGGCGCCTATGCCGAGCACGGCATCCCCGCGCCGGTCGTCGCGCAATACCTGCGCGAAAACCGTATCGTGCCCGAAAAGAACGACCTCAACTCCCTGCTCTTCCTGCTCACGCCCGGCGTCGAGGCGAGCAAAGCCGGCACGCTGATATCAGGCCTCGTTGCCTTCAAGAAGCTGCATGACGACAACGCTCTCTTGGCCGACGCCATCCCGGAATTCTACCAGCGGCGGCAGGGGCGCTATGCCGGCGTGCGGCTGCGCGACCTCTGCGGCGAGATGCACCGCTTTTTCCGCTCCGCCGATGTCAGTGCGCTCCAGGCGCGGCAGTTCATGCCCGAGCACATGCCCGAGATCGCAATGTCACCGCGCGATGCTGCGCGCTATCTGTTCAAGAACGACGTCGACTATCTGCCGATCGACGCCATCGCCGGGCGGATCGCGACGACGCCCTTCGTGGTCTACCCGCCGGGGATCGCCACCATCGTTCCCGGCGAGCGCCTGACCGAACGGGCCAAGCCGATGATCGACTATCTCAAGATGTTCGAGACCTGCTTCAATACGTTCCCGGGCTTCGATGTGGAAATCCAGGGCGTCTACAAGGAAGTCGATGCCAAGGGTCGCATCGGGCTCTATACCTATGTCGTCACTGAGTAGGTGCCGATGAACAAAACAGCAGTAGCGCGTTCAGATGACGAACCGGTCGTGATCCGGGCGTCACGCGAGAGCGATGTCGAGGCGATGATGGCGATCTATCGTCATCACGTCCGCAATGGCGTGCCGCGCGATGTCGAGGGAACCGGCGCGCCGGAGCCGAACGATCTGCGCGACCGGCGCAAGAATTTGAAGCAGACCCGCCTTCCACATCTGGTCGCGACGTATCGCGGCGAGGTCGTCGGCTATGCCTATGCGGTGCTGTTTCGCAAGCGACCGGCCTATCGCTATACGGCCAAGCACTCGATCTACGTCCATCACGAGCATCTCGGCCGCGGCGTCGGACGGCTGCTCCTTCAGGAATTGATCGATGCCTGCGCGGCGACCGGATTCCGCCAGATGATCGGCTATATCGATGCCGACAACGCGCCCTCGCTGGCGCTGCACGAGAAGTTCGGATTTGCGCGCGTCGGCCTGCTCTGCGGCGTGGCTTACCGGCACGGCCGCTGGTCTGATACCGCCATGGTGCAGCGCTCGCTCGGCGCCGGCGTCACCGCGCCGCCACCTGTCGCAGCACCGGGCCGCTGAGCCTTACGAGGGAAAGTCAGCTGGTTTGACCTGGATGCGGTCGGCATGCAACGACCAATGATGCAACGCCTGGTCCTTGCAAAACTTCGCTTTCGCCCGCTCCCTGGCTTCGTCCTCGTCGGCGGCGTCGATCTCAAGCGTGCCCTGGCAGATTTCGCTCTGCCGGCCGTACTGGCCGAGCACGTCCTTCATGAACGTGACGACATAAGTTGACATGGGACCTCCTGCTACCGCCGGCACTCTAGTCCCATTTAGGGCAGATGAGGGAGGGAGATTTTGACGCGGATCAAGGCCTGGGGAAGTTCCCGCTGCTCATTTGGGCGACACCAGCCATCACGTCGTGATGTCGAGCAGGGTCTTTTCCGTCTCGGAATAGGCTTGAATGACCTTCGCATTGGCGATGTAGCTGTACTTCGCGGTCGCCAGCTGAACGAATTGGTCAGCGAGATCGACGTTCGGCGTCGCGACCATGCCGTCCTGGTTTGCGAACGAAGCGCTCGGGTCATATTGCGCGGTATAGCTCGGCGACACCGTCGACACGGTTGCGCTCGTGCCCCCCTGCGTCGAACCGCTCGATTGGTCGAGCTGATCGACGCGCAGCGGTACATAAGCCGCGGGATCAATTGAATTCGTGTTCGAACTTCCAGCGCTGGTCGATGTGCTCGATCCATCTGACGCAGGGAGCGGGCCGGTCGTGCGAACATTTGCAATGTTGCTCGCGGCCACGTTCGCACGCAAGCTCGCCGCGGAAAGTCCTGACGTCGCAATCGAGAGTATGCTCATGACCCCTGATCTACAGGACAAGTCATACACGTTCCCTCATAACATCAGTAAAATCCGTCGCTTTCTGTGCTCCTCCTCGTAACCAACGTCCGGAGCGCGATCAGACCTCGCGCCTCTACCCCGGCGTGACGCCAAAGGCCTGCCTGAAGCGCTCGGCATAAACGGGCCAGACCTCGGGATTGATGATGCGCGGCGGCCGCTTGCCGTCGAGCGTCTCCAGCACCTGCTCGGCGGCGATACGGCCCATGTTCTGGCGCGCCTCGACGGTCACGCCCGCGGTGTGCGGGCTCGCCAGAACATTATCGAATTGCAGCAGCGGATGCTCCGGCGGCGGCGGCTCCTTGGACCAGACATCGAGGCCGGCGCCCGCGATGCGCTTGTCGCGCAGCGCCCCCAGCAGCGCGTCCTCGTCGTGGATGAAGCCGCGCGCCGTGGTGATGAAATAGGCGTGCGGCTGCATCAGGCCGAATTCGCGCGTGCTGATCATGTTGCGGCTGCCCTTGTTGAGCGGACAGGAGATCGAGACGAAATCGGCGCGGCGCAGCAGCTCGTCGAGCTCGACCTTCGCGCCGCCCCGCTCGGCCATCACCTCTTTCGAGAGATACGGGTCGTAGGCCAGCACCTTCATGCCGAACAGGCCCTTGCACAGCGCGGCGATGCGGCGCCCGACATTGCCAAGACCAATGATGCCGATGGTCTTGTGCTCGATCTCGTTGCCGACGAGATCGTTGCGGTTGACGTTGGACTCCCGCCGCAGCTTTCGGTCGGACTGGATGATCCGCTTGGACAGCGTCAACATCATCGCCAGCGCGTGCTCGGCGACTGAATGCGCGTTGCCGCCGGACTGATTGACAACCAGCACGCCGGCATCGGTACAGGCCTCCACGTCGACAGGATCGAACCCGGCGCCGTTGCTGGAGACCAGCAGCAGGTTCGGCGTGCGCTTCAGGAAGGCCGCATCGACATGGAAATGCGAGGCCAGTTCGTCGCGGGCGGCGCCGATCTGGTAGACATGAGCCGCGCTGAGGATCGGGGCGTAAAAATCCTCGGGGCTCTCGTTCTCGATGCGGTCGAGCCGGACGTCGGGTCGCGCCTTCAGGATGTCGACATAGATCGGGTTGGCCAGATATTTGACGTAGAAGACGCGCTTGCTGTTGACCGACATCAGGATCCTTCCGGCTCTCTTACGGAGACCCGCAAGGTCAGCGCAATGCGCGCCCCACACCTAACGTCCCTCCCGTTTTCTCATTATGCCGCTTATGGCATGGCGGTGCCGGCCAAGGCAGGCCGTCTGGCGCAGATCACGGTGCCGGCCCGGACATGTTGACAATCCCGCCCGCTCCGTCAAGTTCGGCGGACCACCGCGACGGACAAAGAAGAAACATGCGCGGCACAGGGGAGAACGCGATGGCGATGGCGGAGCAGCAGACCTCGTTCGAGGCGGGACAGGCGGCTGGCGACAGAAGCTGGCATAGCATCGTCCTGCAAACCCTGAAGCGGAACGAGATCAACCTCATCCCTTATGTGCCCGACCGCGTGCTGACGCCGCTGATCAGGAATTTGCACGCCGATCCCTTCTTCACGACCTTTGCGACAGCCCGCGAGGAAGAAGCCGTCGGCATCGTCTCCGGCGCCTGGATGGGCGGCCGGCGCGGCGCAGTGCTGATGCAGACCTCGGGCTTTGCGACACTCGCCAACACGCTCGCCTCGCTCGCTGTGCCCTACCAGATCCCGCTGATCATGTTCGTCTCCGAGCGCGGCACGCTCGGCGAGTTCAACTACGGCCAATCGCTGGTGTGCCGCACCATGCGCCCGGTGCTGGATTCGCTGGCGCTGGAGCACCACACCATCACCCGGCTGGACGAGCTCGAATTCATCGCCGACCGCTCGATCAAGCAGGCGGTGACGACCCAGGCGCCGGTGGCGCTGATCCTCAACCCGCTGCTCACCGGCGGCAAGGTTTTCGACAAGTGAGCCCGGCCATGACCACACGCAACACCAAAGTGATGAATCGCTTCGATGTGACATCGCGCCTGGTCGCGAAGCTCAAGCACGAAGAAGCCGTCGTCGGCGGCATCGGCAACACCAATTTCGACCTCTGGGCCGCCGGCCACCGCCCGCAGAACTTTTACATGCTGGGCAGCATGGGCCTCGCCTTCCCGATCGCGCTCGGCGTCGCGCTGGCGCAGCCTGACCGCCGCGTCTTCGCGCTCGAAGGCGACGGCTCGCTCTTGATGCAGCTCGGCGCGCTCTCGACCATCGCGGCGCTGAAGCCGAAGAACCTGATCATGATCGTGATGGATAACGGCATCTACCAGATCACAGGCGCACAACCGACACCTGCCGCCGGCGTCGCCGATCTCGTCGCGATCGCCCAGGGCTCTGGCCTTACCAACAGTGCCTGCGCCGCGGACGAAGAGGACTTCGAGCGCCTGGTCGACCTGGCCATGTCGACCGACGAGCCCAGCCTGATCGCGCTGCGTATCGACGACAAGCCCGGCGTCGGAACCACGCGCAGGGATCCCGTGCAGATCCGCGAGCGCTTCATGCACGGCCTCGGTGTGCGCGAGCTGCTTTGACATCCAGACATTGACGACGACGAGACCCCGCGGAGCGTTACTCCACGGGGCCTCTGTTTCAAGGCCTGACGTTCAGCCGATCAGTCGATGATCTTGACGACGCGGCGCGTGCGCGGCTCGACGATCACGCGGCGATCGTTCACCACCGCGTAGCGATACTCGGTGTAGTTGGGCACGGGGCGCAGCACCACAGTCGGAGGCAGCGGCTCGCCGACCACGACGCGCTCCTGAACCACGACGGAATCATCGCGTGGGATACCACCCAGCACCGCATTCGGAATTTCGAGACCGGCGCCAACCGCCGCACCCACGGTGCCGCCAACCATCGCGCCAACCGGGCCGCCGATATCGCCGCCCGCACGCGCGCCGTTCCGGGCGCCCTCCTCGGTGGTCGATTGTGCAAAGGCCGCGCTCGACGCCAGCAGCGACACAGCAGCCAACGAAATCACAAGACGGGTCTTCATGTCCTTAACTCTCCAGTGCTTGTTGATGCCCCTTCAACTGCGGGGCCGGAGCGTTGTTCCGGTTCCCGCGCGGCGAAAGTTGCATCACATCTGGCGAGTGTTACCGCGTAACAGTTCAGGCCGATGCGATCTCGTGGCCCGCCATCAGTTCCAGCGCGCGCACCATCGCCGAATGATCCCAGCCCTTGCCGCCATGCGCGGTGCAAGACGAGAACAATTGCTGCGCCACTGCCGTGCTCGGCAGCGATAGGCCGAGCGAACGCGCGCCTTCAAGCGCAAGGTTGAGATCCTTCTGGTGCAGTTCGATGCGGAAGCCCGGATCGAAATTGCGCTTCACCATGCGCTCGCCATGCACCTCCAGGATGCGCGAAGAGGCAAAGCCGCCCATCAGCGCCTTGCGCACCAACGCCGGATCGGCGCCGGCCTTGGATGCGAACAGCAGCGCCTCGCTGACTGCCTCGATCGTCAAGGCGACGATGATCTGGTTGGCGACCTTCGTCGTCTGGCCATCGCCATTGGCGCCGACATGCGTAACGTTCTTGCCCATCTTGTCGAAGATCGGCTTCATGGTGCCAAAGGCCCGCTCCGGCCCGCCCACCATGATGGTGAGGCTCGCCGCCTTGGCACCGACTTCGCCACCCGACACCGGCGCATCGAGATAGTCCGCGCCCAGCGCCTCGATCTTCTTTGCGAATTCCTTGGTCGCCAGCGGTGAGATCGAGCTCATGTCGACCACGATCTTGCCTTTGGAAATGCCATCCGCGACGCCGTCCTTGCCGAACAGCACAGCTTCGACATGCGGCGTATCCGGCACCATGATGATGATGGCGTCCGCCTCCTCCGCGACCTCCTTCGCCGAATTGCAGGCGATGCCGCCTGCTGCGATCAGCTCGGGCGCCACGGGCGCAACGTCATGCAGGAGAACGCGATGGCCCGCGGCCAGAAGATGGTCGGCCATCGGCCGTCCCATGGTGCCAAGTCCGATAAAGCCGATGTCGATCATGTCAGATGTCCTCAGGTCTCGAAGGTCTGCGCGGCATGCCAGGAGAGGCCTTCCAGCGTCGTGGTACGCGGCTTGTATTCGCAGCCGATCCAGCCGCGATAACCGATCGCGTCGAGATGGCGGAACAGGAAGGGATAGTTGATCTCGCCGGTACCCGGCTCGTGCCGGCCGGGATTGTCGGCAAGCTGGATGTGCGCGATCTCAGGCAAATATTCCTGCATGGTGCGGGCGAGATCGCCCTCCATGATCTGCATGTGATAGATGTCGTATTGCACGAACAGATTGTTCGACCGCACCTCGGAGATGAGCTGGATCGCCTGCTCGGTGCCGTTGAGGAAGAAGCCGGGAATGTCGAGCGTGTTGATCGGCTCGACCAGCAGCTTGATGTTTTCCCGCGCCAGCGTCGAAGCAGCGAAGCGCAAATTGCCGACCAGTGTCTCCTGAAGTTCGCGCGGGTCGGCATCCGCAGGCGCGATGCCGACGAGACAGTTGAGCTGATCGCAATCGAGCGCCTTGGCATAGTCGATGGCGCGGAATACGCCATCGCGGAATTCGGCCGCGCGATCGGGCATGATCGCGATGCCGCGCTCGCCGGCGCCCCAGTTGCCGGCAGGCAGGTTGTGCAACACTTGCGTCAACCCGTGAGCCTCGAGCTGCTCGCGGAGCTGTGCCTTGTCGAAATCATAGGGAAAGAGATATTCGACCCCGGCAAAACCTGCCGCCTTCGCCGCGGCGAAGCGGTCGATGAACGGCATCTCGCCGAAGAGCATGGTGAGGTTGGCTGCGAATTTTGGCATGGCTATCCCCTATTCCGCCGGCTGCAGCACGCGCGTGCTTCCGACCTCATCGAGCGGAAGGTCCAGCACCTCCTCGAATTCGACGATGTTGTCGATCTCCGTTCCCATCGCGATGTTGGTGACGCGCTCGAGGATGAACTCGACCACCACGGGCACGCGATGCTTCTTCATCAATTCGCGTGCGGTCGCGAATGCCGCCTGCGTGTCCTTGGGATCGGTGACGCGGATCGCCTTGCAGCCGAGGCCTTCGGCCACCGCGACGTGGTCGACGCCATAGCCACCAAGCTCTGGCGCGTTGATGTTCTCGAACGAGAGCTGGACGTGATAGTCCATCTCGAAGCCGCGCTGGGCCTGGCGGATCAGGCCGAGATAGGAATTGTTCACGACAATGTGGATGTAAGGCAGATTGAACTGCGCTCCGACCGCGAGCTCCTCGATCAGGAACTGGAAGTCGTAGTCGCCGGAGAGCGCAACGATGTCGCGATCCGGGCACGCCGCACGCACGCCGAGCGCCGCCGGCAGCGTCCAGCCGAGCGGCCCCGCCTGCCCCGCATTGATCCAGTTGCGCGGCTTATAGACGCCGAGGAACTGCGCGCCGGCGATCTGCGACAGCCCGATCACGGTGACATAGGTGGTGTCGCGGCCGAACGCCTTGTTCATCTCCTCATAGACGCGCTGCGGCTTGATCGGCACGTTGTCGAAATGGCTCTTGCGCAGCATAGTCTTCTTGCGATCGCGGCAGGCCGCAGGCCAGGCCTGGCGCTCGCGGAGCCTGCCTGACCGGCGCCACTCCCTGGCGACGGCAACGAAGAGCTCGAGCGCGGCCTTCGCGTCGGAGACAATGCCGAGATCGGGATTGAACACGCGACCGATCTGGGTCGGCTCGATGTCGACATGCACGAAGGTGCGGCCCTTGGTGTAGGTCTCGACCGAGCCGGTGTGACGGTTGGCCCAGCGATTGCCGATGCCGAGCACGAAATCCGACTCCAGGAGCGTGGCATTGCCATAGCGGTGGCTGGTCTGAAGGCCGACCATGCCGGCCATCAGCACGTGATCGTCGGGGATCGCGCCCCATCCCATCAGAGTCGGGACGACAGGCACGTTGGCGATCTCGGCGAACTCCACCAGCAAATCCGAAGCATCCGCGTTGATGATGCCGCCGCCCGCAACGATCAGCGGCCGCTCGGCCGCGTTGAGCATCTCCAGCGCTTTCTCTACCTGCTTGCGCGTCGCGGCCGGCTTGTAAACCGTCAGCGGCTCATAGGTCTCGTCGTCGAACTCGATCTCGGCGAGCTGCACGTCGAGCGGCATGTCGATCAGCACCGGTCCTGGCCGGCCCGACCGCATCACATGAAACGCCTGGCTGAACACACGCGGCACCAGCGCCGGCTCGCGCACCGTCACCGCCCATTTGGTCACCGGCTTGGCGATCGACTCGATGTCGACGGCCTGGAAATCCTCCTTGTAGAGCCGTGCGCGCGGTGCCTGTCCGGTGATGCAGAGGATCGGAATGGAATCGGCAATCGCCGAATAAAGCCCGGTGATCATGTCGGTGCCCGCCGGCCCTGAGGTGCCGATGCAGACGCCGATGTTGCCGGCCTTGGCCCGGGTGTAACCCTCCGCCATGTGCGAGGCGCCCTCGACATGGCGCGCCAGGATATGGCGGATCGAGCCGCGCTTCTTCAGCGCCGAGTAAAGCGGATTGATCGCGGCCCCGGGAACGCCGAAGGCGGTCGAGATGCCTTCCTTCTCCAGGATACGCACGGCTGCATCGACAGCTCGCATCTTCGCCATATCAGACCTCGCTCCGTTAATTCAGTGAGCGAGATCATCGGGTGCGCGGGATGCGATCTCAACGAAGCAGATTTTATTTTCCACGATGCGGCAGCTGTGGAAAAACCGTGGCCACCTCAAGCGGTTAGATCAAGGAATTTGTGAAACAGGATCACTCGAACAGCGGCGTCAGCTCCATCTGCGGGACCAGCACCAGGCCCTTGTCGGTGATGCGAATTTCCGGAATGACCGATAGCGGAATCAAATTGAAGCCCATGTAGGGGATGGTGCAGCCGGCTTCCGCCCATTCCTTCTTGAGCACCTTCACTTCTTCGGCCACCTCCGTAACGCGCTTGTCGGACAGCAGGCCCGCGATCGGCAGCGGAACCAGCGCCCTCACCTTGCCGTCAGCAACCACGCAGACGCCGCCCTGCTGCTCTTTGATTGCTGCGATCGCCACTTGCATGTCTGCTTCGTTGGTGCTGGCAACGATGATGTTGTGGCTGTCGTGACCGACGCTGGAGGCAACCGCGCCACGCTTCAGGCCGAAATCCTTCAATAGGCCATAGGCGACGTTGCCGGCCGATTTACCATGGCGCTCCACGACAGTGACGAAGCACAGGCCATAACGCGCGAACAGCGACGGCCAGTCCTCGGCCGGCTCGATCACGACCTTCTCATGGATCAGCGTGATGCCGGGCAGCGCAGTCTTGATCGCGTTGACCGTACAGACCTTCGTCGGGAGTTCCGGCGTCAGCTTGAGCTTCTCTGGCAGCTTGACGGTGACATAGGCCGCCTTGGGATATTGATAGCGCTGCGACAGCGCCTGATCGAGGCGCGGCGTGATCTTGCGGTTCTCCACCACCAGCTCGCCGCCATACCAGGTCGATTGCGGCTTGAGATTGTCGTCCATCAGCACGAGATCGGCACGACGGCCGCCACCGAGTCCGCCGATGTCGCCCTCCATGTTGAACCGCGTGGCGCCGTGCAACGAGCCCATCGACCAGGCCTGCTCCGGCGACATCCCGGCTTTCACCGCTTCCCGCACCACCCAGTCGAGGCCGAACAGAAGCAAATCATCAGCGTCGCGGTCGTCGGTGCACACCGCGGTGCGCTTGTGCGATGCCCCCAACTCGGTGATCGTCCGGATCGCCTGCGGTAGCGAATGCCATGGCGTGGTCGGCGGGCCACCGCGCAAGAACACCCAGACGCCGGCATCGAGCAGATCGTCGGCGATGTCGCGGTCGATCGCCTCATGGGTATCGGTCACGCCTGATGCCGCGTAAGCGGCGACGAATTCCCGTCCATAGACATGGCCGGAGACCGGCCGCCCCCGCTTCAAGGCCGCTGCAAGGATTGCATGGCTGCGCTCGTCGCCCATGGTCACAGGCACGAAATCCATCTTCTCGCCAAGCGCCACGGCTTCAGGCCAACGGTCGAACAGGCCGGCGATCTTGTCAGGTGTGAGATCGCCCCCCGCAGTTTCCAGCTCGGCCGAAGTCGCCGGGACCGTGCTCGGCACCGTCAAGAAGATCGAGAGCGGGGCCTCGCGCGCGTCCTCCAGCATTGCCTCGACGCCGGCGACGTCCATGACATTGCCGATCTCGTGGCTGTCGCAGAAGATCGTGGTGGTGCCGTTCAGCAGCGCCGCCTCGGCATAGGCACAGGCCGTCACCATCGAGGATTCGATGTGGATGTGCGGATCGACCAGCCCCGGCGCAATGATGCCGCCAGCGGCGTCGTAAGCCGCGACGCCGTTCCAGGTCCTCTTCGCCGTGCCTGATGGTTTCACCGCCGCGACGCGGCCGCCAGTGATCCAGACCTCCCGTTCCGGATGGATCCGCTCCGAATAGGTCGAGAGCACCCGCGCGCCCGTGATGACGAGGTCGGGCATCACGCGCCCGGAGGCGACATCGGCGAGACGGCTCGTCATGGCGTACAGCGGCGCGACGGAAAAGCGGGTGAGTTTGGTCATCGGAACTCCAGGCGGAGGTGGATCGTCCGGCGATGGTTGCGCCCTCACGCTAGAGGGGCAACTCAATTAAAACGGCACTTCTGCTTACTCATTGGGCATGACCGGCAACCGCCAAATGGCCGTCACGGCCATCGATTGCCGCCGGAGCATAGCACGATGCCGCTACCGCCGACCTTCCTCATCCGATACAGCTTCGAATGAACTTCCCCCGCACGGCTGCGACCAACTCAGGCCATGCTCAGACTCCTCGCCCTCCCCATCGAGCTATTGCGGATCGCCTTTTATGCGTTGCAAGGCCTTGTCGACGCTGTGCGGGCGCGCAACCGGTTGAACTTGGAATTCAGCGTCCTCGTCAACGCGCCGCGCGATGCCGTGTGGCAGTTCAGCGCCGCCGATCGCATGGTGCTGGATGGCCCGCCCGTGCTCGAAATCTCGCGTGAGCCCATTCCTGATAGCGACGACCTGTGGCTGACACGCTTGCTTGTCAGTGGCCAGCCCCGGACGCAGGGCGTTGGGCGTGAGCTCGTGCGTGACGAAGCGGAGGGCGTCATCATCGCCCAAATGGTGGCGCACGAGCTGTCCGTGCCTCCGGAGGGCGGCCGCAACGTCAAATCGGGGATGCGCGTCGAAGCGACCGAGCACGGAACGTCGCTCACCGTTTTCAGCGAGATGACGGTCAGCTCCTTCCGCGATCGCATCATCTATCCTATCGGATTGCGCCGAATGGCGACGCTGATCAAGCAGCAGTGCGAGACCGAGGCTGGCACGCACAGCCGGGCGGCTGCGCTCGCAAATAACGGCGTGATTCTGTCGTTACTCGCGCTTCTGAGCTTCTGCTACCTGTTCGGCTGGAAAGAAGGTGTGCTGCTGGCAATCGTCGTCGCCATTCATGAGGCCGGACATGTCGCGGCGATGCTGATGGCCGGTGTCGGTGTCCGCGGCATCTACCTCATCCCTTTCTTCGGCGGCGCCGCCGTGCCAAAGACCGCCTACCGCACCGAAGGCCGTCTCGGCTTCATCGTCCTGATGGGACCCGGCTTCAGCCTCGTTCCGACGCTGGGTCTGTTTGCGATGTATCGCGCGAACGGCGGGGCCGATCTTCTCCAGGCGGTGCAGATGTTCGCGATCATCAACGCCGCCAATCTGCTGCCGATCTATCCGCTCGACGGCGGATTGATCCTCAACGCGCTTGTCGGTTCGCTGAGCCGCAGTTTCGCGCAGGTCGTGGGTTGGATCGGCGTGCTTATTGGCCTCGGGCTTGCACTTTACTTCCAGTCCTTCCTGATCGGCATTCCCTTCCTGCTGTTTGCGCTCCAGCGCTCTTTGTCCAGCAGCAAGACGTTTCAGCTCGAGCGGCTTTCATTCGCGGGCGGCTTGGCACTGGCGGGCGCGTCGATCACGACGTTCGTCCTGTATGTCTACATGATCAGGGCCGTGCTCGATTAGGACGACTTTGGCTCCGACACGCCGCCGCCGAGCGCCGCGGTGAGCTCAGCCGCCACCTCGCGCACCATCCGGCCAACCTCCGGCAATCGCTGGTCGGTAATGCGGCTGGTCATGCCTGACACCGAGATCGCGGCCAGCGGCTCGGCGAGCGCGTTGTAGACCACCGCCGCGACGCAGCGCAGGCCGATCTGAGCCTCCTCATCGTCAACAGCAAAGCCCTGCTGGCGCACCGTCGCGAGCTCTTTGAACAGGTCGCTCGGCCGCACGATCGACTTTTCCGTGAGCCTCGGCATACCGTGATGGCGGATCACGGCGCCGACATCCTCGTCCGAGTAGGTCGCGAGAACCGCCTTGCCGACGCCCGAGGTCACCATCGCGACGCGGCCGCCGACCTGGGTCAGCGAGCGCATGATTTCTCGGCTTTCCATGCGGGTCAGCACGATGATGAATTCGTCGTCAACCACGGCGAGATTGGCCGTCTCGCGGGTGAGATCGCGCAGCTTGCGGAGATATGGAATGGCCTGCGTGGTGAAATTGCGCCGCCGCGCAAATGTCGCGCCCACCGTGAAGGCGCGCGAGCCGACATGCCATTTCGAGTCCGTGCGGTCGAACTGGACGAAGCGGCGGCTTTCCAGCGTTGCAAGCAGGCGATGCACCGTCGAGGTCGACAATCCCGTACGTATCGCAAGATCGCTCAGGCGATAGCCCTCGTCGTCCTCGGCCAACGTTTCCAGGATCGATAGCGCGCGATCGACGGATTGCACACCGCCGTCGCGGGTCTCAGGCTCATGGTCGGCCGCGGATTTCGGCTCGACGGTCCTGCGGCGGATCACGTTCTTGCTCATCGCGACCTGCATGTCAGCCAGTCAGATGATTGGCGCTCGTGCCCTGAAATTTTCCCGCATCGCGGGAAATGTCGCTCCGGTGCCTCACCGGAGCGACATTTTTCGTCGACAGCTCAGAGCAGGCCCGCGCCGCGCGCCCACTTGTACTTGGCGCCGAGCACTTCGACCGGAAGCTCGGTCGAGTACGCATAGGCTGGGATGCCGTTCTGGTAGAGATATTCGGCGGCTTCCTCGACCTCGACATCGCCGGCCAGTGAGGCCACGATCGGCTTCACAAAACCCTTGGCCTCCATCTCCTTCTTCACCTCGACCATGTTGCGGGCGAACACCATCGGCGGCGTGACGATCGTGTGCCAGTAGCCGAGGATCAGCGAGTGGATGCGCTCGTCCGACAGGCCGAGCTTCACCGTGTTGACGTAGGTGATCGGCGGCTCGCCGCCGGTGATATCCACGGGATTTCCTGCCGCGCCAAACGGCGGGATGAACTTGCGGAAGGCCGCATCGAGGTCCGGCGGCATCGACATCAACGACAGGCCGTTGTCGACGCAGGAATCCGACAGCAGCACGCCCGAGCCACCAGCACCGGTGATGATCAGCACGTTCTCGCCCTTTGGCGTCGGCAGCACCGGCACGCCGCGGGCGAATTCGAGCAGCTGCCGCAGCGAGCGGGCGCGGATTACGCCGGACTGCGCCAGCACGTCCTCGTAGATCTTGTCGTTACCGGCGAGCGCGCCGGTGTGCGACGAGGCCGCCTTGGCGCCAGCCGAGGTGCGACCGGCCTTGAGCACGACGACCGGCTTCTTCTTGGAGACGCGCTTGGCGGCTTCCGCAAAGGCGCGGCCGTCCTTGAGGTCTTCGCAGTGCTGCGCGATCAAATTCGTGTTCGGATCCTGCTCGAAGAAAGCGAGCAGATCGTCCTCGTCGATGTCGGACTTGTTGCCGAGGCCGACGATCGCGGAGACGCCCATCTTGGCCGAGCGCGAGAAGCCGATGATCGCCATGCCGATGCCGCCCGACTGCGACGACAGCGCCGCATGGCCCTTGACGTCGTAAGCCGTGCAGAACGTCGCGCAGAGATTGGCCGGCGTATAGTAGAAGCCGTAGATGTTCGGCCCCATCAGGCGGATGTCGTACTTCTTGCCAACCTCGACGATCTCGGCCTGAAGCTCCGGCGCGCCGGCTTCAGCGAAGCCCGACGGTATCAGCACCGCGCCCGGGATTTTCTTCTCACCGCATTCGGTGAGCGCCGCGGCCACGAACTTCGCGGGGATCGCGAACACGGCCGTGTCAATCACGCCAGGCACATCCTTGACGCTCTTGTAGGCCTTATAGCCAAGGATCTCGGCCGCCTTGGGGTGGATCGGATAGATCTCCCCCTTGTAGCCGCCATTGATGAGGTTCTTCATCACCGAGTTGCCGATCTTGCCATCCTCGGCGGAGGCGCCGACCACGGCGACCGCCTTCGGCTGCATGATACGGCTCATGGCGGCGACGATCTCTTCGGTCGGGCGCGGCTTCGGCTTGGGCTTGTAGGCGAAGTCGACGACGATGCGGACGTCAGCTGCGATTGCGTCCTTTGCGGTGGCGAAGACGGGGTTGAGGTCGAGCTCGATGATCTCGGGGAAGTCAGTGACGAGCTGGGAGACCTTGACGATGACATCAGCCAGCGCCGTGCGGTTCACCGGCTCGCCGCCGCGCACGCCTTTCAAGATTTCGTGTGCCTGGATGCCGTCGAGCATCGACAGCGCGTCTTCCTTGGTCGCGGGCGCGAGGCGGAAGGTGATATCCTTGAGCACTTCGACCAGCACACCGCCGAGGCCGAACGCCACCAGCTTGCCGAACGAGCCGTCGGTGATCGAGCCGACGATGACCTCAGTGCCGCCCGCCAGCATCTGCTGGACCTGAATGCCCTCGATCTTGGCATCGGCCTTGTACTTCTTCGCGTTCCCGAGAATGGTCTCGTAAGCCTTCTCGGCATCCTGCGCCGTCTTGACGCCGACGATGACGCCGCCGGCTTCGGTCTTATGAAGAATGTCCGGCGAGACGATTTTCATCACGACCGGGAAACCCATCGCGGACGCCATCTTGCCGGCCTCGCCCGCCGACTTCGCCACGCCCTCTTTCGGCACCGGGATGCCGTAGGCGTCGCAAACCACCTTGCCCTCGGGGGCCGTCAGGCTGGTGCGGTTGTCGGCCTTGACCTGGTCAAGGACCTTGCGGACGACGTCTTTGGAATTGGACATGAGCTTCTCCCTCGACCTTCAGTTCTTGCTTTGCAGAGCGCGCGTGATGCGGCTGCCGTGATACCTGCCATCACCGCGCTCTGTTCCGTGTGGCGGAACGGCGCGGCGAAATGCCTTGATTACTCCGCCAGCTTGGATCAAAAATGGCCAGCGATGGCATTTGGTATGCCAGAAGCCAACTTGTCAAGTCAGAGCACGACCTATATCGCCGCAAAAAATGGTCAGCTTGACATTCTGGCATGTGGTATGCCAAAAACTTTCCAGTAAATATTCCTGTAAAAGACGACTCCCACTGGAGGAGAATCGTCGTGTCACTGCGAAAACCAACCAAGGCGTTGCCGACCATGGCCGAGGCAGACATCGCAATCGTTCGTATTGCCCCGGAGAGTAGCTTCAAGAACAAGGCGTATGACGCCTTGAAGGAAGCTATCCTCAAGATGGACATCTATTCGACGCCGGAGCCGGTCATGCTCGACGAGCGCGCATTGTCCGAACGTCTGGGCGTCAGCCGCACACCGATCCGCGAAGCCATCGCGATGCTCGAGCAGGACGGTTTCGTGAAGACCGTGCCGCGCCGCGGCATCATGGTGGTGCGCCGGACCAAGAGCGAGATCGTCGACATGATCCGCGCCTGGGCGGCGCTGGAAAGCATGGCGGCGCGCCTGATCACCACGACCGCACGCAAGAAGGACATCACGGCGCTACGCGACTATTTCAAGGATTTTGGCAAGGACCGCCTGCCCGAGGATCACGTCGAGGAATATTCGCGCGCCAACATCGCCTTCCACCAGGCGCTGATCTCATTGTCGGAATCCCCTGTGCTGGTCGATCTCACCAACGATCTGCTGCTGCACGTACGCGGCTATCGACAACTCACCATCGGACGCAAGGACCGCACCGCGACGTCCCTGCCCGAGCATCTCGGCATGATCGAAGCGCTGGAGGCGCGCGACACCGAGCTCGCCGAGAAGCGCGCCCGCGACCACACCCTCGGCCTTGCCGCTTACGTCGAAGCGCATGGCCAGGAACTCTTCACCTAGCAACATTCACCAGAAGGGCGAACCATTCGCCCCACCTACCTTGAGACCAGGGAGACAAGGCCCATGCTGAACACCGCGACCAAGTCCGAAGCACCGGGCACCGAGCAGGAACTGACGGATGGCTTTCATCTCGTCATCGACGCGCTCAAGCTGAACGGCATCAACACCATCTATAATGTGCCGGGCATCCCGATCACGGATTTGGGCCGCATGGCGCAGGCCGCCGGCATTCGCGTGATCTCCTTCCGCCACGAGCAGAACGCGGGCTACGCCGCGGGCATCGCCGGCTATCTCACCAAGAAGCCCGGCGTCTGCCTCACGGTCTCCGCACCCGGCTTCCTCAACGGTCTCACCGCGCTCGCGCACGCCACCACCAACTGCTACCCGATGATCCTGGTCTCGGGCTCCTCCGAGCGCGAGATCGTCGACCTCCAGCAGGGCGACTACGAAGAAATGGACCAGCTCGCGATTGCAAAGCCGCTGTGCAAGGCGGCCTATCGCGTGCTGCACGCCCAGGACATCGGCATCGGTTTCGCCCGCGCCATCCGTGCCGCGGTTTCTGGCCGTCCGGGCGGCGTCTATCTCGACCTGCCGGCAAAACTGTTCGGCCAGGTGATGAACGCCGAAGCTGGCCAGAAATCGCTGGTCAAGGTGATCGATGCTGCGCCTGCGCAGATCCCCTCGCCTGCATCGGTGAAGCGCGCGCTTGACGTGCTCAAGGCCGCGAAGCGTCCGCTCATCATTCTCGGCAAGGGCGCGGCCTACGCGCAGGCCGATGAGGAGATCAAAAACTTCGTCGAGAAGAGCGGCGTGCCGTTCCTCCCGATGAGCATGGCGAAGGGCCTGCTCCCCGACTCGCATCCGCAATGCGCGGGTGCTGCGCGTTCGACGGTGCTGAAGGATTCCGACGTCGTCATGCTGATCGGCGCGCGCCTCAACTGGCTGCTCTCGCACGGCAAGGGCAAGAGCTGGGGCGATCAGCCGAAGAAGTTCATCCAGGTCGACATTGAACCCAAGGAAATGGACTCCAACGTCGAGATCGTCGCGCCCGTCGTCGGCGACATCGGCTCGGTGGTCTCGGCCTTCAACCAGGCGATGGGCACGGGCTGGACCGCCCCGCCCGCCGAATGGACCAAGGCCATCTCGACCAAGCGCGACGAGAACGTCGCCAAGATGGCGCCGAAGCTGATGAACAACAAGTCGCCGATGGATTATCACGGCGCGCTCGGCGTGCTGAAGAACGTGATCAAGGACCACCCCGAGGCGATCCTCGTCAACGAAGGTGCCAACACGCTCGACCTCGCCCGCGGCGTGATCGACATGTACAAGCCCCGCAAGCGTCTCGACGTCGGCACCTGGGGCGTGATGGGCATCGGCATGGGCCAGGCGATCGCGGCTGCGCTCGAGACCGGTCACCCCGTGCTCGCGGTGGAAGGCGACTCGGCCTTCGGCTTCTCCGGCATGGAGGTCGAGACCATCTGCCGCTACAACCTTCCGATCTGCGTCGTCATCTTCAACAATGACGGCATCTATCGCGGCACCGACGTCAACGGCGCCAACTCCGATCCGGCAACCACCGTGTTCGTCAAGGGCGCGCGCTACGACAAGATGATGGAGGCCTTCGGCGGCGTCGGCGTGAATGCGACCTCGCCGGACGAACTGAAACGCGCCGTCAACGAGGCGATGGCGTCACGCAAGCCGACGCTCATCAACGCGGTGATCGATCCGGCTGCCGGCTCGGAGAGCGGCCGCATCGGCAACCTCAATCCGCAGAGCGTTCTGCAGAAGAAGAAGTAAGTCCCCCCTCAACCCTTTATTCCCTGCGGGTGCAGGGGCAGACAGAGTACGGAGCATAGACGATGACCAAAGCGCTCGAGGGCGTTCGCATTCTCGACTTCACCCACGTCCAGTCCGGACCGACCTGCACGCAGCTGCTGGCATGGTTCGGCGCCGACGTGATCAAGGTGGAACGCCCGGGCGTGGGTGACATCACCCGCGGCCAGCTGCAGGACATCCCGAACGTGGACAGCCTGTATTTCACCATGCTCAACCACAACAAGCGTTCGATCACGCTCGACACCAAGAACCCCAAGGGCAAGGAAGTCCTCACCGAGCTGATCAAGAAGTGCGACGTGCTGGTCGAGAATTTCGGCCCCGGCGTGCTCGACCGCATGGGCTTCCCCTGGGAGAAGATCCAGGCGATCAACCCGAAGATGATCGTCGCGTCGATCAAGGGCTTCGGTCCCGGACCTTACGAGGACTGCAAGGTCTATGAGAACGTCGCGCAGTGCACCGGCGGCGCCGCCTCCACCACCGGCTTCCGCGACGGCCTGCCGCTCGTCACCGGCGCGCAGATCGGCGACAGCGGCACCGGCCTGCATCTGGCGCTCGGCATCGTCACCGCACTCTACCAGCGCACGCATTCGGGCAAGGGACAGCGCGTCACGGCTGCGATGCAGGACGGCGTGCTCAACCTCGCGCGCGTCAAGCTGCGCGACCAGCAGCGCCTCGCCCACGGTCCGCTCAAGGAATACAGCCAGTTCGGCGAAGGCATTCCGTTCGGCGATGCCGTGCCGCGCGCCGGCAACGATTCTGGCGGTGGCCAGCCCGGCCGCATCCTGAAGTGCAAGGGCTGGGAGACCGATCCCAACGCCTACATCTACTTCATCACCCAGGCTCCGGTCTGGGAGAAGATCTGCGACGTGATCGGCGAGCCGACCTGGAAGACCGATCCGAACTACGCCAAGCCGGCGGCGCGCCTGCCGCGGCTGAACGAGATCTTCGGCCGCATCGAGCAGTGGACGATGACGAAGACCAAGTTCGAGGCGATGGAGATCCTCAACAAGGACGACATCCCCTGCGGCCCGATCCTGTCGATGAAGGAGATCGCCGAAGACCAGTCGCTACGCGCGACCGGCACCGTGGTCGAGGTCGACCACCCCACCCGCGGCAAGTACATCTCGGTCGGCAACCCGATCAAGCTGTCGGACAGCCCGAGCGACGTCACCCGCTCTCCGCTGCTCGGCGAGCACACCGACGAGGTCCTGCGCGCGGTGCTCGGCTTCAGCGACCACCAGGTCGCCGAGATCCACAAATCAGGCGCGCTCGACCCACCGCAGAAGCAGGCAGCCGAGTAAGCGGACGCACATCGATCAAGACAAAGGGCTGCCCTTCGGGGCGGCCCTTTTTTCTGAGAGAGGCCGTGCGGTCGCAGCAGAAGCTGCGAAAACAACCCCATGCACAGTAGCCAACCCCTTGGCGCCATACGCAATTTCGTTTTTATCGAATTTTTCCTTGGCCCGTCGGGCAAAACAGGGGTAGGATGGCACGATCGGAAAGAGCGGGCGGCTGAACGTTGAGGCATGGGCGCGCTAGCCGTCCGGCCAAAAAAACAACCCAACGATTTCAACCTCAGATCTCCTCAGTCATGTCGAGCTCAAAGGCCCACCGGATCAGAGGGGGTCGGTCAGGTGCGGGCTCGAGGAGCGACACAAAACCTTGGCACGGCGGGCGGCGTTGTTGCTTGTGTCAACAAGCACTCGCTGCGGCCGCAGATGGCGCCATCCGAGTGCTTCGACAAATCGAGATTACACGCAATGTTTTCCAAACACTCCCCGCTCTCCGAGGGTTAGTCTGCTCTCTCGAACGCAAGTCATTTTTCCCTTCACGTCCATTGCTTCAAAGCCAGAACGACCTTTGCCCAATTGATTGCTCACGAACGAGAGGAAATCGCCATGCATTTCTGCTTGACCGCACAATACACGCCGCAGGCCCTCAACAACCTCATGGATAATCCCACGACCAACCGCTACGAGGCGGCCAAGAGTCTGGTTGAGTCTGCCGGCGGAAAATTGATTTCAATGTACAGCACCGCGGCCGACGGTCCTGGCGTCATGGTCGTCTTCGATGTGCCCGACTCCAATGCAGCACCGGCGATATCCGGCATTTTGGTCGCATCGGGCGCCGCTCACAACGTCACGCTCACGCGCCTCTGGACACCGGACGAGATTCAACACGTCAGACAGAAGGCCCGCCAGCTCCGCGGGGCGTACAATCCGCCTGGCAAGTAAGAGGCGGCATTCGAACTACGTTTTGAGATCAATTTGTTCGCAACAATCATTGGAGATAACCATGCGCGTCATGCTCAAATTTACATTGCCGGTCGAAAAGGGGAACGAAGCGTTCAAGGACGGATCGCTTGCAAAGACGGTCGAGTCGATCATGAACGACCTCAAACCCGAGGCAGCCTATTTCGCGCCGTTGGACGGCAAACGCGGAGGGATGATATTTTTCAATCTCTCGAAGCCGTCGCAGATCGTCGAAGTTGTTGAACCGCTCTTCTTGAATCTCAATGCAGAGACTGAAATCGTGCCAGTCATGGCTCCTGACGACTTGCGCGAGGGACTCTCAAAAGCCGCCGCTACTCAGAAGTAATCCGACGTTTCGAAAGCCCGATGAGGGTCATCCGGATTACGGTGCCAGTGCTGGACTGCACCCCTGAACTGAGACACGATAATTACAGTGACAGCGGGGTTGTCACGATGCGTTACCGCGCATTGTTTTGCGCGAAGGCGGTTTCGAACTCAAGGGGCGATTGGTATCCGAGCGCCGAGTGCAGGCGCTCCTTGTTGTAGACCTCCGCGATGAAGCTGTTGATGCGGCGACGGGCGTCATTGAGATCCGCGAAGGCCTTGCCGTTGACCTCCTCGGCCTTGAGCGTTTTCATGAAGCTTTCAGCCTTGGCGTTGTCGAAGGGGTTGCCCGGCCTGCTCATGCTGATGGTGATTTCGCGATCGGCGAGCTGCTGGCGGTAGGCAATGGAAGCGTATTGCACGCCGCGATCGGAATGATGGATCAGGCTGCCGGGTTTCGGCTTCCGTGCGTCGAGGGCTTTCTCCAAAGCGGCGATGGCGAGTGAGGCATCGAGCGTGTTTTCAAAGGCCCAGCCGACGGCCTTGCGCGAGAATGCATCCAGTATGACGGCGAGATAGGCGAAGGTCTTGGCGAGGTGGACATAGGTGATGTCCGCGACCCAGATTTGGTCGGGTGCGGACGGCACCAGGCCGCGCACCAGATTGGGGACGACGAGGACGCCCGTTGGTCGCTCCGCAGGCGGCTTCAGGAACGGCAGCTTACGCTGCGCCAGCAGGTTGTCTTCGCGCATAAGTCTCAGGACTTTCTTGGCATTTACGACCATGCCTTGGCGTCKGRGGGRGGCAGTCACCCGCCGATAGCCGTAGAATGGATGCTTGAGGCAAATGCGCTGGAGCTGGTCGCGCAGCTCGCACTCGGTCGCCTCACGACTGTGCCTGTTGAGATGCCGGTAATAGGTCGCGCGCGGCAAGCCCGCGAGGCGGCACAGGCGCTGTACGTCGGCGTTGGCGTCAGTTCTCTCCGATRTCATGGCTTGGATGACTTCGATGAGGCGGATGCGGGCTTGCCTTGCGCTGCCGGCCGCTCCAATGCGCGCAAGGCGTTCCGAAAAAAATCGAGGTCCATCTGCTGGCGGCCTACTAGCCGCTCGAGCTCGGCAATGCGGGCGTTTGCCCGCACGAGCGCAGAGCGCTTGTCGTCGTATGTCGCAAGCTGTTTGAGTTTGCGAGGGCCTGGCTTGGGCCCGGGCTTCCGGTTCAATCCATCTGGCCCATAGGCCTTCCAGGCCTTGACCCAGTCATGGAGACTCTTGCGGGAGATTCCAAGTTCGCGAGCCACGGGGAGCACACCTTCGCCCCGCTCGACCCGCTTGATCGCCTTGATTTTGTAAGCTGTCGGAAATTGACGCTTCTTTCCTCGTCCTGCCACAGGTCATCCTCGAAATGCCTGTCACTGTAATTATCGTGTCTCACTTCAGGGGTGCAGTCCAGTGCATTGAACTCGACGCATCATCGCGTGCCGCCGCCTGACAGATCGAGTGAATTGTGTGCACTGGTCACCGTAATTCCAATCGCGACCGTTTGGCCTGTTTAATGAGGTCCGATCTACCCCTGACAGCCGACATATTCTCGGCCGTGGGATCCGGCAGCGATGGGCCAGAAGCGGTCATTAGACTAGCGCACTCCGAGATCGAGCCTCTGCTGTTCACGCCGAATAGGCGATTTTAGATCCTGCGCCAGAATACTTGCGATCCATTTCACCAGTACAGGAAGTGTCTTGGCCTCAATTTCGCGACGTACGGCGCTCACTTGTTCTATCGGGACCGACCCGGCCCGAATGTAAAGGCGTTCGTGGGGCACATTGCGGTTGGGCGGCCAAAAATACGCATCAAATAGCGCACCCGGCTTTCGAATGAGATGGACGTCAATCAAAACACCGGCGCGCTCAAGCGCGTCTTCCAGCGTCGATGGACGAAGCGGATAGCCTTGTCCTTTGGGAAGCTTTGCGGTCTCAGATTTCATTAGATTTTTCGATCAAGCAATAAGCGCTTTGAGTTGTTATCACACAACGTCTAAGCATCACTGACCGCGTTGTCTCAAAATGAGGGCTTTGGTCAGCTTTGGGTCTTGGTTGTGTGCAAACGCACAGGTCGGGAGCGGCCGTTGCCGCCAATCATTGCAGTCGGCCGATGTCGTCGGGTCCGATCGTCAATGACTGGGCCAAAGGGAGTATCGCGGCAGGGTATTGCGGCTTTGGACGCGCCTTTCCGGCCTTCAGGCGGCGCGGATGGCTGCAATCAGGCTTGGTTTGCCGACGATGTTCATCACCCGCGTGAGGTTATAGGCGAGGACATGCAGCGCCATCTCAGCGGCGACATTCCGTAGGCGCTTCATTAGGAAGTGGGTCGCACCCATGCGGGCCTTGATCGTGCCGAAGGGATGCTCGACTGTCTCGCGCCGCGTCCGCATGGCGTCTGGATTGGAATCTAGCCGTCTCTGGACCTCCTCGACCACATGTTCATGCTCCCAGCGCGTGATGCGACGTTCCTTGGACGGCGTACATTGGCTCTTGATCGCGCAGCCTTGGCATGCCGCCGTCGACCAGTAACGGCGCAACGTCATTCCATGCTCGATGTTGGTGAAGTGATACGGCAGCTGCTGGCCGGATGGGCAGCGGTAGACATCCTCATCAGGCAGGTAGGCGAAGTCCTGTTTGCCGAACCGGCCCTCCGCCTTGGCATTCGACGTCATGGGCTTGGGCAAGGTGACTGCAACGCCAGCCTCTTCGCAGGCCAATATCTCCTCTCCGTCGAAGTAGCCACGGTCGGCGACCGCATCGAGTTTGTCGACTTCGAGCACTTCTTTGGCTTGCTTCGACATCCGAGCAAGCTGCCCTCGGTCGTTGCCGACGTTTATGACCTCGTGCGTAACAATCAGATGGTGTTCGGTGTCCACCGCGACCTGGACATTGTAGCCGACGACACCCGATCCGCGTCCGCTGGTGGCCATCGAACGGGCATCCGGATCGGTGAGCGATATTTGTTGATCCGGCGTGTTGCGCATCTGCGCATCAAGCACTTCCAGGCGGCTCATCTCCTGCTTCAGCCGAGCGATCTTTTCCTTGATCCTCGTCGTCTTGATGCTGATTGCTTCCGATGGCTCCTGCCGATCGGCGCTATCGAGTTGACGCAGATATCGGCCGACACTTTCCTCAATCTGCGCCATCCGCCTCGYCATCTTGGCATGCGTGAAGTTGCGGTCGCGATTGTTCACCGCCTTGAACTTGCTGCCGTCGATTGCGACGCTTGGGGTCTGCAACAGGCCCATTTGCCGGCATAGTGCAATGAACTTCCCGCAAACCTTCCGGATCGCCGCACCATTGTCCTTCCGGAAGTCCGCGATCGTCTTATGATCGGGAGCCAGGCGGCCGATCAGCCACATCACCTCGATATTTCGGCACGCCTCACGTTCCAGGCGGCGACTAGACTGCACCCGATTGAGATAACCGTAGATGTAAAGCTTCAGAAGGACCGCCGGATGATATGAGGGCCGGCCCGTCTCCTTGGCGATCACGCGCTCAAATCCCATTCCATGGAGGTCGAGCGCCTCGACAAACACATCTATCACATGGACCGCGTTGTCCTCGCCTACCCAATCCTCCAGACATTCCGGCAAGAGCGTCAGCTGGGATCTGTCCGCGCCTTCAACGAAGCGTCCCATCCGTGTCCTCCATCAGGAAACGGAGGAATCGTAGCCGACTCGTGGCTTTTCACACAGCCAGGGTCAGATTGCGACCTCGAACCTCTTTCAGGACTGGTCCGGTCTACGCCGGACAGCGGACGCTGCCGTGGTTGGCGTGAAGGTCAGCAGCGGGCCACAAGCGGACAATTTTGGCTATTCTTGTAGAAGTAAATTTACGCGCGTCTAGACAGAGTGCCAAATCATGTGGTCGCCCCGATTTCTCTGGACAGGCCTACTCAGCGCCGTTGCGGTTGCAGCATTGACGCTCGTTGGGATGTTTCTGCTGATGTTTGCAAGTCTGGGCGACAAGAGCCCGAATTATACGCTCGCAAAGATGGTTATTTTCGCATCCCCGGGCCTGATTGTGTATCCCGTGTGTTGGTACATGATCATTTTCCGTCAACGAGACTACTCGCTCCGGCAAACACTGATGCTTGTCGGAATGACGTTCGGTATCGTTAGCGCGATGATTGCATGGATCACGATCATTAGCGGTGTTGTTTCACTGATCGTTTTGCCAGTCTGGAAGGTCGCGCCATTTGTTCTCATTGGGGCGCCGGTGGGCTTCGTAGTCTTCTTTGCGTTCGGCGTAGCGTTTCTCGCCATACCCTATGCACTCGTTGCTCCGCCAATGGCTTTGCTTCAGCGGCACGTTCTCTCCAAATATTTTCAAGCGTCGGGCTCGGCAGCCTGAACGCGAATGACCGCTTTGGGTCATCAGCGCCATTTCGCGCCACGGCGGAGCGCTTCCGGTTTACTCCCGGCTCCGGACATCTCGCTGCCATCCGCTAACGGAAGCGATGGGCCAGAAGCGGACCATCTCGTCCGTTGCCACCATGTAAGGTCAGTCATTCTATCCCTCGCGCGGATAGCCAAGCATCTTCATCAGAACGAGGCTCATGCTTGTCCCCTCAGGATGGGTAATCGTGGAATCAATACTCTGGGCCACACGCCTGACTTCATCCATCATCGCGCTTACTCGCTGCTTGTCTTCCGAGCCGATCACCTCACGAAAACGTCGCATGAGATTCGCGTTCTCAGACATCTTGTGGGCGATGGGCGCGAGTTCTTCTAGCGACCGCATGGGCTTGTTGGGAGGAAGCGGTGCATACGACCGCGGAGCTTGTGCTTGATCAGGGCGGTGTGACCTATCGATTATCTTGGGCTTGTGGTCTTTGGACATGACAGTCTCAACGGCTCGCGCGCGGGCGAAACAGGCGGATCGATCCATTCCCGAAATGACGCTACCCGGCTTATCCTAAGTTTCCTGCACCGGATTAACTGTAATTGCGGATGCATTGTCTACCCTTCTCAATGTCTCAGTTGGGTCAAAAGCGCCGTTTCGACCGACGCCTGGGCGCTTCTGGTTTACCCCTGGCTCCGGACATATCGGCCCGATGCCACAATGGAAGCGATGGGCCACAAGCGGACGCTAAGCAGCGGCAGCGAGATCACTTCCCCCGTCGAACAGGTACTAGGTCGTCAGCCGCACCATCCCGCTTCCATGCGCCATGAAAGACGATATCACCGTAGCCGTTGGCTTCGAGCTCGCCGGCAATGTAGTGCCGCCGTTTTGCAAGATGGGTTTGAAAGTAGGTTTCGCTCCGACGAAAATCCTGATCACAACTGGTCCCGATTGCATCGACGACGAGAACCTGCCCTTGCTGCACCCCGTTGATCGCTTCGACCACGCGCACTCTGATCAGAGGCGTAGATCCCCAGCCATCGCCCTTCACCCATGGCGGGGGTAATAGCTCAATTGCCTCGACGGCTGCCACCACTGGCTCAGCGCGTGCGGCAGCCGGTAGTGTGTCCAGAAGTGTAAGCGAAGGTGCGGTACGGCAAGCCTTCGCCGGATAAGCAAGCGCCAGAAGCGCTGCCGACAAAAGAATGAGGAATTTCATCGCTAGATACAATTCGATCCGTTGGACAGCGCGGTAACCCGGCAAGCCGAGTGGTGTGCAGAAACTAGCAGTTGCCGCCTCGGACATCAAAGCCATGTCTGCTCAGGGTCACGAGCAGATGTCGGGTGGATGGTCATCGGGTGTCAGCAACGGGCCAGAAGCAGACCTAACACGCGCGTCGGTGGGTCTGTCGCCCGGCTGCAAAACAGGATCAAACGCTCAAGACAAAGAGCAAGATAGCGCTCGCGACGAAACCAAGTGGCATCTCCAAAAGGCTGAACAACTGATAATCGATGATGGCGTCAGCTTCCTTCTCACTATACCCCGCATTCAGCCATGACTGCCGCTGTCTTGCACCAAAGGCCCCAATCGACATCACAAAGTGGACGGTTGAATTTGGTTCCCATCGTCCGATCTTGTTTCTCGCCAGACAGATGTTCACGGATAACGCGATCACAGCGCCGACAAGGGATGCTAAAAAGATTATGACCGTCGCGCCGTCGCCGTGCATTCGATCACCATTTCTCGCCTAGCGTTGCGCCCGCCGATCTCGAATGTCATTTGCTCGCGCAATTGCTCTCACATGCACTACACTCGTTGACGTTTAGTATCGCAAACGGCCCAATTTTATCGTTCGTGGCTGGACAACGGCCCATCTCCAAGTCCGCTTTGGGTCTTGGTTGTGTGCAAACGCACAGGTCGGGAGCGGCCGTTGCCGCCAATCATTGCAGTCGGCCGATGTCGTCGGGTCCGATCGTCAA